>Ga0247770_1001110_pt1 | contig 23141 bp, 38 predicted proteins | sample UWRJL136409B6_FD_179943 | JGI IMG/M metagenome (GOLD analysis project Ga0247770, IMG submission 179943) | Plant litter microbial communities from Arlington Agricultural Research Station in Wisconsin, United States - UWRJ-L136-409B-6 | ecosystem: Environmental > Terrestrial > Plant litter >... | reverse complement strand
CTAAATCCCACCACGCCATCCACACCCCCTTCAACCTCGCTGATCGTCTCCGCCAGCCGCTCCATCCCCTCCTCTAGAAACCTGTACTCCCCGCTCGCTTCATCCCGCCGCCACCAAGCCCAGCTATCAACCTCATTCTCCTCCTCCTCTGACCCTCCTCCCCCCTCCCCTTCCCCTGCACCCCTCCGCTCATACCCCGGGATATCCCTAGCAGACAGCCTCGTCGGCGCAGTGGGGTATATCAGCGCCGGCACGAGATTGAGCGGGGCGAGGGCCTTGGCCATGAGCTTCTCGACTGCGCGGGTTTTGGCGCGGAAGAGCGGGCCGGATTGGGTGTAGCCGTGGAGCATGAGGATTTTGAGTTCCTTCTTGGGAGGGGGAGAGGGCTTTGGGGGGCGTTGCTGTTTGGTGCTGTTACTGTTTTGGTTCTTGTTCTGTTGGGCGGATGCTGAGTCAGTTGCGGGCGCGGGCGCGCTTTGCTGAGCGGTGCGGCCGCCCATTGTGTAGACGGTGAACAGTCTGATGCTGGTGATAAAAGTTCTTTGGGTGTGATCGAGCGACCTGGCTGGAGTGCGGAAGGTTTGCAGCAGCATGGGTGAGATATAAGGGTGGCGTTCGGGTGAGTCGGGGGCGTCAGCGAGGTTCCATCGACGACTCGGGTGCTGAGAAATCTCGGAGAGCCGCAGAGCTCGGATGTGGGGCAAAATTGCTGGCCAGACCGACACAGTGGAGAATGGCGATTGCGATTGCGAGCACTTTCAGAGCTGTTGAGCATCAAGAATGATGTCAGAATTGATGGATAGGTTTGTTCATTGCCTACGAGAATTTACGAGGGAGGAAGGCCAAAGGCGCACCAACGGTTCAGCACCAAGCCTAGAGCATACATAGCGAAGAACTCGATTGGAGAAGTCCGCCAATCTAAATGTTGACGCAAAGACATGTCACGATGGAATGTAACCACAGCTGATTCCCAACACATCGGTGAGCATCAGAATGAGCTCTAAATGCGGGCGCCCAGCAACGGGTCAATGATATGAATATATGCCAGAGCGAAAACGTCCACACCTACTGAAGATGGCAGAGAACGTCGATAACATGTTGAGGAATCAACATGTATGCTGGCAAATGCGTCGGCTTGCGCCTCGGCGTGTCCCCCGGATCGGGCAGTGTTCGGGCAAGGGAAGGGCGGGGACCTGGGAGCTGTGATACTGGTCAGGTGTCCGGTGAGGTGTTCTGCGGCAGATGCAGAATCTCTGCCGTGCGGTATGCGTGTGGTATGCGAGTGAGGTGTGTGACGAAGGAGTCGGGGTCGAAAGCTAGCAAAAGCCAGAAATGACGAAGCCATCACGATGATGCTGGACCGAAAGATGCCACGTCGGACTGTCAGGTCCGTATCCCACAAAGCTCAATTGATATCGCCAGTGCTTCTATGATACAACGCCGCCTTCGCCGAGCCCGGGAGCCGGATCGGGGAATTAATCGCGCAGCGAATCTCGTCTCGTCGTCTCTCGATCACCGATGTGAAGGTTTAGTGGGACGCGCCGGCGGACTTGTTCCGGGGGTCGTTCTTCCACTCGTCGCCTACAGGGTTTGTCAGTGTGCGTTCAGGGCGTGCCGGCAGTGGCAGTGAGCATACCCTTCGACATAGAGTTCTGAGCAGCGTTGATGCCCCAGGCAATGACCAGGCCAGCGGCCATGAAGGGCGCCATCGGCCGCACTACAGCCAGGAGGATGGTCAGCAAAGATGTCCAGCATCGAGTGTCCGCAACCGCGACGGCGACGTCGCTGCGTCTGGGTGGTCAATTGACGTACACACAGGCGCCGGGAACTTCTTGAGCGGGGTGACACCGAACCAAGACATCTTGAGGGGTGATCGAAAATTTGGAAAGATGAGTGTCGAGGAAGCTTTTTTATGGGAAGAGAAAGGTTCGGTCGAGTCAGCAGGACGAGCGCTTTTCGCCGTTCCGATTTTCCGAGAGCTCGGCTATTCCAATCATGGCTGGTGCCTTGTAGTTCAGGCGCCCAGAGCTTGTTTGGCAGCGGAGCGCGGGAACGTTTCTCCAGCTCGGCAGGTGACATCATTCCCCGCACGATCCACCTGACAACCTGCTCCAGGTGGAACCCGTGGAGGCTGTTAACGAGCTACTTTCTGGCGTCGCAGGATACGTCACGGTCGCGCTCATTCGAAATCTAAACGGCGTCAACAATATCCGTAGGAAAATTACAAGCAAGTGTGATGTTTTGCAGGGAAAGTCAGATGCCTGTTTGTAGCCTGTGGAGGGGGTTTGGGTGTCTGGCTGTGTGCCGCACTAACACCCTCTAGGAACGCCATGGTTGCGGGCCAGGCCCTTCCAGTTTTCTGGAGTGAGCTGGGTGAGCTCAGCATTGGGGTGCAGGCCCAAGCTCCAATGCAGCTGCCTCCTCTCCATCCTCGTGCCCGTTCCTCAACCGTTGTCCTCCTTCAAAGTGCGGGGTGACAGACGCTCGCATCGTAGCGACTATTCTCTTGCCCAATTAACCTGCACCGCTCCCCTCCTCTACGATTCATCCTCCCGTTGCGGTCGACCTTTGACTCCTACCCCAAGATACGGCGTCTCATTGCCGCTGTGCTGTTCCCGTCTTGTGGCCTGGCCTCCTTACTGCCGCGATCTCGCACCTGCACGAGCTGCTCCAAACGGAAACCACCAACCATTCGCGTTCTTCTTCTGCCGTGCTGCTGCTCCGTTCTGCTGCCTCTCCGTCTCCGGTCCCCGCCATCACCGAGCTCTGTCCGACATCTGGCTTCACCTCGACTTCGATCCCATCGCCGATAACACTTTGTGCTCCTTTGTGGCCCATCAATTGGCGTTATTAGCATTCCGCCACGAGCCTCTTCGCGGCAAAGCGGCTTGCTCAGACGTCCAGCCCCTCAAACCCCTCTTTTCCAACGAGCGCAACCTGATCCAGACATCCCACAACGACCATGCTGTCCCGCAGCGTTGTTCGCGCCGCGACAGGCGTGTCCGCCATGCGACCGTCGGTGCGCGCTTTTACGACCTCAGTGGCTGCCCAGAAGCACACGCCCTCCCTCGGCGACATCGAACCAGAGCAGCAGGATAAGTTTATGGCCCGGCAGAAGAAGTTTCGTGAGCAGCTTGCGGAGGCGCAGAAGCAGAGGGAAGCCAGTGCGTTAGCCTCCAACGTCCATAAAACTTATTCAGGATCGGCTATTTCGCAGGGCCTAGGAAAGCTAAGCACAGCGAGCACAGGGAGCGCAGCCCAAGTCGCCGAGCAGGAGTCGGCGCGGAAGACCGGCGCACTAACCAACCTCATCTACGGCACCAAGGAGGGCCGCGAGCTGGACGCCCAGATCGAGGCCAGCTTCAGCCAGGTGCTTGCCCGCGGCAAGTACGTGCACTCGATCGTCTTCCACGATGTCAAGCCCGAGTGCGTTGAGGAGTATGTCGACCTCGTCGGCACGTGGTACCCCCGCATGGCGAGCATGCCAGAGAATAAGGTTCATCTGGTCGGGAGCTGGCGAACCGAAGTGGGCGACTGCGACACATTCGGTAAGTCTCCCTGACCTCAAAAGGCTGAACATCTGCTGACCCATCTATCCGCAGTCCATATCTGGGAATACCAGCGCTACCAAGGCTACCACGCCTCGCTCCACTCCATCGCACAGCACCCCGAGTTCCCCGAGTTTGATCGCAAGCTTAGGAGCCTGATCCGCGGGAAGCACAGCTCTCTGATGCAGGAGTTCAGCTTCTGGCCCACCACGCCGCCCCGCCAGCTCGGCGGTCTGTTCGAGCTCCGCTCTTACACGCTGCACCCGGGAAACCTCCTCGAGTGGGAGACGCACTGGCGCCGGGGTCTCAAGGCCAGACGGGAGGTCATGGAGGGCGTCGGCGCCTGGTTCGTCCAGATCGGTGACCTCAATACGGTACACCACCTGTGGCAATTTGCCGACCTCGAGGAGCGCAAGATTCGCCGCGAGAAGAGCTGGGGCATCGAGGGCTGGGCCGATACGGTGCACAAGACGGTTCCTTTGATCCAGGAGATGAAGAGCAGAGTCCTCATCCCAATGCCCTGGTCGCCGGTGGCTTGATTGTCCTGTGGGACAAACTTGCAGATTTGAGCGTCTAGAGGACGCAAGAAGAGGCGGGAGACGTGAGGAAATACAGTGTATATGGAGGACAGACCCGGTTTGACTTGATTTCTGGCGCAAGTATTCGAGGTCACTTAGCATTTGCTCTTTTGTCAAGATTCATACGAGGAAGGATGTATGTAAACTTTTACAGCGGAATTGGGTCCTTGATCCTCCACTTCTTCAGAAAATATTCGTCAAACGTGACGATACTTGAAACAGCAGCACATGAGGCTGGAAGCATACTATCCCTTATCCAACTCCGCGCAGCGCTCACAGGAATTATCTTCATCCGCTCCATCCATACCAAACACGTCCCGCCGCAGCACCATATCAACACACGACTTGGACCCAAAGGAAGTCACGTCCAACTAATCCTCAAGTTCCTCGCCCATCACCGCCGCGAGATTCCGCCTCGCCACACCAAGCGTATGTCCCAGCGCCGTCAGCTTCGACGACAACGACAACAAACTTGGATCCGCCGCCCCAACACGCACTTTCTCTCGCACATACACATCCACTTCCCGATCTCGCTCCCGCTTCCCACTCAACGGAACCCCTGACCCAGCCGCCCCAGACGTATCCCCAGGAGGAAACGACGCATGCCGCCCCGCCGCCGCAAGACTCGCCAACGGCCCTCCATGTGATTGCGCGCGCGCCGGCCCCGACGAAGGAGGCGGATGGGCATGCGAGTCCGCGCTGGTGTCGTTTGCGCAGCAGAATCCAAACATCTTCTCTGACTCGTCGTGCTCCAGCCGGCGGGTTGTCCCGATTGCCAAAGCGAGTTTCGTGCCGAAGTTTACCGGGGCGTCGGCGGGCTCGAGGCTGCGTAGCCACAGTACGAGGCAGCTGTCTTGGATGGAGAGGTGGAAGCTTAGCGGGGGCACGTTGTGGTGCGTCGGAGGGGGAGGGTGGGTTGGCGAGGGGAGGAAGTGCGAGGTTGCGACGGAGCGGGTTGTCCAGGTGGGGTCGGCTGTGGTCAGGGGGGGTCCTTTGAGGAGGGAGGAGGCTTCGGTGAGGGATTGGGAGAGGGCGCGGAGCTGGGCGGCGAGGAAGGAGGCGGAGGAGGTGTCGGTTGGGGGCGGCGGGAGGGCGGTTCCGCGTGGTGGGGGGTGGGATGTTGGGTAGCAGTAGGAGAGGGTGATGCCGAGGAGGTCGATCGAGTGGGTGAGGAGGGTGTGGAGGGAGGTGAGTGGTGCGATGTGGATCGGGTGGTCGGGGTTGATGGTTAGGGTTTGGTGCGGGAGGGTGCGCATGCGGATGTGGATGGTCTGTGAAGAGGGGGTTAGCTAGGATGGCAGAGGGAAGGGGGGGAGGGTATTTCGAGGATGGAGACTAACCCCTTTGACTATCCGTGTCCCTACGCGTGTGAGGGTCCCCTTGACGATCTCGTTGCGGGAGGTGCTGACCACCAGGGTACTCCCGGGGTCTATCGGCGCAAGTAGCGCATAGCAGTCCTCGAGGCCATGTTTGAGGTTAGTGAAGGTTTCGTGGAGCTCTTCGATCAGCCAGTCGAGTTCCCGGTTCTGTGAAGGACAGTCAGCAAGGAGTTGGCCAATGCCAGGAAAGAGGGGCGCTCGACGATGGGGCTCATCGGGGTCAGTGGTAATCGGCGCATAGTCAACTTACCTGGGATGCGTCGACAGCCGTTTTGAGCTCGATTGACGTAACTGATGGCCAGATCTCGACAGACATGGTCGATGTCCCGAGTCAAACTGCTGGCCTGTCGTTCCCGAACAGGCAAAATCTCTGCTGGAAATTTTATGGATGGAAATGACAATGCAAAGATGTCTGTTGCGAAGACGAATCGTTTGACAGCGAACGCCGAAGTGGTGATATTCAAAGTCGCGCCAATGGCTGCATGACGTGGGGAGCTCCCCTGCTCCTGGCCTTCTGAAACCGGCAGGCGGTGAGGGTTGATGTTGTTTAGCGCCGGTGAAAGTGGTCTTGGCGTTCCGGGCTGCTGGGGGCAATGGGTCGCGGGCGTCCAAACCCCACCTTTGACGGTTTGAACTTTCGGTGTGTCCATTGAGCAAGCCGACCTCGTGCGCAACTCAACAAACCAGAGCGCAAGGAGACGGAACCAGTCGCCATCCATTAACTCTCGAACGATACTTTTGCAGCCTCAAGCTTGGCCGTAATTTGTGGAAGTCTCATTCGAACCGAACGCGCAGCGACCGGACAGTATATATTCGCGGCGCAACCGACCACGCACCGACGGGAAGCACATTTTCGTCAGCCACTACACGCAAACCGCAGGCCTGATATTGTACCACCAACATGTCCTCTTCTCAGTCCGGAGACACCGGGGAGGCTCGGTCGCTCATCAGCCGACCAGAAACGAAGCTCCCCGGTCTACCAAAGGGTACGCCGCAGAGGGAAACCCCCTTTCCACAGCTCAAGCTAACGCGGCGATTCACACAGGTGCTCGGCTCAACAAGCGTCCCCTACCCAACCTTTCAATCGTTCGCCAGCCGAGACATGCAAGCGCGAGTATTACACCGACTACCGATATCGACGGCTACCAAATGCCCCCGCGCGCGCCACATACGACGATTATCAAAGTCAGCTCGAAAACTCCCTTTATGGCAATCATCAAGCGCACACGGCATGCGCTCGACAACGGCCCGCAGAGGACCAAGGGTCTGCCGCTAACGGCGCGGATCGCAGCGCTGGGAGTTGCTGCCGGCAGGAGCGTAGAGTCACAGGGCGTCATCACTGATGCGCTGGACGATGTGGTTCTGGTTGCCACGGGGAAGGCCATCCAAAGGGCTTTCGAGGCTGCGTTCTTCCTCCGGCGCAACAAGGAGCTGACCGTCGTTTTCCGGACGAGGACGGTCTCGGCCATTGACGATATCGTGATGGACGATGATGAAGCGGACGAGGAAGACCAGGTTCGCGTCAGGCACGTCAGCTGTGTGGAAATTGGCGTGCGGTGGAAGTAGGGCCGACGGAGGAAGGTTAAAGGCATACCCATCTATGGTATCACTACATTGCGGCTCGGGCACGAAGATACCATTACATAGTTTCGGAGTTCTGTTTGGAAAGGGGTATCATTTGCGGGGCGTTTTTACTATTTGCTAGTTCGTTTTGTTTGGAGGCATATGTGTGGCGATTGGTGTCTGCGCTCACGGAAGACAGAGCATTCCCGTCAGAAAATACCCAACGTGAAGATTTGGAGGAACACAATGGACTATGTGGGACAAAATGGGAGAGCACGGCCTCGGCGTCGCTGAGAATCACGGCGTTGGGCCTCCGGGATGTTGCAAGACCGCAGGGTGCATCTGTTGGTCAGCTTACTTATTATCAAACGGCCACATTGATGGCGCCAAGACCACTCGGATTATTGACGATCAGTATTCGAGGTCACCAAGGGGATCATCTCTTCGAAAGCGGACCAGCGTGTAGCGGTTGGGTCCGCTCAGGCAAAATGGACAATGTGAGAATAGCCCAAAATACCTACCACTCTCTGGTTTGTGATGTGTGCGAGATAATGATCGGTGCCCCGGTTTGTGTTGTCGGTTTGGGTACGTTCAGCCAGAGCTCCGGAGCTCCAGATGGGCATCACCTCCTTGACTAGAGAGGTACTTCGTACATCCAAGGGGGACATGTAAACGGTGGCACCGCTAACATCGAGATCAATCCTCACTTCCACAACAAGAGCACACGTCGTCCTTTGTGGCAACACCCGTCACACGTCCCGATGATCACCATGAGCGACCCGGCCAAGAGGGTCGTTCCGGCTGATCCACTCATGCCGCAGCGGGTCGATGATCGGCGGCCATTTCTCAATCACCGAAAGAAGGGTGACGATCCGGGAGAAGGGCGAAATACGTCACTGGACGAAACCAAGTCCTGCCGAGACAAATGTTTACGAAGACCTCAAAAGCTGCAGTGCGAGCCGCAATGAGAGCGGCGGGCTTCTAGCTTCAAACGATGGTGAGGTTTGTCGCGCTGCTGCGACCGGGAATCTGGCCATCATTTTCGTTGTACCACCAGCCACGATGAAGATAAAGGCCTGGTGAGGTCGAGCAAATGGCCCGATGTTCGGTCATACCAAATCGACCTCGTTTCCCTTGCTGAGCCGCCCGCCGTTGTCCCTGAAACATGCGCTTGGTGGTGAGTCGACAGGACGAGCGAACGGCGACACCACAATAACTGTCTGCCACACATGGCTTGCTGGACGTTTGTGGTTTCTACCTGGAATACGATGCACACTGGCTGCAGGTCGTTAATCTGAAGGAGGGAGGGCAAACGCAGTGACCCAAACGCTGCGCGATGCATCATCGTGCGTCAGCAGACCTCAGGTGAGGTTGAATGGACAAATTGACGATTCGATTCGTGCGCATCCTGCTGCGGGGCAGAGCCGTGGAAGCAAAGTAAGCAGCTAGGTGCAGGTGCCGAGACACCGGTAACTGCCTGGCTACCTGAGGTAATCTCTACATCTAAGATGCTCGGTGAGATGGGGGCCGAAAATCTTAGGCTGGATTCACGGTGATATCAAGCCAAGCCAGAATCTTTCGGCATTGAGAGAGTTATTGTCATCGCCACAAGCCACGGTCAGATGGGGCGTTGCACTCCCCCGCTTAACTTAAATCCGCCGGTAATGGGCTTAGGGAAATGCCGCATCACCGGAGCTGCCATCAACCGGTGCCGCAGAAGGTCGGGAGGATTGTTGAGGCGTGCTACGATGAGCCATTGAACCCAAACTTAGGCCGCCACGAATACCTCCCTGTGTTGTCGACGCAGGCACCCGTGACAGTGCACAACCCCTCGCACTTCTCACCCTAACACGTTGCGACGCGTGCGGAGGTGGAGTTGTGGGTTTTGAGGCTTTGAGCTTCGAGCATCTCTCAAGGATGATGGCACCACCCCCGGAGCTGGGGAATGCTGGCCTCGCCCCACAGCCCGATTCAGACGAGTCAATTCAGACCAGTCGCTAGCAAAAAAACCTTCCCCACCGTCAAAGGACGTCCCAGTGCTGGAAGACAATCGAAAAAGCGGCCGGGAGCCGGACAAACAGCGTCGCATCGAGCGGAGAGTTGCAATGCAGGGACCTCCGTCGCTGGGAGCCTCTTCCAGCTCCGGATTGAAGAGCATCCCTCGTTCTTATCAGGGCCCGTCGCACTGACAACGGCCGCCGCTGCGCGTCGTCCCCCTCCAAGAAGTCTTGCACCCGCGCTGCACGGGCCACATCTTGACGCAGGAACAACGGTGGGATGCAACCGCACGGCTCCACGTCTCAGGTACCAGGGTCCACAGCCAATTAAGAACTCGCGATCTGAGAGGGTACCCTGGCGCTAGGTGAAATTGCGCAAATCTCCTCTCAAGCGCGATTTCGCCTAGAGTGTCGCCCAGACCGCAGCTTTGATCACGACTTGCCAGAAGCGACGCACGAAGCAACCCAACTCGGTCTTTGAGAGGATGGAGGCTATTGGAACTGCTGCATCGCGTGTGATGAGAGTGCCGTCAGCGAAATTGTCCCCCCGCAGCGCACAAGGAGGCAAAAGGGGCACAGTGGCCAGCCACGAAAGCACACCAGAAATAGCGTCGCAGGTGAGATCCGGGGTTGGAATCGTCAGCCAGGCACCGCATCTTGGATGAATTCGAACCATGTGGCTGTGGCCTCTAGCAAAGCGATTTTTAGAAGAAGCCACCCCAAAAATGACGCTGCTGGGAGGCGCTGCGGGGGAGGTGGCCGATAATAAAGTGCCTGAAATCGGACCTGTAATCTCCCGCCTGAAACTGGAAATGAATCTGGAGGTGCTCGGTACAATTGTCTGGCTAAGAATCGCTGCCGGCGCGGCTGGTAAAACATGCAATGGACAGGTATCATCTACCTTATATGATTGCTGGCCCCGACAAACTTCGCGCTGGTGCCGTGCTCGCCAACCGTCGGGTCGGTCTTGGGTCCTCCTTGCCGCCTTGCAACGGTGAGTCGCAGGGAATTCTGACGACGGTTGGTGGACGGGCAACGCACCCCTGTCAAAGTACCCAAGTATCACCCGCGGTCCGCCGTCCTCGTGGCGTCAAATCTACGGTGGGGGAAGGTGCAGGGTGCTCCTGCGCGCAATACCCCAGTCGGCTCTTGCTGTGGGCTTGGCGCAGGTTCGTCTCATTTGCGACTCTGCCCCCATATCGTCGGCGTCTTCCCCTTGTCCTCCTCGCCCGCCTCGCTCCTCTTGCTCCTGCAAACACCTCCCCACAGACTTCGTTGGCAAAGTCTACACAGTCATCCGACCTTGAGTACTCGAAGTATTCAGTCAGTCATTCATTCACAACATTTTCTGCAAGCAGACCAGACCAGCGACTTCGTACATATACTCCACTCATTCCATCTACCGCTCGAGCCCAGCTTCAGGCCCTTGCAAACACGCCGTAACGTTTAACGCCTCACCTGCCAGTCGCACATCAACCAGCGTTACCCCCTACCCGGACCGCAGCCGAAGCAGAAGAATAGAACACAAGGGCACGGCCCAGAAAGAGATAGGAAGAAACCAGGCAGCTCGCGCGCGCATACAGCAACGAAGCAGCAGCACTTGATCAGGACATCGACGCCGTTTACGCATCATATCCTACCTCATCACGCCTACATCACCAAAATGCAGCTCTCGGCGATATTCACCGCCCTGCTCCTGCCCCTCGTGGCAGTTGCTACCCCCCCTGATGGCGCCGCCGACGACTACATCACCACCACCCTGACGAGCTACCAGACGCTCACCCAGACCGTCACACTGCAGCGTGCTGCCCTCGAGACCGTCACCGCCAAGAACGGCACCGGAACCTTCACCACCGGCGCACCCACCTCCAAGACTACCACCACCGCTGCCAGCGCCCTTCCCACCGGCGGCGCCGCGGCTCTCGGCGCATCCAACGTCGCTTTCGCCGCTATGGCCGGTGTCATCGTTGTTGCGCTCCTCTAGGCGCGGCGTGGCGTTCGTGCGCGTGGGAAGATGCCCTAATGGAGGGAAGACGATTATGGGATCACTGTCAAACCACGAAATCTACGATGCGAGCATCATTCTAACCATTTCTTTTGTCAACGATCAAAAAAGGCGGCGAGAGCATCTTCCACTTGGGGTTCAGCATTCTAAAATGAGGAAACGACATTTTTTACGGGGAGCGAAGCTCGAGGGTTCGGTCTCCAGACGACAGGGAGAGACCAGGAAAACGACCTCCTCGACTTCGCCGCGAGCCCCCTTTTTCGTTGATCGCGACCCTTAATTTTTGTCCTCAAGTTCAGTCGGCCCGAGGTTGTCCTCTTCGCAACCCTTGGGTCTCCTCATCACCACTTGACTGGATCTTTTTTTTACCTTAATTCACTTTGTCCTTCCGGCGCAACACGCTTCGCAGCCAAGAGCTTCGCTCGGGTCTCCCTCGTCATTTTCGCGGCCGCTTGCGGTCGCCACATGCGACATACCTTGATACCCACCACTTTCTTCTACCTTCATGTTTACTGCTTTTTAAACCATGAGGAGGAGACTCGTGTGGAAGGCGTTTTGTTGTTGGGGTTTCTTGAAACCTTACCGGCTGGGCTTCTACGGGGAGGAGATGAGATCTTCGACGGATCTCTCGACTTCACCATTTACACTTCGACATATTCTGGGAGGATGGCAGGACGGTTACGCGGGATTTAACCTTGAATCTTCTTGAGGTTCAGGAGGGAAGAGGAGGGAGGGGATTTCGACGCATTGATGACGGGAAGAGGATGAGGAACGCAGTGGGCGGTGGGTGGCTGGGGAGATACCTTTACAACCTTTATTACCCTTCAACTTCTTTTACTCCGCTGTCTTCAAAGTTGTCGATACCCCGTTTGGCTAGAAAGCCGTGGTTGTTTGATCGTGAGTGTGAGAGGAGACGAGAGCAGAGATGGAGATGATCATGACCGACGAAGCGAAGAGACGCAGGTGTTATTTGCCTCTTCTTTTTTTTTTCTTTTCCTGCATTTTCTCGGCTCTCCGGTTTGGCTTTGTGTATTGCCTTCGCTTCGGTGAGCAAACTTGTACTGTAAATATTTGCACTTGACATCGCTGAGCGCTACCACTTAGACGTCGCGAATTTGAGAATTTTGTCCGAAGCGAACTCGATGCATTTCCAACCACCCCAATGACATGTCGCGTGACACTCCGCAAGCCATCCATTCCAATGCCGTTGATCAAGCAGAGCCGCGCTGTCACTTCAAACTCTGTTGGTCCCATTCATGCAACTCAATCTTATTACTCATCAGGAGCGCAGCAGCGCAGCTAGCTGCCGGCCCGCGCCATCGATCTGCAGCGGCACAGCGCTCTGGGTCGCTGGTCGCCGGTGTCACGGTGGTGTGGTTGCATCGAGATTGGAGCCTCGACGTCGCAGCCGTCCACACCAGTTTTCTAGCTGTCGCATCACGTCGCAACCAACCAAATCCCCAGTCCCTAATTTCACCACCTACGAAGGCTCGGGCCAAAAGAAAGGGTCTCCTTAGCCAGTGTGAAAATGTCTTCTTAAGAAAGGCCTTTTCAGTGTTATATAGGCATTTTTGGAATGGGAGATAGCTTGTAGTACTGAAAGTCATAGGTGGTCTTCACAATAAGAAGGTATTTCGCACTGACTAAAGGGACCCTTTCCTTTGGCCTGAGCCTTCGTACCACGTGCGACACTTCCAAAGAGAACGAGATATTTTTCCCGTTCAGTCACTCACACTAACACTCGCGCGACACATCACATCGCATCACCTAGCGTCGAAGTGGCTTTCGGCAATAGCCCGATCGCATCGCGGCGCAATCGGGCGGGCGCACGTCATTTTGACTCTGCGCCCAGCGGCTGGCGTTGCGCGCCGTGTCTCACCCCAGCTGTGAGTGGCTCTTTCCCTTTCCAGGGGCTGTTCCCGCTGGCTTCCAGGGCCTGGGATCTCGCTTGTTGGGGTGTTTCAGGCGTTCCACAGTGGGCCCGCCCACTCACACCTGCCGACCCTGAGGCTGGCTGACGCCGCTCACCGAACCCTGCGTGCCCTGCTTCCAGGGTTAATGGTGTGTGGGGCGGCGCGATGTGGGCCTTCGGCACTCAGCCGAGATCGATCTTCCACGGCAGTGGAAGCTCAGCTCAGCCCACGCCGCCAGTCAGCCGCCCAGATCAGGGGTCCAATGTCCGAAAAATGGCGGGAGCGGAACAATTACGGGTAAAATTGGCTGTGAATTGACATCATCTCTCTATAATCTCGAGATATTGAGCTGGGCAGCCTCGCTGCGCTAAGTTTAGGCCAGCTACGTATCAAAGAATTGCGTCGCTGTCCTCCCGCCTCCGAGACGGTCTCAGACCCTGATTCTATGTCAAGTAACTAAATTGCTACATTCCAAGACAGAATCGTCGTCAAAACTTGCCAGCTGAAATCCGGCGCTCAAAATGCCCTCCCAGAAATATCACATCGGACCAAGGTGTCTATCATAAACTTCCTCAAAATCGAAACACTGCCAGTGTGCTCGCAAAATTCACATAGTTGTCTCCCCACAGCGCCATGTCTGTGCCTTGCCGCGTCACCATGCTCACGGTGCCAATCGTGTTGAGATTGTAAATCTCCACAGTCGACAGGTCCCTCGCCATGGCCATGGTTCCCGCGGCGCCTGCGCCCTCGGCCGTGGGGCCAATGGCAAACATGCGCGCCTGGCAGTTCTCGCCCGCCGTTGCCTGGCTGCAGTTTGTTTGGTAGTTGTTAAAGAAGCTATATAGCCCCGCTCCGAAAACAAGGACATTCTCCGAGCTAAGAACACGCAAGCCCCATGCCATCGCGCACGGCGGACTGCCTGCCAGGGCAAGTGTCTGCGTCCCGTTGTTGAATTCGAAGTTGTGGGGGCTGCCAAGACAGTCTGCATCGAAGTCCGGGTCGTAGTAGGCCGCGCTCCGTTGTGTAAACGGAAAAGGTGCTGGGGGGTTAGGCTGGTAGTACGGGGTCTCGGTCTGGATCTGCCCCATCCAAATGTCGGATGCGTTGACCAGCTGGTACTGATACAGAGTGTGATGCTCGACGGAAGTCCCGACTAGCCAGACTCTGCTGGCTTCGATGAGCAGCCCGCGACCTGCGTATACGGTAATGCGTGTCATGTTGAGATCTTCAATGTCGTGATCTGCGACCCACAACCAGTTGTTCTCCATGTACAGGTTCCCCGCGGACGGCGTAATGTGCATACTGGTATGTGCAGCTATGCATGACGCATCAATGTGATTTGGAACATCGGGGGTGATAGGACACTCAGCAACTTGTAGACCGGATCCTGCGAAACCGCCGATGCGGGTGTGTACGTCCCAGAGGCCAGAGGGCGGGAGGTCTGCGCTGCAGGTTCCTTGTGCCGCTGGTGTGTCGAGGTTGTATTGGATCAACAGCGCGCCTGCTGCCGCGCCCTTTGTCGAGACAATGACGTCGCTCATCTCAATGCGACCGACCTCGCCAGGCTCGCCAATTATCACCACAGGATGAGCGTTGTTGATGTCAGAGAACTTCGCTCCTGCGCCCATGATAACAGCCGCGAGGGGCTCGCCGACAATGAGTGCACCGGCGGGTACGTAGACAGTATCCGTGACAAGGTAGTATCCTGCATCGAGAAACGCTATTGTCGAGAAGTCTGCCGCCGCGACCGCTTTGAACAAGGCGTTGAGCGCTGCGGTGTCATCGGTTACACCATCGCCGACTGCACCATGCTCGCGTGCTGACAGAAATGCAGACGCGGGATACGACTCATACTGGGGCTTGGACCGTTCGTAGTAGACGTGATCAAGCTTGAGAGTCGACGGCTTGCGAAAGTAAGATTCGTCGCGTCCTTCCATCGGCTGGGGACCATGCGGCGCATAGAGATTGCCCTGTAGCTGTGTCAGTGAATTCTTGGGTGGGGTTGTCTCGAACATACCGTCGCATATCCGCCATCGTAAACGGTACCTGTGGCATCACCCAGGAGCAAAACCTTGCCCTTTGGCCCTTGCAAAACCGTGGTGACATGGGTGTACATGACGTTCTCGACCACCAGAGAACCCCTGCTCGTGCTGTTGCTCGGATCATGGCCGGTAATCACTGCCACTGGGACATTGATGAATTGGCTGTCGAGCAGAGTCGCGGACCCCACGCTCTCGGACGACATGTTGATTCCGACTTGACAGTCAATAATGTTCAAGGACTTGTAGGTCCAACCCCAGTTCCAAATCTGCAAGATGGCCGTCTCGGCTTTGTAGAAGGTGAGGTTGCGCATCGTATACTGCTGGTTGCCAAACTGAGCGCCGTACTTGCCCCCGACGAAGATCAAGTCTGTCAGGAGTCCGCCGCTACCCTCTTCCATGAAGATGCCTGTATGGGCGTCTTCGGGCCGGGTCGACAGCTTGAACACACAGTTTTGGATAGAGGTCGCCTGCGACGAGGGCCAATGGATGGCGGCGATCTCACCGGGGATGTCAGTGGTGTCGAAAACCAGATTTCGGACCTGCCGGAAGAAGACGTTCGTGCTGACAAATGAGAGGCGGCCATTGTCCATGTACTTGTCACCCTCAAGGAGGCCGATGGTGGTCGTCTGGAAGCGATCGGACCCCTTGATGACGGGCATGCTGGTGGGGTCGCCGATGATCTGCGTGTAGTAATAGTTGATGATGGAGCTGCTGATGAGGTAGGTTCCGGCGGGAAAGTACACGACAGCGGGAGTCGTGGTAGTTCCGACGCACTCGTAGGCAATACAACGGTTGCCCGACCTGATGGCGGCGTTGATGGCCGCGGTATCGTCGGTGACTAGGACCGGGTTAGCCTTGAGCTTCGCAACGGACGAAACTGCCCTGCATACCTCCATCTCCCTTGGCGCCGAAATTGCGAACGTTTCTGAAGACGGCGTAGCTCTTGTCAGGGTTGAAAGGTGAAATTCCGTGGTGGTGGATGTCCTCCATCCAGAAGGCGGCCCGGACGGACGAGGCCGCCGCGAGCAGAAACGAGAGCGCCTTCATGTTTGGCAAACAATGGCAGAGAAGATGGGGGCGGGTGCAAAAATATACCAGGGGACACTCGAGGGAAGCGGATGCAAGGGCAGCAGCAACGCGTAGCTGATGGCCTGCCTTGAATGATTGGGCGAAGAGCTAGGACGCAATCCAGAGGCCCCGAGATGCAAAATTGAGAGTGCGGAAATGGTTGGCGTTCGGGGGTTCAAGAGACCTCGAGTGAGTGGCATGTGCAAGCTGGAGCCCGGACTGCAGGCAGTGGACAATAGGCGGTGGGCAATGGGCGGTGGGCAGAGGGCAATTTGCGAGCGGGTCGCGCTTCCATCTCTTGTTTACGCGGCTGTCGGTCGTCTAAGTCTCGTCAATGACGTTCGACAGCACCGGGGAAGCAGGACAGACACGGAAGGAGCGGGGCAGCTGGGCGCGACAGACCGTCTCGCCGGCGTGTCTGCTCCGGCAGAGTTTTGAGCTACCTTCTTGTTGTTCTACACATCTTCCATCATTTTCTCAATCTATTCCCTTCATGTTTTCTGCCTCATGCGCATCACATCGGGCCACCCATTGCAGACGTGATGCCGCAGAGGAGTCGTATATTCCTAATAGAGAGGCTGGAATACCCGAGGTCCGAGAAAGTCAAGGCTCGGCCCGTTCAGGGTCTGGAAGGGCCCGTAGCGGGAGCATCCGCGGCTTCCCAAAAGTTAGTTGCCATGCTGCCGATTCTAGCCGCCATGGATCCGACATGTTGGCCCAGTGGAGAAAAGGAGTCAGCGCCCTGAGCCCGTGGCGAGCGCAGCGTCATAGCTGACATTGAGCACCATCGAATAGTTAGCAGCGAGTGAAGCCCTGTTGCATGGTCATGTTGGCTTATCCTACGGAGAGCGGCGGTGTTTGTCACTTCGCTGCTCACGTGTCTTTGGGAGACATTCATTCCAGTCACACTCGGTTTCGATTCATTCTTTGTTGTTGTGACCGAATCCGCTCCGCGTTCATAGAACTGAGCAAGCGCTTGAGCAGCGACAAAGACATGATCAAGCCGCCGTATATTACACTAGGGTCCTCCTAATGCCTCCTCAAGGCCGAATGACCCAACAAGTTTCACATCGAGCCCCGTGGCAAGTAAAAGGATGGCGCAAACAGTTGTGACGGAGACAGCGAGAAAATCAGATGATGCTGCTGAATCTACGGCGCATGACTCCTCACAATTTCCAACACTGTCAGACGAATCAGACTGACAGAAAGCAAAGACTGAGTCTACTGAGCAAAAGGAGAAGGGCAAGGCCTCCAGTTCAGCACCCAGGAACCCCATGAAAGAGAACTTTTCGTCCCAAAAGACGACAACGGTTGATTGCAAGTGGCATGACACAGACCATCTCGCCGATGTCTGTGTGCTCCTGTGATCGGAAAGTCAAAGAGTCAAAGAGAATCCCGATGTGGGTGATACCTTATATTTGCGTCGGAGCTGGGGCGGCACCGATGGCCCGGCACCAACGAATGTGAGGGGCGTGGTCGTGGTTTCTGGTTCTGGGGCGGCGCGTGCCTGCCAGGTTTGCAAGGCTGATATTAGCATTGATATTCAGAGTACGGAGTAGCGAATGAGGTTCATCCAGTTGCATCACCGCCTCTTCGAATCAGATTGAGCGCAAGGAGTTTGCTGGCAGAGCCGTGACCCCCAAGAGCGCTGATCACACACGTCTTCGAGGTTCCACGGAAAGAGCGACAGCCACTCCCAGGCAGTTGCCGAACATCCGGTTCTTCATCAGTCAACACGAAATTTTTATGTCCTGGTTGGTCCAGCGGGCGTCTTCGGTGCCTTTCTGATCTCCTGTCCAGCGCAATATCGGTGACTGGATTCGCTAGATCAACGATTTCCACAACAATTTCGGGCGCCGACATACTGCAGGGGCCTCAGGGTGCTAGCTGTGTTTGTTGTCCGTCGTGAAGTGATCGCTTCATCCGAGTTGTCGGCACCTGGTGTCGACTGCAGTCAAGTCATAGGCGCCTCCTGTTACTGACGCATTAGCCCTCGGGATCTTTATCTCCAACAATCTCATCTAGACGTCTCCAAGTTGCAGGTGGGGACTATCACTGACCAAGTCACTGGAAATCTTTGGCAAGCCTGACTTTTATTCACAGCTCGAGCCACACGGAGAAGTATAAGAACCCCTCGCACCCTTCGCCCAGCCCGACTTGCCACCAACAAGCATCCCCCACGCCCATTGATATTAGCAGACAACTAATGGGGTGCATTTACTCCAATCCACGTTCCGGCGAGCGCAGTACGCACGAGCACCAACATACCCGTCCCTTCCAAAGCGCAAAGCAGTAGTCCATCTATCTTCGCAAGGTTCCGAATTCCATTCCTCAACAAAAGAATCGACTTGAAGAAAGAGGGAAAGCAAGAAAAAAGAGGAGGGATCACCTTGCCACCCCGGTCTGCTCCGAAGCCCAGAGACGAGCAACGAAGTAATTCCTTTGACAGCAAGTATCAACGACGTTTCCCCAGCCCGGAGACGCTGCCCAAATCGGATTTCCCAATTGCTCATAGCACATACGACTCGGACAAACCAAAAGTGATCTCGATACAGTATTAGGAATCGTTTCGGAGGTCCATACATCACCAGGAACCAAACATTCACAAATGCTCAATGGGTCAAGGCTGCTGCAGGAGCCGCGGCCAGATCCTCAACGTCTACGCAGACGACTCAGAACAACCAGTAACTCGCCGGACTTCGCGCAACCTACCGCCCTCTTCTATCGACGCCAAAGCATCCATTCCGAAAGCTGCTAAGGCCACATCATCATCAGTCAACACATACCAGCTCCCAACAACGGCACTAGAACACCGTCAAAAACCCCTGCGAGACTGAGAGGCTCGCCGTTTCCACGACACAGCTCAATTGGACTGCTAGGCATGGAAGATACCCCAACTTGGTTACTGATACTTGTTGTTTTGGTAGCAGTTGGAATTCTTGCCTCCTCTATTGGTCTTGCTGTGGTCCTCCACAACAAATACCGCGGACTCCGTGACCTAGGATCCAGAACAACCGTCGCACTCGACAACAGCAACCCGCTTCAGACGCCACAGGCAGCATGACAGAGCCAACAGCAGCACCGGCAGTGAGCGATACGGCGTCGTCAGTCCGGGAAAAGCGGGGGAGCCTCTACTTTTCAGAGCGGCCGTACTTCAAATACCTTATCTTCGCCGCAATTGCCGTTGCCGTCGTCGTGGCCATCGCGGTCCCCTCATATAAGGCGACGCATCCTCCGCAATCTCCCGGCCCTGACACAGGTCCGTCTACGGCGGCCCCGACCAGCATTCCCCCGATGCATTTAAAGCCGGGGTTTACGCATGCCCCTTCTGAACTAACGACCCTCATCGCTCATATCCAGCCTTTCCATAACGGGCCCCGCCCGACGGCACATCCTGCCGCTGCCACAGAGAAAATTGTTCGCCGAGACAACTCGAGGAACTCAACGTTTCATAACACAATTACAAGCGATGTTGGGGAGTTTAGACACCTTACAACGATCAATGGGACTACGGCATTCGTACTTTACACTGCAACGGCTCCAACGTCGAGGGGCACACCGAAGTCGAAGCCCGGAAAGATTGCGATTCTAGTCGCTCTGTTGGTTTCTGCTGCCATGGGCCTCCAACTCCCTGCTGTCACAGAAGCTGCAGCTCTGAGCCCCAACCCCACAGCGCCTGCTACGACTCATGCGATAAGAGAGGCATCTGGTCTGGGACCGGGTGCCGATGGAGCCTCCATGGCCACGGAGGGGATTGGGAACAACGCCGACAGGACTGGTCGCGTAACGACGACGACGAGAAAGGACAGAGACGGGCCTGGCTGTGCTGCTGTCACCTCCACCTCCACCATCATTGGGGAAGAGACGACATCCTACCAGACGACGACCTTTTGTTCCATTCCAACTTCTCGTTGTAGTGCAGCGTCAGGCATGAGGCCGGGAATGCTCGGGCTTGTGGTAGCCTTCCTCGTGTCTGTGGTAGCGGGGAGTCAATCTTCGAATACCAGCGAAAGCGCTACCAGAGCCTCATCACCAGCGGCCATCCCAACATTTGAACCGGAGGCGCATTCATCTATCTCCGATGATGACTGGGAATATTGCGAAAGCGACACGACTTCTTCCACCGAGATTATGGCTGTGACGGCGATCATGTGGAATAGGACTACCGCAACTGTTACTGTTGAACGCTCGATGGCGATCGTCAGCACCAGCGGGGGGCTGCCGGGCGCCAGTGAGAGTATCACGGAAACCGGGGGACCCAGTACAACCACCGTCGTCACCCCCACAAGGGTCACGACTACCGCGACTGCTAATATTGAACGCTCGAAGGAGTACGCTAGCACCAGCGGGGGGCCGCCAGGTGTTAGTGAAGGTATCACGGACACCGAGGAACCTCATATAATCATCCTCGTCACCTCAAGCGCCACTTCGACACCTTCCGTTATCAGCGACACATCTAAGAGCATTGGAAAGACGCCTGCAAGTATTAGCGGCATGCCTAGCAATACCATGAACGAGACGGCCACGGTCAACTCGACAATTTCTAAGAATGCAACCTCAACCTCTGAGTACACGACCTCAACCCTGTCGGCAAGCCCAACTAAAAGTGGCGCGGTCCGGCGTCTAAAGCCAGGCCTCGTCGCTCTGGTCTTCGCTCTCCTCGTCTCAGCGGCGACAACCCTCCAGCTCCCTAGGACTGATGGCACGGCTATGTCAACATCAAATGGGCACAATATGACCCTCCCGACACCCCCGATTCCGATCTTTTTGACCTCTCACTCCTCGAATGGCCCTAGCGGCAGCGAGACCCCCAAGACCACGACGGCGACTGTGACCCAAACAGTAGCGACAACTCAGCAAGGAAGCACGGCAACTCCCCGCCCGTGAGCGCGGCGTTGACTGCGAAGCCAGGCCTTGTGGCGCCAGCCCAGGCCTTGCTCGCCTCGACAATGATCGTCCTCCAACAAGGCCCCAGTGACAGCGGCGCGACGAAATGGATCGACCCCCTGCCCGAGCCCACCGCTGCAACAACATCCCAATCCCATTTGACGGCTATGTCTGCCGATACTCAGGTGGACGGCGCCCAGCAAGGTGTTAGCAAGACGGCTGAATATTCTAGCTCAGTAATGGATCGGCTACCTCCTAATCCGGTTCCGACATGGCCGAAGGAGCACACAAACTCCACAGCTGCTGGCCATTTCGTGACTACCACGTTGATTAGCAGTGTGGATGTCACGAAGACGGAAACGATGACGCAGTCGGGCACAACCACGAAGACGACCACGGCGACGGTGACGAGTTGCAGCGCCTCCTCAAGCACGACACACCCCTCATCCACAAGTGGCGCATCAAAGGCAGCAAGATCGGGCCTATTCACCCTCGTGGTAGCCTCATTCGCATCTGTGGCAATCGCCACTCAATATCCTGGCTCCACGGCTGTTGATCATACCATGACTACCACATTAACGAGCAGTGTGGATGTCACGAAGACGGAAACAACGCGGTTAACGACGAGAACAGAGCCGACCATAGCCAGAGTGACGAGCTGCACGGACGATCTGAGCACGACACGCCCCCCTCAAAGCACGAGTGTCCCATCCACAAGCAGCGCCTCCAAAACAGCAAAGTCAGGAATATTTGCCCTCGTGGTAGCCTTGCTCATCTCCGCAGCAGCTGCGTTCCACCCTTCCACGGCTACTACCACAACCATGAGCATAACCAACATCGAACCGTCGACAATAGCGACGCCAAAAATAACAGCAACAGAAACAAATACAGGGGGCTGGAACTCAAGTACATCATCTGCACCCCTCCTCACTGATACACCCTGCTGCGAGGATTATTGGTGTTCCATTTTCATTGGCTGTGCACCGGTATCACGGGCGACTGCCAAGCTGGGCGGAAGTCAGGAGGGCGAAGGAGGGGACGGCAGAGTGGAACCCCGGGGCGATACTTCGGGGCAGGGACGGAGTGTATTTCCATGAACCTTTGCGGCTGCCCTCGGGGTGCTGGCTTGTGGGGTGTGCTTGGAGTGGTTGTGGTGAGGTTAGTATCTGGTTGGGTTGGTTGGTGTGGGTCGAGGGCAGGCGTGTGTGGAGGTTCCTAGACGGAAAGTTGGGATGCACATCGGAGGCGGAGCCTAGGTGATAGGTGAAAGCTACGGGTAGCTTATCTTGACCGACAGGCTTTTGCTCTAGGGGAGGTGCTGGCATGGGACGCGATTGTTTCTGATGGGAGCGGAGCATCTCAGGGGTCGGGTGGAGTCCTGGCGTCTTGATTGACTTTTTCGTAGTTTTACTTCTTCTTTTTGCCGCACCTTTCTTTTTACTTTCCCAACAGATCACCAGGCAGAAAGAGGCAACTGCGAAGAGAATGTTATCATACCTAAAAGAGTTCACAACGTCAGTGACAGGCGGCCGATACTCTAGAGACGCCGCTAGATTGAATATGCGGACATCTCGCAAAGGTTGACAAAGTTCATGGTGATAGACAAGAGTTTTTTGGATAGAGTGAGGCGCCTCAACGGCTAGGAACTCTCTCTATTTCTTGCAACTCTCTTGCAGTTGCTGCAGCTCTCTTACAGTTTCAGGAAATTTAATCTACAGTTGAAAAATAATGGGAAGGATATAAAATGCCAGCATGATCGCATCAGTCTTCCCACTCATCATCATCCAGCACCATCACTTCTCTCACGAGCACAACCAAAAGACCGTCACTTCTCTTACAAGCGCGACGAAAAGAAACATCAATCGCCCTAATATCTTCGAAAGCTTTTCTATCACCCAGAGCGCCTCCGAGCACAACATGCCGAAGGCCTCCCAGAGCACTGGCACCCAGGGCACCTCCGCGGACACCACGTCCTCCGAGCCCACCATATCCACCGCACAGCCCACGCCCCCGACCACACTCTCTCCGTTGGCGCCCGTATTTTCCCCCTCCCGCCCCCCCTGGGCACGCCAAGTCGTCCCATCCTTCCCCTGCCCCCTTCCCTCTCCCTCCACCAAAAACGCCGCCCAGCACACCACCGCGGCAGACGACGACGACGGCG
>Ga0247770_1001109_pt1 | contig 23153 bp, 27 predicted proteins | sample UWRJL136409B6_FD_179943 | JGI IMG/M metagenome (GOLD analysis project Ga0247770, IMG submission 179943) | Plant litter microbial communities from Arlington Agricultural Research Station in Wisconsin, United States - UWRJ-L136-409B-6 | ecosystem: Environmental > Terrestrial > Plant litter >... | reverse complement strand
TACTTCTTATTATGCTACTTATTGACAGGTTATTATTATAATAACTATTATTATCTAACTTTAAACATTAATATCTTTCTTAATTTAAGCAGTATGGTAAAACTGATTCCAGTTCTAGATTCTATGTAATAAGCCATACAATAAACGTTAGTAGTAGAACTTATTATATTACTTAATAACCGATTATTATTTAAATAATTATTATTATTAGACTTTAAATAGTAATATCTTTCTTATTATAAATTTTATAGTAAAACGAATTCCAGTTCTGAATTCTAGGTAAAGATTTACGTATAAAACCACCTTCTTTGATTAGATTTAACCTTGGTTTTATTTCCAAATACCCATTTGTTTAATTTTTTCAAAGGCTAATAACTCCTGAACCATAACCCTAACCCTGAATCTGACTTCAGATTTGGACTCCTGGTCACGTAACGTATCTGAAACCATATCATATCACGTGATTTGGAGCCCGAGTAGGGGCCCGAGCGGAGGGGCCCGAGCAGACCTACTTTTGATAATGAACTGACTAGTCCTAGGTCGAGTTGAATTTCCTTATCAGTTTTGACTGAATTTCCCATAGTAATTTTTTTTTGGACCACCCTTACAACAAATTGTCCTCCGGACAGGAAGATATATTTAATAAAAGAAGTTTAAGTATAAGATATAGGCGTTTAACCTTAATTAACTGCTTTTAAGCTATATTAATAATATACCCATTAGCTCCCTAACCCTTTATTAGGCTAGCCTTATCTATATTATACTAATATTACAAAGGTATTACCATTACAGCTGGAATTTAAAGGTAATTAAATTAAGACTATATTACAGCTACGTTACGTAACAAACCCTTACTATATTAATCCTTTATAGCTGGTGGGTCGTTAAAATAGGGTACCGGTTTAAAAACTGCTTTATCTAAGCCCTCTTTATATAAGCTCCATCTCCACGTTTAGCTAAAACTCGCTTTACCAGCTCCCTAATCTCCATATAAGTTAGCGGATCTCCCAGTTCCCCCTGGAATAGGACCCATTCAGCTAATTTATCTTTTTAATTTATTAAAATCTTCTAAAAGTGTTAGTAAGTAATGGAGTAAGGAAGGATGCTGTAGAGCCGGTCCCGTAAGGTACTATAGGGGACTTGGAACTGGCGTGTAATCTTACGGTTATGTGCGCCTCCGTGCATAGCCTTATAAGCCTCACGTATATTAAATTTCACGTACGGTATGATAAATCAATTGTTTAAAGGTATACAAAGAATGGAATCAATTGGGGTTAGAATGCTGAAGATATGGGGGAGTGTGTTGGGCGAGTCTGAAATAGCAGTGTGTATATTACACCCTGATTGGGATTACCGTTGGTCGGGAATACCCCCCTTTGACTTACATCCAGAGCGAAGCGGCCGCTATCGAGGCTTGCAGAGTCAAGCACCAGAAGATGACGAAGGCAAAAGATACCCCTCGCTGGGCCCGTCAGGGACAGAAACAGACGGACAGAAGTATTTCCTTCGAACAGGTGTACTGCAACCGCAAACCCGAGTACCTACACGCCATCGTCGAGCACCTCGACAGTGGCGAGTGGTATATTCTGCGCTGTGCCACGCATGGTCTTACCTTCGGCGGATACCCGGTCAAGCTGGCCGAATTGCATCTTCGCAGATGTATTCACCTCACAGTTCCCAAGGGGCAAAGCGTGTTTGAGGCGTTTGGGGTCCGTGTTCTCGACTGCGACGAGGAGAAAGCGCAGCAGAACAACGACATGGCGGCTAGAGCCGTTCTTTATGACGGATACAAACCGTTACTCCATCTCAATTACAGAGAGCGGAGCCGAGAGCAAAATTGCCAACTTGGGATCGAGAATTCACCGGAACTGGAATCAGAGTCGGAAGATTGAGTCCCGCATCTTGATACTTGGTCGAGGGGGGGCAGAGGCTAACGGACAAGGGCTTGTGGAGGCGCTTGATGTGCGTGTCAGATAGGGAGCTGTCAGAATGAAGAGAGTAATGAGCCACGAGTTACCTACCATGATCCATATGGATCATATGAAGTTTGAGTTTACTTTGGTACTTCAAAACATCACAAAACTGAAGTCAAAAACAGCCCGCCTCGAAGCTCTCAGTCATCGACATACTATCTCAGCGACCGGATATTACCGCAAAGGTATTTCCACGGAGATGGCAGATATCACGGCTAATAGGCCGGGATACCCGCCCTTGGAGACTTTCGGAGCTTACCGATGGTTTCAAACACGCACTGTACTGCACTTCCGGCACTTTCAAGCTGTGTCTCTTCATCGACGGCTTTGATGAGTTCAACGGGGACCACCATGCACTCGTAAAGCTGGTCAACGACGTCGTGTCACGCTCAAACATCAAGGCCTGCGTGGCGAGTAGGCCATGGGTCGTTTTCGAGGACGCCTTCTCCCAAAAACCAAACCTTCAACTCCACGACCTTACCTACCCGGACATCCATCGCTTCTCAACCTCGTTGCTCCGTTCAAATCCCTACTTTCCGCATCTTGAGCTTCGCGAACCAGAACGAGCCGGTTCTCTCATAGAAGCGGTTACCACTCGCGCAGCTGGTGTATTTCTCTGGGTCGACCTGGCTGTAAACTCATTACTGTCTGGTCTGTCAAACCGTGACCGCATGTCTGACCTCCAGAGGCGACTGGAGGAGATTCCGCCTGATCTTGAGCGATTTTACGAAAAGATATTTGACGGGATTGAGAGTATCTACATGGAGCACGCATGCCAACTCTTTCAACTCGCTAGCGAGGCCGAGGGTTCAATGACTGTACTCCAGCTCTCCTTTGCGGATGATGATATAACCGTTGACGACTTTCTGAAGCGGCCAACGGGGCCACTATCAGAAGATGGGAGAGAAGATCGGTTCAAGACAACAAAAAGGCGCTTGAATAGCCGCTGTAAGGGATTTCTCGAGATACCGACCGCATCACATTCTGGCCATAGTCTCGTCGACTCCAAGGTCACCTATCTCCATCGGACAGCACGAGACTTCCTTCTTTCCTCTCCAATGAAGCGGCGTATTGCGAAAGGTGTCGATGAGAGCTTTGACCCCGTGTCACTACTGTTCCACGCCTCGATCATGCACCTGAAGGTATACGATGGCGAGCCTATAAGCGAGTCTGATAACTCCAGACTGTGGTCATTGATTGACAGCACAATGGTCTTGGCGTCTAGATGTGAAGCCGCATCACTGCAGGCGCAAACCCGGCTTCTCAAGGAGATCGACCATCTTGTGACGGAGATTACGCATATCACTCGAGATTGCCCCCATGAATCTGGGGCTGGGGAATACTCAAGACCGACTAGACACTGGTCAGAGTCTACAAGGCGAGGCGGAGGCCAAGCGAACGGGTTTATGGACCTCGCCACGACTTACAACATGCCTTTATATATGATGCATACCATCCGGGCTGCAATAAGGGGAGAGCTTGAAGAGGAGCGGGACCCTTCGGCAAACTCTTCACGCAGACCCCTACGTATGGAACCAGTTGAGCGTGGCCCGCTTAACATTCATGGATATCTGTTCCATGCAGTTCGAGGACACAAACGCAACCCGGGCTTTGTGAGTGGGTTGGGGCACGCGTGCCCCGGCTGTCCTTTGTGAGATTCCTCCTGGGGTCCGGAGCAGATCCAAATCGACACCACGACACAGTGACCGCCTTCGAAGTCGTACTCTCCGACGCTGTTGAAGCATCTCACAACACCTCCATCGACGGGCTTCAGAGGTGTCTGGAGCATCGGTCTCTCATTGTCGAGGACTTCATAAAGCACGACGCAAATCCTAAAGCAAACCGGAACTCGCCCCTCGGTTCCCGTATTCGAGAGGCGTTTGGAAAGCATGCGCCTGATCGGGCTCGGTCACTCGAAGCTATGATCAAGCGATCTCATAAGAAATGGCTAGCAGCTGGGAAGATTTCGTTGCCCAAACTCCCCGCGGACTGGTTCGAAAGTTTTACCCGTAGCCTCCAGCTAGCTGCTCCATCGAGGTTAGCTCCCGGAGAGCGTGAGATCAGCGGCTATTCCGTGGACCCAGCTGGTTTCCGCGTCTGGCCTAGGCCTAGCGAGTCTTCAACTCCGCCGAGACCGCCGATAAGACAGCGACACGCCCATCTCCACCCCGTTTGGGACTCATTTTGCCCCCGGGCCGACCCCAGCCAGATTTCACCGCTAGCCTTCGCATATTCAACACAGAAGGCTCAGGTTCGAAGGCCTGAGCTCAACACTAACAATGAATCGAGGTCCGTGGCCAGCCCGGGAACTATGCACTCTGCTCAGATAGGTACATCTTTTGAAAACAATGCCTACGAAGACATTACTTCTCAGGCCAGTGACAGCTCAGAGCATATACTCGAGCTCCCCGTTCACCAGAACGAACACAGGCTGCGGCTTCAGGCGCAAAGAGAAGCTTTAGCTCATCAGGAATGGCCGTTAATGCGCCGAGCGCAAAGGGGAGCAATGAACGAATGGCAGCCAGGCAGTACTAGTCGTAATCCCGATAGCAGAAGGGGGGATCGGTATCCAATGGGTTCCGGGGAAGAAAGAAATTCTCAACTGCCACCAGGTGGCGATGAAGAGTCCGCTGATCCCGATCTGCCTTCACATTAAATCTTTCAAGAGTAACTAGGTGGCTGAATTCTCAGATGACGCTTAATTTCTTTTAGCGACTGACTAGTGCCTGCCTACCTACCTACCTACCTACCTACCTACCTACCCAGACAGTGCCCTTCTCGAAAGTTAAGCCTAGTACCTGCCTACAACGAGGCCAGAACCTCCCCTATCACTTGAACTCCCCCTTGGCCTCCTCAATCCACTCGCTCAGCTTCGTCGCCGGCCGTCCCGTATACCTCTCCACGACCTTGCCCGCCTCCTCCCACTCCTCCCCAACAGGCAACCAGTCTCCCCCTTCCTGCTGCAACACCTTCAGCTTCGCAAAGCTCTCCACCAAAACCCTCGCCAACATCTCCGGCGTGCCCCCCTCCACATACAACTTTACACCCCCTTCCACCCCAACCTCCTCAATCTCCGCCTCCCTCCCCGTCACCGCCTTCACAATCGCACCCAACCCGTCCCTGAACGAAATCTTCTCCGGCCCATAGATCCCCACCGCCTCCTCATCGCCCGCCTTCCGTCCCTGAAGCAACACACTCGCCGTCACGCGGCCAATATCCCCCGGCGTGATCCAATCCAGCGTCATATCCGGTGCGAAAATCCGGAGCTTCCCCGTCGGAACCTGCGCCTTCCAGAGGAAGGCGTTCGTCGCGAAGAACCCCGGGCGCACCGGGGTGAAGTTCTCCTTCCCGAAGACCGCCAGCAGGTTGAGCTCCACCTGCGCATGCGCCCAGAAGATGGGGTTGTCCGGCGGGGTGAGGGTCAGGTCGCCTCGCAGGCCGCCGGTGGAGAGGAATACCACGTGCGTGATCCCTGCGGATTTTAGGGCCGTGAGGGCCGAGTGCATGTGGTCTGGGGAACCGAAAATGTGGTAGATGAAGGCATGCGTGGCGGAGGTGGACTTCACGGCGGTGGTGAGGGTGGAGGGGACGCTGAGGTCCGCGGTGATGCGTTGGAAGGGACGGGTGGGGGAGGCTTCGAGGGTGGGGGAGAGCCCGGGGATGGGCTTGGAGGGGTCGCGCATCGCGAGGATTACGCGGGTGGCGCCGAAGGAGTGCGCGGAGAGGGCGACGGCGGAGCCGACGTGGCCCGTGGGGCCGAAAATGATGGCGATGGTCATGGTGGGTGTTGGTGTTGAGAACAAAAAGTGGGTTTCAGGGTTTGGTGTTGAGTGCTGATGCAGTGTTGAATGAGAGCGAAGCTGGCGAGGTTAGTTTGGAGTTGAGATGATGGGTAGTAATAACCGGCTTCTTAAGCTTCAACGTGATGTTCCTACATCCTGTATGTCGCGGTTGTGTTTCGCTCACAGAATCCTACCGCGGCAGGCAGGCTGACCAACAGCGCACACTTAGACGGCCCGGGAGGTTGACTGCTTACCTACTTGGGTACCGACCTCGTTGTTGGAAAGGATCCGAGTGCGACTGCCCCGCGCCCGCGTAGCCCTCGGAGATTGGGTCGGCGCCGATTGTCCCGCTGCTGAACAATCAACTCACTGGCCAAGAAATGGGCGTTGGAGCAGCCAATGACAATGTGAATGGTATCGGAGGTCGGACTTAAGCTTGCTGCGGCGCACAATGCCTAAGATCATCGCATGGATATGCGAATGCGAGGCAAGTTCAACCACGGGTGGGGTAACCTGTTGGCTCTGAGCTGTGAAGTTGGTGAACAGAGATAGAAGTATTCCTGTCCCCTCGACCGGGCCCGGAGTTAGCACTCGAGCCGACAGATGTGCCCCCCGATCGCCCCTTCCCAGACACTATGGTCACAACCCTACGAAACGCAATGGAAGCTAGCGCACAGGGCAGCTTGAAAATTTGCTGAACACGCCGTCGCAAAGAGGCTACAAAGAACTGGCACCTTGATGCTTTTCTATCCAACATCGTGCGCCGCCGCTACCCTTCCATTCCAGCAGCCCTCGCCATTGACCCCCCAGGGCCCCTACTCTCCCTCTTTCCTCCCCGTTATAAATAAAACCGCCCTGTACACCCTCCTCTTCCCCAAATCCTCCATAAACACCTTGCTACAAAACTCCAGTGTCCCCTAAGCAAGACACTCACTCCACTTCTCCCGGTAAACCCACGCAGCCTCCGCCCCTTCCCTTTCCCCTCCCTGTATTTTCTCCCCATCCACCCCCTCACTTGAATCCTCCTCTCCACCCCATGCAGTAGAGGTCTCAAATCACAATAGCCCACTGAGAAGCCTCAAAGAAACATAGGTCCCAATGACCTGGCCAACAAATGTCATGGGACCAACCGCACCGAGAAATACAGTGCTCAACCAAACCATGGTGCTGTAAGAGTAGAGAACCCCGCTCAAAAGCTCTAGGATGGTCTCATACATCAGCTAGTTTCTCTAGAAAGACTAGTGCGACATCTCGACAACAATCCGGATCCGATAGTCCTTCTGATAGTTACCTGCATGCGCTTGCGAGCAGCTGGTCTTTTCCGCAAATCGCGAGTAGGAAAGACCCAAGACCTGCCGCCACGTATACGTGTCGGAGGGTCTGCGAAACTCTCAAAGCGTATCTCCTGTGCCATGACGGCAAGCAAGAGAAGGGCGATGACCACCCATGCCATATTCCCGATCGTCCTGTATGATGTAGAAAATATTGTTCGTCATCACGGCACATGCATGTCTTTGAAATGGGACATGACATACCAGGTAAACTTTATAAGCGGACATTCGCATTTCCACGGGACCATGACCCATTTGTTGACAAGCCAACTTCTCCATAGCATGATATAAGCGCATAGGATGATGAAAATGTCGGCGATAGCTTTGTTAATGACGTGTCTCAAACTGCAGGTTGGACCCAGCGCTACAAAGCTGGTCTTCTATACACGTCGTCTACCCGTGGCATCGGGGGATAAGGTCACGCCGTTGGACTGGATTGACTCGAGCTTAGCGAAAAGACCCTTTGGCAGCCCGATGGAGAAACTAGCAATCGCAAGGGCCTGGTACGGAGCTACCAGGCCGAGTTGGACGGGGTCCATGGGGGCTGGGGCTGCAAACAGTGCTAGATTTTACAAACTCTCTTTTTTTAGTTTTTTTTTATATGGGATGGCGTACCCAGTAAAATATAGATGGTGGGCAGAAGCCCTGCAACTGTGATCCCTGTGTTGAGGTCAGTCGCCATGACCGTGTTGAGATTGTCGAGAACGCAGTTGATAAATTTACTGCAAGCTCCATATCGGTAGACTAAAGGATCGGAAGCGTTGCACCTACCCGCCGCCGTTTCAACGGGTTTGTTATGTCCGTCGGGATTCCGCGCAACGATCTCGGTCACCATGCTCTGGAAGTGTATTAGTGTGGTAAAGGCGGCCATTCCCAGGATGACCAAGAGTAGCAGCAGGGAAAACAAGAATCGGGTCTTCATAATAACGTTTGCGCGAAGCCATCATTTATGTCTGTCCTAAGATACCTGGTATCTTCAAGTAGAGAGGTGGCAACCTGGCACGTTGCCCTCCACGGTCAACCTTTCAGTTGATACTTTTACTACACTACCCTGTCAAGCGGTTTCCAAAATAACAGGGACTCATTACTTAGTAGTACGCCTGGAGGGGGCTTTTTTGCTGGGTCCTCAGGTATCTTAAGGTACTGTCACACCATTACCAAATTCCGTGACGATATCAGGCTAACAATAACAGCCTGACCAGTCAGCAAGAGCTGTTTGGAAGCTATCCCTGCACAGACCACTGGCTATTTTGCAGTCCCTATTATTTTGGAAACCGCTTGCCTGTGTTTAATCCTGTCTGGAGATAACATGAATATAGCATTCAAGATTTATTACGTCACTATTACGTTATGTACACTAATAATGAAAAACAGAATGTCAAAGCCGGTGCAGATATAGACACCACCCTAATCTTAGGAAAATCTTTGTACGTTCTAGGCCCTTCTAGAGACCCGAACCGCCAGGAACACAAAGGGGAGTCCGCACCAAGCAAGCAGGGAGAACGACTTCGCCGCCAGAGAGAAACTAGAACTGGCCGAATGAAGTAACCTGGAACTGCCAGCCGATTACGCTGACGAGATGATCAAGAGGACGACAGACAGCTACCTCTAGACCATTGCTGCGTGCCAAGTATCGGCTGCGACCGCTCAACCTATTTTGTGCGTATCCATCCGTCTACATATCCACAGGAATGGTTGGGAGACTATGGAATATCAAGACTAACAACTGTGGTGACTAGCGTTAGAAAAGTCACGAAGTTCGTACTGAAAGATCTCATTCAAGTCCGCAACTTGGGTTTCACTGTTTTCATCTAGGAGGGCGTCGGTCTTCGTTCCCGCTAGCTTCATCCCCGCCATTTTGTACATCCATTTGAGTCTGTTATTCGTACACTAGCACACGCTAATATTAGAGTTGGTTCCATGGGAGGCAATTTTGTTGCTGGAAGCGACATGTTTTGGTAAGACCATTTCGTCAACTAGTACAACCCGGGCACCTTAGGGATTAGCCACACTCGGTACCTACCTGGGCACTGCGGTACACGCACTGACGTCTGTATTATCAAGGATATTCTGGGCAGTTTCAATGTATTTCCAGTCTGTATACGGCATACTTCTACACCTTTGAAAAAAGTGCCTTAGCCTTCCTAAACCAGGTAGCACCGGAAAGCGACTCTATCACCGTCTCGTGAATTCCTAACCCAGTCGTCTCGTCCCCTACAAACGGTTCCCACCCTTCAGGCGTTTCGGAAGCGTCCAAGGCCGGGTCATTATTATCGTTCCGCATGGACTGCATCTCGACATCCTTGGGCCGAGAGAAGAGCTGGCCATGTGCGGTCGTCACAGAGACGGTCTGGGTCACGAAGATCCGGTTCCATCTCCTCTCCAGGCTCGGCCAAAACACAGGTATCGCTGCGCAAGCAGCGGCAAGATGGGCCTCGATGGCGGCCAAGCCGATCACAGTTGGGCTATACCAAGTAGGGTCGAAGGCACCTTCGCCAGCGGTATACATCTTGATAACGAAGGCCATGCGCCAAAAGGAGCACAAGTTGACACTGCATGTTTGCGATCAGTCAGCACGCCCCCATCACGGTTGGGCATGGGAAATGCAAACCTACCAGAGCCCCATGGCGAAAAAACACAGCAACGAGACGCGAATATTGCCCCCTGTGCCTGGCCTGAAATAGAGGCGTACCGGCAGGAGAAATACAATGAAGTCGAGGGCCGAGTTCGAGACAGCCTGTCCGACAAAATAACACATGAACTCGGCCAGCTGGCGACCGCCGAACCCATAGCACTTGGCATCCACAATGGAGAGATCCCAGTAGGCGGCGATAGGAATGCAAGGAATCCAGGTCATGACTGAGAACATGCTGCCCCACAAGGCGATGATGGCGATCAAGGACTTGCAAGCGAGCCTGTACGCAGAGCTGGCGCGGAAGATGCGCAAGTACTGGCATAGGATCGCTATTTTGATGAAGGTGACGGACAATGGATAGGGCACCGTGATGATGTACAGGAACTTTGTGGAGGCTGGTCAGTTCTTGGGATCCATCTGGGGCGATGCGAGTGGGGATGAGCCTGCGGGTACCTACCTTCATGGCTGCTCGAATGTCCGAGAAGGCCAACCTGTATATGGATTGTCCGTACCCATAACTAGGTGCTATGACGAGAACACGTCAGCTCGGTGGATGGATCATCCACTTGTGGAGTGAGCACCAGAGCATAAGGTAAGGAGGCACCTACCAATACAGAGAAAAACGGAGCCGACGGTCGTGCATACCTGTGGGCGGATTGTCAGCCACTTTCAGGAGGAAGTTTGAGCTCTGAGATGAATACCCACCAAAGCGAGAAACAGGAATAAGTCGTCCCATCCTATCTTGCGCACGACGATGAGACGGATGTAAAATCGCAAAACGCAGCAGGCCCATGAGAACACCTGGTTGTGGAACAGAGGTTATTAGGACGGAATGAGCCCCAGTGAGCACGGGTGGATGGGAGTGATGCCCGAAGATGATAGTTACCATGAACGAAATAACCAGTGCTAAAAGATCCGCTGGCCTATTGAATATCGGCACCGAGGAGTAGATCTGTGGGTCGAGTTCCTTTGAGGGCAGCAGCCCAGCCGGCGAGCCCTCTACAACGGATGTTTCGGGCATGTCGGTTGATCGGATCCTCATGGCTTCTTGCCAGTCATCATGGTTCGATTCGACACATGTTCGACAGATATGTGGCGTCGCCGACCAAGAAGTACAGCTCGGGAGGGAGAGAAATCATCAGGAAATGTCAGTTGCGGAACTATCCGAAACAACTGTCACATTCTACCCACGAGAAAAGGAGACATGGCGCGCTCCGACTGCAGGTTTCCCACCCTGATGGACCCGTGCGCTTCGCTGAGAGAAGGGGGCGAGACATTGTGATTTAATTGGCCGGCATTGACTGGCCGAGCTTACTAGGGGGCGCTGCGCTACTCCGAAAGGGGCTACCTCTAATGTACTGTAATGACTCGATGCCACGCTGCAACAATCACACTTCTTCCATGGCGCTTCATCAGCCGCAGTAGCGATCGGACCTGAAATGGGTGCGCGATAACCTGACAAGCACCTGTCAGCCACGCGGTGAAAAGAAATGCCTTAGCAGATTTTGGGTGCAATCCCCGCCGAAAAATGCTAAGCGATTACTTTCACCGCGTGTCAGCCAAAATGCCGATCGCAGTGTCAGAGACGAAAGCTCACCGGCTGTTTGGCGAGATGAGGTGGGAGCATCCTTGCCTACCTACCCAGTACAACAACATGCTTTCCCAACGGAGCACAAACCCCGTTCCCCGGTTCCCCGGTTCCAGCGGTCTGGCGCGCTAGAAATCTCGCCCGCCCACGCTAAGCGGTGGTGCCATGTCGTCGGAGGAGACACGGCTGGACAAAGACGTCAAATCAAGGTTTTAGCTCTGTTCTTCATATCTGAATTGAATCCCCGCATCTCCTCCCGCTCGATGCCACGTTCAGGCCTGCCTACCTAAGTTATGCTCCTTGGTCGCTCACAGCGCGGAACTGCGGCAGTCGAAACCGAGCCCTCCATCGCGATTTGACCGTGCTCTCGGGGCCAACACCGACATGTCGGCTCCCGCCGCCGGTCCGCTGCCGGCCCCGGCAGGACCCAAGATCAATTCTGCCGTTGTGGCGTCAGCCGTCGTCACCTGGGCCATCGCCGCCCCCATGGTCGCTCTGCGCTTCTACACGAGGTCGAAGATCGTTCAGACTCTGGGCGCCGAGGATTGGCTCCTCGCCGCTGCCCTGGTTAGTGCCCCTGTTCCGCTTCATGTGTGCCTCGGGCCAGCAGCCCCCAGCTGATGTTGTTGTTGTTGTCTGTTGTGAAGGTCTTGTCTCTGGGACACAGCATCGGCGAGATCGTTGGTAAGCCGGTCGTCTTCACTTTCCATGTCGTCCCGCGCCGAGCGCTCACACCGAGACTTTACCACCTACCTAGAAAGCCACTTTGGATTGGGCAATCATGTCTGGGTGCTCTCGCCCGAGGATTTTGTCAACCTCACCAAGGTGATACGCGCCCGATTTTGGCCTCTCACGCCTACCTGGGTACCTGCTAAACTGACTTGACCGCCCCAGACAAGCCTGGCCCTCACGGTGTGCTACCAGCTCAGTTTCGCCATGACGAAAGTATCCATTCTGGTCCTGTACCTGCGCATCTTGACGTACCGCTTCGCCCGCCACATCACCTACGCACTGCTTGCCGTTGTAGTCATCAACAACGTTTTCAGCTTTGCCGCCGAGATGATGAGTTGCGTTCCGCTTGAGAAGCTATGGGATCCATCCGTGGAGGGGACTTGTCTGCCCGAGAGCTTCCTGTGGGCCATTGTCGGGATGCACATCGCGACCGATTTCTTGATATTCTTCCTGCCCCTGCCCATCTTCTTCTACGTCAAGATGCAGATCAGGATGAAAATCACACTCCTGGTCCTGTTCGGCCTCGGCTTTTTGTAAGCTCCCCTCCCTGCCCAATATCCTCCATGATGCGCCGTCTCCTCTGTGGATAATACATCTTCGCATCCACTGACAGCCTCTGCGACCGGCTCTGATAGCACCTGCCTGGTGGCTGTCCTCCGCGTAGTCTGGCTGAAGCAGCTCTACCTCTCCAAAGATCCCACGTGGGACTTTGTCACCATGGCGCACTGGAGCGCCGTCGAGGTCAATATCGCCATCGTTTGTGCCTGCCTGATGACGGCGAAGCCGTTGATTGCCAACTTCTTTCCTCGTTTCCTGCAGCCCAACGGAGGCTACCAGCAGCACGACGACGACGTGGACCACCCAAGGACGATAGGCACGAGCTCGTTCCGGCAGAAGACTCTGCATGTATCCAAGCCTACAGACGCGTATTTAGCCGACCAGTCAGTCGGTCAGAGCTCGACCGCGGTCTCGGACCCTGATGTCAGAATGGAGGATTGGAAAGGCCGAGGGGAGGACGCCGGTGGCGGTCCTGATAGGCTTGAGAAGGCCTTACAAGACAAGGGGCAAACATTGGGGTCTCGATGATGTCAATAACTAGGTACCTAGGTTTAGGTTTAGCTCTGTTGATATTACAGCTTGGACAAGAACCTAAATTCGTCGGCCTAAGAATCAATCCTCCGCAATACGAATGTCCGTGATTTGCTTCTTCGAAAACGCCTTAATATCCTCAAAAACGTCCTCAATCGGTGTGATGTAAGCATATGAGCCCATCGCCTGCTGAGCCATGTGTCCTCTAAACAATAGCCCCACTGCTGCTCCATCGCCATCGAACACCACAGATCCCGAATCGCCCTTCTTAGCAAGCCAAAACTCTGCCGGGTCCGGGAAGCCAAGATATAGGAACTCATCTGAAAGGTAGGGTCGATGCTTAGATACCATGTAAGGTAGGACATGTGCATCCTCCACAAAACTCACCTTGGACTTAAGTTCTGAGAACAAGCCCGCAGTCGGGCCGGTGGAGGTGCTGACCTTGAAAATCGGGGCGGCGTTCTTGATAGATCGAAGGCCATGAGTCGGTGGCTGCTTCAGACTTCCCTTGGCCTTTGGCTTGCTTGTAATATACCCTTTCCTGTGCCAGTCTTCGCGGGTGGGAAGGGCATTCTTTCCGACTCGATCGACACCATTTCCCGTAGGGTTGATCAAGGCCCAGTCGAGACGCCCACCATTCGGCGTTCTGCGAGTGTACCCGGAGGCACAGTATATGCTTCCAAGGTGCTGCTCATTATTGTCGAAAAAGGACTTGATATTGTTCAAATGCTCTCTGAGTTTGGGCGTATCGACATCGTTCGGGTCGCTCTCGATCTCCTCTGTCAGGACTTGGACGGCAAAACAATGCTTGGCGCGTGCTGGGTGCTCGATGTCCGCCTTCTTCGAATTGAAGTTTGGGCCCATCCCTTTAAGATCAACCTCCCAGAGGTCTGAGTCTTTGACAGGCGTGATGGGAACCGTCTCGTTTTTATCGTTCGTGCGGACCTGGAAGCCATCAAAAGCCGGGCGGACTACATGGTAGTTTGTCAAGGCGTACTTCGTCCATTGGGGTTGCCTGGTGGTTTTGACTTCAATCCAGCACCCCAGAGTTCCAAGACCAGGGACTCGAAGCTGGTCGGCAGAGGCAGAATCGCCGAGGCTGATGTAACACTCCGGTCCGATGTCGTCCCCAAGCCCCACCAGTTTGTTGTACTTCCGATCGGGATCAAAACCAAGATCAATCTTGAACGCCTTCTGTTCAGCGGTCATTGGCCTATTGACCAAGTGAAACTCCGGATAGGACTCGCCGGAGGTGTTGTGCTCCAGATGAAGGTGGAGATTATGCGGATACCGATTGAGAAGCTGCTGAATTTCGCTCACGATAGCGGGCCATTTACCTTCCTCGGATTCATAGTCCACCGAAATATAGACAGTGAGGGGGTTCTTGTCGAAATCTCGGGAGAAGCCCAGTTTGAATAACGCGATGCTGGTAACCCTTGACTTGGTGGCGGGATAGGCATCGAGTATGTCGAGGGCTTTCTCAGCGATCAAAGGCCAATCAAGGCGTAAGGCGTCTGTGAGCTCCTTTGTAGGAACAGGCGAAATATACTTGTTTAGTGTGAGCTCCTCGGCTATCATCTCCACACTAATCTCCAGATCTTCGAGGTGAGAATTCCGCGTCGACGAGTCGACAAACTTCTTGGTTTTCTTGACGATCTTTTCCCAGATCGGGGGCGACGCATCGTTCCATTTGGCCACAATCAGAATGGTAGCACAGCGGTTGTCTAGTGTCGATCCTGGCACAAAGCGGGCAACGAGCCCGACGCTCAAAGGCTGAACGCCTTCAGCTTTGGCGATGTTCTCGGCCTGGTCTTGTAGGGAGGTGCCGAGAACCTCCCGCACCAAAGTGCAGCCGACACTGCATCCGCTCTGGATGGGGAGGGGCTGCGGGGGCGGGGCACCGACGCGAAACTTGACGTTGGAGATGAGGAAGGTGCCGGCATCGCTGGAGTCCGACGACGAGTGCTCGGTGAAGCGATACCTGGCTCTCTTGCGGCGCGCAAAGTCGACGAGATCAGGCTTCCCAGTAAGGTCGATGATATTCGGGGGGTCAAATGAGGAGGAAGCCATGGCGGAAGGTTGACCGTGGATGAAATTAGATGGGCTGGTGAAGAGAAGGCGGATGGATGGGGAAGTTGGATGGGGAAAGTTGGGCGGGGAAGATGGATGGGGAAAGCGTGAAAGGGTTATTATAGTTCGCAATGAATATTTCTTTTGGTCGGTGCAAATTTCTAGGGCAGGGTTTGTTAAAGTTTAAGAGAAAATGTTTCGTACCTTCCTAACATTGTTTATTCATTTATGTGGCGAGTTCTGAATTGTAACAATTCGGTCAAGAAAAACTTTGGTTTTCAACGTCACACCCGACGTTGAGAGAACTTTCTTCGAGGGTTTGCATACATGTCATGCCGACACGCCGTTCAGAGTCATACCGCCACGCCGGTGAAAAGAAGGTTCAGGCTGGCGAAGCGAGTTCTGAATTAACTCTGGGCTAAAATTCAATTTTGGAATACTGCTAACAATTGCCGTGCCCGTCCAGTCTGAAATGCGGAGTGTAACAAGCGCAGCTGCGGCGGCAATGTCTGCTATGCGGTGTTAGTTGACTCGGCCTTTCTTCAAAGCTCCACCAAGGGAGCTCTCCTATGCACAGAGCAGAAGAATTCGAGCTACTGTCGACAGACTGTTCCGTCCGATTTTGGCCTTGCAGAGCCCCCCCTGACATGCAGATATCGCTGGTGCCGTTGGAAATCATGCAAGCCGCCTTGTACGCCGGATCCAGGATTGTATCTCTTGGCCGCCCAAGGCACTGAAGTCTCAGGTAACGGCGAATAGCATCCGCGAAATCAATGCCAAGAACTCCAAAGATATAGGTTGACGACATGGAGCGATGGTATTAGCTATCGTTACCGGCTACTTATTGAGACTTCTGCCTCACTACATCCTCATATGCGAGGAGGATAACTGCAAATTTCGACCTCCCACCCCGAGCCCAGCTCGGTTTACCGCCGCATTACTGATGTTTGCCGCTGGGTAGGTTGCCGTGTTCCGCTTTTTGCTTGCTTCTTCCTTAGGATAGAAGAAGTATTCTGACATCTTTATAGGGGGTGAGTTTCCGTCATGCAGTACTTGACTGCGTTCAGTTGTGCTGTGCGAGGAGGCGGCGGATGGATGAGCCGGAGGTCTTCTTTTCTAAATAATACGAGATTAGATGCAGAGCCTGAGCCGAGGGTGAGGTGAAGTGAGCACCTCCATGAGCCGAGGTGAGTTCAGGAAAGCGATCTTAAGGGCCCGGCTATAGTTACCAGAATATAAAATAGGATGTGAGTTGCGGACCTAATTTTGGGACACCGGTCCACCGCCAAGTACTACCGTTTTCCTTCCCCCATACAAACAACTACTGTTAACAGACCTACTAAAACTACTGTTAGTTCTTAGAGCGTAACTCCAATGTACCCGAGTTGAGTTTTAGTTCTCTAGTAAACAGCCTACTACAGATATAACGATCACCAAAACTATGTTGTAGAAACGAAGTATCGGAAATAGCAGTATATGGAGGTGGAAAGTCGAAGCATAACGGCACGCAAAAGAAGAGGGCCAGGGACAGCGTAGCAAGTTGACCGTCAGTCACCTCAACGTTAATTACCATTTCGCTCCTCAGTAATGGCACAAATACCACAAGAAGCAGCTGCCTAACCCGGGGTATAGGATTACCTCGGCAGGACTCGGTCATAGGTCGAATGCATGAATCCAACGAGATTGCTGCTGATAGAACAGGTGCTGCAGGAGAGACTATCCAGGCCAAGATGGCAGACGACGGCTGTGCTCTCCTTTACAGTGTCATGATGGTACAGCGGCGCGGCGAATTGGCGTACCGTGTGCAGATAGCTGAGCGCCATATCGATGCCAGGGAGTAGCATGAAGGCGACGCCGCTCAGAGGGAGTGCATCAGACTTGGCTAGAGTGACATCTAAGGCATGAAGACTGTAGTAGCATATGGGTGACGAACTGTTGAGGCTACCACAAATACAAACGCCTTTCCCTGACTTGTTGCAAGCACAGAGTGTCTCAAGACCATGGAGTCACCATCAGTCATGCCGAGATCCGTGTGGGTCTCGAACATCACGGTGCCTTGAAGACTGAGACTGGCTCGCAGTGGGGAAGACGCTACCAAAGATCCGGAAGGTGACAGGCCTGTCGGTTAGTGCGGGCGGAAAAGCTTGGCTACGTCTGGATCGATACGTGTTGCATCGATAAGAAGAGTGGTGCCGAGTTGTCGGAGGCCATCAACTCCATGTCCCGCCGGTACCGTGATGCCACCTATATACTGGTATATCAAATGCCATCTGAGTTTTGGTATGTGTGGAACGTTTCACTGAGGGTACGGAGCTCATGGGGGCAGCGGAAGTGCAGTTGCAAAGTGACTTGATTAGGTAGAAAGGGGGGGCAGCGAAGCTCCCAGACTAAATACAAAAGAAAGCTCTCTGTGTGTGAGGAGAGCACATGACCAAAGGCTCCTGCGCTCCAGGCTAGCCTGGAGCGGTAAGGCGCCTGAGCGCCTGAGCGCCAAGAACTGCCGCTGCAGTTCGACAGTATGCGTTCTGAGTTTTGGTACCAGAATACTACGTACTATCTTAGGAATTGGACTAGGATGTCGTGTGCTATCCCAAAGCATGTACCAGTATATGCCAGAAACGTGGACACGGCGGGGACACCGAAAGGAAACTTTAGCCTTTCCCAATAACACAGTCAAAGAAAGTCATCAGCTGGACAACCAAGCTCTCAATCCACCGGCGCACCACAGCCAGCGTGATCCTTTTTCTCCGAAACATGTCCTTTCTCCGAAACATGTCCTCACCCTCCCACAACCCATCCCCGCGTCCGCTTTCCGCCCGGCGTTCAATTCCCTGCTCTGCGCCGACGGCTCGCAGCCGAATTTATGCTAGCGCACGGTTACTCCTTATAAATCAAAAACTCCAAAGTCTTTTTCAAGGCTGCAACTACTCCTACCAAAGTATATTCGATACGAACGGTACACTTATGGTTCGGATTGAGTAGTACTCTCCATTGTGACTGTCAACATCATGTCCTTCTGCCCCGCCTCCATCATCTCTGCAAGACGGTCACCAATATCGTCCATGCCGCCTTCCGCCTGATCGATCACATCCGCGGTCCAATGTTCTAGGGATGCCACCGAGGATTCCTGCCCTGACTGGAAGCGTTGCATCCTCTGCTGTCTTAGCAACTCCATCCGCTGCACAATGGTCGCCATGGTTGTCGCGTCATACAGGCCCTCTCTTCTGTGCGATGCTATAAGAAGCTCGACGGCTCGTCTACACAAAGACATATCGGCACACTTGATGGCGAGCAGCGCGAGCGGCGCCACGATGCCTGTCTCGGACGAAAGGGTGCGGCGGCTAGCCGCGTCGCCATTGTTATGGAGACGCACAACGCTTTCCGCCAGCCGGATGATCTCCTCGGCCGCTGGGTTTGGCACAGCGCCAAAAACACTGTCGTCGTCGGGCATCCTTGAGGCGAGCAGCATCTTCGCTACGTTATGCTGGACGAGCAGCGTCTGGAAGCTGCAGAGAAACCCACCGTCGGCTGACGGAGAACTCTCCCCCAGCCTGGAGATACTCTGCCTCCACGCGCCGAGCTCGTTGAGCAGGAGCTTCTTCTCTTGGAGGACAGGATCAGGAATTCCGGTGTCTTGCAGGCCCGAATCGGCCGCCAAGTTCTCCAGCAGGAAACGAAGCAGCCAGTTCTGCAGCCTCACCAGCTCGCGCTGTGCGTCGTGGAGCCCGGAGAATGTTTGTGCTGGGTATCTACGCAGGCCGAGAACTCTTTGGTCCGCAGAGACGAGCGGCAGCGCTGGAACGCGTGAGTCGTCAAAGAAGCTCGCCTGCATGTCAAGCCTGGCGAGGACGTCCGAGATTTCGCCCAAGCAGCCGTCTCGGTTGGCGTGCTTGCTGTGGTGGGCGGCCCACAAAGACAGTCCGCTGCCAAGGTGTCTCATAGCAGCCTGGCTGTTGCCGAGGGCGCTTTCGAAGCCGTAGAACAGCACACAGCAGATGAGCGCACCGATGACTGCCTCGTCTTGCTTTCTTTCCGTGTCCTGCTTGTCGACGCGGCGCCTCAGGGCGCGTAACGCCAGCCCGTACCGGGCTAGCGTTGCTTCCTGCACGGCCTCTGCGCCGCGGCAATCCGGGGTGGTCAGGTCGATATGCAATGAACTCAACGCTGTGAGGGCTTGTCGCACAATGGCGTCACTTTGGCATGCCTGGAGTGCGGTCCGGGACCAGAAGGCCGTCTGACAGAAGCCAGACACGTCTGTGGCGCCCTGTACGCAGAAGTAATGCAGCAGCTGTCGGTCTTTCTGGCTCCCGGGGACGCGGAAGGGGATGGAGTACGATGCAACCGACCGAAGCGGCGCCGGAGGTGGGGTGGCGACAGGACCTCCACGGCTCGGGACTGGGAAGCCGTCACATTTCCGCCCGGTCTGGACGCACCTAAGGCAGTGCGGTTTCGTTTCGTCGCATTTGACTCGTCGGATTCTAGACCGATGGGTATCAGTCAAAATTTTGGTCAAAGGCACCTGGCGATGAGAATCCCCGCGCCCGAGTAAATTAGTCATACGGCCACTCACCGACAGGTAGTGCAGCCCGTCTTAGCCCGGGGAGTGCTTCGTCTCGCCATTCTTCGGGGCGTATGCCGCAAAATTTCCCCAGTTGCCCAGTCGAGGCTTCTCACGATTGGCTCTTTCGTCTAATTCGTCTTGTTCTGTGGCCGGGTTGATGCTACTACACAGCACCTAATAAGAGGATATAAGCGAGCTGCGCAATAACAATGCCGCGCCATCGCATCCTTTAAAGGGCTTCCCATAACCCTGGCGCCAAGTTCGCTTGCCTGGCGGTGCATGCTGACGACGTCTCGGCAATGCGACCTAACCCTTCAATCCTTCAATGTGGGTCTAGGATTCTGAAGTAGACGACCGAGCCAATCATCGGCTTCCCGTCTTTTTGTCCCCAGTTTCTGGCTGCCAGATGCGCCCGTTGCGGTTGAGGTGTGAATGAGGTAGCTCAGACAACATCAGAGGAGTATAAATCACCATGAGATGGATCATATCGACCACGTTTGATTCTCGATCCTCTTACCACGCCGCGTGTTATATCGCACTCTCCTCGTCCTCCCTTGAATTATCATGAGGGCTTCTCACTCCCGAGCAGCTTGGGCTCTTGGGCTCCTCGCCTCCCGCACCACGGCACTCCTGCCGAAAAGAGAGCTTCTCGACTTCAACTGGATGTCGGTCGTCCCGTCCGAGGACCTGCGCTACCACGACTGCTACGACGGCTACAAGTGCGCGCGTCTGCAAGTCCCCCTCGACTGGACCAAGGTGGACGAGTCTGGCTCTTCTGGCCACACAAACAACTCTCAGCGCCAATGGGTCGCTATCGCCATCGTCACTCTTCCAGCAACGGTTTCCGACTCTGACCCTTCCTTCGGAGGCCCTGTGCTCGTCAACCCGGGTGGGCCGAGCGGCTCCGGTGCAGAGATGGTTCTCGATCATGGGCAGTACTTGCAGGGCGTCGTGGACTCTGGAGAGCGGCACTATGAGATCCTCGGGTTCGACCCCCGCGGCACGGGATGGAGCACGCCTCGCGCCGAGTGCTACGGGGACAACCTCAACCGCTTTGCCGACTTTGTCCAGAGGGGGGGCATGCCGCCTGCGACATTGCCGGAAGGCTTACCTCTGCACTTCCAGGCTGCCGCCGGTGGAGTGAAGCTCTGCGCCGAGGCTGGAAAGGACAGCATCTTTGCCCACATGTCCACGGCGTCGGTGGCGCGTGATATGCTGGAGATTGTCGAACGGGCGGAGACTCTGCGACGGAGGAATTCAACCGGGGATCTAAGCACTCCCGGTTCATCCAAGCAGGCAAAGTTGCAGTATCTAGGCTTCTCGTACGGATCCTATCTGGGCAACACATTTGCTTCCATGTTTCCCGGCCGTGTGGGAAGGCTGGTCGTGGACGGCATCGCCGATCCTGACGATTTCGTCCGCGGAGTAAGTACCACTTCCCATTTCACCATTTCTCTCCATCACCATCTCATTTAGACGAAGTGGAAACCTGTGAGAAAAAAAAACGCAAGCTAACTAAAACGTCCCAGGATTTGAAAAAGAACATCGATGACGCGGAAACAGTGGTCGACACCTTCTACCGGACCTGTCTCGAAGCCGGAGACCTCTGTCTACTGCGACAGCCACGGGATAAGAGCGCGGCGGACGTTCGACGCCGGGTCGACGCCTTTATCCGCTCTATTGAAAAAGCACCCGTCTCGACCGTGCACGAGGGTCGCGTCCGTCTAATCACCTCGGTGCTCGTCCGCGAAACCATACGTGGGGCGCTCTACGCGCCGGCCTACTCGGCGTTTGAAGCCCTGTCTCTCGCTCTCGCCGGTTCTCTGCGCGGGAATCACACGATTCTGCTGGGCACCGACTTTTCTACCCTGACGAACCGTAACTATACGCCCCTAGAATACACCTGGTTCGTTGAGGCGGGCATGGGCGTCTTCTGCGGCGACTCGGCCGCCGACGCAGGCCGCCGGGACGAGGCATGGGCGCGGCAGGCGGTCGCTTATTACGCAAACCAGTCTTTTACCACCGGTGAGGCCTGGGCCCGTCTCCCGTTGTCTTGCAGCGGCGACTGGCCGTTTAAGCCAAAGTACGCGTTCCGTGGGCCCTTTGGGAGTCCAGCGCCGGGTTCAAAACCGGCCGACAGAGCGCCCGCCGCGCCGCTGCTGATCCTGTCGCCGCGCCACGACCACGCGACGGCCCTCTCCAACGCGTACGCCATGTCGCGGAGACACTCGGGGTCCGCCGTGGTGGTGCAGGAATCGACGGGGCACTGCGCGCTGCTGACCTCCTCGAGCGAGTGCACGCGGCGCATCGTGCGCGAGTATTTTAAGTCTGGCAGGGTCCCCCCCAACGGGACCACTTGCAAGGAGGACTGCTCGCCTTCTATACCTTTCAGGTCTTGCCCCGGTTTGGGAATATAGGTAAGTTAGATATGAGGCGGTAAGGTCACAGGCTTTGCCTGGTCCTTGTGTACAGGTGTAAACCATTCGCAAATAACCTCTGGGTCTTCGCATTTAGCCCTTTGATAGTCGTATCTACGTGAAGAAAGGCGTTCGAAGTTCTGGTTAGCGTTCATAACATCTTTTATGAAGTCCTTTAAATACTGAAGGTTGGAAACGTCAGCGCCGGGATGGTCTTCAGCATACCTGAATGGATAGAAGGTTAGAGGATATGTTATTAGTAGAATTGGTGGATCTTACTGGTTCTATAGGTTAATTGTACGGCGATAATCTCCTGCTACCTTATTTGTCGTCGTTTTGTGGAATGTATAGCCGTCTATTGCTTCCGTGTAGTTCTCCGAACCATTCGCCTGTCCTTGGCGGAAGAACTCTGCAGCGCTCTTCTTCCTCGGCATTGTTAAGGTAGGTATGGTATGGTATGGAGTAAATTAACGTTAATGTAGAGCTAGAAGAGTAAGGGCCGGTAAGACGAGAGAGGGTACGGGGGAGGAGAGCCGAGAAGTACGGACACAAGGGGTACGAGAGAGACAGAAGACTCGTTATAGGTGGTAGGGAGGAACGAACTGCCTCTTTATCTAGCCGCAACCTAAGAATGAGTATTCGTATGCTAGGTAGTAGAAGACAGATTGAAGCACCTCTTTGGGACTATGAAAATATGAGTTGCGCAGTAAGCAGATATAACTACCACAACGCAGAATCTTAAAACGGAGAGTAAATACGCTGGCTACGAAGATGTCGAACTAGACCGCTGCACCAAAACACTGCAAAAGTGAATCCACTGATACTAGCATTTAGTAACAGCGACTACGTCCATATTGTTCCACACACCCCCTAGTTGCTGGACTAAACGCCCAGTGCAGTTCTTGCAGCTTGATACATCATTAGTCATCAAACGGCTCAACACAGACTTGGTGATACAACGCTGACTAATCGCTC
>Ga0247770_1001107_pt1 | contig 23163 bp, 18 predicted proteins | sample UWRJL136409B6_FD_179943 | JGI IMG/M metagenome (GOLD analysis project Ga0247770, IMG submission 179943) | Plant litter microbial communities from Arlington Agricultural Research Station in Wisconsin, United States - UWRJ-L136-409B-6 | ecosystem: Environmental > Terrestrial > Plant litter >... | reverse complement strand
CACTGCCAACCTCGTATTCAGTCAGCCAACCTCGCTTCGCAGAAGCGAGTGTGGCCAATGCACTCCGTGCACTGGCCACCCTCACGGCTATAATAACACGGCTTCCACTCTCGAAGATAGAAAGAATGAATCACCTTCAACACACACTGCTTTCCAATGCCTTGACCCCTTTTGCATTTCAACAAAAAGGCTACAGGCCTTTTAAAAGGGCCGGAAACTAATAGTTCGCTAATTAGCAAAAACCCTAAGAAAAAGGAGAGGCACTTAAAGGTTAGGCCAGATAAGACCTTAAAGACAGATAATTACTATAACTTAAATATCTAAAAAGTATAAGCATTATTCCGTCAGTATCAATATAATAAACAGAAGAGGGAAGCTGTTTAAGGTAAGAGTAGTAATTAATAACGGGAGTGTTTTTAACCTAATACACTCTTTATTAGTTAATTAAAGGAAACTCCTTAACGAAGAATATAAAAAGGTTATTCCTATTCAGAATAGTGAAGGAAGCTTATACTAGTATAATAACAGTAAAGTCACCCACTACTTACTACTCCTAATCAAAGTGGACAGGGACGAACAATAAGTAGACTTTAACATTACATTAATTACAGGTTACAACATAATCTTAAATCTACCCTAGCTGGAAAAGTATAACCCTGTAATTAACTAAAGGAGTGGCTACCTTACTTTTAATAAGTCTCTTAGCTGTAATTACCGTTTAAAGAAAGTTAAGAAAGCACCAAACTACTTTAAAGTTACACAAAGCGTTTAAAAGTATATTAAACCTTTAAAACTAAGTATAGTTTAAGTTAAGTTTATAAAGACAGTTAAAAGACTAGAAGGTTTACTATATTACCTAAATAACAATTTAGAAGGTGGAGGAAAGTAAGAAGCTAATCTACAGATAAGTAAAGAAATCGACTTATCTAAGGTACTTGCAGAATATAGGAAGTTTACCTTATTTCGAAAGAAAATACTGTAATTACTAGACTACGGACTGTAAGACTACAAAATTAAGCTAAAGCCGGGAGCGAAACTCTGTAACTTCCAGCCTTACTACCTAAACCCCTAACAGGTAAAAGCCTTAAGGGAGTATATCGATAAGAACTTAAAGAACAGGTTTATTGTAAAGTCCTAGTCCCTAATAAGGTACTTAATGCTGTTTGTCTTAAGAAAGGAAGACGGTAAGTTATGTATAGTTATTAATTACTAAACGTTAAATAAGAATATAATTAAGAATCGCTACTTATTACCCCTTATTACAGAAATATAAGAACAGATTATTAAAGTAAACTAGTTCTCTAATCTTGATTTCCCTATAGGATTTAACTACATTAGAGTGAAGGAAGAGGATAAGCATAAGACGGCCTTTTAGACTTGTAATAGGTATTACCAGTACTATGTTATGCTAATAGGATTAACAAACACCCCTGTAACCTTTTAAGGCCTTATTAACAGTGTTCTCTGTCTTTTCCTTAATAAGTTTATCTTTATGTATTTAAACGACGTTTTAGTTTATTCTGAAACTTTAAAAGAATACTGAAAGCACGTGCGATAAGTTTTAATAACTCTTAAAAAAGCGAAGCTAATAGTAAACCTAGAGAAGAGCTATTTCCACGTTTAGGAACTGAACTATTTAAGGTTTAGAGTAACCTTTAAAAGGCTTGAAATGTAACCGGAGAAGATAGAGGCAATTAAGGATTAACTTACTCTAAAGAACTAGAAAGAGTTATAAGCCTTTATCGGCTTTACAAACTTTTATTAATGTTTTATTAAGTACTTTATAAAAGTTATAAAATTACTTTACGAACTTACAGGTAAGGGAAAGCTATTTAAGTGGACTAATAGATAGTAAAAGGCGTTTAAAGACTTTAAACACGCCTTTATTACAGCGTTAGTCCTGGCCCTCCCTGATTTCTTAAAGCCTTTTTAAATCGAAATAAACTCCTCAGAATTCACAATCGGCAGAGAACTTAGTTAAGTCTAAGATAATGGGAAACGCTACTTAGTTACTTTCTTATTAAAAGGGATCTACAGTCTAACCTTACAATACTTAATTTACAATAAGGAACTAATGGCGATTATTTAGTATTTTATTAAATAAGTACTGTATCTAAGCGGTATAGAAGAACTAGTTTAAGTCTTTTTAGATTATAATAACTTCCAGTACTTCCTAATAAAGGAACTTAATCTATAGTAAGCACAGTAGGCAGAGTTAATAACCCCGTTCCACTTTCAGATCCACTATATTAAGGGAAAAGATAATAGGTAAGTTAATACTCTTAGTTGAAGATAAGACTATAAGGATGCTAATCTAGCCTTAACCCCTATTACTATATTTAACGAAGTAAGGAACAGTATGTTAAAACACACACTATAAGTGTTGGATAACTAGACGCCGGAATAAACTATTAACGTCTGTATAAACTTATAAACAGAGTATAACATTTATTAGTAATAATAAGACTTTTAAGTAAGAAGGTTAGTGGAAGGAACTTATAAGTATAAGTGCTCCTTAGGAGACTTCTTAGGGCACCTGTAAGACTGTGGTAAAGAGTGCCTAAAGCATCTAAACTATAACGAAACCAGTTATTAGCTAAAATAGCTATTAAAAGGCGTAAACAGTACGCTTAAACTAAAAGTAAGGCTTTAATATTAAGAGAAACTGTACGTTTATAACTTAGGAAAACGGAAGGAGTACATCTAGTAAGTTTATAAGTCTTAACTTAGAGAATATATAAGCTAAGCTAAGACTTTCACGTAAGTCTAATAAGCGTACACCTTCTTAGGGATAAAGAAGCTAATTAAGGAGGTGGTTAATAACTGTAATATCTGTTACTGGAAGTAGAATCGGTATTATAAGCCTTATAAGCTTCTTAAACCACTTCCTATACCACAGGCACTATAAAGTTTAATCTTACTTAACTTCGTTACTAAGATTCTAAAGTTTAAAAACCCCGTTATAGGAGTTACTTATAATTAAATCCTTATAGTAATCAACAGATTAATAAAGTAAGCTTACTTTCTGCTAACCTTAAAAGATATAACAGTAAAGTAACTTATTTATATTTTTAAGAAAGAGGTAGTTTTACAATACCTTTAGTTAAAAAATATCGTTACAGATTGAGATAAACTAATTATGTTAAAGTTTTAATAAGGACTAATGTAGAGAATAAGTGTAAAGAGTAAGCTTTTGATAACTTTCCACTTATAAACAGATAACTAAACGGAATAAGTTAATTAGATACTTATAACGTATTTCTAAGCTTATATTAACTTTAAATAAGATAATTAGCTTAAGTTATTACTAATAATACAGATAGCTTATAACATAACGTTAATTAAGTTAATAAGTATATTACCGTTCTTCGCTAATTACAGTAAGGAGCCTAAGTTCCGTCAAGGCCTACCTACCAGCACCTCCTAAGCTACAGTCCGTATAGACTAGATGTAAAAACTACACGACTACTTATAAGCTAAACTTAAGTTTACATATAAACGAATAAAAAAGTTTACTAATAAAAACTAAACTAAGTAACCAGTGTTTAAGAAAGGACTTTATTATAATAGCGAACGAGTTAAGGGACTGACTCTTTAAGAGGGGGATTATATTTACCTTTTTTTACAAAACCTGCATTCGAAACGGCTTAGTAAGAAGCTTAATTTTAAAAGGTATAAACCGTTCCGAATTAAGAAAAAGGTCGCCACCTTTAATTACAAATTAGACTTACCCACTAGTATAAAAGTACAGATTAAGGTTTTTTATATCTTACTTTTAAAACCTGCCTTAAAAGAAGTTCCACTAGAAAAGAAGATTAAAGTTAACATTAATAAAGATAAGTATAACGTTAAAGAAATTGTAGATTTATAAAAGGAAAAGAATACGTTCGAGTATCTCGTTAAATAACTAGATTACAGCCTTAAAGGCAACTTATAAGAACTAGTTAAGAATTTTAAATACCTAGACTTAATTGTAGAGTTTTACTGAAAGAATCTAAACTGATTAAAACTAATAATAAGAACTAGAAAAATAAGATAAGATTTAATATCTAAACTACTATATTAAAGAGTAAGATTACTGTAAGATTTAAAGCCTGAGAAACAGTAAGAAACTCCTTAATAGGTACGGAAAGACATTTATTAAAACCTTTAACTAAAATTAAAAAGACCTTAGACTTAGTAAGGAGGCCAGGCCTCTGGAGCTCCTAGTGAGCTTTATATGAAAATAAGTGCTGTTAAGAAAAAAAAAGTTAATAAAAATAAGTAAAAAGTTACTAAAAAACTCCTATAGGAAGTTAAACTCACAACCCCTTACTGAAGAAAGTAATTATAAATTAAGTTATAAAGTAACCACTTATTACGGAGACTCTACCAGAAAGTTCCCCTAGTTAAAAGACTCTACGTTATTAGGAGGAGCGTTTAGCCTGGCCTCCTTACTTTCCTGGAACTCTAACAGTTCCGCTTTACAACTAAACGCTTTCGTAACCCGGTCCTTAAGGCGGGACCGTTATTTATAAAGGCGCATTAGGCGCACTGACGCCTTTTAGAGCTTAGTAATAGCCTTATAAAACTGCTAAATAATAGACTTGATTTACAAGTTAAGGTTTTATTTTTTAATAAGAAGAGCTTTTAACTTCGCTTTACCGACATTAAAAGCGTTACACTGGGAAAGCTGGTACCTCTCTAAATAGTAATTATAACTGTCAGACCAGTTCGAAACCCAGCAGATAAGTGGAAAGACAGCAGACTTATAAAAAGAATAAAGGGACATTTCGTTACTAAACGTATATATATAAGCTATAAGGTTCAGATAACAGTTAATACTTTTACTTTATTCCCATTTTAAGACCTAAAAGCCGGATATTTATTATATAGTAAAATAGTAAAAGGAGAAACTTACTTTTTAAGTTCTTTATAAGAAAAGAACGTTAAAAAGGGGGAATTATGTAACGACCCTGTAAGCCATCACTTAAGCTAAAGCAGCTTAATAAATCCCCTGCAGAAGGAACAGTGTGGGAAGACGGCGTATACCGTCCAGGCGTACTAGGCTAGGGATGTAAAGACCTGAAACCCCTATAACTAATAAGGTGCTGCTTACAGTATACTAAGTGCTTATATCGTAAACAGGAGAAACCTTACGAGTAGAACGCTTACGTAGTGTAAAGTACTTGCATAATAAGCACTTGTAACATTATAAGTAAGGTACGAAGTACTTCCTAATCAGTTAGTATAGATAGCTATAGTTATGCCTATAACCACTATAAGGGACTCCTGTTCCTCACGCTAGTATTTAATTATTTATTTATATCTTACTGTTCAGACTCACCTCTGTGTATTATAGTGATAACGACCTATAGTGACATTAAACCCTCCGTTTAGAAGTGCTAGCTCAACAAGCCGTCTTTAGAACGCCCCTTACCTGTTGGCGTCCTGCCATACGTTCTGTCTTAACCCGCGCCAGTCCTCTCGAGGCCTGTGTCGGGTGCAGGTCGTAATATTGGATTTACTTACAAGCTATAATAACAAAGAAGATAATATTAGTAATTAATACAGCTTGGAGATAACGCTTAGATTTACTTACAAGCTATAATAATAAAGAAGATAATATTAGTAATTAATACAGCTTGGAGATAACGCTTAGATTTACTTACGTCCTATAATAATAAAGAAGATAATATTAGTAATTAATATAGCTTGGGGATAACGCTTGGATTTACTTACCTTCTATAATAACAAAGAAGATAATATTAGTTATTAGCTTAGTTAAATAATATCTTAACTTCGGGTTTTGTAGACTTACAGGGAAAAACTCGTAGTTCACATCCGAGTTCTTCTCAAGCAGTATCTCAACACAAGCTTTATGGCTCTTTCTGACCGCTAAGGTCAACGGTGTGTAACCGTGAATATCTTTGGCCTCAATATCCGCAGAACTCTCCAACAAAAGCGACATCACCGGCGTGTGCCCCCCAAAGGCCGCCAAGTGTAATGCCGCCATTCCATCACCATCCTTCGTGTTAGGATCTACTTTGCCCGTCTCGAGCAACATCGCGATGACGTCCTGATGGCCATTTTCCGCGGCGGAAAGCAGGAGCGCATTGCTGATCTCATCCACCGAGCCAACTTTGATCCCTGTTGTGAGCAGCAGCTTCATCACGTCTGGGCGTCCGCTACAAACGGCGTAGGATAGTGGCGTTCCTCCAATCTTGTCTTTCAAGTCCACCCGAGCGCTCTCTTTGACGAGCAGCTTGATGGATTCCGTGTTGCCACTCCAAACAGCATACGATAATGGCGTCCGGCCATATCTATCCACCGAGTTGACTCTAGATTTCCTCCAGAACGGCTGTATGAAGCGCATGGGGGCAGTCCGAACGCCTTTGATTAGCAATTTGGTAACAACGTCGAATCCGTTCCCTGCAGCCCATGATAGTGCTGACCGTTGGTGCGTATCATCGAGAGAATCCAAGTTGCCACCGCCATCCGTTCGAAGCAAATGCTTTACCGCTACCGCTAGCCCGAAATAGGATGTAGCCATAAGGGTAGTGAATCCCGTAGGGAAATCGGTCGTTATGCTGGTCCAATAGACCCTGAACCAGGTTAGAAAACGTTGTGAACTTGTGTCGCAGATCCTCAGCGTCGCTTTTAACATGGCCTTTTGCGTCTCGGCTGGCAGATTGCGAAGGTGAGCGGCCCATTGTTTGGCGGAGTAGTCAAGAAGGATGTTACGTTCGACGTATGCAGGCAATGCTTCGCTCTCGCCGAGAGGATGGGTCTCGAAATTTTCGAAGAGTAGGTATCGGGTGCAGACCTCGGCGAGGATATGATGAGATTTTTGTGGCTGTAGCGAGTATCTCCACCTGAGAGATTCGCCATCGTCTGGGGGGAGAGTCTTCTCGGGGTTCTGGACTAGGAATTCCCTCGCAGTTTGGTGAAGCAGGTAGATCCTAGAGTTGATAACTGTCACAAAGAGCCCGCAGATATCTCGTACCTCTTCACCAAAGGCGCTCTCGCGATCGGGATCGGGGCCGCCATAGCTGCTAGGATCGGGGCCGTCATGCTGACGGCTTCCTTGGAGAATAAGCGCTAACCTCATCTCTCCCAAGGTCAGAGGTCGTGCTGTCGCAGTAACAATGTGGAGTATTAGCACGGCTAATTCGGGGTCGCTGCTCTTGGAGAGGATTGCGTCGTATGCCTTGTTGACCGTTTTGGGAAGTTGGGAAACAATCTCGGGCATTGTTTTGTTAAAGAGGATGGCTCTTTCGACCAAGTCTAACGTAAGGTGCACCCATAAGTATGTCCTGTTAGGAACACGCTTAAGCTGTTTCAATAGGTCGCGTTGTTGGTCTGGCGTCAGTCTCCGCCGTTCTCCGATGTCCTTGACCCTGGCTTCAATGAAAACTCCGATCTCTTGGGAGATGGCTTCCATCTCGTCACCAGTTTCCCCACTCAAATGAATTACCGGCAACCCTGGGACGTTTAGAGGCTGGAATCCACGACTAATCTCGTCGTAGGGCCGACTTGTGAGGAGAAATTTCAGCTTCGAATTCTGCGCAGTGCCTCCGTAGCCGTAGAATTTGCACAATTCCGCGGTAAGCTGAGATCCTTGATCCTCGCATTCATCAATAGCGTCCAGAAGACAAATGATCTCGCTGGCATTCCTGTCTTCTGCGGCTTGTGTGAGGATCTGCCAGAGCTCATGGAATGAACTTTTAGCTGTTTCTCCGCCGGTCTCAAATTGGCGTAGGATTGCTTCGGAGAGTAGGGCGGGTCTCTTCGTGAAGAGTTGGTGTAGGATGCAGCGGAGAGCATCGACCACGCGCTTCTGATCCTGAAAGCCGTCCTTGAAGAAGAAGTAACACACCGTCCGGGATTCCGTGGTCGGAAGGACGGAATCAACCAGGTGTCTTGCTAAAACCGATTTTCCGCATCCGGGATCTGCTGACACCCAAAGCATTCTTGATGACTTGCTCTCTTGCCAGTCCTGAAATAGCCTGTGGGACACGAACCACCCACATGTCCCCGAGACTGGGTGCGGGTTGATGTTTTTTCGATCTAGGTATGGCAATGTTGGGAGCCTGCTTAGAATCTCCCTTTCCCTCTCGCTCCGAGGTCGCGATTGGTCTTCCTCAAATTAGTATGAAGACGATGTCACGATAACGCTGACGCCAACTCACCGGCCACATTGAAAACAACCTGGGCACCGTCATGGGCGACAACTTGGTTGCCACCGTGAGCGTTGAATTGATTTCCGTTAGGAGCGTTGAATTGGTCCCCAGGGCCGAAGTTGTCAAAGGCCACCTGCTGCTGCCTGCTTTCTGGCAAGTAGTTGACGGCCGGCGGCCAAGATCTTGTGCTTCCGGTCTCTGCCATTGTTTAAGGTAGCTCGAACTCGGAGCTGGCCGGCTTAGGGAACGCACCGAAAGAAGAGTCTTCGCAAAGTTGGTGTTTCTATCGCGATGGAGCGGCAGCAGCACGTTCTTCCTGACGACAAAGCCGAGGCAGCGGTGCAGCGAGCCCGATGAAACCTGGCCAGCATGGCCAGCAAAGCCACAGAACTGAACGAGTTGTGAAGGGGCTGCCCAATCATGAGGTGATTCGCGTTCAGCCCCGGCTTGGCGGTTCGGCCAGGCTGTAAAAGGGCTTTCGGATTGGCAAAGACTCCTGCGCAAACGACCTGACCCAACCTTTTAGCATGCTCATGCAGCCTTTCTCAGGCTTCAGGCCGCCACGCATCCGATCGAGAGAAACCGATAAAAATGCAGCGGAAAAGTTATCAGCTCCCCTCAATATAGAAGGGAGACGGCCAATATGGAAGGGGGAGGGGAACAGGACATTTCTCTCCCATCTCTGGCTCTCTGAGCTACCCTTTCTTCTACTTCTTCTTCTTCTTTACCCCTTGGATCTCATCAGCCGGAGCAGATGGGCTCCTTAAGCAGCTCTCCGAACATAGATACCACCATTTCCCCTTCCAGGATGCCAGGCGTCAACGTCACGGGCTTGCTGTCCAATACAATCGCCCTTCTCGAAGCTACCACGAGTCACTATAACGCCGTGGGTGACGGCCCAGGTCTCCCGGAAGCCTTCTATGAAGCAGGTCGAGGGCTGCTCCTTATTAGCGAGGCCCTGCGGACCGTCGAAGCCCAATCAGCGCAGCACGACCTACACGATCCCCCAAACGCCATCGCCTCACTAGAGGCCTGCAACGAGAAAGCACAGCTGTCTGAGGGTATGCTCAAGATAGTTTCTCAAGCACCGGAGACCTCAAGATTTGAGCGTTATAAGGCGGTCGTCAGACGGGAGGGTAGAGAAAACATGGTGGAGGTTCTGGTGAAGGGGATGATGGAGGACACATGCGACCTAGCCAGGGACGGCGCGATCGAGGCAGCAATGAAAGGCCAAGTCGAGAGACTGGTTGGTGCGATTGAGAAATTGTCAACGATGGAGCCGTCCGTGCCAGACCAACGGTCCGGCTACACGTTTTCCAACTACGGCACTGGCAACCAGTTCAATGCTCCGGGGGGGACTCAGAACAACAATATGAGCAACGGCAATCAGTTCCCTGGGGCTACTTTTAGCGGTGCAGTGCACTTTGGTAGCAGCAGTTTGCCCTCTTCCTAGATAGCCCTCCTCATACCACCATCAGATAGCCTAGATTTGAGGGCGGCCTTCTTAATAACACACCTTCTCAGGAGCGCTTTGCCAGTCTTCTCTTTGTTGAACGCGCCCACGGCCTTCGCCCCGCCGGTTTCGTTCTCGTCATCGCCTGCGTCGGTGTTTTCAGTGTTAGTGTCAGTGACAGATCGTTTCTCTCTCGCGAGTCTCGTGGTTTTGACGTACCTCAACCAAGTCCTTGAACTGGCTCAAACAATTCGCAGGACCCCATGGCCATGCTGGGCTATTTTCCTCCCAGAGTTCCGCGATCTTCTTGATCTTCCCGCCGAATTCTTCTGCGATGTCCTCGTTCGAGAGATGTGAGACTTTGGCTGTACATTCTGTGAGCTGCGCAACCCGGAGCATGTCGCGACTATCCCAATACATGGTGCCGCTCAACAATACATCGGTTGGTGACCACACGGCATGCAACGTTCCCGATGGCATAATTAACAGACAGCCGGGGTATAGGATCAGAGAGGTACATGGGGAGGCCGGCAAGGATTCCGATTCGGCGTACTCTCGTAGCGCATCAATTCCAAGGCCTATCCACATGTTCCATATCTTCTCTCCCTGGTCACAGAAGACGGCGGTGATGACTCCGTGTTGGTCAACATGCGGCAAGGAGAACGAGCCTCGCTTGCTACAGATTTGGAAGGAACAACACTCGGAGAGATCTGATAATAAACGTTCGCTCTTCTTACCGCTCCGGAGGTCTGATTGCACGTCTCTTAAAATCGAATATGCAGGGAGGCCCTCGAAGCACTGAGGGATGGGGTTGGCCTTGTACCCCGCTAGGTTTAGGAAGTTCAACGGATGCTCCGAGTCGCGAAAACGACGGATGGCCTCGCCTGTGGGCATCTGCAGGGGAAGAACGTGTTCGCCTTTCGGCATGGGCACGTCAAACGCATGCACGTCAATGCTAGTGCGAGTGCTTAGAAAGGCGAGATATTGGTCTAGGTCCAGGCGCCTCTCTGGGTTCAGTTCTCCTGGCACCAGGATAGGCAGTCGGGGCGTGCCTGCTTCAAGGATAAGCCGTGCTTCCTCGGGTGTACAGAGGACATATGTATCGGCCGGTTGGTTCCAGTTGCTGGCTCTGTACTGCTGTGCCGTAATGGGCCGGCCGACGGCGCTCTTGCCCAGTATCTCGATGTAATAAGGAAGTTCCGTACAGAGCCTTGATCCTGGTATCACTGATGTTAACAACTCGGCGGCGTCGCTCCTGGCACAATATAATGCGCGTGCTGACCTTTCCAGATATTGAGCGAAGTGTCTTGTCACACCGCCATCTGGGTCGCGGAGTTGTTTCTTCAGGGAGGGTTTGCAGAAGTCGAGGCTTGACAGTGAGTGTCGCCGTTTGGGGAGCAGCGTGCCGAAACCACGGTCGAATTGGGTTGCTGCTGCCGATGCCGCTGCAATCTCGAGTCTCTGACGATGTGAAGCACATAAATGCTCGGCTTGGAATGGTTCGTCTAGGATGGCTTCTCGAAAACCGGCCGGACAACACTGTCTACTGGGTGGTCTGGACCGGTTGGCGGACTTTGGTGTGCTGCTTGGTAGTCTAGACGCCAGCTCCTTCACGGAGAGTCGGTTAGCTTTTTGCCTCGCTACCCCCGCCATGCCGTGGTAGTGTAGCTCATGGGGGCGGGGGCGGAGCGATGGGGCTTTAGAACGAGTGTCCGAGGAAGCGTTGGTGGTTTCTGACTCCGGGTGCTGGAACTCCATCTCAGCGGCCGGCAAAGGGCCATCTGGCAGCTCCGCATCCGACTCGACGCTCAAAAGGCCTAGTGTAGCTGCCGAAGAGGACGGCAGGCCCGAGGTTGGTTGTTGGCTATCTCTGCCGGTAGAAATTTCCTTCGGGTCCCAGGATTCCAGTTCTGGGCCCACCGTAAAAGGTGGCACAATTAGCTCGGAGCGCCCAGGGTTGGAGGCGGCCCCGTCGCTAGTAGCCGGGAGGGGGAGGCCCGAGGTCCGGCATGTCGGCCCGGCACCTGCCGCCCTTGAGCCGCGATGGGTAGATGCCAGCCCAATTGATGATAATTGGGCGGCGGCGGTGTTGCCGGACGCCATCTGATGGGTGATATCCGGGCTGGGTGGCGGTGGTAAGATGGGACCTGGCCCTGCTGGTAGCTCTGCTACGCTGGAATGGTTAGCTTCGGTATGCGACTGTGCCGAAGCCGCGAATTCCACGCGGATGAGGAGCCCAAATTTGTCGAAACCGAAACCGGGGGGCAAATTTCGAACACTCAGAGACTCGAATGGAACGGCGACTCGGGAATCGTTCATCTTGAGAGGGCCTTGATCCTTCCAAGCTGCCAAGTTCTGTAGGTCAACTTGATCGATAGGGCTTGCCGAATGACGGATTTGACGTTTCCCCAAACTCCGGTGCCGGTAAAGCATCAACCTGTTGAGCTTGACTACGGCTTCGTCCCAGTCCCGGTTTTCCAGCGCCCCAGCGCGGAGAGCCTTGCAGAACTTCTGCTCTTTGGAGACCCACCCGTAATGCTGGATCACATCCTGACCCCAGAGCCAACCTACCCTTTTTAAACATCGTATGCACTCAATCGTCGACTTTTTCGTGGCAAGTCTGATGAATCGTTTCCACGGCTCGAGAGAGTCGTCCATCAGCATTGTCGCCTGGACGTTACGCTTGAGAGCCCTGTATTCGGCGCACCCGCGCATAACACGCTCGGAAGTAGCGATTAAAAGTTGGACTTCGGCATGGCTGGCGAGCAGGCCATCCCGCCTCCGAGCGCAGAACTCATATTTCTCGCTGTCGTTCACGCAGAGGCGGATCCTCTGTTGAAACTCATCGACTTGCCGGGCTTGGTCATCGCTCAGCACGAGGGAGTCGCTAAGGTCATCATCAGGCGTGTCCCCATCCTCTTCCGCTGTGCGGCCGGGGGGAAGATCAGTAGACATCCTGTCGGCTTCGATTTTGCCTCTGGCACGAACTGTCTCGATCCTTCGCGCCGCAGCGACAGCCCGATAAATGCGGAGTTCGTTGGGTTGATCGCTTGCGGCACCAATGGGCTGAGATACGGACCCACAGCAACAGGTTCAACCAGCCCTCTCTGAACCTGTTGCTGTGGGTCCGCCACGAAATCTTGTTACATACGGAGTCGCCTACCAAAAGTCTTTTCTCACCGCTTTCTTGGCACTACAACCCTTACAGGGCCACCCCACTGTAACTGCATCACCTGCTTATTCAGCCCATTGCTCACTTGCCAGCCTGACAGCGAGTTCCACCACTTGCCACCATCTTAGATAGCGACTTCGAGGCGTGAATACAGCGATCTAGAGCACCAAAATCGATTCCTTATGGTAATTATCTAATCCATTCTTCCTGTTAGACCTCCGCACCGGCCGTTTCACAGCTCCAGCCGGCTGGCGCACGCCCGCTCGCACTGGTGCGGGTGCCGGCCGCTCCGGCTCACGCAACGGCGCGCATAACTCGCCCTCGTCTACCCAGATTAACTCCCTCTCTAGTTCTTCGTCTTCAGAATACAGGCCAGAGTCCTTCTACAAATTCGAATCAGTTGACTTGCCCTCTGACTCGTCAAGATCTTCCTCACCCTCCTGTGGCTTCTCTACCATCCGGTTCACCTCACGGCTCTTCATCCAACTCGGCCGACCCTCCTTGTATTCGTTGCCTCCCTCGCAGCGGATAACCTTCTTGACATGGTGGATAATTCTCTCAATCCACTGGCGAATCTCGACTGATCTATGTCTCTCCAGGACTTCCTCCACGCCTTGTCGGCTGCCTTCCGACTCTGGGGGGCTCCATTCTTTGTGGTTTGACGCTTAAAATAGAACCACGCGGGCTCTATTATGTTAAGATCGGGAGAATTCGGACACCAAAACAGGCGCTGTATCTCCATACTTATCAGCGTAACGTTGGCGCGGTGGGCATGTGCCGGTGCCTTGTCTTCTTGGACCAGGAAATCCTTGCCACATCTCTGAGTAAAAAGGTAATAACTTCGGAAGAAGCACCTGCTTCTGGTATCGATACCAGCCAATGCCTTTTCCCTTGCCTCGCGTCAGCTTGCCCGTATCCTTCGTCCATTTTCACTACGGAATTCGCTCAGGATTGTGACGGTCGATTCGAAGGCGAGACATAGGGCTAGTGAGTTCCCATTCGGCGCGACAGATAGGCTCCAGCTGGTCGTTCATCTCTTTCAAATCCTGGTCGGCTAACTTCCGGTCTTGCGTAGACTCTGCCTACTGCTATCACCACGAGGCAATCTAGATTCTACAACAAGGTCTGTAAGTAATAGACTCTCTAGCTTGCAGCCAAAAGACAGACGAGCAAATAAAATCACGCAGTTACAACCCAACCAATTCGGGAGTGCCGTGTTTCTAACAGTATCTTTGCCTCCTGAATAACTAGTCCAACATATCGACTTCCTCCTCTAGCTAGAGACTTCGGTAGGCCTGAGAAGCGGGCATAGATGCTGCTATAAAGGGAGTTTCCAGGCGCACCTAGGCTCCACACTGCCATATTTGGTGCCAGAAGCATAAAACATCTTCCAAGCATGTACACCATGTCGCCAGGTGTCTTTCCATTAGCCCTGCCGTAATGTCCTGGAGATGCCTGTAAAAGGTATACATGTCATGGGCGGCGGATCCGGTAGCTATGCACTAGAAGAATGATGTTCGACATCCACGATTTGAGTCATGTAATGAAGCTGTAGCTGCAGAAATTCTCTGGGATAGTGACCCTCGGTATCGTGAGGGTTGAGAAACAGTCACCTACATCTCACATTTATACGTTGCTTAACGATACTATCTCTATCACAGACATCTAAGTACATGATATTGAGTATTATCTAAAATATACTGGCCCATTAAAGTCCCCGAAAAGTTGACTGCCACTACCCATATTGCTGTTCTGTGCACCCCCAGGGGCGTTGAACTGGGTTCCAGGGCCGTAGTTGTTAAAGGATAAGCCGCTTAGCTTGCCCATCTGCTCCTCTCCTGCTGGCGGCGTTGATGAACAGATGACGGTCTCCTTGATTTGTGATTGCCACCTTATGAGCTCCCCAAGTAGCCTTTCGAACCCGCTGTCTTTCGTGGAGGCAAACCTGACCATGTCTCTGTGGTCGGCATGAATACTGAAAGTGCTGTAGCCCTGCAGGACAGCAGATTCCTTGGACACGACTTTCCCGATCATAGGTAGCGGCAGCTCCTCAAAGAAGCATGTGATCTCAAAACGTCTACCAGCTTCTCGTAATTCCCGTATTGTCGACAAGAACCTGACTTGAATAGACTCGAGGAGCTGGCTATCCGTCTCCAAGATCTCCAACAGCGGTTTATTAGTAAACCCTACAATACCAAGAGCCGAAGCTGGTATCTTAGCCCAGTCAGCCATCCAGGACCCTCTATGGGGTGTACCCATGAACGCAATGCCTTTAATAAACTCGAATATCCCCCGAAGATGGGATTCGGGGTGGTTCCGCGACAGTAGAATGGCCTCCTTGCAGACAAGGCCGCCAAGGCTGTGCGCGACGAAAATGAGGGGGCGAGATGAAGCACTGCGGGAAGCTCTATCCGTCGTCAGATCGTTCAGCAGGTTCGCCGCATGGTCGATAAGACGATTAGATGATGTGCCCGACTTGCGCACTACGTATGCATCATAGCCATACGTGAGGATGCTCGCCTTGGCGAGTTCGGATGGGAGGAGTATCTTTGGCCAAGGCACGGACTGCTTGTGGTGAGTCCAGGTACTGTCACGATTGCCGGTCAAGCCGTGGACAAAGCAGATGTCAACCGTAGCATCCGGACAGTCGTAAAGCACTTCCACCCCATCGGGAAAAGAGTCGGGCGGATGTTCCTCACTAGGCGACTCGTAGTGTTCCGCCTGCAGGCGAGGTCGCAATACTGGTAGTGCAGGGTCGCTGCTCGTTTTTTCTGGCCGATCGCTCGGGTTGCAGGCCGCCCTTAGCCGCTTCCTCGCACGCCTGAAAATCGCCCCAAGTCCATCCATCGTCCGAGGCGCGTTGGATCGACCGAAGGCGCACTCAAGAAGGAAGAACGAAGAATGGTGAGTAAAGGGTCGCAGCTCTACCTGACGATAACAAGCTTGACGTAAGCTAGCAGGTCAGGAAGCCCACTAAATGTAATCCCCAAGAGGATGGAATACCTAGTGAAAACGAGAAGGAAGCGCTATTAGGAACTAATTGTTGAGTTCTCACGCTCGAAATGACGAGAGCGGTGCCTGAGAACAGGTAGAAAGGGAGGCAGGTTAAGGATCAGGGAACACCCAACCCAGTCTCGCAATCTTGCAGCCCAATTGAGTAGCTGCTCAACTAAAATTGGGGCCTGAGCGGTTCAATTCAGTCAGCACACGGCCCATCCCGGATATCCTGAAGCTTATAGGAGGCGAGTGGCGAGACTTTGGGCAGTTCTGGATCCCTTCTGTTTGGTGCTGCGTCAAGTTGGGACATAATGTGCGGGGCAGGGACTGTCGCCTTCGCCAAGCACAAGGCAACCAAAAAAATCTCCAAAAAAAGAGGCAGCCCAGACAGACGACTTTTAATCCTCATTGACAATTACATATCATACTCACTTGTACAAAATGGCTTCTATATCCTTCATGTCCCCTAAAATTAAAGGTCAGCTGGATTGTATGGCATAGCCGTTTGAGGTTTGAGGTTTTACAGCCTCAATGGGATATATCTGGAAAGAGATATAAGGCTGGGGCCACCATCTCGAAGTGGACCTTTTGGGTGGAGGTTCGCAACCGCTAACCTGGGCTTGCTGAGCAATCACGTCGTCCGCGATGGCGAGCAACTATTAGCTCGCTGAGGTTAGGTACCAAGGGGACGTACTGAATGTAGGACTGGTGCCCCGACCCACGTACTACACTTGCCACGCCGCGTTACAGGTGTTTTCGTAGCTGCAGTACGCCCTGACCTTCCCGAGAGCTCTTTACGCCAGCGCGTATAGTCAGGCCGCGCTGCACGCTGTCTAAGGCAGTAACGAGCTGGAGGTGCCGCCTCGAAAGGACAGAAAGGTAAAGGCGCTGTTAGGTGACGAGGAGAGTTCAGACGCACGCTTACGAGGAGGGTGTCTACGTTAGGGTCGTGCTTGCTAAGGTGGAGCGGTGAGGGCAGATTGCCGCCAAAGGGTTGCAGCGCTTTGGCACCTAGGTAATGAACTGGATAGGTTAGTATCAGGAGAGTTGACTTAGTATCTGCCAAAAAGTCTTCTGCAGAATTCCGGGGAACTGTTTAAGCTTCTAAGCCTCCTTGTTCGTGTTGTTCGTCAGGTTTGGTGTCGGTCTCTCACCTTGGCCCCAGAAAATAAAAGGTGGATTGGGCAAATCGGCTTCCAGGGGTCTGAGGCAGGGTGGGCCAGCGCACGGGCCCGATTCGACCGGTCAGAAACGGCAGCCAGCAACGCAAGTAAACGGTGTGCGAGAAAAGCGGGCCAAATCCGCTCCGTTTTACATGTTTTAGCCAAAACCACCCAAAGCTACCCTTGCCATAGCATCAAGGCTCCCGGCATCCTATTTTCTAGGTGTCGTTAGGCGCGCAGGCTTCTATCTTCGGCATACTTTGCATATAAGTAAAGTAACCTGGGCTGCTGTATCCCATTTTCTGGGCCTTGATTCTTTTAGTTGCACCCTATTTTCCGGGCTTTGTATCCCATTTTCTAGGCGTCGGGCCTCCATCTTTGGCATACTTCCTGGACTGCAGGGCTTCCAAATTCGACATACTTTAAACCCGAGTTCGCTCGTCATTGGGAGAGCGTCAGACTGAGGTTTCACTTCATTCCAATACATCTGTATATCTGAAGGTCATGTGTTCGATCCACATAAACCGCCTACATTTTTGCTGTTACTCATCAACGTATATTTTTGCATTCTAGCCTCCTTAGGCTTACCAAACTGCTCCCACTAAAAATATTCATCCAGTTATGAAGTACGTCTGTAAGGAAGGCCGTGAACTACATCCGTAGCTTGTGTCAACACGTATTCGAGGTCTAAGGAATACCAATGAGTTGGGATGGACATCTCAGATTTGCAAACTCCTTATTGACGTAACATCTCGAGCTTCTGACATGAATTTCCGTTAGATGCGGGCCTCGAAGTCAACCATCCCACTCCTGGGCGGGAGGGGCTCAGCAGTCTTGATACCGTCCTTAGAACACGCTGCTGGAGTTTCGAAAGGGCATCCTGCAACACAAGTGAGGCATACAGTGATACTCTTTTTTTAACATAGTTACATAAGGATACCGGACGCCTTTTTGCACAGCGCAGAGGATTCGCTCATTTCGAACTGAGCCTTTGTCCCAGACGCTACCCTTAGTAACTATTCCATCCAGCCCAGAAATGAGTTCAAATTACAAATACGTTCACGAACCTAACCCCGCCATAGACACCGGATACCACGGAAAATAAACGCCGTCCTCGCTCCAAATAGAAAGCATGCGCTAAAATGATAGACGTTTAGTAGGGATAGATTCCCGCGCCCGGAATGGTCCCCATGCCATTAATGGCCCAATTCTGTATCCCAGTGCCCTGCGGCGGAATCGAGTCCTCGATATAATACGCGAGCTGATTCTCATACCCGTCAGGTCCCAGTGTCGAGGGGTGGTAGTACCCATGTGGTGGCGCATGCGGATCGTACGGCTGCGGGCCTGGCTGCTGGCCTGTCGGAGTCCCGAGAGCGCCGACTGTTTGATGTGTGTCAAAGGCTTCAATCAGCAAGCCAAGGCCGTCGGCGGGTCGTCCGGTATTCATGGCTTGCTGTGCTTGAACATGGGCCTGTGCGGCCTGGGCAACTTGCACATGAGAAGGCACGCCCTGCTGCTGCTGCTGCTGCTGCTGTTGAATAGGTGAGTGAACCGGCTGGTTTTGCGCTGGTGTCGGGACAGGAGGAAGCCGTAGGTTCGGATCGATAAAAATGGCCGGGGTAGTTGGCTGCTGCGAGAGCGAGTGCATGGTGTTGGTGGGGCTCTGTGAGTGCAAATCGCTCTCTTCCTCTGGTGACGGCGCCTTGATGGGTGCTTGGGAGTGTAGAGGATGGTGCAAGACATGGGGGATCGGATGGCTCTGCAGTGGCAGTTAGTTGCATTACTTCAAAACGACACTCTGGACAACTTACACTGTCAGCCATGCCATACTCTGTCTCTGTTGGCACGTCATTCCGTGAATTGTAAAACCTCTCGAGATGAGCGTGCCACTGGCTCGCTAGCGGCCAAATATCCTTGCTCTCACCGAGGATGGTGAGGATGTGCTCAACAATATGTCGAGCTTTGCCAATGACGGAGCGAGATGCATCGACTGTGGAATGGTCAGAAGAGTCTCATGCTTGGAGGCACCTGCTATACGTACTCTTGTACTTGCACAGGTAGCATGCAAGAAAACCGCAACTGAAGATGATAAACGCCTAGACGCCTTTTATCAGTACTTCCGGACAGAAACGTAGCCGAGGTAGTCACAAACCGCCATCTGGCCTCCCATGCCCTCTTCTCCGGTTCTATCGTTGTACTGCGTCTCAATCTGCTCGTACAGGTTTTCAACATTGTCAAACAGTTCTCTAGCCATCGGCTTGAAGCACTTGATGTAGATGGGATCCGATTTGTCGTACTTGATCATTCTGGAGGTTATCAGTAAAGTTCTTGCAGGGGGGTTAATACTGAAAATCATCACATACTCTTGCAAATACGCTTTGCGGACGACAATATTGCAAAGTCGTGTGACCATGGTGACGCCTAGGTAGGCCTGGTTAAGCGGTTAGCCACACAGACCTACACGTAGCCATCAAGTAGCACAACAACTTCAACCTACCAGATCCTGACCATCCTGTTTATGACCTTTCAGGAGCACTTTACTCCAGCGGTGGTCACCAGGGAGATCGCTCTCCCACTTAATGAGACGCTTCTTTGTCATGGCATACTGGCTCTTTTCGTTCCATGGATCCGGGCACTTGTCATGCTGGATAGCCCGTCGGGAGATGGCTCCCCAGTAGTAGTGCGACTGGATCAACGTCGCAAACAAGGACTTGTCTTTGAGATGGATCAGATCCACGTTACTCTTTGCCGGCGGGGTATCCTCCAGCGCTGCTCTCGTCAGGGGCTGACGTGCATTCGCGAAGTCTAGCTCATTGGAAGGCAGTAGCGTAGTGATATCATCTGCTGATAGAGATATCGGGGATCGTGGGCCCGAGTGTAGGTTGTCTTGGCTGTGTAGCATCCACTATGCGGAGTCAGACCCAAGGAAGGCGAAAGAGATGCAAACATCATGGGACAAGACTCACCAGCGTCCGCCTTGCAGATTCCGCCTGAATAATAAGCTCCGGGGTAGGGTTGGTCAGCGCATACGTCTCCTCCCGGTGCAACTGCAGAATGGTCGCAATCTTGAGCGCAATGCCAAAGTTGATGGAGCTCCTGTACTTCAAGCCGCTCCCCTGCTGCGAGATACTCAGCAGATAGAAAGCCTGGCACCTCTCCAGGGTCGGCTCGCGGTACAGTTCATTCAGCGCAACGTGCGATGCACGTTCCATAAAGACCTCGGCAGCCTGCACGCTACCTCCATAGCGCTCGATCAACGAGGGTGTCAGCCTCGCCGAGACGCTCAGCAAACTAAGCAGGAGGAAGACGCTGACGGATCGGTGGTTTCTCCGCAGCTGCTCTGGGAAAGACGGCTTGTGGATAAAGCCGAGCTGGAAGTAGTGCCGCGTGAAGTAGTTGACCGAGTCGATAACCTCAGGCAGCGGAGGCAAGAGGTCCCACTCGTCAGCGCCTTTCGGGGGCCGGGGCACGGTCGACGGCAGCACGGTCGGCGAGCGCGCCACCGGGGCATTCAGTATGTCTTGACGGGCTTTGGCCGGGTCACGCTTGCTGCTCTTCTCGGACCGCATCCGAGGGTGGCGATAGTCACGGTCGTGGTCTGGCTGGCCCCGGACCGGGAAGATGCTTGGCACACCGGTTAGCACTGGGAACTACAGCGCGAGGGGCATCTCCGGCAGGTTAAAGACGAGGGGATTCTAGAGAAAGAAGACGGCGCCATACCAGCCATCGGCACCGATGCCGGACTCTGCGCATGCTATACACGGAGCCTTGCCCTTCTCATGCAGACATTTGCTTCGCATCCGCCGACACCTAAAGTCATCGCCATGTCAGAATGTTACGTCGGGCCCGCTGTGCTCTGGGGTTCGGCGGAGACGGAGACGGGGGACGGGGTCAGATTGCCAGTCTGTTTGCCATCCGGCAATTCGGCGAGTCAACGCACCTCCGGCAGGCGATTGGCGATCTCCGCTTGATAGCGGTGGGTTGGCCGTTCTGTTGCGGCTGTTGCTGATGCTGCAACATACTGCCGTCGGGCGACGCCGACGGCAGCGAGTTCATTTCCACGTCCATCTCGCAAGCGCGACACACACGCTCTCACATCCAGTGTCTCCCACTGTTTGCCGATGTGCCGCAAACCAAGCAGGAAGGCGACGCGATCAGTTGAATGCCAAAAGAAGGGCAGTAATGGCAGCTTTCTTGCCGCAGCGGCTTCACAGGCGGGTGGGGCTGGGTTTTGTTGCCGGCAGGGCAAAGTAAGGCCCAATTTCTGACTCTCTGTCGGCAGGCGACACACCTAGCGCGGGGGTATGAAAGAATGGGAAGGGGATTTTGCCGGTTCCCCAGCTCTTGGGGCACTGTGGTTCTCGCGGCAGCTTAAAAAGACGTCGAGCTAAAAAGCGCGGTCCACACCCTGCACCTCGGGCACCCGACGGTGGGCAATTCCTCTCCAAAGAGAGCGTACGTAAGAGACACAGCCTGAAGCATACCTAGGATGGAAACCTCCATCCCTGGTCTCCTAATAACAAGAGGTCAGGCACCTACCTCCAATTAATGCTCTGGCATCCACAATTGAAAAGAAGCAAGTCCAGCTGCAAGAGGGGGACGGCATTTCGCTCCCCGCCCGTCCACCCACCATGCCAGCCATTCCAACCTTGGGCGGGCCAGACCCTGGGCGTCTGGGGATTGTGGGCTCCGACCTGGTCCGTTCACTCGTTCGATGGCACCAAGCCACACACACCTCATACATGTGATAGTTATGTATGCGACATGTTCCTTGAGCCATCCTTCATCAATCACACAACCAACAACAGGCAAGCCCCGAGACCGATCACATATTCGCCACATGCGCCAGGCGCAATACATAAGCTGCAGCTTACGAAGGCTCGGGCCAAAAGAAAGGGTCCCCTTAGCCGTTGCGAAAAGTGTTTTGTCACTGTAAGGACCGCCTATTGCTGTCGTTATTGCAGGTCATCTCTCATTCCGAAAACACCTACATCAATACTAAAAAGGCCTTCCTGTATTCTAGAAAGGCCTTCGTACATGTTAAAAAGGCCTGTGATGTGACAAGCCAAGGCCTTACCATCCCAGAACAAGACTGTATGAGGATTCCAACAACGCATTTTCGCACGGAGATAAGAGACCCTTTTATTTGGCCCGAGCGTTCGTACGCCGCCCATTTCCAGGTTTCAACGGCCCGAACCAATTTTCCAGCCAGCGCTTTTGTCAAAAGGCTTGCAAAGCCGAGCCAGGCGCTGGCACCGTGTGCAGCCACTTGGTACAGCCCAACCACCGAGTCCTCCAAAACCGTTTGATGAAGAGGACAATTTACCGACGCGGCACAGCTGTTCGACTCATCCCACGCCTGTGTCGACCAAAAAGGGCTCTCTGCATAAACCCACACAAGGAGTACTGAACGAATAGCATCCCATATGGCCAATAGCGAAGGTTGCTCCAGTGTCTCGTCCCGAAGCGTGCTGCAACTCCCCCCCACCCTCTGGGTTGCATTACCGAAGTCAACTAAGATCTGTTCGCGTTCTCAATGGGCAAAATAATCTGCAGCGTCGTATTTCGTTCATGCTCGACATCTCTGGACAGTCCACACAAACCAAAGAGCACATTTCACCACTTTTCCATGCATGTAAGTCATGTCGTTTCGGGGAATGTGGATCTATTACGGATCTAGGTAGACTTGGCAACGATGGCTCCGATCACTCGATCGGGCCTTGCCGGATACAAGATCTCGCCACTGCTGAAGCGTGGTGATTGTTGTGATTTAGAGGCCATGCGGTCTTCCATAATCCCAAACAAACAACTCCATACATACACGTATTCCCGTCGTGTCGTATTGGAACCCCATGCGTACCACGGTCTCCGCCGAGGTACTCCCGCCCGAACTCCCATAACCCGTTCACTTGAACATGATTACGCCGGCTCGACCTCCCAACCGTCCCTTCCTTTTGTGAATCCTTCCCGCCTTCTACATGATGGTGTGGTTTGCTCCATCCCCAAATCTAGGAGTATGGAACAATACATGATTATCGCTCTATCATCGCGCCAATGAATTTCCATAAAAGAAAGAGACAGTGCCAGCAGCTGCAGGGTAGTTGTAATTGTAATTGGTGTAGTGTAGTGTCTTCCAGGGGTATGATGATCGATTAATGGTGGCGTAGGTGTCTTATACACATCGTCTGTGCATTTCGGAATCGTGTCATGGGTGTC
>Ga0247770_1001105_pt1 | contig 23194 bp, 22 predicted proteins | sample UWRJL136409B6_FD_179943 | JGI IMG/M metagenome (GOLD analysis project Ga0247770, IMG submission 179943) | Plant litter microbial communities from Arlington Agricultural Research Station in Wisconsin, United States - UWRJ-L136-409B-6 | ecosystem: Environmental > Terrestrial > Plant litter >... | reverse complement strand
TCCCCTCTCATTTCCCATTACTACTAAAAACCCCCAACACCGAACTCCTCTTCCCTGCAGCGCCATTCTTCCCCTCCCCCGAACTCTCCGGCAACGGTAGTCCCCTAAACGCATACTTCCACACGTCCGGCTCCCCTGCTAGCACCGACAGCAAATACCTCTCCCAGAACCCCTCCAACGGCTCCTCCCTCAGCTCCGTCGACTGTGGGAATTGACTCGCCCCCGTGCCGACAACCGTCCCTTGATAAACCCACTTCCAGCTGCAGTCGTCCGCCCCGACGGCATACATCACTTTTGCGGGGTATTCTCCCCCGGCAATGGTCACCTCGCGCGGGACATACTGCGAGCCGCGCCTGCCTCTGTGCTCGGTAGGTGCCCGCTCCAGCCTCCACATGGGTTTCCCGTCGGGCGTGGCGCCCAGTAGGCTTTCGCAAGGCCAGGTGTCGCGATCATCGACGCCCAGTCCGCCACAGGCAAGACGCACGCGCACGCTACTGTGGATGGTCTCTGCGGTATCGAGAAGGGGTTCTGCTGTGTCGACGCCGGTGTCTTCGTCTACGCGGACCACGAGGCCGGGACGCCGGACGACCTTGCCTGCCCAGGTCTGCAAGGTTGATGTCGGAGCGCGGATTTGCCCCAGTGCCCAGGGGCGCGCGAACTGCCAAAGGGATTTCACGTCGCCTCCCTCAGGGAGGGGCGGGTGGACGTCGTTCCCGTCGCATTCGACTTCGTCGCGCTTAGCCGCGGTGAAGGGATGGTGAAACACCTGGTCTGCGCCCCAGGGCTTGGGTGGTGGAGGCTTCTTGAGGAATTTCGGGAGGGAGATGCCCTTCTGCGGAGCAAAAGGAAAGGGATGGGCCGAGGAGAAGCGCAGCACGTCGTTGAAGATTGCGGTCATGCGGGCAAAGTTGAATTCCACGCCGATGGTGGATAGCTGATCGGCCATCCAGGCGAGGGTGATGTTTGCTAGCTGTTGGTCGTACCACCCGCCTCCAACGTTGGCGTGCGTGCCGGGGAACCAGACCTGTTTGAGGTTGGTTTTGGAGCCTGGGAGGCGCTCCCAGAGTGAGGGGCGGAAGGCGTAGCGCGGTTCGTCGAGTCCCAGGGCCTGGAAGGCGTACTCGACCTTGTCGGAGATTTGAGTGTTGGTGAAGCGCCATTGGTCGGCTGAGCCGCGGACGCCAATGACGGGCGCGGGCGGGATGCCGAGGGTGCCAACTGTGTCGAAGACGGCGAGGGCTTTGATTCTGATCTCTGTCTCGCCATCCGAAAAAGTGTCGCGGGTGTATTTGAGGGCCTTGAGCCCCTGCTTGTAGGCGAGCATCCGCTCGACTTCCCACTTGGCCTTGGCGGCACCGTGCGAGTTGTTGTACTCGGGCAGGCTCAGGACCAGAAAGTCATCGGTATCGCGGGTGGTATTGCCGATGTTTTCGTAGTCGTCGAAGATGCGGTAGAAGCGGTCAAGTCCTTCAGGGGTAAGCAGCCCCAGCGAGCCAATCATGTCAGCCGTGGACCGGGCGGTGAAGGCGCCGCGAGAGAAGCCGATCAGGACGATTTCGTCGCCCTCGACATAGTTGGTGCAGATGAAGTTGTAGACCTGGCGGATGTCGGCGTCGAGACCCATGCCAAAAGCACCGCCGGTGAACTGGTCGACGGTGTTAGCCGTCCCAACACCAGCGAAGTAGTTGATGATCTGGTGCGTGCCATCTGAGCAGGTCCGGCACAAGCCTCTCGACATGCGCGTAACATTAGACGGGGGCTCGAAGCTTTTCTTGCCCAGCGAGTCCATCCACGTGCCATCACAGCACATGATCAGCCGCTTGGGGAAGCCTGGTAGCTTGCCCGTTTGGGTTCCGTCCGACGTCTCCATGTTTCCGGGGATCTGTCCGAAGTCTCAACTCCTTCCTGTTGGCGCGAGTCATCGAGAACGGCGCAAGGCCAACGGCCAGGTCCTTGGCCGCCTTTATAGTCTGGCGGCAGCGTGTGCCCTGGTTCCACAGCAGAGACATGGGGAGCCATGGTGCTTGTCCCCGCACTGGAATTTGAGGCTGGAAAGCAAACCTCACCGATCAGCACCGCTGCGCGCTAGCCACACGTAGGTGCAGTGGACACGATTGGACGCCGCCCTGCACGCTTGGCAGCTGGGTTGGCCCCAGCGGCCGTCTTCTGCGGTTGGCATTGGTGCGAGTCCTGGTGCGAGTCCCCATGATCGACTTGGTGGCTTCGCTGGCTGCGTCTCAACAAGTCAGACTGGCCGAGACAGCTGCACGTCTGAGACAGCTGAAGCTGTGCTCACTAGAAGCGGGCGTGTCAAAATGCAACGTCCAGAGTGGCTGGACACCCATCGCTGGAAATGGCAAGGCGGGTTGTCCGCCAGGGTCTCGGGCCAAGCCCGCATCGTGCCAGGGCGCCCGAGGTACGAGGAGCCCCACCCTGCCAAGGCCTCTCGCAACTGCCTTTCAGAACGCGGGTAAGTTTTTCGCAGGCTGCAAAGTTGGGAATAGGATGGTGGCACCGTGCAACACACCAGCAGCAAGCTCTCTTTTGACTCCAATAAAACTCTTTGATACGCCCTCGTGTTCCGTCACAACCTTATCCGACACAGTAGTCACCGAGCACAAATTAATGCTGTGCGCTGCGTCATTTCAGCCTTCGGGACACGTCTTGATCGCCCAAGGTGCAACACCCGATCCTCTTCTCGCGGTGACACGGGCACAGAAACTGGTATCACAGTTCACCGACGACCTTCCGCCAGAAACAACCTCTTCCCGCCGAGAAAACTACACTGGCCAGTCACACTGGGACTTCCCTTAGGTCATCTAATACTATTACCTACTCATATGCTTTCTCATCCCTTTCTTCTTCATTAATCTTCTTCCCACTGCCAGTGGCAGCTTTGCCGCCTAGCGTGCAACTTTGCAATCTATGGCGGCGATATGCTGAGCCCACCTCCCCGCCCAAGTTAACTTCGACCTCAACCACGTATCGACGCCCCACAAGTTGGAGAGTCACGCTGTTTTCGTTCCTCGAACCGTGGGCTGACCCTTCCTTTCGGTGAAGCTCTCTCCATATGTTATCACTCGGGTTCTGGGGTTCTTGGATACGACTGATGGAACCCGTGAGTTTTCGCTAGGTAGTTACCACTATCCGTATCAGGTCTATTTCTTTAGCTTGGCATACTGGTACTACCATCTATTGTAACTTCGTACATCTTATCAACAATCGTGAGCTGCTTGCTCGGTGTGAGCAAGCGTGGTCAGCCTGCCCGCTACACCTCAAGGGAGGGCGCTCCAAACATGTTGGTCATCTGGTTCGTGGTATTACCAGCCGCAGGCGTAGTCTTCACGCTGATTTCGGCCCTTAAGGCCTTCCGGTGCTCGTAGTAGTCCTTGACGCATCTCCGCTCGGTCTAAGGACGGGACTGGCCTTTTTCAGTAAAGCGCTCTGGTTATGTGGCATGTCGAGATATCTGCTTCATGATCGGACATCGAGTTAGTAGAGTCTCGAGTGTGATTCGATCGAGCCAAGGTTTAAACTCTTTCCGTAACCGCCTCCAGTCTCTTGCTCCTCTCGCTCTATTCGGCGTTGTTCGACCTTAGACAAGCGCGGTCCTTTCGTCGATTCTCTTTACAGCTTCTGCGCCTGTTTGAATCGGCATCGTCAATAGTGTATTCGCGTCGTTTGCTGGGGTAAACACGACTTCCTTCCTCGCGTTGTCACGGGACCAGCTATACCTTGGTCCTTGCAGAAGTGTGCAGGAATGTCACTAGGTATTCATCTTACCTTTCGCTAGGGCAGACTCATGACTTCCAGTATTTCCTTTCTGCAATCGTATGCGCCCTGCCGCCCTTAGCGTCCTTTGATTTGACGGATAGCCACTCGCCTGCATTCGGGAGTTGTCCGTGTTGATACCTACCATCGGAGCCGGTGGGCCCTACAATATCGTAGGTGACCTCTCTGACCTGTGATACGGGGGAGGATTAGCTAGCGGTACTGGGGTTCAATGTTGGAGATCGAGATTCACCCACCAGTCTTTCGTGGAATGCTACGAACGCTATAGCTCTAATACTAGCAACCTCGTATAGCCTGAGCGGCGTTTCAAATAGGTATCTCACGGAACTTGAAAGAGGTACAAGAGACTAAACTCGTATACAGTAAGGTCCTTAATGAGTACCGAGATACGCGCAGCATAGTTGTACTCGCGAGAATAATGACAAATATATACGATAGGTAGGAGACTAAGTACTGAAATAACTATTTTAAGAAGCCAGTGAAGACTGTATTCGCTAGCGGGTATTCAATACTTATCCACCAGATGAAAAGCTTCTACCCCTTCCAAATACCCACATCACCCGAAGCGTTGGGGGCGTGAACGCGAAGTACTAAATGCTCCACCAACTCGGTGATCGAGTCAAATTCGATACTGCAGCCCGTTTGGTGGATAGCTGGAGAAGATCGTCGCCCGATGTAACGCAGCACAAGGCCTTCACCTGGTTTCTTTTTAAACAACAAAACATTGTGGGAGCTGAGGCCACCGCGTGACTGGTGACTTCCCTTCACAGGCTGCAGACGGCGCCTATTTGCGCTGCGCAGAGCCCAATGTCCAACCGCCGTTCGCTTAATGGCGCAAACATGAAAGCGCGGACTGCCAAGAGATTCTCGTGATCCTTCTGGCAGGATCGGCCCCCGATGAAACGCTACCGACTGAAGCGAGCAGAGGTCCTGGTGTAAACCGTACTAAAGGACCCGCTTTGGGCGACAACTGGACGCGCCCGCAATGAGCGTTGCCCTCTCCGGGACAAGCGCGGCAGACCATTGATGCCAAGGTCGGCCGCGCCCTCCAATCACCCGAGTTCCCGGGTGCCCACAGCCCTGTGTGCCCTGCAGCACTGCTGCAGCTGAAGGCCACTGAGATTGCATGCAGACAGTGCTAACAAAACCACGCCCTCGTCCGAAGTCAAGAGGGGAAGCCATTCCTTCCCTCGTCAACACCACCCCCGGCGGGAAACGACGACGACGATGGCGACCTCACCGGCGACCTCACCCTTTGGCAACTGGCTGTTCACAGCAAACGCAACAGCCAACGTGTGCCCGACGTGGTCGGCGGCCGGCTTCACCTTCAAATGCGCGCCGCCCAACGCATGCACGACTGACAGCGCCTCGGGCCGGCAGTTCTGCTGCGAATTCGGCACCGACATCTGCTGGAACCACGCGGCCACCTGCGCCGACGATGGCACAACGTCCGTCTGCACGCGCGGCACCAGCACATGGTGCTGCATGCGCAACAGCGAAATCTGCACGGGGAGCAGCGGCCAAATCAACATTTGCTGGAGCGCCTCCAAAAACCCCCTCCTCCAGATCGACACCAAGGTCCTCAACGACACGGCCTCCAAGCTCATCGCCGCCCAGCCCAGCGCAAGCCTCTACACCTTCGACCCTAACGCCCTGATCGCATTGACCGCCAGCACCTCATCGTCGTCAACCTCCACCTCCAAACCCACCCCCGGCTCCACCTCAGGCTCCTCAATCGGCACCGCCGCTCCCAAAGACACCTCCACCAACACCTCCGCTAACCTCCCCGGCAAAACCGACGGCGTCAACGACGGAAGTAACAACACCAACCCCGCCACCTCCCCCTCCTCCACCGGCCTCCCCTCGGGCACCATCGCCGGCATCGTAGTCGGCATCCTCGCCGCCCTCGCCATCGGCATCGCCGTCGGCTTCTGGCTCAACCGCCGAAAGAAGAAGGACCCCTCCTCGGCTCCCCCGACCAGCACCGACGGGACAATGGTTGGCTCACCAGGGGCATTCGACCCCAGCGAGATCAAATACGTGTATGGGGGTCCGCCGCCGGGGGAGCTGCCGACGCAGGAGCATTATCGGGAAGAGTTGCCGGCCGAGAGGGAGTATGGGTACCATGCGCCGGTAGAGTTGCAGGCGGGGGAGGTGGGCGGGGGGTATCAGCAGCAGCAGCAGCAGCAGCAAGGGGGAGAATATCAACAAGGGGTGAGAGGTTACGAGCAGTCGGTATCGCCGCAGTCGGGGGGAGGAGGGTATTCGGATTCGGTTGCGTCGCCGCAGGGGGGTTTTTATGCGCCGCAGCAAGGAGGGCAGAGGTAGCGATTGGGAAATGGTGACGTTAACACCTCGAATTATGTGTCCAGCGAAGGGGAGTATATACCAGGCAAGGCAAGGGCATTCAGCGATGGAATTCTTTGGTGATATTATTTTTGGGTTATGGACAATTTTGGATATGGTCAACGGCCATTTGGGAGGAGAGAAGAATGGAATTGGAAGGATGTATAAACAGACAGTGTTAATAGAAATAGCTACAGACGGAGTGGTCGACAGCCACCATGCAGTTCCCCCACACCCAAAAACGCCCCTATCGATGATTGGTCTGCCATTCGCTATGTTCCCGCCATGTGATCCGAGATGTCGTGATGCCGATGCTGATGCTGATTCCGATGCCGATTGTATGCAAACCAAGTGAAATCAAAGATGCCGCGCCGAAAATATTCCTGGGTATCCAAGCCCATCGCCCCTGAACCATGCCTTCAATCTATATACGAATCCCGCAAGTCCGACAAAGCCTGCTCAAACTCAGCAAGCGAACCACCCTCATGAGCCAGCCTGTATTGGTGGAACATATAGGAGAACCTCGCGGCAGCAGAAGAGGTTCTGAAGTCCCCAGGCAGGTTGAGAAAGTTCTCGGGCAGGTCGCCTTGCTGCCGATGCCCATCCCGCAGCCAGTTCAGGTCATCCGCCAACAGCCAGTCGCAGACCAGCATCGCCACTCCCACCTCCTCCGCGTTCTCGTCTTCCTCGTTGCCATCCTCCTCCTCCTCTTCCTCGTTGTCATCCTCCTCCTCCTCTTCCTCTTCGCTATCATCCCCCTCATCACAACACTTCACACAAAAGCCCGGCGCCCTCCCCCCCTCCGCAATCAAAATCGCACAATCGGCCGCAGCATACTTCTCATCGCCCTCCCCCCCAACCGCCTGTCCCACAGGGCGAATCGGGTAGTGCACGGAATGCTCGCAGTCCCGCGCCGAAAAATTGCGCCGGCACACGGGGCACAAGGGCTCTTCGGGGAAATCGTCTTCGTCTTGCAGGTAGATCCCCTCGTCTTCGTCGTCGCAGCCGGTGCTGAGCTTCCAGATGGTGGCGTGGCAGGGCGCGCAGAGCATGTGTGTGCAGTGCAGGGCGACCGCGGGGGAGGGGTTGGTCGGCGAGGAGGAGTTTGTGTCGGAGGTGGGGAGGGGGGTGATGCCGCCGATGGAGAGCTCGGCGTAGCATACGGGGCAGACGCCCGTGGGTTCGGGCTCGGAGCGGTCGGAGCGCAGCCAGCGCCGGATGTTGTGGAAGCAGTGTTCTTCCGGGCGCGGGGGGGCGACGGTCGAGGGGCCAGCGCTGGGCTGGGCGACGATGTCGCTGGCCACCGCGACTAGGTCTGCGCTGTGCCGGGTGATGACCGGCCGAGCGGCGTCCAAGGTGGCAGAGGGGATGGGCGTGCCGGCACCGAGCGCGGCCTTCATGGCTTGGAAATCTATCAGGCCAAGCCGCGATACGAGCGCGGACTCGAGCGCCATAATGCGCGCGTCTTGAGACATCACGGGGGTTTTGTGAAGGCCGAAAACTGAGGGCTGGCCGGAAGGTGAGGGATTGGCAGGGAGATTTGTCTGACGAGGACAGTCGAGCTTGTGATGGAAACTTTAGAAAGAGTCGGAAATATCTTGGTGTGTGAGTGATGATGTCGAAAACAGGAGGACTCGAGACCAGTCGGAAGGAGCGAGAGAATAAATAGGTGGGCAGGAGGGATGCTGGCACTGCGGAACTTTTTATTAAGTTTGGTATACGTCAAGTTTCTCGACCTGAGTTCAGGTGGCATCAAGGTTGGATTGTGGGCTTGGTGGGTACATGTATTGGACGTCGATGGATTCTATGGAACTGAGAAAGGATCAGTGGCAGGGAAACCTAAAACGAAAGAAGAGGCAAAGCGTATCAGTCCGGGTGTAGGCGCGGGCCGAAACCATCGACAACTCTGAGAACGAGAAGGCAACTGGGACGGTGCTGGCAAACTACGGCAGCTATAGGGAAGGTTGGAGTTGGAGATCCATTGCAGAGCTTCTGGAGACCAATACACAGACTGGGGCCCTCGAAATATGTCTCAAGCCATCGCAGTCGGCTCAATGACAACTTAAAAATTGGCATTGAATTCTCTCTCCAAAGGCCCACAACTCACGCCAAACATTGCCCTTTAGATTTTTCAAATTACATACAATCAGACGCCTGAAGACCACCTGGACATGACAAGATCAGGAGAGTTGGTTGGGCTTGTATCAAATCAAGTGCAAGTCCATGGTGGTCTCAGGGGGTTATCCGCACCCAGCGTCGTTTCGTATTAGATGGAGGGCCCTCTCCTGTTAAATACATGTACATTGTCCTAGATCGTACTGAGGTAAACAGGATAGATCATATGACACGGCATGACACAGTGTTATCTTTGAGTCTTTGGCAGCTAACATCTAATTCAAGTTTCTGGTGACATACCGTGACTTGTATTCAAAGTTCGACGCTCTCAAGGCTGGCGCCGTTGGGCCTATCCCTCCGAATGCTGCTTCTCAGTCTCCAACTCAGCCCCAGTTTGAATTCGATTACTATTAATGTGACATATATTCTAGCCCCCGATTCCGCTCAAGGAAAGCAGCATCTTTCCAACACGTAGCTACATGTAGGCAAGCAGCATATCAGGCAGCACCCATCGCTAACACAAACCCCTATTCCATCAATATCAAACAAAACTTCTGAATCAGGGCTCTAGAAGATTACAACGTTTATTGCCACGTTTCAATGCCTGGTAATCACCCACGTCCTTTGCCCTTCCTTCCCCCAGGCAAAAAAGGGCCCCTTCAAATCCCCACTTCGGCTAGTTCTCCCCGGCCCGCACAGCCGGCCCGGCCGCATGTCAGATCTCTCTCCGACCGGGTATTGAACCCCGTGCCGACCAGCATCCGCATAGTACATCATTTCGAGGCGACTCGCACCTTACCTGCCTGACCTATGCTGCCACCCGTATCGAGTATTGATTGATTCTTTGTGCCCTCCCAGCATAACATAACCTCACTGTGCTGCTCAACTTCATTGACTCAACTCAAACATTGGACTGGAACATGGCACCCCCTGCACAGCTCCCAACCCGCAGACTGGGTACCAATGGCCCTGAGATATCCGCCATCGGCCTCGGCCTCATGGGACTAAGCACCGCCTACGGATCCGTAGAGTACCTACGCCCCTTCTACTACCCCCCTCTTTTTCAGAGCCTAACACTTCCAGCACCGACGCCGCCCGCCTCCAAGTCCTCTCCCGCGCCTGGGAGCTAGGATGCACAAACTGGGACACCGCCGACATGTACGGTGACAGCGAGTCCCTCCTCGGGAAATGGTTCGCTTTGTATCCCGAGCGGCGCGCCGACATCTTCCTGGCGACCAAGTTCGCGCTGCGCTTTAGGAAGAAGCTCGATGGCAACTTCGGTCTGCTGGTCGATAGCTCGCCTGAATACTGCCGGCAGCAGTGCGAGGCGAGTTTGAAGCGGCTGGGGACGGAGTATATTGATTTGTACTATGTGCATCGCGTGGATGGGAGGACGCCGGTTGAGAAGACGATGGGGGAGTTGGTCAAGCTGAAGGAGTATGTGGAATTCAAGCAATGGTGCGGAGAGTTTCAAGTGATGTTTGGTGCTGATGCGGAAACAGGGAGGGCAAGATCCGCAACATTGGCATATCCGCTGCTTCGCCGGACACGGTCCGCCGTGCACACGCCATCCACCCCCTGGCCGCCTACCAGGTCGAGTACTCCCCATGGGCATTGGAGATCGAGGGACCCGACGGGAAACACATTCTGCAGACGTGCCGTGAGCTGGGCATCACCGTGTTTGCGTACTCACCACTGGGCAGGGGAATCATGACGGGGCAGATCAGGTCGCCCGACGACTTTGACGAGACAGACCTGCGGCGGAAGTATCCACGATTCAGCGCCGAGAACTTTCCCAGGAACCTAGTACTGGTGGATCGCATGAATGAGTTGGCCACCAAGAAGGGGTGTACGCCTGGTCAGCTGACTATGGCATGGTTGCTTGCGCAGGGGGGCGACATCATTCCGATTCCGGGAACGAAGAAAGTCAAGTATCTGGAGGAGAATATTGGGGCTGTGAACGTAAATGTATCGGCCGAGGAGGAAAGAGAGATTAGGGGTTGGATTGACGAGCTGGATTTTGCAGGCGTACGAAACCCTCCGGGTATGTTGGACGAGTTCAACGACACGCCGCCACTCTGATTTTGACGAGGCTGGGCGATGAGAGTGAAGGTTTCTTCTGTTGTATCGCCTCCTCAACTGACTTTAACTCTGCTTAAACTGTTGTCTTTGTGCATGTCGGGGGTGACCCTTTCGAACGTCCTGCCAACCGCCGGTATCGTTCGACCACCCACCTTGGTAGTTGCAGGCAGAGCGATGCATAGCAGGCCGATATTCCGTGTCCTTGTGCCTGTCAATGGTGACCCTTTCGTAGATCCTCTCACGCCGGGTATCATCTCCCCCTGCCTTTCCACCCCCTTCCCGCGCCTTATATACTCCCACCCTCCTGGCTCCCCAGTAGTTTCCTCGCCCGATCAGCCGCAATATCGCACATGGCCTAGAATCCCTGTTAGCCTAGTCCAACCATCAAGTCCAAGCACCACACAGGTATCGAAGCACAAAAGAAGAAAAAGGAAAAAAAACTCACCTCAACCCCCTCCCTCTCCTCCCCCCTAATATCCCCCCTCTTAATCCTCCCCAACATATCACCCATAATTTCCGCCCTCCCCCGTCCATTCACAAAAACCACATACCGCAACCCCGGAAACGTCTCTTCATACACCCTGTTCAGCCGCGCCAGTATCTCCGCCTCCTCTTCCCCCCCACTCTGCAGTTTCGCCTGCTCGGCCGCGCTCTGTGCGCTGAGGGTTTCTTTCTTCGGTTCGCCCAGGCGCGGGTGGGAGGCGAGGATGTTGTGGAGTTGGGTGGTGGGGTTGGTTGTGGTATCGGTTGTGGTTGTGGTGGAGGAGGAGGAGAGCGCGAGGTCGAGGAGTTGAGCGCGGATGGCGGCAATGAGGGCGTCGTAGGAGGGGAAAGGGCGGCGGAGGGTCGGGAGGGCGAGGACGTGGAGGGCGGGAGAGGGCTCGAAGAGGAGGTCAAGGGTGGAGGTTAGAGTTTCGTCGGGGAGGGTCGGAAGGGAGGTTATCGCGGGGAGAGAGGGCGGAGTGGTTGTCGTTGGGTTGTGGTGGGGCGCCATCTTCGATTGTTGTCTTTTGTTGGAGTTGAGGAGCTGCTTGGGAGGTTCGCGAACGTGGGCGCAGCAATTGGCGTTGAAGATTGGGAATTAGGAGTTGAGAGAGCGAGAAGGTTGCGGCTTTATCAGTGTCACGGCCTCGAGATAGGAAGCTCTCGAGAAGGTGGGTCTAGTGTGGTGGGGGTCAGTGACGTGACACGGGGGTCCCAGCAGTGTGGCACGCCTGCCGATCTCGAATGCGAGGGTGGCCTTGTGCCTGCTGCAAGTCGCCGGGATCCGGTCTTGCGCCCTGAGACTTGTTCCCCAGGTACATCTACTTGCGATTCTGGAAGCTACGTACTTGCTGGCTGGGCTGGCTGGGTTTCGTCGCATCGGAATCACGGCACTGTCTTCATTTCTCGTCGTACCGGAAACAAGCACGGGTGAATGCCGCAGCGTACTGCGGCGTTAATTCTCTCCGTTTGACACGGGCAACGGGTATCCACTCTGGCCTCGGCCGGTGCCGCGCGACTCTCGTATCTCAACTATCACTCACTCTCTCTCTCTCTCTACAACACCAGTTTTGGTCCCTTGTCAGCATCTACATTTTGACGTTCCCCATGCAGTCCCACCCGAAATCCGCCCTCCTGCAATGCGGATAAGGAGAATGCGCGACCAAACTTTTGTAGCACCACTAATGCGTCCACATGCTCCCGTCCTGATCATGATTAATTCGTCAGTATGCCCGTGCAACCCGATTTCTTGCCATCCTCGGACTACGGGCTCTCACCCGCTCAGCACCTCGCATTCCAAGGGATGCCGTCCACATCATCCAAATAGTCCTCGTAGAGTTCCCCAGCGCCCTCGTCGTCCGAGGGTTCGCATTCACCACCGAAGATCAGCCCAAAGTCTGTATATACGTCGTCCGGCTCATCGCCGTACCGACTCTCGTGCTCTGACGTCGGAAATGCCACGCTATCGTCATCGAGATCATCCACATCATCAATATCAATTAGAGGCCGCGTCGTCCGGAGTTCCGGAGACCGCAAAGGCCTTAGCCGAGGACTAGGCGAAAGCCGCCGAGGGGGTCCTACGGGTTCGGTTGGTCGTAGACCAGCTGGGGATCCAGGTGGCGAAGCTCGAGCCTGGATTCGCGCCCGCGTTAGGGGCAACAGAGGTGTCTGGAGAGGAATGCGGAGCGTTGGGGTGGGTGGTGAAGGCGGACACGATTGCTGCAGTGCCGAGTCCTCAGGGAACCGCGCGTCATCTGCCGTAGCTGTCTGGTTTGGCTGCAAAAGCGCAGTATCGGCGGCGGTTTCGGCGGCTTCTGGTCCGCCGCGCTCCTCCGCCTCGGAGCGTAAACGAAACCGAAACCGGTTGATCACGGCCGCGCGCCGCATCATGGAAGAAGGGCTCGCTTGTGCCGGGCCAGCGCCGCTCAGTCGCCGCGCGGCAACCACGGCCGCGAGCCTCAGAAATCGCTTGTCTCCGGACGCTACACCTTCCCGGTTGAGGATGTGTGTAGCGGGAAAAGAAAACGGCTGTGAGAGGCGTGATGTGATGAACTCGCGCCGAAGACGCCGCTTCTTGCTCCCCAACGATGCAGTGTCGAAGCCGTCAACATCAGTATCTGGTCTTCGCCGCTTGAGTGTCGGTCTTGGAGGGGGTGGCAGCTTTTTGATCGGAAATGTCAGGATTTCTAGGCCCGCCGTGATTTGTTGGACAGGTGATAAGGCTAGTAGCGGAATCGTGACAGCGGGGGGGGTTGCCAGTTTTCGTAGTGTGGTAGATGCCGAAGCTAACTTCGTCGATGCTGAGGTCGGTCCTGTAGTCCCGTTCAACGCCTGGTTTTGCGTCTGCGTCTTTGGTACCACGGATGGCTTCCCGATAATGTGAGGTGACTGGCGATGGGCCCTCCCTGCCCTTGAGAAGTCGCCCAAGCATTCATTCAGCACGGGGAGCGCTGCAACTTGCAGCAGAGCGGCGCCGATGTTGAGGCGCTGCGTCTGATGGAATCGACCGTCGTGGAGCGGCCATGGCCCGTGCTGTTCGAACGAACTCTGGTTTCTAGATTCGAGTTGTAGCCCCATCGCGTCAGACATAACTCCCGGCTCAGCAAGAACTTAAATATCCACCAAAACCCTCCTTCCTCAGGTGTTTCCGTGGGCGTCGTGTTAGCAACGCATGTTGGCGACTTGGCAGAATCCAGGGGGAGGTAGGTTCGTCTTCTTATCACTGGAGAAGAGAGGTTGCAAAGCGACTCCAATGTCAAGGTGGGAGGTCGTGACCGGCAAAGGACGTGACTCCTACACGCTGTCTATGATGGACACAAGCTCGAGTCAGAGCTCGAACCATGCGCCGGGTGGTAGTTCAAGGTCCTGGGCCGAGCAAGTGGAAGCCGAGTCGAAGGTCTTCAACAGCCAGGGGGACCGGATGGGTTAAGAGGGGGTGGCAGCCCAACACCAGTGCCAGATGATTAGGGCGGGACTGGGCCGGAGGCGGCCAGAGGGGGAGACTGCTTGGCTGTCCCACCGGGAGCAAATCCCTTGGTTCTCGCTTCTCGGGACTAGCCACGGGTGATCCAAACCAGCGGGAAGAAGGAGGGGAAGAGGAGGTGCGTCGATCGACAGCGGCAAAAGGTGGTACAAGTATGGAACGGGCGGCGCTGGAACAGGCACGCGCTCTATTTATTCAAGGCGGACAGGCCAAGGACAAGACTGCCGGGATCCGGGGTGAGGTGACCAGGAGGTGACAGGCGACAGACGCAGCAAGCCAGGACCAACCGGGCAGCGTCCAGCCAGGCGGTGTCAGGCGGGGCGGGGAAGGCTGGCGATCTGGCTCCGAGACGCACACCAAGTCGGGGGTGGGAAGAGGGTCAGCAGCGGGCTGCGTCTAATTAACTGGGGAAGCTGGAGGCCGTGGCGTGGCAGCCTCCAGAGCCGTCCTAGCCTGACGAGGGCGACAGTGCAGCCCTAGTGCGGTCTAGCTCGAGCAGGCGACAAGAGTCGTTTGTGGTGAGCAGCAGCAGGATCACAGTCCGGGGTGTTGCGACATGGGGCTCATCTCGAGGAGGCAGACGACGAGGCAGGCGAGGCTCACATCAGGCAAACAGCGCGTCCCAACAAGAGGCCGTGAAAGCTGTGCGTTGGTCGCGCTGCTCCTCGAGGTCGCCAGATGGAGGTTTCCGGGCCTATGAGCCGCCGGCGGTGGTGGCACTGGCTGTCGCGTGGGTTTCGCAGAGCGCCGGCGAGGACTCGGCGGAGGGGGGCACGGCGAGGTCAGCAGACGACCGACGGGCAGCGAACGGGCAGGCAAGCAACAGGCCGATCAGCAAATTCAGTCAATGGTGAGCGAGCCGGTTGCTGTGGGTGAGGGTGAGGTGTCTGCCGCAGCAGCAGCAGCTGCTGCGCTGTGCTGTTCCGCTCGATGCGCCAGTCCAGTGAGTGCCGGTGCCAGTGCTGCTGGCACCGCTGCTCAGCGCCGGAAACAGGCAGAGGAGCAGGAGGCGAGGTCAGCGGAGGACCAGTTGCAACTGTTGCTGAGTTTCCATGTCGTAATCGAAAGCACAACCCGTTGCTTTTTGAGTGTTGCAGTCAAAAAGGCGGACCGGCCAGAAAGTGCGACAACTGCTGGGCCAGGACAGACCAGTCTGCGACCCGCGAGTCTGCGACCTGCGGGCTGCGGGATCATGGATGCGCAAGAGGACATCCCTGCAGACGAGGGGAAGCCCCTCTTTCGGCTCTTGCGCTGTTCTGTTTGGACAATGGCTGTACCCCCTCCTCCTTCCCCGGAAATTCTCCACCCCCCCCTCGGGCCAAGACGAGTTTTCGAGAGTCTCCTGTGGTGCTGCACCTCCTTGTCGATATCACACCCCAGCTAAACACGCTCGCCCGTTGGAGCACAGCGCTGGCGCTGGTGCTGGTGTTTGTGGTGGTCGGATTGCGTGCATCGCGCCCTTCTCGCAGCTTCAGTCAGCTCATCAAACGCTGGCGTCCTTTTTTCGGTGCGATTCGGGTTTTCGTGTCCTGGCTGCTGCTGCTGCTACCAGGCTTGGCTGTCATTTTCTTTCGATGCGTCTCATGCGTTCGGACCCTGGACGATGGATGCAGTGGCAGCGATCGGTGCGTCCCTCGAGGCAAATGAGCTCGACCACTACAGAACCTGGAAGGCCGGCCTCGAACGCGCAAGCGCCTCAATTTTTGCGCGGCCCCTTCGACACTGAGAGCAGCTCAATTGTCCCGCACCGCACCGCAGGCGCACCAACGTCTCTCGGCCTGCCCTCGGGTCTCACTCGCTCCCAAATCAGCCGTTCGACGGTTCCTCGAACCCCATTCGACGGAAAAGATCACGGGGTGCTCAGGAAAATCGCTGTCTCTCGCCAGACTCGGCTAGGGCCAATTAAAATCGCTGGCGAGCCAACCCTTTTCTCCCCCTCCAAGCACCCCCCTTTGGATCATCCCCGGGCCAGGGTGTGCACGCGTCCAACACGGGGCCCTGAGGAGAAGTGGCTTTTGCCGACGTGACACCGCGTCTCAGTCATCGTCATTTCGTCGCTGGCATATCCGTATTGGCATCAGTCTTCGTTCAACAGTTCGTAAAAGAGTCGGCAGGGCGGAGCAGGGAGTAACTAACGGGGCGGGAGGAGCGGTGCCAAGTTGCGGTCCCGACGGGAGCGAGCACCCTTCGCGGATTCCAGCCAGCGCCAGCTTGGATTGACTTGCAAGCTCCCCCGTCGACAACCAAAGTGTTGAGCCCATCTTCAGTCTCCAGTCAGAAACGCCAACGCATCTGATGTGTGACTGGGCACAAGACCCTCCACAATCCGGGGTAGGGCCGGGTTGGCCCCTCCTTCACCGCAATCTCCTCCCTCAGGGAATCCGGCGAGGCTTCGGGAGCCGCCGAGACACCCCGGCGCCACCGCTGTCAGTCAGCAAGCGAAAGGGGGGGGTACGCAAATCTCCAGTTCTCGCGATCTTCTGCGCCCCTTTTCTGTGGAAGTTTGCGCGATTTCCCTCCGCAATCCGCTAGTGTCCAAAAAGGAGTTCCGGTCCCCCCAAAATAGCGGTCGCTGTTCCTCAGCGGCGACTATGAGATAAGCTAGGAGCTTTCATAATGGTATCGTTAGCTCCGTGGAGGCGTGATCGCCACGGCCCGACCTTTGGGTCGCAGCTCGGTCTTTGCACCCTGAAGTCTCCCCTAATTTTGAAACAACTCGAACGCATCAGCAGCCCTGACAACCCAACACCTTGTGGTTTTGCCATGCCTTCAATCCCCTATCGAGCTTACCAGAGGAGCCGCGAGGTCGCTGCACGGAAAACAGCGGCAAGCATCGGTACCGCCAACTCGGATCCTTCTGAGAGACTACCTTAGGCAACCGATGCTACGTCCTCTAAACGTGAGCCCACTGACCAGCATTCGACACTACATCTTCTAAAAGAAGATTGTAAGTCCACCTTGCTCGCTTCACATTGCTACTCCGGTATATTACGCCTGCCTGATTAAGCAGCTCTCCTGGCGTGACCCTCGGCACTCGCCGGACAACGACATGTGGCAGAGACTGCCGGTAAGAAGCCGTTGAGCGGGAGATCGAAGAGCCGCCACTCAACTCGAGTGAGGAAAGAAGCCCCTAGGAACCAGACTACGCTCCCATCTGCAACTCTCCGCCAACTTCAAGCAACTTCTACGCAGGTTGTGTGCTCCAAGGTTGGGTTCGCCCCCCCATCGCGTTGCCCGGTCCAGAGGCCAATACAAGGTACCTCATGTATAATTACAGGACGACACCACCCCAGTGATATCCTTCTCGGATGGACATCTTCAAGGACTGAACGCTGGTATTTGCTTCATGGATAGCACTCCTCTGCACCGTCCTATCGGCTCAAGTGGTGCCTCCCGATGATCAACTTCAAAGTGCCGGATACCTCGCCTCGATTTTCAGACCAGAAAACCCAGAGGTCTGGGTCTAGATGCAGTCGGGACGCAAGACGGCGCTTGGCGTCACAGTCTCCCGTCCAAAAAGGGAGTCCCGAAGGGGCAAAGTCAGCGTACCATTTCTTTGCAAAGTGTAAGGTGGGGGAACCAGGACACCATCTTTTTGGGCCTCACTCGCGGTCTGGCCCGCCAAGCAGACCAAATGACAGCAATGTGCGGTCCTGGTCCTTGGTCTGGCTGCTCCTCAACAAAAGTACATACTCACACCCCCCTTTTCCCACCACTCACGAGGGGCTCCTGCGACGATATCATGTGGAGGTCCTGCAGATGTCGCTCTGCCTTCCATGGAATGCATAGAAGCAAGCCACTCCCACCCCGCAACATTTCAGGAGAGGGTGCTGTCGTCTGTACGGAGTACATACATTAGGGGCGATGGAAAGGTCCCAACGTCTAAAATGAAGGGGTCACCCTGGCGCAAACGGCGTGCAACAAATTCTGTGTCTCTGAAAAGATGCCAGCGCACACGTGGTCGGCACACGCCTCAGTAACGCCAGACTTCCACTTGACTCTTTTCAGTGACCGAGACGCACGCAATCCGGAAAACCGGGAACGACAGTCATCCAAACAAACCACCAGGTGTTGTCAGAGAACCACCTGTCAACGGGGCCCGGAAACAACGGCAGGCGAAATTGCTGCGATGTGATCGGGTGCGCCGTGATGCACCGCACTCGATGGTTGTGGTGGTCGCTGGTGGTGTCTCAGGACCCTGCGGGGGGGGGGTTGGGTCGGGCTTGCTGCGTGGGGGACTAGGGCGGTTTCGGGCTGCAAGTTGACATCCTGCGATGAGCGAGAGGTAGTTTGCCGCACCAGATCTTGTTTCTCCGTTAACTTTGAGGGATCTGGAAGTGGGAAGACTCTAGGTGCGCTCAAGGCCATGGTAGGTCTATGATCCACGTGCTACGGCTCAACGTCGCTCCGGGTGACGCGCCACCTCCTTGGATCTACGGGGCCGAGTCAACGTGCACGCTTGTAAGGCGTTCATGGCTCGACGTCATATGATGTATCGAGATGAAGTGTCGAGCGACTTGCGCGATTGGCTGGGAGTTTTGACTGTCGGTATCCTTTTCGGAGATCCGGCGCCATAGCCGTCGGCTTCCCGTTCAACGCCGCTGTATATCCAAGGGGCTCAAGCCCTTGGGGATGGGCTCTGACTGACCGAGCACCGGTTTAGGAGCATTAAACCGTTCACGGTACCGACAGGTCTATGGCCATCAGATGACATTTTCCGAGAGGATGGCATTGAAAATCAAGGAAACTGGCTTGATACGTCTAGGCGGTGTGTAGTCTATGCTCTCATGTCTTGTCTTGGACTATTTAGATCCATTGCTCTACCGTGAGATGGATCCGGAATTCAGGCCCTCCCGTCCGGCAACCCTGACGCCATGACCCAGGTCGCAGTCTCCCCCGAGAGTACATCTTCTCATTGGACCCTGGCCCATTAGGTATTAGATTTGGAAAACACAGCCAACTCCAGAATACCAGGACTCTTGATGCCGATGATCCGGAGGTCCGCTACAGCTTCGAATTACAAAAGACACACATGCTATTAGAACTGCCTAGTTAGGTGAAGTACCTTGGTTGCCTTATGGGCTGCCAGTTTATCTCATGAAAAAAACCATCGCCGTTCCACAAATCCATATTCGTGGCTGTCCCACAAACGCTTCAGGATGCAATAATCTGTGCTGTAGGGTACGCGGGGAGCATTTCGAGTACTACGAATTATTTGCAACAACCGCGAATCTGGACAGGAAGTTCGACTCTCATATCTAACGTAATTGGTTGATGTCGGTTCATCTTCAAGATGTTTCTGAGTTGTCAGAGACCATGGCTTTTCCAATCCATCTTGTCTACCTAGATGTGTGCACAGTATTACCTGGTTATGAAAGCCATATTCCCCTTTCTGCCACGGCGATCTGCTGTAGTTCAATTACGCTGTTAACTCATTAGCCCAACTACCTTCCCAGATTCTGACGAGAGACAAGTGGCCGTCAGGTACTATCTTTGGTATTGATGTTGTCCACACATTCCAGTCACCTATCTATCTAATGTACATCAGATATATAAAACTCAAGCACATTCTCTAATTCTCACATCTCTGATGGCGGTGAATACTTATTCTGTTTGGTACCTACATAAGTTCTGCAAATGATTTGACTAACTGCCAGAGGGAGTGAGAACCATCGATGGAGTCGGAGCCGAAGTATCATCACAAATCTCCCTTCCTAAGAGCCTCTCGGCCTACGCTCATGAAGCCGAGCTCGATATCCTAGGTATTTAAATGTTGGCGGAGTCGACTTTTGGAACATGATCAGAGGTAATTTTTAAAATCAGCCATCGAGTCTGTCAACTTCTTCCTTGGGAGCATGGGCATGAATAGTCCTCAGACTCGAATTTGGCCATCTGGGAGGTACGTTGCCTAACACAGTCAGTCCTAAACAACAATGTAAATTCTCGGTCAAACATCGTGCCGAAGCAAAAATCCGCCTTGTTCATAGTTGAGATAGAGCTTGATATTCCGCGTTGGTGGTTTCGAGCAATACGTATCGCTAACCCTGACTTAAACCCAGGGTTATGTATGTAGTTCGTGAACTTGGCATCAGGGGTCCGTGTAGGGTTGATCCCTGTCCTGCCTCGGCAACTCTGGCGGGTGCGAGTGCGACAAAGCGTGATAAGCCGTGCCGACGGACGATCCCGACCTCCGACTGGCTAAACATAGCCAATGCCATACAAGCGAAGGTAGCTATTGTAGATTTTGTTGCTGACATTGCACGCCATCTTTAGAACTTCGTTTTGTTGCTCTGAAGCGCTGTGTTGGCCGATTGAGAATCCGTTGAGAATCCGGAAGCTTGCCAACCAACAACAGCCGCCATGGCCGCGCGGGCCGACCCCAGGCTGTCCTTCCAGGAGGCATTAGAGCTGGTGAAGTTGCCCTCGCAAGATGGCCCGTCAAGCCAAGCTCAGCGGTTCATGGCAACACGGGCTGCGCATCTTCCGGGCGTCGAGATCGAATTTAGCATGCACGTGGCAGCATATGGCGGCCACGTGTATGGCCAGGCGGCTCTGGCTGCGTGCCGAGCGTTGAGAGAGCTTGAGGACGAGAAAGGGATGAAGCCATCCGAGAGACTGGGTCTTCACGTACGCCGCATGCCCCTCCACTTCCATCCAGAACTGCCTCTAATGCGGCACAGACAATCCACGGCTACTTCACCCGGGTTGGACACACGGATAGGCCCTACATCTACGATGCCACTCCCCTAACCTTCTCTCGCAGCTTCAGCACATTCTCCGTCGTGGCTCACCAGCCGGCGCAGCCCAGCACCAACCCACAGGCCCGGGTTTCACACGGCGGCTTCTTCCCGCCAGAAGATGCCTCTCTCCCAGCACTGCCCACTTGCTACGCATCGATCTGCTCGTTCAAGTCAGCCGAGTCGCACAGCAAAGGCGCTTCGATCCAGGACGAGCCAGCACAGAAACGCTATGCCTCGATTCTGGCGAGCCGCAAGCCGCAGGACTGGCCGCCATCACCCATAGTCGACATCGACGGACTAATGGAGGTAGAAGGCGCCGACCAGGTGGGCGTCTTCCCCGTGGTCGACATGAAGAAGGTCGACATGCGGGAGTTCAACAAGGACAAGCCCGTGTACGAGCGCGTCGAGCTGATCCTATACCGACTGATCAAGCCGTTGCCGTCCGATGGCACCGATGGGTACGACGCAAACGCACATATCGTGGCGCATGCCTTCACGGTGGACCGGAACGGGCTACTCATGGGAGCAAATCATCTGGGCTTCGGCTGGTCGCTGGGGAAGGCGGCGAGCTTGAGCTACAGCCTCGTGATGCATGTCAACGCCGAGGAGTGTGTGATGCGTGATGGCGAGGACCAATGGTGGATACAGGAAGCAACCTTCCCTCGCGCGGGCGCCGGGCGGGGCATCGTCATGAGCAGGATCTGGAGTCCGGACGGCGTGCACGTCGCGACCGAGTACCAGGACGGCTTGATCCGCGCATTTGAAGAAAAGCCCAGCAGAGAAAAACTTTGAGATAGCCAGCCGTCGAATAGATTGTAAAGATCGAATAGATTTACATTTCCCACTCCGCGTTGCAGAGCGAGCACGAAGAGGAAAGTGCGAGGTGGATGTTCAGATTCGCACCTGAAGGAGGCCCCACGTGACCAATCACCTGAAGCATTGACCGCGCTATCCCCAATCGGGAAAGGAACTCGAGTAGCTTGGTTGCTCGCTTGCTCGGCTCCAACGTCAATCAGACCATTTCTCAGTCTGCAGCTCCCTCTCCTCACAACACAACCCAAGCTCCTCAATTGCACGCCGCCACCATGTTTCTGCAACGCTCCGCCGTGGCCCTCGCGCGCCGCGCCGCCATCGCGCCCGCTTTCCGTCGCAGCCTGGCCACCTCGGCCATCCGCCGTAAGTCGCATCGATCCGCACCCGCCCGCAAAATTCGAGAGGAGGAGCTCCCGCAAAATCTCGCAATCTCGCAATCGAAGCTGCTCCCAGCTCCGCTAGCCCGCCCGACCTCGCCAACTCCCGCTCAATTGCGGCCCCCAAGAGCCTGACTGACTTTCTGATCTGCTAGGTGACGCCTCCCCGTCGACCCCGTCGACCCCGGCCGCCAAGGTCAAGGCCTTCCACGGTAGGACCGCCCCCGAGCAGATTGCGTCATGTCCCGGGACCAATTGGCCCGGGCTGGAACACGAACGACGAGACGGAGCTGACAATGGTTATTCTGAGCTACAGAGGTCGAGAACCTCGATGACCTGAGGGGCCCCGGAGCTCCCGCTGGCAGCGTGCCCACCGATCTCGAGCAGTCCACCGGTCTGGAGCGTCTCGAGATTCTTGGCAAGATGGAGGGCGTTGATATATTCGACATGCGGCCGCTGGATGCCTCGCGCCTTGGTATGGGAACAACGTCCGATGATGGAGAGGGATAGAACCTAGGGCTGATTGTGGAATAGGAACGGTCGAGAACCCCGTCCTCGTTCGCTCCGCTGGCGACGAGCAGTATGCTGGCTGCACTGGTGTCCCGGCTGACTCGCACAACGTCATCTGGCTCGGCGTGCGTTCCCTCTTTGTCGATTGAGGGTGGTGGATTATGCTGATGAGATCTCTAGATGTCCCGCGACCGCCCTGTTGAGCGGTGCCCGGAGTGCGGCAGCGTCTACAAGATGGAGTACGTTGGCCCGGCTGATGATGACCACGGTCACGGTCACGGTCATGGCCACGACGGTCACGGTTATGAGGAGCCCAAGTCTTTCGCCAACTACGTTAAGCCCAAGTACTGGTAGATACGTGGTGGCGGTTTGAGGTGGGGGTTCGGTATTGTTATTAGAGAGGGCCGCCTGTCCGCGCCTGTCCGCGGCGTGATGAGACGGAAGGCGACTTGTAGAATACTCGGGGCATGCAGACGAGCTGTATAGAATTCTTCTATGTCTCTGAGCTTTGGAATTATGGCCGGCCTTTTCGAATTGGCAGCCGCCGTTGTTACCCAGCGCTGTGTGCCTGGATGTTTTGGCTCATCAAAATCTCGACCAGCAACTCCGCTAGTGTAGACGACGAGCCATCGTGGTTGCGACCCGCAGATCCAGCCAAGCTGAGAACGTACTACAACGTCTGTTCCGTTGGAGCCCAAGCATGGCCCCATGCTCTACCAAATCCGGGCGCGCCATCGAGCCAACAGAGGGACTTTCTTCTTGACGTAGCTCCCTCGCACCCTCAACCCTCATCATCCCCAAAGCTCAACTTGACCTTCTTCGCCTTCTTTTTCCCCTTCGCCTTGACCTCACCCGCCCCCTTCTTCTCCTTTAGCCCCGGCGCATCATCAACCTCCTCCTCGCCCTGCCCCGCGCCCACAACCCTTCCAACCTTCCTCTTCTTATTATTAATA
>Ga0247770_1001104_pt1 | contig 23205 bp, 16 predicted proteins | sample UWRJL136409B6_FD_179943 | JGI IMG/M metagenome (GOLD analysis project Ga0247770, IMG submission 179943) | Plant litter microbial communities from Arlington Agricultural Research Station in Wisconsin, United States - UWRJ-L136-409B-6 | ecosystem: Environmental > Terrestrial > Plant litter >... | reverse complement strand
GATCGACAGCTTCTGCTCGAGATGGGCTGCTACTATGAAAGGCTCGCAAATCTACTGAGTATGCTTTCATTTGTATATTATTTTTAGTCGGTTATATTGTACCTCATAACATCCGGAAGTGCTGTAACTCAAGCTAGAGCAACTATACCAGCACTGAATGCAGTTCAAGTACAGGTTTTACAATAAACTCTCAAACGGCTTGAACGCGCATTTGTAAATATGTGGGAACAAAAACACGGATTTCCTCGCTAACATCCGATTCCTCCGTGCTTTGCACATCAGGAACTGGATTGTCGTCAACTCACGCGAATTCATGACAACACTTACCCAAAGGGTAAGTGTGAGACTTCTTCTGTTCTAGTTAAATTTAATAAAAAATTTCGTAATTTTTCCCGTCTCTACTTGACTTTTACCCTCATCTTGTTGTATATTAATCAATAATTGAACGATAAAAAAATATTATTTTTAGAGATATTTCAAGTATTAAATACTAATATCCGTTAGATAACTAGCCTGTCAACGCTTTTATGAAAACAATTCCTCTGCTCGCCATTAGTTTTTTAGTAGCAATTTTAGCAAGCGCGATCGGCATTATCTCAGTGCAGAACGCCGCGCCAGTATCCTTAAACTTTATCTTTTTTCAATCGATACAAATGCCCGTAGGAGTAGTATTGGCAATGAGCATGAGTGCAGGACTGATCGGAGGTGCGCTACTGCAACCGCTGTGGAACCTTTCAGATTCCCAAAACTCGCGTCCTAAATTTCAGACAAATCCAGAAGAATCCGACACCGTACAATATTAAGTAGATTTGATCCCTTAGAGGGAATACACCTGACCGTCAATCAGCAATCGAGTAATTCCCTTAGCTAGCAAATAAGGCGCGGTTTTTTGCAGCATACTGCCGTCAGGAATCTTGAAAACCCTTTGATTGCGAGTAGCAAATCGGCGGGCCACCCGGTGATTGTCAAACACTGCCAGGGTTTTCTCGCGAATTTCCGCAGCCGGAATTTGACCGAGTTCGCCAAAAGCTTTTAGAGGTCTAGTGATTAACTCGGCCGCCCGATCGACGACCAAATAACAAATTTTGGGAAGAGATGCTTCGCTCAAAGGCAAAACTTGAATCTGCCCTGTACCCCGAAGCTCGATCGACTCACGCGACGATATTGAACCCAGCAGGCTGCCTTCAAACAGAGAGTCTTCATCCTCTAAATCTTCGTCGAAGTCGTCCTCTAAATCGTCTTCATCCTCATCCTCATCCTCATCCTCGTCCTCGTCCTCATCTTCCTCGAAATCGCTAAAATCTTCACCTGCCAGCAGCCCGGATGCTGGCAGCCTTGGCTTTAGTTCACCAGTCACAACAGCGCGGTCGCTCCGATCTGCTTTCTTTGCTGCTGGGACATCTGCCAAATCAGAAACATCCAAATCCGACTCTACAGTTCCTCCAATTTCGAGTTCTGCAACTGGTTCAGGGGCTGATCCAGAACGCTTTCGGATCGTCGGTTTTGAATTTGAGGCTGACTGCGGGAGGGGGGCTGAGTCCGACAGGGGGACACCTACAGGATCGGTTTCGCCATCGGCCGACGACTCAGTAGTCCTCTCTGTCGGTTCAGAAACACTTGGGCGATCGGACAAACGCTTTTGTTTTTGCTGGACTAGAAATTCGTATTCCGGCTCCGACAAAGCCCCCTGAATGATGCGCCTCACAGTCGAACTGCTCACTCCGTAGCGCTTTGCCAAAGTGATAGTATTCTCGTTTGACTGTCGGTACAGTCTGATGAGTTCCCGTTTGTCTGAATCGGAGAGTTTTGTAGGCGTCATGCCAAGTTTTCCAGCAAAAAGACGTGAAAAGACGCAGGCTAGCAGTCAGCGAACTGTGATTTTTCATTTTCGATTTCAAGCTCAGAGATGCCGACAAGGGCAAAAAAGCTTTCGCGTCCCCATCGCTTGCTCTTGCAACCCCAATCTCAAATCGCTACGCTGCGCGACGACTGCGCCTGCTCTGGCGAGAACGGGTTGAGATGTCATGTTCCAAGATAGCTCCTATTCCGAACAGGATGGCGCTGAAAACAAAAAAGACTTCCAGCAAACTGCCGCTTTGATAACTACCCTCAGCCTGAGTATCGCGCCATTTAAAGTACATATCTGCGATGTAAAGCGAAAAAGTTGCAGCCGCAATCATCCTCCAAGATTGGGAAAAACGTCCTCCCCAAAACGCCAGCAGCAGTGCAGTAGCGATAATCAGCAGAAAAACGTCCCCTACTATGTAAAACAAATTGATTGCATTTTTGTAAGGCGACAGTTGCTTGTCAAGTGCCATCACCCATGCGGGAGCTTTGATTTCTGCTGCTTCTTCTTCTTCTGCTGCTGATTCAACATCAGTCGCTGCTGCTCCTTTTGCCTGTAACTTGGACGAATTGTCCAAAGCAGGCGCTCTTCCTTTGGCAGCGGTTGCTGGTGCAGAGCCGGTCACTACTTCCTGAGTGGCTGCTGTACCCATTCCTAGCTGTGCCCTCCAAGAGTCAGGTGCAGCCACCCAGATAGCTACAGCAATCCCGAAGGCTGCAATTCCCGCTAACAAACCCCACTGCCAAATTTCTAGATTCAGCCGCTTGGAAGTCACGGCTATAACCATGCCCCCGATCAATACCACATAGCTGCCCAGATAAAACGCATCTGCAGGAGACACGTCCGGGTCTAACTCGAAATAGAGTTCCCAAATCCCGAAGAGCACGCCGGCTATGAAATAGAACAGCATCCCCAGACCAATGCCCAGCCAGACGTTGCGCCCGCTGACCATGTGGGGGCTTTGCCAGTTTCTAAAACAGACTAAAGCCGCTCCCAAGTATGCTCCGCATTCAAAAATATAAGTGCCGATCGAGTACCAAAGAGGTAAACCCTCTTCTACTGAGAAGGGGACGCTGAACAGCAAAAAGAACAGCAGCGCCATTACAGCCCAGACAATGCCCGCAATCACTAGGGTCTGAGCTGACAGTAAAGATGGAGATGTAGATGACTTTTCTGAAGTACTACTCATAGGGATTCCACGAGACCTAACTAGCGGTTGAACGCACCCCATCTCAATCTTTGATTGTAGATGAGGATTCTTTCGCAACAGAACCTTTGTCTGACGCTCCCGGAAAAACTGGCGTCCTCAGCGTGTCCTTGGGACTTTTGCCCTTGTACACTCTAGAAAGACTAAGCAAGAATAATATCTATTTACTAATTCAAGGAATTAGTCGTTAGTCGATCTTTTGCCCGGAAATTAATGATAGAAATACGGTATATGTCTCCACCCTTAAGGCTTTTACAGTACCCAATCTATCTCTGAAATTATACCCTCAAATGTTGCGGTATCTGTTTTTTGGCTTCCGCGCTCCCCCATTCATATCAATGATTATGGGTGGGGGAGTGTGATCGATCGAAATTTAGTTAAATTGGCAGACATTAAGTAGCCTCGAAACCGACTCAACAATTTGGTTGCTTAATACACGTTGGCAATCCAACCTGTATATCACGTACCCCCTACAGTGCAATTATCTCAGCTCAATTATCTGGATCCAATTGTCTGAGCAATTGTCAAAGATTTTCTATGCTGCGATCCACAACTTGTTGAGGGCTGATTGTTTGAGCCAATCTAGAAACTGAGTGCGATCCGGTGCTGGCATATCTTGCAGCACATCGCTCACTCCCTCAGCGAAGCCCGTATCCCCAAAGTATGATTTGCCCAAACGGTGAAGTTCTTGCAATAATGTCTTGAGATGCTGCTCTTGCCAAGGGGGCGCCTTGTGATTTTGCAAGGGACTAACGGTTAGCCAATTTTTGATCGCATCAGGGGAGTCTGCCTGGGGGAAGTTTCCCTGCTGAAATACCTTGGCGATATCTTTCTGAAACGATGCGGCTTGCCTTGCGCCTAAGAGGTCTTCTACATCGAAGTAAACAGCTTGGAGGAGCAGCAGACAACCCTGCGCGAACAGCGGTGCTTTGGTTGCTTCATTACCTGCCGGTTCTTCACCGGCAAGCTGATCTAAACGGACTTTTCCCCAGACGCTATATCGATCCGGCTCTTCTAGCAGAACACAGGCTTTGCCTCGGTTGTCGGTTAAGTCCCGCCACAAGGCTCTGGCGTCTTCTGCTTGCTTGCCGTTGAAGGCGCTGATCAGGCGAAAAGTCTGCCCCTGATAATTGAGAATGGGAATTTGTTGATCCCGTTTTGGGTGTTGAAAATTGGTTATTTCAACATCCTGCCGTTTCAGAATAAACATGACACTGCGATTTGACTCCTGTCATGGCCGAGGTGCTGTGCTTTTGACACTCCCCATGCCTAAAGGCGAGGGGATTCTTGATTCAGCGAGTCCACTTAAATTAGCAGGATTGCTCCCGATCACCCAGAGATGGTGCTCTCCTCAAGCGTTCCGATACTTTTTTGCTAACAAATGCTAACAAATATCTAAGCTGAGATTGTCTCTGAGCTTTGGCGTATCAATCAATGCACAAAGGAAAATCCCCAGCGCACAATTTACAACTGCTGTACTGGCAACGCTTGATTTTCGCGCTCGTGCCGAGCGGGCGATTGACTGTTTTGCTTTGATGCCGTAGAGGAAGCTTATATAGAGGCTCCATACCATCAAGGATTTTCACCTGAGTCTTTCAATCCTAGTTCTACCACATTTTTATCAAATATCAAGTCGAGCAGAATGTTAGCAAAGATAACTAAATATCAGCAAATTAGTCATTCTGGCTCAACTCATGCCTAAAATCAGGGAACGATCTCTGGTTTTTCGGTAATGGGGTCAGCGTTTTAGGCTTTACCACTATCGAATGTTAACATAACCAATAGAGATCCCCGAAAAAGCATCTGTGACTCTTGTCCTGTCTGAGCTCGGTCTTAATTTCTGGAGATATCCGATCGACAAAATATTTGGGTTTCAACTCGACCTCTAAATACCTGACGTTAGTTCACGTCCTACCTAGTTTTGATTGTAAATTTACAATTGTGCTGTTTGCAGGTGAGTCCCGACAGCTTTTGTCAGATAGAGTCTTGGACGCACAGGCACTGTCATCACCTTGGTTTTTTTCCCCCATCGCGCTCCACGCCGTATTTTCGTACATCAAACCGGTTTCTGCGTAAGTCATAAAAAAAACTCGGTAAGTGGAAAACGAGCGTCCCAAAGAGTGCCCGCCCGGGCAACGATCCTTCGGCTACGCGAGCGGGCATCGCCCGGGCGGTTGAAACCGCCGTGAATCTTTTCCTATAATCAGGGTGCGAGTAAGAATAATCAACTACGTGTTGAACCATTCCTAGTAGCGAGAGATTCCCGCGAAGCACGTAAGTGCCAAGAAGCACAACACAAAAAGAGCAAGTAATGGCAGGGTGGGGAGCGTACCGGATTGGCTAGTGTTGAGATCCCAAAGCGATTTGAAAATAAAAGTAAGGGCAATAGCAATACCTGTGGGTAGTTGTTTTGAGCGTCAGGGCACCTTGACAATGCTTTTGAAGATGGCAGATCCATTCTTGAATCGAGCGTGTGTTCAGACCGCTTGAGTGTCAAAAGATAATTTACTTGCTCGATCGCACACTGCACCGATAGAATAATGTTGTTAGCGATTTTTGAGTTGGGTGCGTAACTCAGTTGGATAGAGTAGCTGCCTTCTAAGCAGCGAGCCGCAGGTTCAAGTCCTGCCGTACCCGTTACACAAACTTAATGAGATCAAGGGTTTCAGCACTTTTTTACCGAAAAGGAGAGAGCGATTGAAATCTTATTTGCTTCGGATTTGTTTCGGATTGGGCCATCCGAAACAAATCCTGGAAAATACCCCGCCTGCCAACCAAACCGGGGCTAATCTTCCCGCTCCCGGGCGATCGACACTGCTACCCTTGTGAGTAGATATTTGCCACAGCCGATGTGGTATCATAAAAAGTCTATTGTGTCAATAGCCTGCAGGCCTGCGATGTTAAAACAGCACCAGCAGCCGGTTGTGGGCCGAGTAGCCCTCAGGGGTTATCCTTAGTAATCAGGCTAGTTTCCGACAGGTTTGGATATGTTCCCAACAACTCTATTTCATATTCCCCAAAATTTAATGCTATTACTCGACCGCAGCGCGATCGACCGATTAAAGCCCCTATTCGCGCAAGCCAGCGGAATGCCTATAGTTGCATCGGAAAATACGGCAACAATTGCGCTCGTATTGGTTGCTCTGGGAATTCTGGGTTGGGGATTTTATCGCGCCAGACCTTTTGGCAAACTGGGAATTTTGGCTTGGTTGCAGTCAGTTGCGCTGATGAGTCCCTGGTTGCTGTTCTTTGGTTTGTTCGCCACCGGAATTTACCTCAATCTAGTTGCGGTATTGTTGCTGCTGGTGGTATCCACGGGATTCTACATTTATCTGGGCCGGAAATTGCGTAAGGCTGCATCCGATGCCGTGCTGCGATCAGGCTCCGATGCTGCTGAGGTAAAGTCCCAAAGCGATGCTTTCTCGGCCCCTGACTCGCAGCCGACACCAGCCAAAGAAACCATTAAGATCGTCACCTCGTCGCCTGGGAATAATGAATCAGAAATAATTCCCGTTCCAGTTGAAGACCTCAAGGCAATTAAAGGCATCTTTGGCATTGATACTTTCTTTGCTACAGAAACGATTCCCTATCAAGATGGGGTGATATTGAAAGGCAATCTCCGGGGAGACCCAGAACAAGTACACTCACGTTTGACGGCAAGTTTGGCAGAAAAATTAAACGATCGCTACCGCCTATTTTTAGTAGAAAATCAGGACGACAAGCCAGTAGTTATTATCTTGCCCAGCACCAACGACCCGCAGCCAACTACCGTATCTCAAAAAATCCTAGCAGTCGTACTGCTGCTGGCAACAATTGCTACTAGCTTAGAGACAGGCGGTTTGCTGCTAGGTTTCGATTTCTTTAACTCGCCGGGTCGATATCTCGAAGTTCTGCCAATTGCGGCCGGAATTTGGGCGGTTTTAGGCTCTGGCGAAATTGCTCGCCGAGTGCTGGCAAATCGGTACAAGATTCGCTTGAGTTGGCCGTTTTTTATACCAACTTTGCAGATAGGTTGTTTTGGAGCGATCGACCGTTTTGAGTCGCTGCTGCCCAACCGTAAAGTTTTGTTTGACCTCGCTTTTGCCGGGTCAGCCGCTGGGGGAATAGTTTCTTTGCTAATGCTGGTAACGGGTTTGCTGCTGTCTCACCCCGGGAGTTTGTTTCAAATTCCCGCAGAATTTTTCAAGGGATCGGTTTTGGTGGGAACTTTGGCAAAAGTGGTTTTGGGTGCCCGCTTGCAGCAGCAGATTGTTGACGTTGACCCGCTGGTAGTTATCGGTTGGTTGGGCTTGGTAATAACGGCGATTAATTTGATGCCGGCGGGACAGTTGGACGGGGGTAGAATCGTGCAAGCCATCTACGGTCGGAAAATAGCAAGTCGCGCTACTTTGGCGACGTTTGTGGTGCTGGCGATTGCTTCTTTAGTTAATCCTTTGGCTCTGTATTGGGCGATCGTGATTGTGATTTTACAGCGGAATCTGGAGCGGCCGAGCCTCAACGAGCTGACTGAGCCTGACGACGCTCGCGCAGCTTTGGGTTTGCTAGCTTTGTTCTTGATGATTGCTGCGCTGTTGCCGTTGACTCCGGCTTTGGCTGGCCGTCTGGGAATTGGGAACTAACAGTAGCCAGGTGTCTTTGGTAATAGGCTCTTGGGTTGCGGTAAATTAGTGGAATATCGGAATTGAGCGATCGAACTGGGGAACTGAAGGGCGATCGGGTTCCTAACTACCAAAATTTTGGGGTTAGAGCCTCGCCCATAAGCGGGCGAATTTAATTAATCTTAAGAAACCCCTTGAGGATTTGTAGGGCGGCTGTATACTGAGTCAAGGAGGTGAAGCAAGTGTTTAATTTGACGTGGGAATTTAAGTTGAAGCCCACAGCGACACAGATAGGAGTTTTTGAAGACTCGCTAGAACAGTGCCGTAAGGTGTACAACTATGCCTTGAAAGAGTGCGAAGACTGGTACAACTCACGCAAATGTCAAATTAACTCTTGGTCCAAAAGCTCCGAGTACATTATTCCTGCGGACGGGTCTTTACCGACATATTCAAGTCAGTCCAAGGCTTTAACAACATACAGGAAAACCAGCCCCGCACTGCTGCGAGTAAACGTGGCCCTACTGCAACAAACGCGTTTGAGGTTGCAAAAAAGTTTCGTCAGTATGTGGGAGCAAAGCCAGGGGTTCCCTCGGTTTAAAAAAAAGGGAGCTTTGAGGTCTTTTAACGAACCGCAGTTGGGTACAACTTTCCATCAAGGCAACCGATTTAAACTGCCTGTAATTGGTCGGATAAAGTTTTGGCAGGATCGCCCCATCCCCCAGGGCGCAATCGTCAAACAAGCTCGCCTAGTTAGACGGTCTACTGGCTGGTACATAATGTTGACATTGCAATGGGATGTCTCGATTCCCGATACTATTCCTCACGGCAATCCTGCAGGAATTGACATAGGGTTGACTAATTTTGTTGCAACTTCTAACGAGCTTTTAATTAAAAGAACGAGGTTTTTTGCTGACGCAGAACGCAAGCTTAAATTACTGCAACAGCGCGTTACTCGAAAAAAAATTGGCTCGAACAACCGGAAAAGAGCTTCGGAAAAAGTCGCTTTGCTGCATGAATACCTTGCAAACTGCCGAAAAGATTCGCATCGCAAGTTGTCACATCAAATCTGCGATGACGCGGGTATGGCGTTTCTCGAAGACCTTAATCTGGTCGGACTGTCAAGGGCGATGTTAGGCAAGCACTGCTTAGATGCTGGGTTTGGGCAGTTCTTCAATATATTGGAGCAAACTTGCTTTAAACGCGGTGTATATTTCCAGAAAGTAGACACCAAAAAGACGAGCCAGATATGTCCTAATTGCCTCAATGAAACAGGCAAAAAAGAGTTATCAGAACGAGTGAACTCGTGTCACCATTGCGCCTATACAACCGACAGAGATGTCGCAGCCGCACAAGTAGTTCTCAAACGAGGGCTTGCAGCCGTAGGGCATAGGGTCAAGATGCACCGCACTGCAAGTAAATTCATGGGAATCCCTGCGAAGCAAGAATCCCCACGCCTTCTTGCCCGGGAGTGTCAATAATTTCCAATTAAGATCCCCGCCCTGGGCAATTGATTTATTACCAAAAGTTGATTTTTTATAACCCCAAATTTGTTTAAACTTGATCGATTAAGTTTAAATAGCTTATCTGAGCCTATAGGATAAAGTCATGGCTAATCCACTTCCTCCTCTATTGGTAACTTTTGATACAGATGTTTTAATGGCTGGCAGAACTCAAGTGTGGCAAGAATATGCCAAGGTGGGAGCTTGCTATATCCCGGAAGTAGTGTACGACGAAATAGATCGTCTCACCGACCAAGCGGTGGAACCGGCCATCGAGCAAGTAGCTAGGGAGTTTATGCGCTTTTTTGCCGACAGCGGCTGGATTGCAACAGACGCTCAACAGACGCACCGCGCTCTCGAACCTTCGATCAAAAATCAAGGCAAGCAAGCAATGCTTGTGGTGGCGACGGCTCAGTGCGTTTACGGTTTGGCTCAGGAACACCCGGAGGCATTGGTGATTTTTGTGTCCAACAGCCAGCCTCTGCTGAAGCGGCTGGCTTCTGTGGGGACTACGAATCTCTGCGGGATTACTGGGGCGATGCTGTTAAATTGGGCGAGGAAAGGGGAACGCCCGCCGGCGGCGACTCAGCAATTGCAAAGTTTGATGCGCACCCTCGTCGAACGCAAATCGACTCAGCGCTCTAACAGCAGAATTCAGGATGCTGCTGTAGGCAAAACGGGGGCTTCTGCTAGTCAGTTAACGGGGACGCCCGGCACTTCTGATTTGAAGTCGTCCAGCAGTTTTACTAAAACTAATAAAACGGGTTTGACTCAGAAGCGCAGGGCGAGTTCGCGCCCCAAAACGCCGCCCCCCACTCGTGAGGATGAGAGAGATTACGAGCCGGCTGTATATCGCAGGAAACATATTACACCTCCGAAAAAAAGGAACAGCGGTTTTCTGTCTGCTGTGTTCAATTTTTTGGGAGCGTTATTTTTCTTGACGGTAGCGGTAGGTATTTTGTGGCGAGTGTTCGATGTTAGGGGTTTTAGAAAGACTTTTGTGCCGGCTCTACCGCAGCCTGTGCAACAATTTGTTAAGTCGATCGACCCTAAATAATCTGGTTTCCTGAAAATTATACCTTCTGCTCCGACCCACTTGCACCTTCGGAAACAGGGATAGCACGCTTGGTTAACAAATCGGTTCGCTCTCCTAAATATAGCGGTAAGCTACTTCTGGCGCACCCTAGGATTAGAATTTCTGGCCTTAGTCCGCTGGGAATTTTCAACGGCTACTATCAGAACAGAAGATGAACGCTTCACTTTACCGCTCCAAAAATCCATCGCCATGCTGCACTGGAACAAAATAATTAGTGGATTAGCACTGGCTTTGGCGGGTTTTGCTTATGCTTTAGTCTTTTTTGTTCTTCTTCCCTTCAGACAGTACGATTATAGAGCACCACTTGGGGCTATAGCAATGGCGATCGCCCTTACTATAGCAATGAATTGGCTACTATCTGCATCGTTGCTAACTGGGTGGAGTTGGGTGGCTGCATTATTTGGTTTTCAGCTAGCCCTCATGTTTTTTGGTAGCGTGTTTCTGGAAGATGGGCTGTACCTGCCAAATTTGTTATTTTTTGGAACTATGATCGTAGGATATGTGAGCGTTTATACCAGTTTTTCACAACAAAAAACACTGGTAATTGTGGGTTTATGTACAGTATTTTTCCTAGCTTCAATGTACTTCTCTTTGATTGGCGGCTATGTGCTCAAAGGCAAAAATCCGTTTCAGGGTTCTTCTACCCAGATGCTGCCGCTGTTGAATCAAAGGGTAGAAATTATCACCGACAATCCCAAACAATTGCATTTGAATGGCAAAACTGGCGAGCTCACGCATATTGACCGTTATGAGGTGACAGTGAAACTAGATTCTGTAGGAGACGAGAGATTGATGTGGCCCTATGTCCATGTTTGGTGGCAGGATATCAAGACTGCTAGCGAACAGAAATCGCAGTAATTTATATCGTTTCCGGTTGCATCGGAATAATAAAATCGAGTCAACACTTAACACTCAACCATTCAGTTTTTCGACCCAGAGTCAATCGATTTGAGATTTGAGATTTGAGATTTTAGATTGAAGCATTGACCCCACGGATAAATTCGGGGGGCAAGTTTCATCGGATACAGGTTTTTTATTTCTGGGTCCTGAGTCTGCGAAGGAATGAATCCGGGGGCTTGTATCCTGGATGCTTTCGGTCAACAGTCACCAGTCAACAATCATGAGGAGTGCAACCGGAATTGATATCATTCACTCTTTAAAGCTGGTTGAGTTCCTTCTACAGGCCGCACAATTGCGGGTTTATTGGTAGATTGTTGCTGAAAAAGGGCCTTGAGTGCCAAGTCAAGATTTTCTGCCATGACGATGCGGTTTTCGTAGGCAACGATAACTCTGATTAAAGTTGGCAAACTATTGCGTTCGGCTTCTAAGTAAAGAGGTTCGACATACAGTAAAGATTGTTCTATGGGAATTACTAATAAGTTTCCTTGAAGTGCTTTGGAACCCTGGCGATTCCAGAGAGATATTTGTTCGGAAATAACGGGATCTTGGTTAATTAAAGCTTCTATTTGTTCCGGACCGTAAACTAATCGCTGTTTGGGGAACAGATACAGCAGCAATTTTCCGTAATCGCCACCATCCGATCGCCCTGCAATCCAAGCAATTAAATTGTTGCGGCTTACTGGTGTAAATGGCAGCAGCAAAATAAATTCTTCTGCTGTTTCCGTTGGCAGTTTCGTAATCAAATAATACGGTGCTACGGGCTGCTGTTCGCTGCCATAAATTTCATTGGGAACTCGCCACAAATCTTCTCGATTGTAAAATACCTGCGGGTCTTCCATGTGATAAGTTAGCAAGCGTTCTGATTGAATGCTCAACAAATCTACTGGATATCTGATATGTTTGCGGAGAGCCGGAGGCATTTTGTCAAGGGGTTTGAAGAGTCCGGGAAAGATAGCAATCCAACTGTTAATAATCGGATCGGAGGGATAGGCAACGTAGAAGTCAATAGACCCGTTGTAGGCATCAATCACTACTTTAACGGAGTTGCGGATGTAGTTAAACTCATGATTGCCCGGGTCAGAATACGGATAGCGCTCGCTCGCTGTATAGGCATCGATAATCCAATAAAGATAGTTGGGAGATTTATCGGTAGCCGAGGGTGAAGGTTTAATCTTGTTGCCATTTTCATCTTTTTCTTTTTCTATATCATCATTGCTAAGATTGGCGTTGGCTACTACTAAATACGGGTCGGAATCGTAGCGCAAAAAAGGAGCTATCGCCCGGACTCTTTTGTTAATATTTCGGCGGTACAGCAATTTAGTTTCTGGCGTAAAATTGCGCGTCAGCGCCATTTGCCAATTTTTGAGATAATTAGCAAACAGCCAGCGCCGCCACATAGAACCGATCTCAATTCCGCCCCTACCGCTGTAAGTATTGTAAACATTTTCTTCGCCGCTGGGATAGTCGAATTCTTCGACTTTTGTGGGCGCCATCGCGTCTGTATCGGTTAGTTCGCCGTAGTAAATTCGGGGGTAGCCGATCGGAATACTGGCCCGAATTTGATCGCTGGTTATTGCCAAAGCAGTCTCTCCTTTCTGGGCTGCAACTCCAATATCTTTGACAAAATAATCGGGTAAACCGCCGACACCGACTGTATTTACCGGAGAAAGTGTAAAGCCGTAGCCGTGAGTGTAAACCAGGTGTTCGTTCACCCAAGTTTGAGCTTCGGGGGCAACTGCTGTGTAATCTAATTCCCGCGCTGCCAGAAACACTTGTTGGCTTTCAGCATCTCCCTTTTTTGCTTTTTCATTTTTGATTGTGTAGCGCTCGATATCGGCATCAGGAAATGTATAATAGGGTCTGATTTGCTGTAACTGTCGGTTGGTTTGTAGCAGTGGCAGCTTGTCCCACAGCCGGATGTTGCTAATAGTAAGTTTATTTTTTTCTAAGTCGGCATAAGTAAGTTTTCCGGCAGGATCGAAAGTTTTTATTTCTATATTGTTGAGATCAAAGGCTTCTTGAGTAAAGGCAATACTGCGCTGAATGTAGGGTTTTTCTCGTGCTAACTCGTTGGGTTTAACTAGGAGTTGCTGCACAATTGTTGGCAGCAGCCAAGTTCCTAAAAAACTTAAAGTTAGCCACGCTACAATAATCTTTTTTATGAGTTCATTTTTAATGTTGAATTGGTAAACCTGGTACAGCATCAAAAGTGCGATCGCCCCCGCCAAAATACTCAAAAATCCATAGCAGGGCAGTCGCACCGTCACGTCAGCATAATTTGCCCCGTAAGTAATGTCTCCCCGCGAATACAGCAATGCGTAGCGCCCCAGCCAGTAGCGGAATGCGGCGGCTAGCATTGAAGCTGCACCCAGCCCGTACAAGTGCCGCTGCTGCGATCGAGAAAACCCCAAAAATCTCCCTTGACTCAGGCTATTTCCCGACAGCAAATATGTTAAAGCACAAGATACTAAACTGTACAAAAATACAACTGTCAGCCACAAGCCTAGCAAATCTAAGATTGGCAAAATAAATACATAAAAGCTAATGTTTTGATTAAAAAGAGGGTCGGTTGTGTTAAAGTTAGTAGGGTGAAAATATTGCAAAACATTTGTCCAGCGACTGGCGGCAATCAGCCCGATCGCCAAACTGAGAAAAAGGGCGATCGCCTGCAGCCAAAAATCCGGCTTAATTGCCACAGCTAAAATTGCCGCCAGCAGCAAGCCCAACTGCCACCAGTGAGAAAATAGCTGCACCGCTATTTGCTGGATTGACTCAATTCCCAACTGCAGGGGCGGTGCAGGCAAATTGCCAGCTATACCGAAATAGGTGAGGCTGTTTGCCGCTAACAGCCCGCAGTGAATTACTGTCAAAGTTGCGATCGAAGTCAATCCGAATACCGCCAACAGCAGCCAGGAAAAGGTTATTTGGGATTTAGCAACAGGTAATTGGTAATTCTTCCCGGTTTTGTTCGCCCTCAGTGAAGCCAATAGCGCCCCCGCAACCGGCGATTTCATTTCCTCTGCGGGATGTTGCAGGCGGCGGGCTAAAGCCAAATTTCCGAGCAAAAAGACAGAAGAAACAGCAATTGCGATCGCCGCCAGCAACCCTTGAGTTTTCAGCTTTAACAGAAAAACCTGAAGATATCCAACTTCCTGAAACCAGAGAATTTCTGCCGAAATGCGGGAGGCAAACTCAACAACCAGCCACAGCCCCGCAATCAGTAGGATTATTTGATAAATTCGCCTATTAGTCATTAGTTATTAGTCATTAGTTATTAGTCATTCGTTATTGATTGAATGATAACTGATATCAGGTTCGAGCAATTTACCCTCCCGAATGATGCTTTTGCCGCCAGGGTTGGAGGCATTTTTATTCATGGTAATTGACCGGGCATGATATGACTCCTGCTTTCTGGTCAACGGCTAACTGCTTTCGGGTCAACTGACTAATGACTAATGACCAATGACTAATGACAAACTAGCTGTACTGCTGATTGACATCCACATCCAAATTAAACAGTGTTTGCAAAGTTTGCATAGCTTGCCGCCGCGCCTCAATATCCTGCTGAGCGCGCAACTGTACCATCGGATCGTGCAAAATCTTATTCACAATCCCTCTTGTTAAAGATTCAATCACATCTTGATGTTTCTCCGAAAATTCCGAACCCAGACGCGATAAAGCTTTTTCTAACTCTTGTTCCCGAATCAATTCTATCTTATCCCGCAAACAGCTAATAGTAGGAACGGTTTCCAGACTGCGCCACCAGAGATCGAAAGCCTCTACTTCCTGTTCGAGCAAGCCCTGAGCTTCCATTGCCATTTTGCGACGGCTTTCGTGATTTTGAGCTACCACTGCTTTCAAGTCGTCCACATTAAACGATCGCACATTAGCGAGTTCGTTCGCATCCGAGTCAATGTTGCGCGGTACAGAAATATCCACCAACATCAAAACGCGATTCGGGTCTAAAACAGCTTCCAATTTAGCTTTATTTAACAGAGGATCTGTAGCTGCGGTACTGGTAAAAACCAAGTCAGAACTGGCAATTACCTGCATCATTTCTGAGAGCTGATACAGATGCAATTCAGCATCTTTAAACTGACCGGCCAACTCCAGGGCGCCCCGCACAGAGCGGTTGACGATCGAAATATGGCTAGCTCCTTTTGAGAGCAAATGCTGCACCAAAAGCCGGGACATTTTGCCAGCACCGATAATCGCAATTTTGCTGCTTGCTAAATGCTGACCCTTCATTTGAGCCAATTCTGCAGCCGCCGAAGAAATCGAAACCGCGCCGGTACCGATGCTAGTTTCCGTGCGAACTCGCTTCCCTGCTGTGAGAGCTTGCTTGAACAAGCGCTCTAAAATTCTGCCTACACCTTTGTACTGCTGGGCGAGTTTGTGAGTTTGTTTCACCTGAGCCAAAATTTGTCCTTCTCCGAGTACCAAACTGTCGAGGCCAGAAGCTACTCGCATCAAGTGCATCACCGCATCTTCGTGCAGCAAAATAAACAGGTGAGGGCGCAAAGACTGTAAAGGAACTTTACTGCATTCGGAAAGGAACTGAATAACCTCTCGCACACCAGGCTCCGACTCGCTGGTAACAATATAAATTTCTAAGCGGTTGCAAGTGCTGAGGATGGCAACCTCTTGAATGTGCGGGTAGCCGCGCAATTGGGCGATCGCCGCTTCAACTTTCTGTTCTGGAATGCTCAGTTTTTCTCGAACTTCTACCGGCGCTGTTTTGTGGCTGAGACCTACGACTGCAATATTCATATCTGTGATTTGTCACTATTTCTTTCTTAGTTGTTAACAGTCACCTGTTATTAGTTATTAGTTTATCGCTAATTGCTAATCACTGGTGACTGTTAACTGTTAACTGTTAGTGGTTAACATTTAACTGTTAACCACTAACTAATCACTAATTCAATTGCAAAGATCTCGGCTGGTCAAACATATGGATTGTATCCACAAACCGAGCTGTTTTCGACTGAGAAGAAATTACCAAACTTTCAGTGCGAGCGCCGCCGCCAAAGAAGCGAACTCCATCCATCAGCGTTCCGGGAGTAATCCCGCAAGCTGCAAACAGAACTGTTTCTCCAGATGCCAACTCTTCAGCATTGTAAATCTTGTCCGGGTCGGTGATGCCCATGTCTTTAAGTCGAGCGATATTGCTCTCTTTGCTTTCACCGATCAAACCTGTTTTTACAACAGCCGGATCGTAAATTAACTGCCCTTGGAAGTGACCGCCCAAACAGCGCATTGCTGCTGCTGAAATCACACCTTCGGGTGCTGCGCCAATACCCATAAGTGCGTGGATGTTGGAACCAGAAAACGCGCAAGAAATTGCTGCAGAAACGTCGCCGTCGCTGATCAACCTAACTCTTGCACCCGCTTGCCGAATTTCATTAATTAAATCTTTGTGCCGGGGGCGATCCATGACCACCACCACCAAATCTTCAATACTGCGGCCGAGACAATCAGAGATAATTTTGAGGTTTTGGGTTGGCGTCTTGCGAATATCTACATGATTTTTGGCAGCCGCAGGAGCAGCCAATTTGTTCATGTAGAAATCGGGAGCAGCAAACAAACCACCTTTTTCAGAGATTGCCAAAACTGCCATCGAACCGTTTTGACCGTAAGCCACCAGGTTAGTACCTTCGCAGGGGTCAACAGCGATGTCAATTTCGATCAATTCATCTATGTTGCAGACATCTTTGGCATCTTCGCGGGTACAAATACCTACTTGTTCACCGATGTAAAGCATGGGTGCGTCATCGCGCTCGCCTTCGCCGATCACGATGCGGCCGCGCATATGAATTTTGTTCATGCGCTCCCGCATGGCTTCTACAGCCACTCTGTCAGCTTCATCTTTTTCGCCTTTGCCCATCAAGCGAGCGGAGGCGATGGCTGCCTGCTCAACTACTTCGATGATCTCTAAACCGATTACATTGTCCACGAACTAGATCCTCCCAACTGCTGATGCGTGCCTTGTGCTCTTTTGCACTCCCAGCCATCAAGTTTATCAGAGGCGGGGATCTGTGCGAGCGCAAGCAGTTGCTTAGTTTGTGTTAACTTTTGCTTCTTTGAGACTGGGGCTGGAAAATCTGATCCCAACAAGCTCAAGGATCGATCGCCCGAATGCTTCACTCTTGCTTGAAAGCACGCACGCTGGCGCCTATGCAAGCGCGAAATCGCGGGATTGGGAGGTTCCCGGGGAGCGATCGGCTGTTTCAGGCAACTTGTCATCCCGAGTGCCGTTAAAGGTTTTATGATTAGTTTGCGATCCCACGATTTCTCAAAAACCCGGTGGCTGACTGGATTTATCGTTACTAAACCCAATATTTTCCTATCAACCGGGTTTCTGAGGGTAAGTCCTAATGATGATGGCAAATCAAATGGGCTGCCCCAAATCGGGACGCACTAGACTTTATGAGCGGGAAGCAATAAAAAATGATGATGAAAGCCCAAGATATTATGACCACAGAAGTTGTTACCATTCGCGGTTCGGCAACTGTAGCTGAAGCGGTAGCAATGATGAACGAACTGTGTTTGCGCGCGTTAATTGTGGAACGCCGCCACGAACAAGACGCCTACGGCATTGTCACGGAAACGGATATTGTTTACAAAGTAGCAGCCTACGGAGTAGACCCAAAAAAAGTCCGTGTTTTCGAGATTATGACAAAACCGTGCATCACGGTGAATCCCGACTTGGGTGTGGAATACGTGGCGAGGTTGTTCGCCAATACCCGAATCCGCCGAGCTCCGGTGATTAAAGACAAACTGCTGGGCATTATTTCGGTAACGGATATTTTGACAAAAAGCGATTTTGTCGAGAAACCGAAAAGTGTTTTATTTGACGAAGAAATCGAAGAGGCGATCGCCGAGGCCAGAACTATCTGTGCCCAGAAAGGCGCTACTTCTAGAGAGTGCGCGGTAGCGTGGGACATTGTAGAGGAAATGCAGGCTGAGGCTTCTCACCAGCGATCGATGAAGCTTGACAAAACGGCTTTTGACGAGTATTGCGAGGAAAATCCCGAAGCTGCTGAAGCGCGGATGTACGAGAGTTAATTTAGTTATTAGTCATTAGTCATTAGTCATTAGTTATTAGTTATCAACTCTTATTTAGGGAGTGATAACTAATAGCTAACAATCGGAAATAGCCTTTGTTTTTCGAGCATCATGAAAAATAAAAATCTTAAGTGTTTGGCCCAATCATACAAAACACGTTGAGCTTATTCCCATCAAGATCCCGAAAATATCCCGCATAAAACCCCGGCAACACGCCTCTTGGTCCTGCTGGTCCTTCATCCTTAGCCCCAAGTTCGATCGCTTTGTTATAAACTAAGTTGACTTTTTCTGGACTGTCAACTTTAAGAGCTATCATTACTCCATTGCCAACAGTTGCTCTGTTACCATCAAATGGTTTTGTAATAGCAAGTGCTGGTAGCTCTGGAGAAACGATCCATGCGATAAATCCGTCGAATTCCATGAATCTTCGAGCGCCAATTTCACCAAGCAAAGCATCATAAAACTTGGCTGCACTTTCAATATCGTTGGTACCCAGTGTAACGTATCCGATCATATTTTTGGTTTTCTAACTGATGTTAAGATTAAAAAAATGTTTGAGCAAATAACAACTGAGTTAAACTGATCCTTAGAAAACCCAAGCTACAACTCAAACATCATTTTACATCATAACTCAAACTATCTCGGTTTTATCCGCTCCAATGATTTATTGCCGATCGCTAATGCACTCGGGACTGTCTCTACTTGGACTGTTGACGATCGCACTTACCGCCTTTGCTTTCATAGCTTCGGAAGCATACGGCTTTAACAAGGGCAAAACTTCCTGAGCATTTTTAACAGAAGGATCGAGCCACTGTTCCCAATCGCTGTCGGGGAGAATCACGGGCATTCGATCGTGCATCGGCTGCACTGTTTCGTTAGCAGCGGTAGTAATTATACTGCAAGATACAATGTTTTCTTTTTCTGGAGATTCCCAATTTTCCCACAAACCGGCAAAAGCAAAAGGTTCGCCGTCTGCCGTTTGAAAATAGTAAGGCTGTTTGTTATTTCCCTGCTGCTGCCATTCGTAGAAGCCGTCAGCGACTATCAAACACCGCCTGTGCTTGATGGCGCTGCGAAAAGCAGGTTTTTCGGCTACAGTTTCCGATCGCGCGTTAATCATGCGGCTGCCTATTTTCATGTCTTTTGCCCAACTTGGAATCAAACCCCAGCGCATAAATTGGAACTGTCGCTGCATTTTTTCGGCAGCAACTGTGACTGTGGCAACTGATTGAGTTGGGGCGATATTGTATCGCGGTTTGATGTCGGGAACTTCCGACAGTTTGAAGTATTCGGCGATGATTTGACCTGAAGTTGTTAAAGTGTATCGTCCACACATAATTTATAGTTGGTATTAACAAAAAGGTAGATTGAGATTTACCGCCCAAGCGGGGCGGGTTTTCCAGGTTATGCGTGTTAGGCAATGATGGTTTGTCAAACCCGCCCCTACCAGACATTGCCATTTACCGTTGGGTGGTAGATTGGGACTTACCGCCCAAGCGGGGCGGGTTTTCCAGGTTATGCGTGTTAGGCAATGATGGTTTGAAAAACCCGCCCCTACGAGACATTGCTAAATTGTGGAACATTCGCAGACAACCATTCGGCGCGCAACTTTTCAATAGCTAATTCTTTGAATTTAGCTTCTACTTCAATCCAAGGAGCCTGATAATAGCAATTAGGCATTTCTGTAATTAAATCGCTGTGGCGCGGATCGGCAAAAAACTCTTTTCCATTCGATATGTGCACTAACTGCCATTCAGGAACAGACCAAGTCGTGCGGGCTGCTGCGAGCATTTCGGCAACGCTGGGATCCTCGTAAGTTTCTAAATGTTCGTGAATGACGTGGTGGTGGGCGTCAAAAACCATTGGTACGCCGGTATCGAGACAAACTTCTAAAATTTCCGAGGAACTGTAAGCGTATTCGTCATTTTCAAAGGTTAAGCGCGATCGAATTGATTCTGGCAAGTCGCGGATGACTGATTTGAGCTGCGAAGTGCGATCGCTCTTGCCGCCGTGAATGTTCATCAGTGCCTGGGGCGATCGGGGCTGTCCCAACATATCTAAAATTAAAGCATGAGCCGCGAGAATTTTAATGCTGTTTTCAACCACAGAAAGCTTGTCGGAACTGAGGACGACAAATTGATCCGGGTGGAGTACCAAGCGGATGCCCAAAGAAAGAGCGCGATCGCCGGTATTCCGCAATTCCTCAGTCATGGAGTGTAGCACTGCTTCCCCCAAATCTGTATCTGCAAAAGGGAACAGTGCAGAAGTCATGCGGTAGAGCTTAATCTGATTAATGGAACAGAAGTCGATCGCTTTGTCAAGCCGCTTTAAGTTATCTGTATAAAGCTCGCGCAATACTGTTTCTTGTTCAATTTCCGAAAGCTGTAAAAGTCGCTTCCGCGTGACAGTGCGAAAGCGAACTGCATCGGATGTTGTAATGCAGACTAACCCCAATTCCGGCAATTTGTCCTTTTCCAATACTTGGTTAATCTCGCTCATTTAGCAATAATTCCTAACTTTAATTTTATGTTAAATAGTTTTGTCGTAAGGACTTTAGTCGTTTGTTCTGAAGCTGTGAGGTACTACTGAACCTGCCCGAAGAGTCCGCCCGATATTTAACTCCCTGGCGGACTCTGGAAGTGCAAGATGTAATTAGTACAAACCTAATTTTTATCAAACCTCTAATCAACCGCGTCGCAGTTAGCATATCGATGACAATTTAATCGATTTGACACTCCCCTGGCTAAAGCCGAGGGGATTCTTGTTTCGCAGAATCGACTTGCTGACGCAGAATTACTTCAACATCAGTAGCGGTCAATTCTCCACAAGCGTTCGGATCTAAGATCCAAGTTCCAGTGTGCCCCACCGTACTCAATCCGCGACTCAGGATATTTTTAGCTGCATTCCAATCCCTATCAAGTACGCATCCACACCGACAGGTATGGGTTCGTGTTGATAGATTTTTCTTAACAATTGTCCCGCAGCTAGAGCATTCTTGGCTTGTTCCGCTGGCTGGCACGGCCATCGTAATCCTTCCGAATACTTTGCCGAAATACTCCAGCCAGACTCGGAACATATACCAAGATGCGTCGTTAATCGATTTAGCTAAACAGTGATTCTTCACCATATTTTTAATCCTCAAATCTTCGTAGGCTACACAATCGTTTGACTGGATAACGCATCTTGCCAATTTCACGGCAAAATCTTTACGCTGTCTACTTATTTTGAGGTGGCGCTTTCCTAAAATCACTCTAGCTTTTTTTCTGTTTTGCGAACCCTTGACTCGTTTTGCAACTCGTCTTTGGGCTTTCTTTAACCTGCGCTCTCCCTTGCCCAGAAATCGCGGATTTTCGACGGCAACGCCATTAGAGTCTGTATAGAACTCTTTTAGCCCCACGTCTAATCCAATGACCTTGCCAGTGACTTCTATTTTTTCAGCTCTGTCAACTTGAACGCAAAACTGGACAAAATACCCGTCTGCTCGCTTTACTAAGCGTACTCGCTTAATTTGAGTAAGCTGATAAAAATGTAAGTCGCGCGTCCCTTTTAATTTGAGTTTTCCGACTCCTTTCTTGTCGGTAAAATTGATAGTTTTTCGGTCTGGTGCCATCCGCCACCCGGTCGTTTTGTATTCGACTGAGCGGTTGTCTTTCTGAAACTGCGGAAACCCCTTTTTCCCCGGAGTTTTCTTTTTACAATTGTCGTAAAATCGGGCGATTGCCGACCACGCTCTTTCTGCGCTAGATTGCCGAGCCATGCTGTTCAACTCATCGCAAAACGGAAATTCTTTAGCTAAAACCGCGCTGTACTTATTTAAGTCGTATTTATTAACTTTTTGGTTGTCCATCCAAAAGCCCAATGCTTTGTTGCGGATGAACTGCACTGTTTTAATTGCTTCATCTACAGCGTCAAATTGCTGCTTTTTACCGTATGCTTTGAATTCAAAAACTAGCATGACTTCGACCCGATCGCGATACTCTTATGCTAACAGCGTCAGCTTAACACTACCAGCATTGTCCACAAATCTTTACAGTCAGATGTCGCAGCACTTTCAAAAAGCCGTCCTGGAAGGACGGGGTTTTAAACCCAAATTCTTGATCACTATTGCTGTTCTTCGCCAGACTCAGCCTCTTCGCCGGGGCGCGCGGTGGCAACAGGATTTTCCATTGCTTCGTTATGGAACGGATAACCGGATGTTTCTTGATTTAGCGGGTCGGCGGGTTGGTCCTCAGGGGATGTTATTTGACCGTTAGTGTTGGTATTGGGTTTTGTGGAAGAGCCTTTATGGCTGGCGTGACCGCTACTCATCTTTTTTTCCTCAATTAGGTTTATCGAACAATTTCTAGCTTAGACTTAGCTGCGGCGGGCGATCGCCTATCTTAAGTCAGAGATGTTGCTTAACAGTTGAGGATGCTATAGCACTCCTCGCATCAATTGTGAAATCTTTACTCTTCTTTTCTCAACATTCGCGTCCTTCGCGTCTTCGCGGTTCGTTCACAAAAAAAGCCAGTTGCGCGTTTCCCGAAAAGATTGCTATATCTCCTGATTTTCCCCATTTCCTCTTTTCAATCAACTCCGCAAACGGCCCGATCGCAGAATGCTAATAATTAACCAAAAACCCAAAAAACTCGCCGCCCCAAACAAACCGTTGCTCAGAAAAGATAGCTGAGAAGTTTGCGCGTTAGAAGAAATAATTGCCGCCCCCACAATCAGCGAACCCACCACAATACTAAAAGAAAGTCGGTTCGCAGAATCCCCGAGAGTGCGACGCAGCGGATCGAGTTCTTTTAGTGTCAAGTTCCACTTCAAAGTTTCCGAAGTAACCCGGTCTAAAAGCACTTCCACCTGTCGCGGAGATTGCAAAGACAAGCTTTTCAGATCCAGGGCTGTTCTCAGCACAGCTTGTAGCGGGTCATCTCCTAATAACTGACGCCGAAACATATCGGTCATCAGCGGTTTTACCTGCTCTACAATATTAAACCGGGGATTAAAAG
>Ga0247770_1001103_pt1 | contig 23211 bp, 15 predicted proteins | sample UWRJL136409B6_FD_179943 | JGI IMG/M metagenome (GOLD analysis project Ga0247770, IMG submission 179943) | Plant litter microbial communities from Arlington Agricultural Research Station in Wisconsin, United States - UWRJ-L136-409B-6 | ecosystem: Environmental > Terrestrial > Plant litter >... | reverse complement strand
TGGAGCGTCGCGGCACAGCTCCCGATCTGGCTCCAGGGACAGGGGATCTTCTCGTTTGCGTTCACCGTGCCGCGCATCCCGGCATCCTTCTCGACCGTCGCGAACGACCTCACCGAGAGCGCGTCCAGGTCCAGCGTCAGCTTGCGGGTCATCGGATCCTCCGGGATTCGGGGGTCGCGCTCCGGCAGGCCGCGTGGAGACGCGGATCGCGCGGAGCGGGATGATAGGGAGTTCTCGGATGGTAATCGTGTCTCCGCGATGGCGCAATCCACGCTCCGGATCGGCCAAACGGCGGATCCCGCTCCTCGCGTGCGAGCCGACGCGGCCCATCCCCCGCTTGCGTCCGCTGTTAGCTTTCCGCCGGCTGTACCCTGTCCCCTGTACCCTGTACCCTGTCCCCCGCGGTTGTACGTAGACGTCGCGCTCCCGCTTCCGCTTCCGCGGACCTTCACCTACCACGTCCCGCCGCCCATGCGCGGCGCGGCGCGGCCGGGCGCGCGCGTGCTGGTGCCGTTCGCCAACCGCGAGCGCATCGGGTGGATCGACCGGGTGATGCGGCCGGAGGAGGTGGGGAGCCCGGACCGGGTGAAGGACGTGGTGCGCGTCCTGGACATGCGCCCCGTGCTCACGCCCGCGCTGCTGCGCCTCTGCCGGTGGATCGCCGACTACTACCTGGCGCCGCTGGGGCAGGTGATCCGCACCGCGCTCCCCGCGGGCCTCACCGATGCCTCCACCGACTACGTCCTCCTCACGGGCCAGCCCGCCCCCGGCCGCGACCTCACGCAGCACGAGTCGAAGCTGATCGACTGGCTCCGCGACCGCGACGAGCCGCAGCCGGTCGCGCGCGTCCGCCGCGAGCTGGGCGACCGCGCGTGGTGGCCCATCATCCGGCGGCTGGAGGAGATGGGGATCGTGGCCGTGGAGACCACCGCCCCCCGCGCCGAGGCCGTCGTCAAGACGCGGAGGATGCTGCGCCTCCGCGAGATCCCCACGCTCATGCAGCGCGACGCCGTCTTCGGCCGGGCGAAGCGGCAGCGCGAGGCCTTCGAGACGGTGGAGGCCATGGGCGGCGCGGCCGAGGTGGCGCACCTGGTCCAGCAGCTCGGCTTCTCCTACCCCATCGTCAACGCGCTGGTGGAGAAGGGCGTCGCCGACGTGGTGGAGGAAGAGGTCTCGCGCGACCCGTACGCCGGCGTGGAGGTGAAGGCCGCCCCCGCGCACCATCCGACGCCCGCGCAGGCCGGGGTCATCGCCCGGCTGGTGGAGGCCACGCGGACGGAGGAGCCCGGCACCTTCCTCCTCCGCGGCGTGACCGGATCGGGGAAGACGCTGGTCTACATCGAGCTGCTGCGCGAGGTGGTGGAGCGGCAGGGGAAGACGGCCATCGTCCTGGTCCCGGAGATCGCGCTGACCCCGCAGACGGTGGGGCGCTTCAAGGCCGTCTTCGGCGACCGCGTGGCCGTGCTCCACTCCGCCCTCTCCGACGGCGAGCGGTACGACGAGTGGCGCAGCCTGCGGTCGGGGGAGAAGCAGATCGTGGTGGGCGCGCGGTCGGCCATCTTCGCGCCGCTGGAGAACCTGGGCGCCATCGTGGTGGACGAGGAGCACGAGAGCTCGTACAAGCAGGGCGAGGCGCCGCGCTACCACGCCCGCGAGGTGGCCGTCGTCCGCGCGCGGCTGGAGGGCGCCGTCTGCCTGCTGGGCTCCGCCACCCCCGCGCTGGAGAGCTGGCACAACGCGGAAGCCGGGAAGTACACGCTCCTGGAGCTCCCCGAGCGCGTCGGCGGCCAGCCGATGCCGCCCATCCGCATCGTGGACCTCCGCACCGAGCGCAAGCGGCAGCGGGAGAGCAGCGGCCCGCTGGCGGAGCGCTCGCCCGTCATCCTCTCCGACGTCCTGGTCTCCGCCGTCCGCGACCGCATCGCGAAGCAGGAGCAGACCATCCTGCTGCTGAACCGGCGCGGCTACGCCCATTTTGTCCAGTGCCGCGACTGCGGGCAGGTGTGGCACTGCCCCAACTGCAACGTGTCGCTCACCTTCCACCGGCGGCGCGCGCGGCTCACCTGCCACTACTGCCTGCACGAGGAGGAGGCGCCCACGCACTGCACCGCGTGCGGATCCAAGGACCTCTCCTTCAAGGGCGTGGGGACCGAGCAGGTGGAGCGCGCCGTGGGCGAGACCTTCCCCTCCGCCCGCATCGCGCGGATGGACGTCGATACCACCGGGGGAAAGTGGTCGCACCACGAGATCCTGGGGCGGGTGGAGCGCGGCGAGGTGGACATCCTGCTGGGGACGCAGATGATCGCCAAGGGGCTCGACTTCCCCAACGTCACGCTGGTGGGCGTGGTGAACGCGGACACCGGCATCCACCTCCCCGACTTCCGCGCCACCGAGCGCACCTTCCAGCTGCTGACGCAGGTGGCCGGGCGCGCCGGGCGCGGGCCCAAGGGCGGCGAGGTGTTCATCCAGACCGCGCTCCCCACGCAGCTGGCCGTGAAGCACGCCACCGAGCACGACTACCTGGGCTTCGCCGCCGAGGAGCTGAACGACCGCAAGTCACCCGCCTACCCGCCCTGGGCGCGGCTGGTGAACGTCGTGGTCAGCGGGATGGAGGAGACGCCCACGCAGGAGGCCGCCGAGGCCGCCTCCGACTGGCTGCGCGGGCTGATCGAGGCGCGGAAGCTGGAGGACGTGGAGCTGGTGGGCCCCGCCCCCTGCGCCATCGACCGCATCCGTGGCCGCTGGCGATGGCACTTCATCATCCGCTCCTCGAGCGCGAAGACGCTGGGGATCGTGGCGAAGTATTTCTTCCTGCGCTTCCGACTTCCGCCCGGGAAGGCGGATCTGCGGCTGATCCTGGATCGGGATCCGGTGCAGCTGCTGTAGGAACGGAAGTGCTTAGTGCTTAGTGCTTAGTGCTTAGTGCTTAGTGCTTAGTGCTTGGTGCTTAGTGCTTAGTCCTCCTGCGGCCATAGTCAACGGCAGTCCGGCGCGGTTCGACGGGCGGTCTACAATGCCGCGGCGGCCCCCCTCCCCCAACCCTCCCCCACGGGCGGGGCGCCCGTGGGGGAGGGAGCCTTTTCTACCCCGTCGCCTGCATCGGCGCGCACGAGATACTTCGAACCGCCAACCTCTCCGGGAACGGGGGAGGACAGATCGCCTCAGCGATCAGGAGGGGGCGCCGCCGCCGAGGACACGCGCATCCACCGTTCGATCACACCATCCCCAACGACGAAGCGGGGCGCCCCGAATTTGGAGCGCCCCGCATCTCGATGTGGATCCGCCGTTCAGCGCTGATCAGGCGCCGCTCACTCGTGGCGGAGGGCTTCGATGGGGGAGAGGCGGGCGGCGCGGTGGGCGGGGTAGATGCCGAAGACCAGCCCCACCACCGCCGGGCAGGCCACCGCCAGCAGGAGCGTCCCGATGTTGGGGGAGATGGGGATCGCCTGCCCCGTCATCGACTTCACCAGCGGCGCCATCGCCATCGCCCCCGCCGTCCCCAGCACGATCCCGATGAGGCTCCCCAGCCCCGTGATGGCCATGCTCTCGAAGAGGAACTGCGCCAGGATGGCGTTCCGCTGCGCCCCCAGCGCCCGCCGCACGCCGATCTCCCGCGTCCGCTCCGCCACCGATGCCAGCAGCACGTTCATCACCCCGATCCCGCCCACCAGCAGCGAGATCCCGATGATGGCCCCCATGATCATCTTGAAGACCGCGATCCCCTGCTCGGCCTGCTCCACCTGGTCGGCGTAGGTGGAGAACTTCAGCCGGTCCTCCGGCCGCTCGTAGCGCCCGGCGGCCCAGTCCTCCAGCGTCGTCCGCACCCGCTGCACCGCCTCGATGCTCCGCGCCCGCACCATCAGCTGCGTCGGCACCTCGCGCATCCCCCGCCCGATCACCTCGCTGGCGGCGCGCAGCGGCACGTACGCCGTCTCGCTCTCCTCCTGGAAGATGCCGATCACCCGCCGAGGCGCGCCCCCCGTCCACACCTCGCGGTCCAGCATCGACAGGTACGGCCCGTCCCCCGCCAGCTTCTCGGCCAGCCCGCTGGAGATCACCACCACCGGCGCGTTGCGGTGCGCCTCGCCGTAGACGAAGAAGCGGCCGTGCCCCAGGTCCAGGAAGTCGAACTCCGCGCCGTTCTCCTGCGTGGCCACCGTGGCGACGCCCTTCACCTCCTCCCCGCCCGCGCGGAAGGTGGCCGCGCCCGAGGCGTTCAGCGACGCAGCGGCCACGCCGGGGAGCCGGCGCACCTCCGCCAGGTCGCGTGCGCCCAGCACCACCACGTCCGGGAGCGGCATGTCGCGCCCGTTGACCTCGTGCGTGAAGCGCGGCGTCACGCGCACCACCATCACCCGCTCGCGCCCGATGGTGTCGCGGACGTAGCGCTCCATCCCGTCGCCCAGCGACAGCACCCCCACCAGCGAGGCCACCCCGATCACCACGCCCACGGTGGAGAGCGCGGTGCGCAGGGCGTTCCCCCGCAGCCCGTCGACGCCGGCCTCGATCAGCAGGAAGATGGACTGCAGCTTCACGGTCGCGCTCGCGGGGTAGGGAAGGGGAGATGCGGAGAACGATGACGATCCGCGGATCAGGATGACCCGCTGTAGACGGAGGATCGGCGGGAGAGGTTTCGGGCGGCGGAGACGCGATGGAAGGGCGGGGAGAGGGGAGGGCGCGAATCCCTTCTCCGCGCTGGAATATCGCGGCGATGCGCCCGGGACGGCAAGCAATTCCGTTCCGATGCTCATCCACCGTTCACGATGGAATCAGCCCTGTTCGTCCGATCGCGCTCCTCCGCGGGAGGGATCCCGAAGGGCGGACGGACGGGGGTGGATGGGGATCGCGGGCGATCGCCGGCACAACATCTTGCGGCGGCGCTTGACCGGACGCGGCAGATGTAGCTAGCTTTACGGTGGAAATTCAGGTTTCGCGCCATTCCGCTCGACATCGCAACGCCAGATGTAGCCGGTTCGTTACGCCGCCGAGTCGCGGCGGACGCGGCGTTGCGTGCGGATGCGCACGATCCTTGACCGAACGTCACTTCAGCCGCCGGCCGAGTCGGACAGATACGGAGATCCACCACCGCGACCCGGGAGATCCATTCGTATGGGGTGTCTGGCACTGAACGCATCCTTCGAACCGCTCACCATCCTTCCCGTCGAGCGCGCGCTCCGGCTCGTGATCGAGCGGAAGGCCGAGGTGCTGGAGGAGGACGACGCCCGCTTCTACCGCTCGGAGCGGGAGCGGATGGCCGCTCCGCTGGTCATCCGCCTCAAGAAGTTCATCCACGTCCCGCGGCGCTTCCGCCGGCAGGTGACCAACACCTTCCTCTTCGCCCGTGACGCCTACCGCTGCCAGTACTGCGGGCGCCACAAGAGCATCCTCCGCGGGCGCGAGTTCCTCACGCGCGACCACGTGACGCCCGTCTCGCGCGGCGGCGAGAACGCGTGGGACAACGTGGTCACCGCCTGCTCCGTCTGCAACAACCGCAAAGCCAGCCATCTCCCCGCGGAGATCGGCATGCACCTGATGAAGACCCCGCACGAGCCCAACTACGTGGAGCTGGTGTGGGCCGTCCGCCGCGTCACCGAGGTGCAGGCCAAGTACATCGCCATGTTCTACGGCGAGGAGATCCTGGACGCGCTCCGCAGGCACGCCCACGAAGCCGAGCGGAAAGAGCACCACCACCACGACGACGAGCGCCACGCCCTGACGCTCATCTCCTGAGGCGGGTCGCCCATCATCGGCGGCCCGCCTTCTCTTTGTCCGCGCGGTCGACCGATGGACGTCGAAGCCCTCCCGGCACCCCTCGCCGGGAGGGCTTCGCCGCATCTTCTGGAGCACGCGGACGATGTATCGCCATCGCCCCCGACGCTCATCGCCGCCAGGCATCTCGCCCGCTGACGAACGAAGGGGCGGCCCGGAAGACCCGGGCCGCCCCTTCGGCGTGCGTCCCTCATCCGGCGCCGATCGTGCTCAGGCCCCGATGAGGGGGTTGTTGAGGCGCTCGACGTTGGGGAGGGGGAGGCAGAGCTCGTTCCCCTCGGGGCCGTACGTGCCGCCCTTGGCGTAGGCCGAGCCCGGCGCCGGGTTCAGCGGGAGGTCGTAGCGGATGATGTCACCCAGGTGGTGCCCCTCCAGGAACAGCTCGCGGCGCCGCTCCTCGATCACCTGCGCCCGGATGGCCGCCGGATCGGCGCTGGCGAAGAGCGGGAGGCTGGCGCGCGCGCGGAACACGTTGATGATGTCCACGGCCGTCTGCCCGCCCTGCACCTCGGCGATGATCAGCTGCGCCTCGTCCCAGGTGGCCAGCGGGATGCCGGTGGCCAGGCCGGCGTACTTGTTCTGCACGAAGATGCGCGTGCCGTCGGTGGCGTTGCGCCCCGTGTCGGTGACGTTCACCCGCGGGTCGGCCACCCCGCCCACCGTCAGCCCGCGGTACGTGGGCCCGATGGAGACGTTGCTGGACGAGACGTTCTGCGACACCACGCGGTTCTCACGCCGCGTGGCCACGGTGGACGCCGAGGCCAGCTTGACGTAGTTGGCGCTCACCTGCGCCGCGTCGGACGCGGCGGCCGCGTTCTGCCCCAGGTCCAGCCGGGCGCGCGCGCGCCCCACCAGCGCCATGTTGCGGATGTCCGCGTTGCCGGCGGCCTGCGCCGCCGTGATCGCCAGCGTGAAGCGCTCCACGGCCCGCTCCAGCAGCTGCGCGCGGGGGACCTCGCCGCCGGGGACCAGGGCGGCGTCCAGGATCACGCCGGTGCAGAAGCCCTCGCCCAGGAGGAGGTGGCTGTACCCGGAGTACGCCGCCGCCGTGGCGATCAGCGCGTTGCGGTTGGGGACCTGCGCGTCCGTCCACCCCTGCAGCTTGGCGAGGACGTTCTCCGCCGCCCAGCGGGCCGTGGAGAGCGGGGTGTAGACCCCCAGGTCGGTGCAGGCGAACTCGCCGTAGCGGCGGTCGCCGGGCTGGATGGCGCGCCGGTCGTAGGGCCAGCGGTCGGCCGTCTGGGTGGCGTCCACCAGCTCCTCGCCCACGATGCCGCCCATCACCACGTAGGCCCCGTAGGCGCACTCGAACTCGCCCACCGCGCCGCTCAGCAGGAGCCCGGCGGTGGCCGGGTCCTCCAGCCCCTCGGCGGGGATGCGGCTGGGCGCCTCCACGTCCAGGAGCGAGTCGCACGCGGCGGCCGAGAGGAGCGCGCAGAGCGGAAGGATCCACCACCGCGCGCCCCGGGAACGTCGTTGCATCTGGTTCATGTGCGTTGCCCTGTCGGTTTCGGTTTGAACTGAAGTCCAGAGGAAAAGTCCTGAGTGCCAAGCCCTGAGTCCTGAACAGAAAGTGCTTAGTCCTTAGTGCTTGGTCCTTGGCTGATCGTCCCATCCCTCCGTCCAGCCCAGGCGCCGTGATCCGCGCTTCTTCGCAGTTCCGCACTTAGGAGTTAGGACCAGGGACTTAGGACTTCTTTTCCTCAGAAGTTCACGTTGAACGTCGCCACGAACTGCTGCAGCTGGGGCGTCACGTTCTGCTCCCACGCCGCGCTCTGGCCGCCGCGGGTGCCGCCCAGGAACGAGGCCTCGGGGTCCATCCCCATGTAGTTGGTCCAGGTGTACAGGTTGCGCCCGGCCACCGTCACCGACGCCGCGCGCGCGCCGAAGCGGCCCGCCCAGCCGGTGGGAAGCGTGTAGGTGGCCGACAGCTCGCGGAAGCGGGTGAACGAGGCGTCGCGGATCAGGTCGTTGACGAAGGCGCCGCCGCGCTGGGTCTGCGCCAGCCACGCCGGGTCGTCCACGAACTCCTGCGGGAAGAAGTTCTCGCGGCAGCGCAGGAAGAGCACGCAGCGCACGCGCAGGTCGCCGTCCATCTTGTGGTGGCCGCGCTTGAAGTCCACCATCCCCTGCACCCGCAGGTTGCCGAAGAGCGTCAGCGAGGGCATGAACGCGCCCTCCAGGTCCGGCGTGGGGCGCCCCAGGAAAAGGGTGGGGGCCTGCGCGCACGCCACGGTGCCGCCCTCGCCGTTGTCGCAGATCTCCGAGCCGGCGATCAGCTTGCCGGCCGCGTCGAACTGCGCGTCCACGATGCGCTTCTCGAACCACGAGCCCACCGGGTACCCCTCGCGGTGCTGGAGGAAGGTGCCGGCGGAGACGAACTGCACGCCCTCGACGCCCAGGTCGGTGATCTCGTTGTCGTTGGTGGCCACGCTGAGGGTGAGGTCCAGCTCCACGTTGCGGCGGCGGACGGGGGTGCCGCGCAGGAGCAGCTCCACGCCCGAGTTGCGGATCTCGCCGGCGTTGATGAACTGCCGCCCCGCGAAGCCGGTGGAGGGCGCGATGTCGCGCTCCAGGATGGCGTCGCGCGTCCGCTTGTCGTAGTAGGTCAGCTCGATCCCCACCCGGTCGTCCAGCAGCCCCGCGTCGAAGCCCACCTCGAGCTCGCCGCTCCGCTCCGGCCCCAGGTCCTCGTTCCCCAGCGTGGAGGGGATGACGGCCGACTGGTCGCTCCCGCCCGTGATGGGGGCGAAGGTGCGGAGCGCCGCGAAGCTCTGCGGCTGCTGCCCGCTCTCGCCGTAGGCCGCGCGCAGCTTGAGGGTGTTGACGAAGGGGACGCGCCAGAACGGCTCCTCGCTCAGCACCCAGGTGGCGCTCAGCTTGGGGTAGCGCACCAGGTTGAAGCTCTCGCCGAAGGCGCTGTTGTCGTCCATCCGCAGCGCGCCGGTCACGAAGACGCGGTCGTCGCGAAGGCCCAGCTGCTCCTGGACGAAGACGCCCACCGTGGAGTTCTCCACGTAGTCCTCCACCGAGGTCTTGCGGCCGGTGGCGGCGGTCACCGAGCGCAGGCCGCGGACGGGGAAGTCCTCGCCGTACCCTTCCACGAACTCCGAGTAGCGGCGGTAGTACTGCGCCCCCACCGAGGTGCTGGAGCTCATCCCCGCGAAGCGCGACTCGGCCGTGGCGCTGTAGTCCACCGTGTTGAAGTAGACGTTGCGGCGCGTCACCGTCTTGTAGCCGCGGATCTCGGCGGCGGTGAAGAAGAACTGCATGGCCGGGTCGGCGATGCGCTCCACCAGCTCCGTGTCCTCCTGCCCGGTGAAGTCGGTGCCCACCAGGAAGCGGTGGGTGAACCACCCCGCGGGGCGGTGCGTCACCTGCAGGCTCCCGGTGAAGCGGTCCACGTCCTGCCAGTCCTCGTAGGCGTACGCGTACGCGTCGGGGGTGGCGCTGTGGAAGCCGTTGCGCGGCGTCCCCAGGTTGGCCGGGTTGGCGAAGAAGGTGGTCCACGCCACGCCGCCGCCGCCGGACTCCAGGGGGAGGTCGGTGTGGCCGTTGACGTACCCGGCGCTGGCGTTGATGTCCACCTTCTCCGTGGGCGTCACCGAGACGTTGGCGCGGCCGGTGAGGCGCTGGACGCGGTTGTTGACGTAGATCCCCTGGTTGCGCTCCCACCCGCCGCTCACGAAGTAGCGGATCCCGGTGGAGCCGCCGGCCACGCTCAGGTCGTACTCCTGCAGCCGGCCGCTCCGGAAGATCTCCCCGTTCAGCTCGCGCAGCTGCGAGTAGTTGATGGTCTCCACCTGCTTGGTGGCCGGGTTGACGCCGTAGTTGGTGTAGCTGCGGGTCTCGGGGTTGGCGAACCAGTTGGTCCCCTGCCGCGTGGTGAAGCTGAAGCGGGGGGCGCCCTGCGCGCCGCGCTTGGTGATGATCTGGATCACCCCGTTGGCCGCCTCGGTCCCGTACAGGGTGGCCGCGGCGGGGCCCTTGATGATCTCGACGCTCTCGATCTCGTCCGGGTTGAAGTCGTTCCAGCGCGAGATCACCCGCGAGGCGAAGCCCTGGTTGATGGGGCCCGTGGCCTGCTCGTTGTTGACGCGGACGCCGTCCACGTAGATCAGCGGCTCCTGCGACAGCGAGAGCGACGAGATGCCGCGGATGCGGATGCGGGCGCCGCTCCCCACGGTGCCGGTGCCGGGGAGGATCACCACCCCCGGGGCGCGGCCGTTGATCAGGTCCTGCACCGAGCGCACGGGCGCGGCCTCCACCACCTCCGAGGCGTCGATGCGGGCCACCGTGGTCCCCACGGCGCGCTGCTGCGTCTCGCCCGCGGTGCCGGTGACCACCAGCGCGTCCAGCGAGACGGCCGAGGTGCGGAGGGCGAAGTCGGCGGTGGCGGTGCCGCCCTCGGGGACGGCGACGGACTCCTCGCCGCGGGCGTAGCCCAGCATCTCGGCGCGGACCGTCCGCGCTCCCGCGGGGATGCCGGCGAGCGAGTAGCGGCCGTCGGGGCCCGTGACGGTGGCGCGCTGCGAGCCGGATACCGAGACGCGCACTCCCGAGAGGGCGCGCTGCGTGGCGGCCTCGGTGACGCGGCCCTGGATGGTGCCCGCGCCCTGGGCGGCGCCGGGCGCGGGGCCTAGGGCGAGCGCCGCCAGCGCGGCGCAGACGGCGATTCCCAGCTTCGTACGCGTGAAGTTGCGCATCACTGGTCCTCCTGATGGGTGAACGGGTGTTTCGCGGAGTGCGGACGCGGTCGGTCCGCCGTGACGGGGGTGATTTCCTTCCTCCTGCGGCGCGGGACGGAATGGTGCGAAGGGCGCGCGCCCTTCGCGGGGGCGACGTCTGGACGGTTGGGCGGGGAGCGGAGACGGACGGTACAGGCTAAAGATCCGCGTCCGGCCTGTCAACAAGGGGGCGGGGGGAGATTGTCAGCTAACGGTAAAGACGCGGAGGCGCGGAGAAGATCTCTCTCCGCGCCTCCGCGTCCTTCCGTGTCCATTCGCTTCTTCGGCCGACTCGCCGCCCGGTCCTCGGGTCCGATCGGCCGGCCGCGCCCGGTCCGGTCCGCTCGATCAGTGAGAGCGGAGGGGGATGGTGATCTCGCAGAGGACGTCGTAGGGGAGCGGGTCCGGGCCGTCCTTGCGATCCCAGTACTCGCGGTGGTACGCCCACCAGCGGGCGTGCAGGTCGGGAAGGAGCGCGTGGTCCAGGTCGCCCTCGTGGGTCACCACCTGCAGCTTCGCGGCGGCCACCACGAGGCCGGCCGAGCCCGCCCAGAACCCCATCTTCACCGGCGCGTTCTCCCAGTCGAAGTCCTCCGGCTCCGCGCCGAAGACGCGGTCGATGCGCGTCGCCGCCTTCAGCACCTCGGCGATCCCCTTCGCGTCGCCCAGCACCACCTCCTCGCCGGACATGGCGAACGGCTCCAGCTCGTCGGCGTTCATCTCGCGCGGCCAGTCGTCGGCCAGGGCGGCGCTGCGGGCCAGGAAGCCCACGCACGCGGGGTCCTCGAAGCGGATCGCCAGCCGTCCGCCCGGCGGGCGGTCGGGAGCGCGCGGGGGGATCCACAGCTGCACCCCCGAGAACTCCACCTGCAACACCTCCGGGAGGGCTTCGGCCCACCACGCCCAGAACCCGTCGCACACGGCGCCCAGGAGGGCCTGCTTCTGCTGTTCGTTCATCTCGCGGAAGAGAGGGAAGGGAAGGGGATGGTTCGAGAACGGCGCGCGACGCCACTACGGTAGCGTACGAAGCGCCCGCGGTCCACAGGGAAGTGCGAAAGTGCGAAAGTGCGAAAGTGCGAGGGTGCGAAGGTGCGAAGGTGCGAAGGCGCGGGGTGCGCAGGATCGGAGGATCGGAGGATCGGAGGATTGCGATCGTTTGCGGGGGTGGGGCGCGGGTGGGTAGATTCGGCGCATCCCGATCTCTCCAGCGAACCGCGATCCCGATCCCCCATGAACAGAGCCCGTCTTCCCGTCGCCGCCGCGGCGGCCGCGCTGGTTGCCTCGCCGCTGGCGGCGCAGCGTCCGATGCAGAACGTGGCCGTGCCGGACGGGGCGCGGGTGCGGCAGGCGCTGGAGTACGTGGCGCGGACGGAGCCGCAGACGGTCGAGGAGCAGATCGCCATCTGCCAGATCGAGGCGCCGCCGTTCAAGGAGGCGCGGCGCGCGGAGGACTATCGCCGCCGCTTTGCGGAGCTGGGGCTGGCGGCGCGCGTCGATTCGGTGGGGAACGTGATCGCGGAGCGGCCGGGGGCGCCGGGCGAGCCCGTCGTGGTGGTATCGGGCCACCTGGACACCGTCTTCCCCGAGGGGACGGACGTGGGCGTGAAGCGCGAGGGGACCATCCTGCGTGGGCCTGGCATCGGCGACGACTGCCGCGGGCTGGCCATCCTCCTTTCCGTCGCCCGCGCGCTGGAGCAGGGGCAGATCCGCACGCGCGGCACCGTGGTCTTCGTGGGGACGGTGGGCGAGGAGGGGGCGGGGAACCTGCGCGGCGTGCGCCACCTCTTCGAGCGGGAGATGAAGGGGCGCGTGGACGCCTTCATCTCCATCGACGGGACGGGGCTGGGGATCACCAGGGACGCGGTGGGGAGCCATCGCTACACCGTCACCTACAGGGGGCCCGGCGGCCACAGCTACGGCGACTTCGGGATGCCGAACCCCGTTCACGCGCTGGGGCGCGCCATCGCGAGGATCTCCGACCTGCAGGTGCCGTCCACCCCGAAGGTCACCTTCAGCGTGGGGGTGATCGAGGGAGGCACGTCGGTCAACTCCATCGCGAACGAGGCCAGCTTCCAGGTGGACATGCGCTCGGTGGACTCCGCGCCGCTGGATTCGCTGGACGCCCGCTTCCGCGCCGCCGTCCAGCGGGCGCTGGAGGAGGAGAACGCGCGCTGGCGGAGCGACGTGCGGCTGACGGTGGCCATCGACACCATCGGCATCCGGCCGGCGGGGACGCAAGCAGCGGACGCGTGGATCGTGCGCGCGGCGGAGGAGTCGGGGAAGCGGCTGGGGTTCACGCCGCCGGCCATCGCCTCCAGCACCGACTCCAACATCCCCATCGCCCTGGGGATCCCCGCGCTCACCATCGACGGCGGCGGGAACGGCGGAGGCGCGCACTCGCTGCAGGAGTGGTTCGACACCAAGGACAGCCACCTCGGGACGCAGTGGGCGCTCCTCCTGGTGCTCACGCTGGCCGGCGTCCGGTAGGCCGCCGCGCGCGACCAGGTCGGCGACTACACGCGATGGCGATGGTGTTCGCCGAATCATCGCGTGGTCCCGCCGCCCCCGCTCGGGTGGGGGAACCCACCCGCTAGAACCACGGAAAGCCTCGCCGCACGATCCCTCGCGGGGACGGGATCGCGCAGGCGAGGCTTCAACCGCACGTGACGTCGGCCCCGCATCGGGATGCACGCCCCAACGCGCGACGATCGACGCCCACACGGAACCAGCCCGGAGGGCTTCCCGTTGTTCTAGCGGGCGTGTTCACGCGCCCGCGCGGTGCCGGCGGACTCTCCCCCGCCCGTCGCGACCGATCGCACCGCATCTCCCGCTCACGACCGATCGCCGCCCATCTCCGCCGCCAATCGTATCTTCCGCACCTTCGCACCCTCGCACTTCGCACACTCGCACTTCACCTGCGGACTTCGCTCGCCGGCGTGGCGAAATAGCGATAGTCGGTGTACTCGACGGTGCCTTCGACGCGGCGGACGACGCGGGCGGCGCCCTCGACGGGGCGGCCGTTGAACTTGATGAACATGGGGAGGCGCAGGATGCCGGTGTCCACGCGCGCGTTGCCGAAGAAGATCTCGGCGTAGACGAACGGCTCGCGGCCGCGCAGGTACTCCAGCGCCATGGAGTGCACCTGGAAGGTGCGCCGGTCCACGCGCACCGCTCCGCGCAGCTCGAAGCGCTGCTGGTCCGGCCGCAGCGGCCGGAAGGTGAACTCCCACACGCTGTCCGTGCCGATCTCCAGCGGGATGAACCCGCTCTCCAGGCAGTGCCGGCGAAGAAACCCGGGCGCCAGGATCTCCGCCCCGTCCGGCACCCGCACGTCCAGCCGGATCCCCTCGCTCCGCCCGAACCCGTCCCACCCCGAGCCCATCCGCCGCCCCCGGCTCCGCGGATCGTTGACCACCAGGTTGCGCGTGGTGTCCTGCACGGTGCTGTCGGGCGGGTCCCGCATCTCCCGCCGGGTGAGCTGCACCATCCGGAAGCTGTAGATGTACTCCTGGTCGAAGGCGCGCCGGGTCTCCATCCCCTTCTGCGCCTCGCGCCACAGGCTGGCCAGCTCCGGGTCGCGCTCCAGCTGGCCTTCCGTGTAGCAGGCGGCCGCTCCCGCCACCCCCGCGATGGTCAGCGCGCGCGGCGCGCTGCGGAAGGTGTGCTCCACCGTCCCGCCCGGCGGCACCGTCACCGAGTCCGCCGCCTCCGCGTGAAAGCCGATGCGCTCCAGCAGCAGCCGGTACGCCCCCGGCCTCACGCCGGTGAAGCGGAAGCGCCCGTCGTCGCGCGTGAGCGTGGAGCGCGCCTCGCCGCCCGCGCGCGGGATCAGCCGCACCAGCGCGAAGGTGATCGGCGCGCCGCCGCCGGCCGTCACGGCGGAGCCCTCCACCACGCCCGGCAGGTCCGGCGACTGCGCCCCCGCCGCCGACGCGCCGAGCGCCAGGAAGCCGAGGATCGGAACGACGCGGATCGGGAAGACGCGGATCAGGAAGCGGAGCATCAGTCGATCGGGATGGATGGACGCCGGGCCGATTCGATGACGACGATAAAACGCGGAACCGAATCCGTCCACCGTCCCCCCGATCGCGATCCCCATCTCCCCCCCCACCTCCCCCGCGACTTGCGCCCCCGCCCTCCCGCGCCGATTCTTCCCACGCACCATCGCACCATCGCACCATCGCACCATCGCACCATCGCACCATCGCACAATCGCACCATCGCACCATCGCACCATCACACTCTCGCACTCCCCCATGCCCGAATACGAAGTCACGCGCATCACCGCCGTCCCCGAGGGCGAGGCCCGCGGCTTCACCGTGGCCCGCGAGGAGATCGTCCTCTGCAACGTCGACGGGGAGATCTACGCGCTCCAGGGGATGTGCTCGCACGAGGAGCTGCCGCTGGACGGCGGGGAGATCGAGGACGGCGTCCTCACCTGCGAGTGGCACGGCGCCACCTTCGACGCCCGCACGGGCGCCGTCCTCTGCCCCCCCGCCTCGCGCCCGCTCAAGACCTTCGAGACCCGCGTGGACGACGACGGCCGCGTCTTCGTGACGATGGGCTGAGGGCGATTCCGCCGGGCGCCGGGGACGATCCACCGCGACGGACCTCCGATCCATGATCCCCATGCGCGCCACGCTTCCCATCCTCGCCCTCGCCTGCCTCCTCCCCGCCTGCACCGTGGGGCGCCCGGCCACCGCGGCCGCGCCGCCGGCGGGCGCGAAGACGGTGCGGCTGTGCGCGGCCGTGGAGGGAAGGCTCCGCGAGTTGGCGGGATGGATCGACGCGGTGACGGGCGACACGCTGGTGGCGGGGCGGAGATTCCGCGAGACGTTCCCCGCCGAACATGCCGCGGGACGGCCGTGGTTCGAGCGGGGGGAGATGCTTCCGGTGGTGCCCGGGCGATATCGCGCCGTCGGCGTTCCGCGCGCGCTTTCGGAGCGGGAGCGGGCGAAGGGGCTGGAGGTGGCGCACCGCGTGGACGGCGTCGACGTGTTCGCCACCCTCCCGCGCCACGAGGACCAGCGGCGGGCCGAAGCGAGCGGCGACGATTCCTCCCTCTGGTCGCCCGAGGACCTGTACGTCCCCGTCGGCGCGGGATGCCTCTTCCAGCAGTACCACGATCCGTCCGACATCGGCTCCGTCCCCGGGTGAGGCGGACGGCGGCGCAACAATCCGGATCGACGGAGAAATCGACGTGACCCATCCCACGCTCCAGTCGCTCGGCGTCCAGGCCGGGCAGCACTTCCTCCGCCTCTACGGCCTCCCGCCCGGCGCCGAGCCCGAGGTGGCCGAGGTAATGATGATCGGCGCCACGCGCCCCGAGCTGCTGAGCGCCGAGTTCTTCGCCGGCCGCTACCGCCCGCAGCCGGGCGACGTCATCTCCGTCACCGCGCCGCCGCCGCTGGGCGCCACGTACGTCCACGTCCGCGGCGACGGCCTGGACCTCTTCTTCCTCCTCTCCCCCACGTCCCCCGAGCCGCTGGTCGCCGGCGGCTGAAGGCGGATGGATCGACGGCGACGATGCGAAGGCCGCCTCGCGACACGCGGGCGGCCTTTCGCGCGCCATCCCTCGATCATGCGCGCCGGCTGAGGGGGAAGGGGATACGACGGCGGCCGCGAAGAATCCAACGATCCCCACGGCGGGTCGGGTGGCCCCCGCTACGGGGGATTGGGCCCGCGCCGTATCATTGACCCAGGTGATCGGAGGGGGCCCGGCGATGGCGGAGAGGACAGACTTCCGCCCGAAGATGCCGAACGTGCCCGGGATTCCACGCTCACCCACCCCCACCCCGGCCGCGGCTCCGCCTCCGCGGGCGGTCGAAGGCGGAACCCCACTTCCCCGGCTGTCCGGCGGGGAGTGGGGTTTTCGCGTTCGGGGTGCGGAGGTGCGAAAGTGCGGGACTTTCTGCGGGATGCGGGGAGATGCAGATTCGGGTCGTTCCGCTCCTCCTGCCCTGGGAATCGACCGATGGAGATCCGCACCGAGCGCCTGCTGCTGCGCGAGATCGACGAGGCCGGCGACTGGCCGGCCGTGCTCGCCTACCACAACGATCCGCGCTACGCCCGCTTCAACGACCGCGACGCGGAGACGGAGGACGAGGTGCGCCGCTTCCTCCACCGCATCACGGAGTGGCACGGCCCGGAGCACCGCGGCTTCCACAACCTGGCCGTCACCCTCCCGGAGACGGGGGAGATGATCGGGATCGCGGGGATGCGCCAGCGCGACCCCCGGCAGCCGCGCGGCGACATGGGCTACGAGCTGTCGCCCGCGCACTGGGGGCGCGGCTACGCCACCGAGGCCGCGCGGGCGATGCTGGACTTCGGCTTCCGCGCGCTGCGGCTGCACCGCGTGCACGCCAGCTGCCTGGCCGAGAACGCGCCGTCCGTGCGCGTGCTGGAGCGGCTGGGGATGCGGCTGGAGGCCCGCCTCCGCCAGCACGAATGGGTGCGCGGCCGCCCCCGCGACGAGCTCGTCTACGCCATCCTGGCCGAGGAGTGGCGGGCCGCCCCCTGAGCCCGCCGCCGGCGACCGGTCCGCACGTCGCAGAATGTCCCATCCACGCCCGGAATCCCCCGCCACGCGGGGATTTTCTTCCTCCAGCAACGCACGTCGCCATTCGTGAGTGGATGGCCCCCGGCGGGCGCATCCCCCGCGCTCCCGTGCTCGGCCGTCCCGCCCCGCCCGCGCCCGCGATCGCCGCCGCCCCCCTCCGATCCTCCCCCCGCCGCCCGCCGTAAGCCGTTCCCATTCATCGCCCGCCGACATCGGACGCCCCCGCCTCCGTCCGCCGTGGCACGCCGCCGCGGAGGGACCGCGGCGGGAGAGGGCATTTCGAGAATTGTAAGGACGGCGTCATCCTTTGTAACGGCCCCGGACGGACGGGTACCCGCGCGGAAACCCTTCCGGCGCCTCATGGGAGCCCCGCGAGGGTCCACCACCCGGCGACAGAACCCGCTTGCGGATTTTTACAGTCCATTTACATTGCGGAACAATCCTCAAGCATCGGGTCCCGCCCTTCCGTCTTCGATGGGCCCCGCGCGCGCTCCACCCCATCGCCCCGTCCCGCATCCCACGAGATCCGTCCCGGGGCGCATCCGCCCCTGCCGTACCATCCCATTTCCCTGCCGGTCACACCCGTCCCCCGCGAGCCGAGAGGAGGTCGACGCCCCGAAACCATCGCTGGTAAGAGACTTTCGCACCTTCAACCACACGGAGAAGCATGAGATCACGCTTCGCTACGCTGCTGCTGGCGTTGCTCGCGGCGGGGTCGGCCGAGACGCTGGCCGCCCAGCAGCGCCAGGTGACCGGCACGGTCACCGGCCAGGACCAGTCCCCCATCCCGTCTGCGTCGGTCCTGGTCACCGGCCGCCGCGCCGGCGTCCAGACCGACCAGCAGGGACGCTTCAACATCCAGGTGCCCGCGGGTGACGTGTCGCTGACCGTCTCGCGCATCGGCTTCACCAGCCGCACCGTCAACGTCCCCGCGGGGGAGAGCAGCGTCAACGTCCGGCTGCAGAACGACGTGCTGAACCTGGAGGCCGTGGTCGTCACCGGCCAGGCCACCACCGTCAAGCGCCAGAACGTCGCCAACGCCGTCTCGGTGGTGTCCTCGGCCGAGCTGCAGCGGGCCCCCGCGCAGACGGTGGAGAAGGCGCTGCAGGGGAAGATCGCCGGCGCCAACATCACCACCAACTCGGGCGCCCCCGGCGGCGGCGTGCAGATCCAGCTGCGCGGCGTGTCGTCCATCGGCGGCAGCGCCGACCCGCTGTTCATCGTGGACGGCGTGATCATGAGCAACGTCTCGATCCCGTCGGGCGCCAACGCGGTGTCGCAGGCCTCGCGCGGCGTCAACTCGGGGAGCCAGGACCAGCTGGTCAACCGCATCGCGGACCTGAACCCCAACGACATCGAGAGCATCGAGGTCCTCAAGGGCGCGTCGGCGTCGGCCATCTACGGCTCCAAGGCCAGCAACGGCGTGATCATCATCCGCACCAAGCGCGGCCAGAGCGGCCCCGCGCGGGTGACCCTCACGCAGCGCTTCGGCGTGGCGCGGCTCGCCAACAAGCTGGGCGCGCGCACCTGGACCCGCGAGGCCGCGGACGAGTTCTTCGGCCTGACCCCGGCCGAGGAGGCCGCGTACTTCAACCCCGACGGGACGCAGAAGGCCTTCTACGACAACGAGGAGGCGGTCTTCGGGCGCAGCGCGCCGCAGCGCGAGACCATCCTCTCCGTCTCGGGCGGCAACGAGCGCACCCGGTACTACGTGTCGGGGTCGCTGATCGACAACGCCGGCATCGCCCAGAACACCGGCTACAGCAAGGAGTCGGTGCAGGTGAACCTGGACCAGGCGTTCGGGAGCCGGGTGCAGGTGCAGATCGGGAGCAGCGTGATCCACTCGGTGGCCGCGCGCGGGCTCACGGGGAACGACAACGCCGGCGTCAGCTACTACACCGGCATCTCGCTGGTCCCCAGCTTCATCGACCTGAGCCGCCAGTCCGACGGGTCGTTCGTCAACCCGATCGACGTCTACGGCGTGACCAACCCGGCGCAGACGGCCGCGCTCTCCACCAACGACGAGAACGTGTGGCGCGCCATCGCCAGCGCCAACATCTCGTGGACGGCGCTGGAGAACGAGACCCAGTCGCTGCGCCTGCTGACCAACGGCGGCGTGGACTACTTCGACCAGCGCAACGAGCTGTTCTTCCCGCCGGAGCTGTTCTTCGAGGGCGACGACGACAAGCCGGGGACGGCCATCCTGGGGCAGGGCCGGAACACCAACCTGAACCTGGGCGTGAACCTGGTCCACACCTGGACCCCGTCGGAGCGCCTCACGGCGCGCACCTCGCTGGGGACGCAGTACGAGGACCGTGACCTGCAGCTCAGCCAGATGGTGGGGCGCAACACCTCCAACCGGATCCCGGCCAACGCGGCCGCGCCCCCCGAGGTGGACGGCCTGCGCTCGCGCGCCCGCGACTTCGGGATGTACGTGCAGGAGGAGCTCCTCCTCCTCGACGAGCGGATGACGCTCACCGGGAGCGTGCGCGCCGACCGCAGCTCCAACAACGCGGACGCCGACAAGTACTACTACTACCCGAAGGCCGCGGCCTCGTACCGCCTGGACGACCTGACGCCGTTCATGAACGAGCTGAAGCTGCGCCTGGCGTACGGCTCGTCCGGCAACCTCCCGGTCTACGGGCAGCGCTTCACCTCGGCGCTGGGCGGCACCAACCTGGAGGGCGTCATCGGCCTGCGCGTGGCCGGCGGCGTGGGCGACCCGGACCTGCACCCCGAGCGCACCACCGAGCTCGAGGGCGGCTTCGACGCCACGCTCTTCGACGGCTACGCCCGCTTCGAGGTGACCGGGTACCAGAAGACGGTGTCCGACTTCATCATCTCGCCCCCGCTGGCCCCGTCCACCGGCTTCGGCGCCTACGCCGTCAACGCCGGCTCGTACGAGGTGAAGGGGCTGGAGATGATGCTGGAGGCCACCCCCATCCGCAGCAACGACCTCACCTGGCTCACGCGCACCACCTTCGCCACCGACCGGGCCGAGGTCACCGACCTGGGCGAGTTCACGCAGTACAACCCGGGCTTCCACTTCGGCTTCGACTACGGCGGCTACCGCATCAAGGTGGGCGAGTCGCCCACGGCGCTGTGGGGCTTCGTGACGGAGGACGGGGAGGTCATCGAGCGGCCGTTCGGTGACGCCTCGCCCAAGTTCCGGATGGGCTTCTCCAACGACGTCACCTGGCGCAACCTGACGGTGTCGTCGCTCTTCGACTGGGCGCACGGCGGGCTGACGGCCAACCTGACCAAGTCGTACTACGACGGCATCGAGAACGCGCCGGACTGGAACGGCTGCAACACCGCCGAGACCTGCCCCGGGCTGGAGCGGGTGGAGGCGCAGTCGGACCGGACGCAGTACCTGGAGGACGCGGGGTACGTGAAGCTCCGCGAGGTGTCGGTGGCGTACCAGGTTCCCGACCGTCTGCTGGGCGCCCTGGCGGGGCGCGTGCGCTCCGCGCGCATCTCGCTCTCGGGACGCAACCTGAAGACGTGGACGGACTACACCGGGCTCGACCCCGAGGTCAGCAACTTCGGCAACCGCGCCGTGGGCCGGAGCCAGGACGTGACGCCCTTCCCGCCCAGCCGCTCGTTCTGGCTGAGCGTGGACCTGGGAATCTGACGCGACCACACCCGGACAAAGAGAACCCATGAGAACCAGATTTCTCCCGCTGGCGGGGGTGGCCCTTCTGGTCGCCGCGTGCGGCGACATCACGGTCCCCGACTACGAGAACCCGCCGCTGGACGACCTGCTGAACCCCACCGTGCAGACGGTGCGGGCGGCGGCCACGGGCGTCCTCCAGGGGACGCGGCAGGACACCGACACCTACGTGCGCTGGGGCGGGATCCTGGGGCGCGAGGGGTACTACCTGGACGGCAACGAGGACCGCTACGTGCGGACGCTCTTCGCGGGGAACCCGTCGGGGAGCAACTTCACGGGGAACTCGTACTGGACCACCCCGTTCCGCAACATCCGCACGGCCAACCTGCTGATCGCGGCGGTGGACAAGGTGGAGCTCCCGGCCTCCGAGAAGGCGGCCATCAAGGGCTTCGCCCGGACCATCCAGGCGCTGGACTACCTCCAGATCCAGAACACCCGGGACAAGATCCCGGTGCAGGTCAACACCTCGCTCGACTCGCTGACCACGCCGCCGCCGCTGGTGGCCAACCGCGCCGAGTCGTGGGCCTTCATCTCGTCGCTGCTGGACCAGGGGCTGGCCGACCTGGGCGCGGCGGGGGACGTGGAGCTCCCGTTCGCGATCCCGTCGGGGCTGGTGCAGTTCGGCTTCACCACCACCAAGAAGTTCGCGGAGCTGAACCGCGCGCTGAAGGCCCGCGTGGAGGTGTACCGCGCCAGCGAGTTCAAGGGAGACGCCCCGGACGTGGCGCGCTACCAGGCGGCGCTCACGGCGCTCCAGGGGTCGTTCCTGGACCTGAACCGCCCGCTGAACTACGGCCCGTACCAGACGTATTCGGCGAACTCGGGCGACGTGGCCAACACGCTGTCCGACCCCAGCGGGAAGACGGTGGCCGACTCCACGCTGATCCTCCGCGCGCAGACGCAGCAGGGGAGCGCCCTGAAGGACGCGCGCCTCCTGGCCAAGACCGAGGCGAGCGCCAACATCGCCACGGTGCGCGGCCTGAGCAGCAACCGGGTGTTCACGCTGTACACCACGCGCCCGTTCTTCGGGCCGGGCGGCACGTCGTCGCCCATCCCCATGGTGCGCAACGAGGAGCTGATCCTCCTGCGGGCCGAGGCGCGGTACTTCACGGGTGACGTCCCGGGCGCGCTGGCGGACCTGAACTTCATCCGCGTGAACTCCGGGCACCTGGCGCCGCTCGTGGTGGCCGACATCGACACCCGCGCGGAGTTCGTGCAGGCGCTGCTGTACGAGCGCCGGTACTCGCTCCTCTTCGAGGGCGCGCACTCGTGGATCGACTATCGCCGCTTCGGCTTCCTGGTGGAGCTCGAGGCGCTGGCGACGCAGCGCGTCGGCGGCGGCACCGACAAGGTGGCCACCTGGCTGCCGCTGCCGTCCAACGAGACGCTTCCGCGTCAGTGACCTGACCCCGGATCCTCTCCGGTCGACGTGAAGAAGGGGCCGCGCGGTCTTCCGCGCGGCCCCTTCTCCATCCCCCCCGATCCCCATCGACCGACCCGCCGGCATCTTTTCGATCGAACGATTCCCATCTGTCCCCGCGCATCCTCCCGATCTACCTTCTCCCCCCGCACCTTCGCACCTTCGCACCTTCGCACTCGCACTTCCTCCCATGATCCTCCTTTACCTCGCCGCGGGCGGCATCGCCGGGACGTGGGCGCGCTACGGGCTGGGGCGCTGGGTCCAGGCGTCGGCGGGGGACGGGTTCCCGTGGGGGACCTTCGCCGTCAACCTGCTCGGCTCCTTCCTCCTTGGGCTCCTCCTGCGCTCCACGGAGACCGCCCCCGTGTCGCCCGAGACGCGCGCGATGCTGACGGTGGGCTTCTGCGGCGCCTTCACCACGTTCAGCACCTTCACGCACGAGACGGTGGTGCTGCTGCAGGAGGGAGCCTGGGCGCGGGCGGCCGCGTACGCGGTCGGGAGCCTGCTCCTGGGCCTCGCCGCCCTCGCCGCCGGCCTCGCCACCGCCGGCCTCCTCGTCCCCGCGAAGGGGTGAGGGAAGGCCGGAGACGAGGATCTCAGATTCGGTATCCCGCCGTGGAACCCTCAGCGGCGATTTGTATCGAAATTTTTTTGAAGAGGCTCCTTTCGGCCCTACCTCCCTCGATTTCGTCTTCCCGCCGCGTCTTCGTCATCGAAGGATCGCGAACTGCGTCATCAGAGGGTCGGCGCGGACGCCTGCCCCTGCTCCACATCCCCCGATGACGCCGTTGGCAGGGCCTGGGCGTGCACGAGACTCTGATCATGGGTGAGATCGACTGCACGTTCCGGCGCGGAATCCGGATCAACGGTAAACGGCGGAGAGTCGAGGGATTGCCTCGCTTCTCCGCCGATTCGCGCGCGACTGAAGGATCTATCTGTCAAGACCCGGCAGATTGTGTGGGTCTGAACGGAAGAGCTCGGGCCGGTTCTGGTACCAGTCCAGAAGCGCGTCGCGCGGGGTCTTGTGCCCGAGAGCGCGCTGGGGGATGTGGTTGACGTAGAC
>Ga0247770_1001102_pt1 | contig 23214 bp, 17 predicted proteins | sample UWRJL136409B6_FD_179943 | JGI IMG/M metagenome (GOLD analysis project Ga0247770, IMG submission 179943) | Plant litter microbial communities from Arlington Agricultural Research Station in Wisconsin, United States - UWRJ-L136-409B-6 | ecosystem: Environmental > Terrestrial > Plant litter >... | reverse complement strand
TGTGGGTGTGGGTGGTGGCACGGACCGACCAGCATGTTCAGTTTCAGGTGTGTTCGGAATCCCCCCCCCCCCAACTTACCCTGTTACCAGCCAGTCATGAGACCTCCAGACGCACTACTATGGAATCCACGTCTTGGTTGATCTTCGACTGTGGTATTCGCTCCCAACCAGCTACACCAACTCCATCAATCTGCGGCCAGTTATCGAGATATTAGCGGAAATGTACTGTTTTACAGCTCACCAGCAATTCTCAATTAGTGAGAGATCTGGAAAGTACTGTGTGTTAAAAAAGTGCTTTAGACTGTGCTCCTCTTTCCAAGCCTTCACAATATTATAACCTCGCCTTGGTCCGTGTCCTGAATCGCTATCTTCTTCAAGAACGAGCTTCTTACCCGCATCAAGACAAGGCCGAACTGCAACTTCTAAGATATTATCGTGATATATCTAAAGGCTTATCTTGCCATTTGCGTTGGTTAGAACCTTATAGAAATAAAGATGGGACTTAATTCCAACCAACAGCTGCCCAGACGTGATAACGCTCGACCGACTCGTCATTAGCAAGCGCATGGCAGGCGATCACGCCACAGACCCTGATTAACGTGCGACCGGTCGTCGCCGCGATTAATGAGTTCTATCCTTCGACCAAGTGCACCGTCGTCCAGATGCAGAGGCCGAGGGTGATGAGGCAGGTGATGAGGATGCTGTATGTGCCACGCCGAGTCAGCATCGAGGACTGTTAGGTGGGCACTACATAGCCCCAGCTAACCAACAGTATTAATCTGTGCACTGAGACTTGTGCGACAGAGGATTGTGCCTGTGTCACAACAAGCAGAACAATCTGAAAGATGGTTTCCAGTTTGTGAAAGCTAGATGCCTGGGAGGAATTTTAAAGTGAATGTGACGGCCCTGCAATCGTGGGATGGCAACAACGCCAAGCCTGCGCTCTAGGACGCCGTTGCCCGTCACAAGACGACACTGCGCGAGCTGAGGATCGATAGCATGAACAAAGGGGGGGTGACGCGATTGAGCGAGACCGGGATATAGCGTTTGCACTCGCCGGGTTTACACGCCCCAAGGTGCTGAAAGTTAGGCCGGGTATGCTGTCAGTGCTGCTGTCGGCATGGAGGCGGGGGAACCCCGCGGCCGACGACGATGGGTTCTTGGAGGGTTAGGGAGCTGACCTATTGGGAACTGGACAGGGCCTTTCGGCCTACCTTGTGGAGGACCGCCGGCCAAGTCGCTTGAGCACCACTCTTCTTGACGGAATATGTTCCGAGGGACAAACGTTGGCCTAGTGGGTTTCATGAGCCACGTTTCCGAGTCAGTCGCCATAGTTACAATAGCAATTCTAGGTTATATAGTGTAGCAGTCATCAAACCAGACTCTGGTTTTGGTAACCCTAGTTTGATTCTGAGTGCAATCTTCGCTTTTCACTTTTGCACATACCTCAGTCACAGACATTACTGTCTAGTGCTGTGGCATTTTTGTGTGCTTTGTTGAGAAATTTATAGTGGTGTTGGGTTGGAAGGCAGCTCTGGTAAAACCGGACTTGGCGGTTAGGGTTCGGGTTCATGATCTAATGGCTAAGCCAGTGCCGGAAAAGAAAAGATGACCAAATGATTATCAAGGGCTAGCGGAACGAGATTCTAGAAAATGAACTGTATTACTTACGTAGGGAACTAGGATCAGTTCCCTAGGACAGGGTGTAGAGCACCCCAACTATACAGAATAATTGATGCTGTAAAGCTGTAGTGTCCCAGTGTTCTGTCCCGAGACGTCACTCGGGACAGTCCCGGGGCCGTGTCCCGGGTCTGACTTGGGACACTATGGTTGGCCCACTATGGGGCTTGTGCCCTCTTCGAGTTTGTGCTAGGAAAGGAGCTCTGAAATACTTTCCTTATTACTACTTTTATAACCTACTGTGAACCTTTGCAATAACAGGAGTGCTGTGGAGTAGGTACTTAGATTCGTCTTAAAAGCCCGTTTTCTTGTTTTTTTTTATTTTATCAAACTAGGTAAACTTTACACAGCGACCTAACACATGCTAACCTAACGCATGCTATCACACACTTGCCGATTCCACAGGTGTGCCTTGCCCCTTAGTTAGTTTATACCTTGTTACTGAGTGTACGGCCTGTAACTTGCTAGTTTTCGGCTCTGCTGCACGACAAACGCCCATGCACGGGCGCGGCAGCAACAGCTTAGGGGCTGCCTCGCGTTTCTCGAGCTCTGGATCGGCCATGAGTTGTACACCAGGGCGGCCGTTGAAATTCGGCAGCGACAAGGCTCGGGTGGTGAAGCTGAGGAAGAGGAGGACACTGATCTTCATGGTCGATGGGGTGAGAATAACTAGAGAAGATATCAATTCACGATGGAGTGATTCGACTATACGGTGGGAAGCCTGAGCTGAAATTGTGGAAGAATGTGACTGAGGAGGGAGACAGCGAACAATTCGAAGTGGCAATAGGAGCCCCTCTTATACACAAATGCTGCCCTGCACAAAGCTCGGACAATCCTTATCGAGACTTCGTTGCTTTGTGGAACTTAAATCCTTGGTCGTGGGAGTCGGTCTGGCCGCATTGATGCATGTGAGCCGAACGTGTAGCTGCTTGTAGCCTATTAGCATCGAAGGCCAACATCCCGTTGAAACTTAGTAACGAATGATATTGAGGAAAAGTTGACCATGGGGGTTGGGCTACTGCACACACGACCCTTGCATGCATCGTCCCCTCTCAGCTAACCAGATCCAGCTATGTGAACGTCCCGCCATCGGCTCTGGGCAACACAAAGACAGCACTTTGTAGGACGTGCTCTTGCGTCCTTGCCAAGCGTCTATGGCGGGTTTCGGCGGCGGCGGCGACGTGCCCCCCCGAACACTTCCATCTCCTTCCCGAACTCTTCCGAGAGACTGCGGCTAGGTACCCTGAAGTACGCGAGCTCGTGAATGACTATTGAACTAAATCCATCCTCTTCTCGGCAAGAGCTGGCGGGAGTCTGTACCTAGTGTATGTGGGTCATAATTCCGATACGCTCGGCAAACACCAATTCTCATCCAACTGATACCAAACCTGTGCTGCTGGGCCGACCTGCCCCCATATTCCCGAGTGAGTGGACCCAGGCCACCACTCCCGAGCCGCCGAAGCCAAGTACGCTGTGGCTGTGAGCTATATTCAAGGCTTCGGATGTGATCAAGACCTTGCCCAGGGATGCGAATATCTGGTCCGCAGCGTAGCTTCACAGTGCGAGTGGACGCTGCAATAATCTCAATTCTGAAAACACAATAATTGTCTATGGCCTCGAAGGTCTTTGCCCTTTGCAGTCAGTCTGGGGCCCAGGTTTGCTATTCTAATACCAAGGCCACTAGGCCGAGGATTCCATGAGTTTCCATCTTATCACAGTGGCGCCCAATTGGCGCTTGCCAACGGTGCTAGCGCTTGTGTCTCTTCCAATGGAGATCCTTTTCTCCGTTGGTTGGTGATGCGCGTGAGCTGCGTCGATGTCAACGCAGTCGACGAGCGCGGTGAGACTCCATTGGATCAGCTGGCAAGATGGAGCCCCAAAAAAAGGTGGGGGAAAAAAAAAGGATGTCTTGTATTCCCCCCCGGTAGCTACACTCGACACTGGCATTGTTCTAGACGCTTAACGACTTTCTCCACGAAGGAGAGGCCATCGATGACCGAACCCCCCGCCTTGACACGGTCCAGTGCTGCATCGCAATAGAGAGGGCCCATGTAAAGGGGCAACGATCGCTGCGCGACGTCAACGAATCTCTGCGCCAGGTTCTCTGGTGGAACGGACGCAAAGCCAAGATTCTCTAGGGTCGCCCACGTGCCAATTTCCAACAGCGTAAGGCCCAAGCCGTAAATATTATGCATTCGGGACGATGGCAGGCGGCCCTGCAACATGTTGGACGCCATGTCTTAGAGCTCAGGGTGGCGGCAGCGGTCGAACCTCGAAGCCGCCTACCAACAAGACACGCTAGGGTCGTGCTCAGGCCGGCTCACCTCGAAGCCGCCGATGTACGGCTCTCGCGCCGAGATAGCGCCAGTAGAGCGGCCGGGAAGAAAAGTACGTTTCCAGAATAGAATCTCTTGTGCAAGATGCCAACCGCGTGTATCTCGGCTAGCGAGCAGGCGAGCATGTATGCTAACTTGATGCGGTCACCCAGGATGGGCAAGGCGACAGGCCGGCCGTCCAGAAGTGCCCGGGAGAGGTACTACTGCAGCGTGACCGGTCTGTTCCTTACGTCGGCGGCGGGGGGGCATTTTGAAGAGGAGGCCAAATCGGCGCGACTCCTTGTTCTGTACCAGCCCGACGCAATCCAGCGTCCGTAAGCCTGCAGGTTTCTCCTGTGCTCTGAGATCGTGCGCGACCCGCTTGGCCTGGTCTATGGCCTTGAGCTGAGCCGGACGTGTCTTTGCCGCGTCGTACGATCGCCACTCGACCAGCACCCATGGCTTTCTCACGAGGGCCCGCTACAATCCCGTCTAAATGGATCGAATAACCGGTTAGTATGCTTATGGTAGGCAGCTTAGTAGGTAGGCGGGGAAGGGAAACTCATACCCTGGAATAATAAGCTGTCAATCAGTTTCGAGTCCTCAGCGGCCGACACATCACGATAGTTTGAAACTCGATCTGCTGCGCTTTCGCTACAGTCGATCGCTTCCGGGAAGGACCCGGCGGGAGCGTTGGAGGTGGCCGCGGCTCAGCCAACGAACTAAGCATGCTTGTACTGCAGCGAGGTGAACACCTCTGGTAACCTAAAGTCGACGCCTCCCAGCCCAAAAGTGGCTCGTCGCAGCGCTACAGCGGCCGCTGCCTTGTCGACCATCTGACCGATCTCCGCCACAATTTCATGCAGCTCGCCGCCGATGACGTCGTTCAGCTTGACAATCTTGGAGTGGTTGCCGTGCACCGCGATCCGCGTCTCCTTGTCGGGCGCCAAGTCGAGACATGCCGATGACCGCGGGACCAGCAACCGGGGAAGCCCAGTACGCGCCCACCCGGAGTCGGGGTTGCTTGGATCATTGAGCTGCGGGTTCGGCGTCTCATGAGTCTCGTAGCAGCTGACGACGCGGATGTGCTTGCAGGCCACCGGGAAGCGCTGGTTGAGCGACAAGAGCAGCGGCGCCTCGGGTCGCAGTTGCGAGAGCAGCGACGCTAACGGTTTTCCCTGTACCAGAACCTCAAGTTCCGGGTTGTTGGGGCCGCGGTACGGCGCGCCGAAGAAGACCATGCCGCACGGCGATGCATTTCGTCAGGGGGTGGGGCTTTATCGATAAAAGGAGCGACTTCCCCCTCCCCTCGAAGGTGACTGCTGTGATGACTTCTCTCCTACATCATCTCGCCGCGTTTGTGCCACGGCCGCTGCTTCTAATCGCCTTAACCCCGACTACAGCCTGCCTCGTTATACCATCGCCGGCCCTTCAGATCCGACCGCATGAACGACATCGTGAGGATCCTTACCCCCATTCGCTTGGGGGTATAGGCGTCACCGTCGGCGCTTCTGTTAGTCCGTCCGCGTGGCGGCGCAGTGCCTCTAGAGCTTCGCCGATAAAAGGAGCGGTTTCCCCCCTCCCTCTCGAGGGCGACGGCTGCGACAACTTGCTTCGTACATCTATCTTGACACCCACAACCACCACTTCCTGTCGACGGCCCAGGCCAGCATTTGCTTCACGATGCCCAACTCCCCGATCTTTAAGAAACGGCAGCTGCCATTCAGGAGAACAGCTATTCCGTTTAAGGCCCGCAGTAAGCCCAGACCACGCTGGTTTATCTAGTATAAGCGCGCGTTCGGAGGGGCCTAACGGCATATTGACGAGGGTGACGAGGAGCCTTACGATCTGACGTGGGCTGAGAAATGTGTCACTTACGTCCTGGCTCCTGACGGTAAGGGTATCCTTACAGACTTGGAAATGCACAGGCTTCACTAACAGAAGCGTTATCCTTACTTCGTTAAAGATTATAGAGGCGACTTACACTGTTAATATACCTGGAAATAATACTTTAAAGGGGTACGTGTACAGTGCGGAGTTAAAGGTAAGATTAATAAAGTAGATAACAATAGGCTTGCCCTTTAGGCATAGGTATTAAGTAAGATGGTATTACCGACTTCTTTTAACTAACGGCGTGTGTGGGCTTAGAGGAGAATGGAAAGGAATCAAGTGGGATACTGGGCGATGGGCTAACGGTTTAAACGCTAGTAAGTGTTAGAAAGAAGGGAGTTCTAGCCAGAGGCAAGAACAGTTAGAAAGAAGAGTCTGGAAACCACTAGAACAATAGATTTGTAACCATTGCCACAGACGCGCAATTGTAGCCGCGCGGCTTTGCTACACAGCTTGCCACTATTCACAGCTATAAGGAAGGTTCTCTGGCTGAGCCAGAGAGCCGAACAAGCAATACAATCACGCAGTTGCAACCCCTTCAATTCTACAGAATCCAGAGTGCAGTGCTTCTGACAGTAAGCCTAGATTTAGGTCTCCCCCTTACTTTATAGGTAAGCGGATTACCCTAACCTAACAGGAAGATCATAGTGTTCTACTTACATATTAAGAAGTGGTAGGGTATAGGGGAGAAGGTAGAGATAGACTGGACCTGGGTGGACGCTAACATTAGAGAACACAGAGCTTAATGCTTAATAGAGCACTGGAATCTTAGACCGCGATAATAAGCATATATATATTTAATTTCTAGCAGTTGTTAAATATTTATATGGCTTGTAAAGATGTGCTGTTAACTATTTGCAGGTGTGAAACCTAGTGACGGTAAGTGTCGTGATAGTGTCATAGGTAACATTACCTACTGTATGTCCAGCTCTGCCTTCGCTGTAGCTAAAATCCAGTAGTTTTCTCCTGGTTAGGCTTGACATAACTCTATGTGGGAAGAAGGACACTGCGCCGTTAATGCTGCGCTGGCCGCGCAGAGCTATAGGGCCCGGCGCCCTCGACTTGGTAGTATGATAACTATTTCGTCTGCACTGTAACTGAAGGGCAAGCCTTAAGTCTGGGGGCTCACTTTTTGTCCACCCCTGTTTTCGACCACCGTGTCCAATCTTACCACTATTTCGACCCCGGACAAACCTTAATTTCTCTCCCATTTCAAATGCAACCTTTTCCATTCTTTCCACGTAGTAAAAGCAACTATTAGAGATGCAGTGGACTGAATTTGACATGTGCACGGCCTGTGCAGCTGTCAAAGCAGGTCTACTAATTCGAAAGGCTGCACGATAGTATGCCATTCCGTATACTACCCTCTAAGGCCGATTGGCTGGCCACCTTCCACACACAGTGGCACGTTAAAGCTACTAAAGGCTTTCTATACCTTAAGAGGACCTTTTAGCCGGGTGGAGTCTTTTTCAGAACAACCTTAGCGACCCCCTTTTACGTATAACGATTCGAGAGCTATCTACTAGAATTTCTGTTAAGCGAGGAGACTCCTACTGTATTAGAAAACGTTAGGTTCGACATTTTATTAACAGGTATCTAATGATTAAAACTTAAAGCTTATAGAGGATAAATACTATATATGTGAAAGCAGTTATAAGGAAGGTTATTTATAAATTGTCAAACTGCAGTGGCAGTTCTTAGCGGTTAGGCGCTTAAGCGCTTTACCGCTCCAGGCTAGGCTGGAGCGCAGGAGCCTTTAGTCATGTGCTCTCCTCATATATAGGGAGCTTTCTTTTCTATTTAGTCTAAGAGCTTTGCTCTCCCCCTTTCTACTTAATTAAGTTACTTTATAACTGCACTTTTACTGTTTCTATAAGCTCCGTAACCTTAGTGAAACGTTCTACAGTTATAAGCCTAGTGTGACGACCCTGCAGGCCGTCACTTAGGCCGGGGCGGCCCGACGAATCCCCCGCAGAAGGAACAGTGCAGGAGGACAGTGTACACTGTCCGAATGCACTGGGCCAGGGGTGCAAAGACCCGAAGCCCCTACGACCAGTGAGAAAGTGCTTAGTGGTCCACAAGGACTGACAACACCAAGCACCACTCAGTTAACTGCTTAGCCGTAACTGCGTAGTGCACCACTAAGCATAATAGACTAAGTAAGGTACGAAGTACCTCCTAGTTAGTTAGTATAGATAGCTATAGTTGTGCCCACAACCTCTATGAGGGACTCTGGTTCCTCACGCTAGTATTTAATTATTTGTTTGTGTCCTACTGTCCAGACTCACCTCTGCGCATTATAGTGACAACGACCTACAGTGACATTAAACCCCCGTCTAGGAGTACTAGCTTAACAAGCCGTCTTCGGAACGCCCCTTACCTATTAGCGTCCTGCTATACGTTCTGTCTTAACCCACGCCAGTCCTTTCAAGGCCTGTATCAGGTGCAGGTTGTAATACCTAGCTTTATCTAACTAAGTAAAGTGTAGAATAAAGTATTTAAAAAGCTTATAAGCAGCACCTTTTATAAATTTATAATAATGTGAAAAATCCTTTCTTACTAAACACATCTAAACTTATTTGCTAATTTACTAATCTAGCTTATTATAGTTAAAGATGTTAATTTTCTAGCCACTGAGTACTCTGTACCGGGTACCTTATAATGTGGTTACGTACCCTGAAACCACTAGTTGAATCTTCTAGAACCCTAAAGGGTTCCAGAAGATTCTAACCCACTCCAGGGCCCCTTAGGGCCCCCCGGAGCACTCCGAACCTTCTGGAATTTAAGGGGGTTCCACCCCCTGAATCCAGTGGGGTTACTGCCCTATAGAATCAATTAGAACATCACAGTGGCCACGTCAGCCACTACGTTAACAGAACCACGTAGAGTGGTTCAGAACAGTACTATTCCATTATTATATTAGTTAGCTCCACTTTACAGAAGGCTTTGGAATTCTTCTAGACCCTCCCATAGCCTATAACAGGCTCTCTCCTCTATTATATCTAATTCTAGTAAAACAAGCAATTTCACTCCATTCCAGTCATTGTATAAGGCACTGCCTTCTAGATCCTCTTATTTCCAGCGCTAATATTCGCTGTAACAACCCTCTTACAGAGGCACTGCCTCTGTAATTCAGACCATTTGTTTGCTTCCTACAGCGCTTACAGCGCTGTCGTATGGCTTGGACTAGTACGCACTTCTTCCTCTGAGCCACAGCCGCTGTACTACAGCCCTGTGTGTTCCTGACGTTTAACAAAAGATATTACACTTTATAATAGTATCTTAACTGATAGTTAGAAACTTAACAGCTGATAAGACTAACGTAATTAAATTAAGACCCTTAAATACTATTTAATAAATTAAGGGATTTAAGACTTAATTAATTTAGCTGTTCTTAACGCAGCAAATCTATATATTAAACTAAGTATTCTGATAATCTATACGTTTATTAGCGAATAATAGGAGATAGTGACTGCGATTTATAACTTAAGCACTACGCTTTAAAAGAAAACGCCTAAAGCTTTAAAAGATGTTAAAACTAAGTTAAATCTTAAAATAGTTATAATAGAAAAGGTTAAAGATAAATCTAATCGTTTAGTAATTACAGCTGTTACTTACATTACTATTATAACTAAAATAGTTAAAGTATACTAATATATTTAAAACTATGTTAACTATATAGTTAATAAAAGCTTTAAAGCATTAATAATGTAATAGATAATGTAGAATAGTAAATTTACAATTAAGTGTTAATATACTTATTTAAGGAACACCTTAAGCCTAGCTAAACCTTACTAACTTCCCTAATGTATTAAGAATACTAAACGGTTATAAAATAGGTTAAAAGCGCTAACGTGTTAAAGGATTAATAGATAAAAGATTAAGAGGTAGCTTATTATAAAGTAGAAGGTCTTAATATTACAGAGATTAAGGGACACTTAGTTATTAAAGACTGGCTCAAAACTAGTTAGGTATATATAATACTTATATAAGCCAGTTTAAAGCTTACTAATGAACTGGTGCGATGGCGCAACAGGGAAGAAACCACAAAGAGAACCACACCCACAGAACGTTATTATCGGCTTGAAAGGCCGACTCCCAGACTACTGGTCCTCCAATCGGAGGGACACAAATGCAACTGACGTAGAAAAACAGATACGTACCTAGTATAGAACAAAACCTAGTATGTGACGGTGCCTAGCATAGAACGGAGCCTAGCATGGAACAACAAAGGAAACGCGACTGTGGATCAGGTCATCTTCCTTCGATCGAAGGGCCAGAATGTCACTGGGCTTTCAATGGGAGGTCTTCGTGGTGAAAAATCGTCGGATCGATTGTTGATTGAAAGAAGCACGGTTCAAAGAACCGCGCGGCGCGGCTCCTTTTTAACGGTGGCACGCGCCAGAGAACGCATCGCTACGTACATAAACGGCTACAGTAATATTACACACAGAGCCCAAAAAGAACGACAGGGTCGGCCTGAACAAACGCCCCGAGTTACTAAACTAATAGAATAAGAGGTTTAAGGGCTCTTAAAGATTGGGATCTTAGGGCTTTGCAGACGGTGTTGTAGTGATCTATAGGTTAAACCACCAGTAGGCAGCAGGCGTGGGCTCGAATCTTGTGGATGAGGGTAGCTTAATAGAAGATTCGAGGTTAGTTGAAAGGAATGATAATTTCTTCCATATTCCAAGCGCTGTTGTGAAGCTGTTAGGCTAGGTAGGAGAATTCGAAGACTGGCACGTTGCGGGGAATTGAATGGAGTATAGGATACTCCGGGATGGGAGGAATCGGAGTTGAATTGATGGTGTGTAGGATGAAGATTAAAAGACTTCTCTCCTGAGGGGGCGGCCCCTTTATATATCTATTTTCCGGCTCCAGGCTTCTATATTCCACTCGAACAAAGTTTGATAATTAAGGTTCTGAATAGCCGGTACAGCCGTTACGGCCAGTAGCTACGTGAGGCTAAGTTATAGATAAGATAGAGATAACGATATTATAAATTATCATATAATAGATAACCTTATATAAAATAGAGTTTCAGATATGTTTTATACTCTATTCTTCATTCCGAATATCTTTGGCTTATTCAAACCTTATTTGGGCCACGTTTCGGCTATATAAAACCTCGATTTAAGGTTTACGTAACTTCTTGCCTTTTTATAATCTATTCTAGAAATTCCAGAAATGGAAAAATATTTTTTGGGGTACAGGGTACGCAGTTACAGGGTACGCAACGCTATGCTCAGGTTCTATTTTATAGCCACAGGGTAAGCTATAGTGCTTATACGCCTTATAAGCTTCTTGCTTATAGTTATAGCTTATGAAGTTCCAGTCTTATAAGAACTTAAAGTATAAAAATCTCCTCTACCCAGTCGGGCCGTTAGAGATACTTATCGTACGCTGTCTGCAACTCTTTAATATCGCCTTCCGCTGTGATGTCGATTGGGTGAGACTGCCTGTCGCGGAGCCGGCAATTAACGCTCTGTGTCAGAAAGAAGGGGATTCAGGGACCCTGGGCATCTAGTCAGCGGAGCTGACTGGATGCCTGGCACTGCCAGAGCGCCAGTGAGCCTCAGCCACTGGAGAGACGAAGCCTGAATCCTGCAGAATAGTCTATAAAGAAGCCTCTGGCTTCCAGCCAGAGCCAGAAGGAGAGAGTGAACACAAGCAAGACAATCATGCAGTTACAACCCCTACAATTTCACAGAATCCAGAGTGCAGTGCTTCTGACACTCTGTACAACTTGGCTGTCCTCCTGGAGAGCGAGTCCCAGCAAGATATGGTAGATCTCCTGGGCGGAGTAGTCTCTCTCGCTGATCAGCTTGTTCATGAGCTTTGACACAAAGGAAACCATTGGGTTGTAGTGTTGTAAACTTTCCGCTAAAATTTCTGCAATAACCCTCAATACAAGTAACAAAACATTATCAGAAATTTCTGTTTAATTTCTTTCGCTTCCCTTACGTGCCTCACGCAACAATAGCCTCAAGCCTTAGCATGTCACCGCTTAGATCACCTACACCGAACGAGAGGCGCTCCAGCCTCCCCATCCCGCGTGACAAAAAAGACACGGCCATCGCACTTAACCTCTCTGTGGCACCAAGCTGTTCCTCGACAAACTTCAGGCAGTCGATGGCGACCTGGGCGTACCCACTGCCCATAAAGATGGGGAGCTTCGTTCTGGCCATCATCACTAGTCTCTCCTGCACTTCGCCGAGGAGGCGTGAAGTACGTCTGTTTGGGGCGAGAGGCCGCCCTGCTGAGTCATTGTGCGGGAATGGGGGAATAATTGGCCGCTTTCCCGGTCACCAACCACGTCAGTTTCCGAGTCTTCTCAGTAGCGGCCTAAAGCTATCTTCCCGCGCAAGAAACAACGTGGTGCATCTCTTAACATTTCGTGACGCGATAATAACGGTCTAAACCCACTACACTAGTGTTCCATGAGCGGGCCGGGCCGGCCCTTGTTACGACGCTGATAGGGCGCTACTTACGTAACGAAACGCTTAGTCATCCGTACGAGAAATTTCCTCCAGGTTTTGCGGGGTAAGGTTCGATTTGCAGGATCTTGTCTTGTTGTTGACTTCCTCAGCCCAGCTTAGAACTCGACATGGCAACCGTTGCAGACGCCGCAGCCCGCTTTCGTCTCGTCTTCAACGTTCCGCTGCCCGCTCTCGAATCATGTAAGAGTGCAATCTTCACCGCAGGCGTGGAGCGCTATCCCGGCCCAGGGGAGTACACGTGTGGGACGTTTGACTGAGGAACGAAAGGCTCGCGAGCAGCGGAAGTTCAGTTGCAAAGTGACTTAATTAGGTAGAAAAGGGGAGTGCGAAGCACCCCCCAGTTATATACAAATGGAAGCTCCCTGTGTGTGGGGAGAGCACATGATCCAAGGCCCCTGCGCTCCAGCGAAGCCTGGTTCGGCAGGGCGCCTGCGCGCCTGAGCGCGCCTGAGCGCCTAGCGAGGCGGCTGCGGTTCGACAGTAAAACATCACTCACCGGAAGCGCACCTCAGCTACAACCACCAGCTTCCCAGCTTCCACGAGGGCTCCTCTCGGAGCAAGGCAAAAGAGCTTGGCCTTCATGTCATTCTGGGGATTTCTGCCTACACTTCCACCTACGCTGGGGAAGTCGGTGAATCGGGCATTGTCCTGGTTTGGAGGCGCAATGCGGACAGCATACCAGGGTCTTTCACGACGCCTGACCAACGGGATGTCAGCCGAAGCCTTCAGGCCAGCAACGGATCCCCGTGGTTTCTTGTAATTTACCCCTGGGCGCCTGGCCGCCGTCTCTGGTTCCCGCCTTAAGTGAGTGCTTCGCAGATAGCCCGTCGATACAGAGGCTCATTAGTTGGTGCCACCATGACGTTGTCCGTAAGAACAACGCTGGACTACTCGGGAATACTTGACCTGGGGGATGGACGAGGGAGTTGTCAGGGTATGCTGCGAGTTTCAATTACAGCCGACCTCGATCTTGTGGAGTTTCTTGGCAATGAGGTGCTTTTGATCAATGTTCAATGCCAGGAGATAGCTGGGGTTTATAATTAGAGCAGGGTCTCAACAGAAATACAGCGGGCAGACTTTGAGGAACACGCCATGCCATGTCCCTGATCTAATATGGACACCAAGCTATGCCGGTAAAGATTCGCAATACAAAAGCCTCGACTAGCCTCGTTGAAGCGAGTTGGATAGGTTGTTAAGCGGTTATGGAAGCCCATTGAGCCCTAATGTCTTCCTTGTACCAGACACTTCAGGGGTGGGTCTGTCGCGATATTGGTCTGTCGATCCGGGGAGATCCCCGTCTTTGTGCACCGCGACACTAAAACACGAGTGGTGTGGTGATATGTTTAGGTGCCTACCTTGTCTGCGGAATTTCCAGCCCTGATTCATCTCAACCACCTCACTAGGCTTTCCTCCCACATCATGCTAAGACATACGACGGAACATGAGGCGGCGTCCCATACACCATATACCGAAACATGTACCTCCCCCACTTCCCTCCGGGATATCTGTCCTCCGGCGCTGGGACCGGCGCATATTCATCGAGGTCCACATCGAGGGTGCGAATGGTGCGGAATCCGGCGCGCTCATACGCTGGCCACGCACCGGCCGATGAATGAACCCATGAAAACGCCCCTTTGTGTCCGTCGATCAAATCAGTTCCCCATTTCAGAAGGGCAGAGCCGACGCCGCGGCGCTGGAAGTCGGGCGACACCGAGAGGCCGACGACGTAGATGCATTTGACGTCCAGGTTGTCCTTGGGCATGATGGCGTCCATCCACTCCCTGAGGTCCCTGTCCGTGAGCTCCTCCAGTCGGGCGATCAGATCGTCGGGCTTGGGGGGCTCCTCCTTTTCCTCCACCTTTGCCGTTTTCCCTTCTCCACCAGCAACCCCGCCCTCACCGCTTCCCGGCTTCGCTTCCTCACCACCCTTGCCGTCCTTCGCTGCCTCCTTCACACCCTCTGCACCCCCCTCCTCAACAGGGAAAACAGGCGGCACAATCCCCCGAAACCCCCAAATACAAAACCCCAGGATCTCCCTCGTCTTTTCATCAACTGCCTTCACAATGCGGATCCGCGGGTGCTTGAGCTCATTCGGGAGACTCTTGAGCGCGTACTCGCCCATGAGAAATGGCGCCTTGCCGTGGCTCTTCATTTCGGTCTGTGAGTCCGTTTCGAAGGCGGCGGCGCTGATGGCCGCGAGTGCGGGGACATCGGCAAGGGTGGCGGGGAGGATGTGCGGAGGGTTACTCATTGCAGTTGTTGGTTGGTGGTGGTTGGGTCGGCGGACGGAGCGTATTCAAAGAAGGGACTGGGATTGAGGTGTGGAAAATAGCGTGGGAAATAGGAAGGAATAGCGGTGATGATCGAGAGGCTTTATCGGAGTTGAAGGCTGGAAGATTGGCGGCTGCCCGGTTCGGTCGGATTTTGGAAACTTGAAGCGGGGTTGGCGGTCCGAACGGCGTAGAGTCACCCGGCGACTTGCAGCAAGCGAGTGTGACGGTAAAAAGCGTTTCAGTTTGCGGCCGAACTTCCTTTCAGCCGCCTTCCTAATGCAGAAGACTAAGCTTACATTTCCTAAAGCACGCCTTCCGTACAGAACTCGTAAGCTGTCCCTCGACATTGGAGCCTCTGCGACCTACACTCAACACCACTGCCCACCCTACAGCAATGATCTCGCAGCCCGAACCAACGATTCGTAGCGACGGCTGAAAGGAGGTAGGCTTCCAGGTCACGGTTGTGACTACAGGAGTCTTCCGCGTGATTTTATGACCTAATCTGCCCCGTCTATGCTCACGATCAGAATCAAGCCAGAGGTAACGAATAAGGCGCGTACCTCCGAGCGACGCCCGGCTTCTCCCCTGTTCAACAACCCCCCCATATGGCTCTAGGGCCTCATGTCTCTAAATTTAAAGCGCGGTAGACGGAAAAGAAAACATTGGGAATAGCACATCGTGATCGTTGTGCAGGGAACGACGGATCCTTTCTGCAGAGATAGGCTTTTCTCCGGGATATCGCTCGCCTCAATCGAATAACGTTGGCCAAAATCGGTGCTGATGAGCGGAGGAGAGGGTGCCCAACATCGGTCCGTCATGTGGTGAAGCTTCTTTTCCGACCTGCGCCCCGCCTTTTACTTGTAATTTGACAGAAGCCAATGGATAAGACGCACTGGGCTACTGGGACGAGCGAGGGTGCGGGCCGCGCCGGCGTTGGTGCACGCTTGAACTTGCTAGTGTGACTGAGAACCAGATAGCCAATGCCTTACCATTCAAGGTCAGTGGTGGAAACGGTGGATGTGGTGAAATCTGTCTGGGCCGAACTCGCTGCTTAGGTATGCGAAAAGTGGAATCAGCCTTTCAATCCTGCCAGCCCTGTCCAATACATTGGTAGAATACAATCTCCTTCACGTTTTCTGTGGGAAGGTGCAGTCTCTGCGGGAGCTGAACATCAGAACCCTGGCAAAATTCTGCGTCAATCGGTGTGACTGTCCTAAAACCAATACTCTCAAATCTGGGGTTCTCTCCGAGATATCGATGCGCAGACATGTGCTGATCAAAACAGCAGCTGAAGATGATGTGCCGGCCACCCTGTGGCGTAAAATGGTCGAGATCCGACCCAGTAGCACAGGCGCGGCGCCGACTCACAAATGCGGTTCGTCAGACGCGAATTGATTTTCACTAGCACTTCACTGGCACTTCCATCCGAGTCATCCAGGCTCGCCGAGTCCGGTGTCTGGCTGGGGGGCGCTCTCGCAGCCCGCGGCATCCGGCCGCTACTTAATCGCATACCTTTGATATTAATGTCTGGGCTCGCAGCAAGAAGCAGGCCATCCCCCCTTCAACTTCGTTTCCTCGGCTCCGGATTCAAAATGCGTTGGAACTCTTTGGCATGGTTGGCCGTCTTGGATGCCTTGGCCTCAGCTGGCTCAGTGCGCTCACACGGCGTCTTTACGAGGCGTGATGTCGAGATCTGCTTCAAAGACTGATGAGCCAGTTCCAAGCGGCAGTTCCCGCCGCCACGCAGATCGGAAAGGAGATCTACAGTCACACGCTTGGCCGTCTGCAGGATACTCCTTACACGATTCCGCAGCAAGTGGATTGCTTACGAAGAGAGATGTAGCCACACCCCTCAAAAGTCCAGACTTTGTCAGTTTACGTAGAAAGTCTTAGCCACAGGTAGAAATACCAAATGTATTGGTAAACAATAGTGTAATGGTTTTTTAAAACTAAATCTGTTACGGTATAATAGGGGTTACCACAGATATGAAGTCTTACAGTACAGTCATGACATATGGTGCTGCACTAAAGGCCATGATGATCAGGTAGAATAAGTTATTGATGTTTGAGGCAAGAGTGGTTCTGCCTTCCCCTCCACCATTCTAAAATCCACGAGGTCGCGAGACGTGACTATGATGCCAAGCCAAATCCCCACTTTTCCCCTCCAAACAACACCTGGGCAGTAAGCGCTCGCTTCTGTTACTGAGCTGATCGTCCGAGAAACCACGGCATATGCTGGGTCTCGGGCAGCGCGGGCTTAACGGGGAAGTCTACCTTGATGAAGTTTATCGTCCATGGCAAGCGAACGAGACAGGCCAGCCAAGACATCGACCTCGATAAAGCGTCGACTAGGAGGGGGTTTAGGTTACCCGACCTCAAAGTTAGCTCACCCGACCTCAAAATAAGTGAGCTGACCCGACCTCAAAAATTTTTGAGGTCAAGTCAGCTTTTGGCCTACAGCTGGCAGCCTGAACCCACTTCCCCCTGTCAGAAAAACGGTGCACTCTGGAATCTCTGGGTTGCAACTGCTTGATTGAATTGCCTGTGTTGGTTCTGGCTGCAAGCCAGAACCCCTTTCTCTTATAGACCTATTAGTAGGATTCGGCCTTCGTCATTGTGGTGGCTCACGCTCACTGCCGTTCTGGCAGTGCCAGGCATCCAGTCGCTGACTAGATGCCCAGGGTCTCCTGAACCCCCTTTTATTCTGACACACCCCCTCAGAGCCAACCGAAGGCTGGCTCTGGACCTTTTCGTTCACATAGTACTTCTTTCAACCACCATACCCCCTGTGGGCTCTACAACCCCTATTTACTGGAGGAACCGCTGGTGGAGTGGAAAACTCAGGGCTTTGGTCAAGCCGTCGGCCGTCATACTATATGTAAGCGTGTGGTCGATTTTTATTGCTCCTCGGCTAGCCTCCTATCGAAGCCAGTGGTTTTTAATATCCACATGCCGTAGTTTAGTCCGTAGGGTGGCTATCTCCGCAGTCACCAACGGAATGGTTTACTTGTTGTCACATAAAATAGTAGTGTGGTGTTAATCCAGTTGAACAGACAGTTCGGCAAGCAGTTGGCTTATAAATAGGCCTACTTTCGTGGCTTGCGCCAGAGCCAGGAGCTCGGCTTCGGTGGTGGATGTAGTGACTGTATCTTGCTTATTGGCTCTCCAGCCCACAAGGCCGTCGAAGAGCTTCATTATGTAGGCCTGGGAGCTCCGTCGATCGATCGAATCATCGGCAAAGGAGGCATCGCTGGCTATTTTAAAACCGTCTCCACCCCCTAACCTCAGGGCCAGTTTTCGAGTGTTGTGGAGGTAGTAGAGCACTTGGTCGGCCGCTTTGTGGTGTTGTGGGCCAGGATTGGTGTTAAATCTGACCGGCCGTGACACTGTAAAGGCCACATCTAGCCTTAATCACTGCGGGGTAGATAATCAATCTAATCTATTATAAGTTATAGTTATAAATAAGGCTGAATAAGCTTATAAACTAAGCATACCCTATAGCAGTTAATATAACATAAACTAAACTACAGCCTATACAGCATTAATAAGCAATTGGCTATAACTGTACTGCGTACCCTATAGCCAGAAAATATTATTCCATTTCTGGAATTTCTGGGCTGGAAGTCTACAGGGTTAGAAGTTATGTAAACTTCAATTTAAGGTTTAATATAGCCGAACCTATGCCCTAATAGGGTTTAAATAAGCCAAGAGTGTTCGGGCTAAAAAATAGAGTATAAAACTTATACATAATTTTATTTGATATAAGCTTTTCTTATCTTTCGATTTGTAATAAGGTTTTCCTTATCAAGGTTAACGGAACGTTTCTCTCGGAGATAACAGTAATAACGGCCGAAATAAAGCTAAATAATAAACCTTATTCAAAGTGGGTTGGAAAAGCGGATCCGGAGAACTAGATATATAAAGAAGAGTCCCCCTCTCCAAAAGGGCTGTCCTCTCTTCATCCATCATCATATCAATTCCACTCCGATTCTTTCTATACTTAAATACTAACTAGTCATGTGACTCACCTACGTCATATCAACCTCTGATCTTCCTAATTCGCCTTAGTGCCCTCACAGCACTAGCTGGAATATAGAAGATAAATCCAACATCACTTGAATCCACTACTAAGCTAAACTCTTCCACACTCTTCCACCGGCTTGTCTCCCATTTTACCTGCCCCCTAGTGGTCCACCCCATTGACCACTACGAGCTCGTTTGCAAGGCCCCTAGCTACAAATCTTTATCTTGTAAGGAAGACTTTAAAGCGTCTATAATAAGCATGCTTAAAAAGGCTAAAAATAGAAATATTTAAAGACTAGAGGATGTAAAAGATATGTATAAGTAGGTAAATAATATAGATATTATTAAAAAAAGCCTTCTATATGTAATTATTAGTTAGTAGCTAATATGGCTATTAATAACAAATAGGTATTTATCTAGGGGGTTAGTTAGCTTAATTAGGGGTATAAACATCTTTTTTAACTACTTTAAGCTTATTCCATTAATAATCTACCTCTTTTTATTACAATAAAGACTTAATTCTTAAATAGTCTTAAATTTCAAGAAACTATTATTATTAAACTATCTTACCTTCAAAAATGACTAAGGACTAGTAACTGACATATACTCTACGAAAGTAAACCAAATCTACCCCCTAGGATTCTTTTTCTAAATAGCTTTCTAATTAAAGCTCTAATAATCGAGCTATTAGTTCCCCTGCCTTCTATAATGCTAGCCTTGTCTTCATTCTAGCGATTTTTAAGCTTGATCTCCAGGATTGAAGGTATCCGGAAGTAATCAAACCAAGGACAAGCTGATCCCTCAAGTTGGCATGAGATGCTTCTTAGCCGGCCTGACATGAAGGAAATCGACTTACAATAGTTTCGGCCTGCCCCTTTTCATTCCCGCCTTGCGATGTGGGTTGAACCTGGAGTGCTCATCGTCTCTAGATGCTCGAAGAAGACCCTTTGTTAGACTTTTAGCTTCAATAGAATGTGAATTGAACAAGATACTCAGTCACCTTCATCCTCGGTTTCTCATCCGTTCTCAACATGGTTCTTATAGCCATCATGCGGAAAACTACAGTCAAATCTATTTGTACATTCTAACCCCCATCAATATCAATACACACCAGGACTCTCATGGATGCCGGAAGATAGGGTAAATGCAGTCGGTTGGGACACCCGCCAGGGCAAGTCAGGATATGGCGATGCTGTTCCAACGGCAAGGGTTAGGGCCCCACTGGATGGAACATAGTAAAGGTGGGGGTCTTTGGAAACTGGTGGGTGTGTGTGCGCCATGGCGGTGGCGTGGTGGGGTCTGGATTCAACACATTAAGCAGTAATCGCGATGGGACCGTGCGGCTCTGCATCAGCACATGGCATTGGGACATGGCAATGACCCTTCTATGGCTGCTTAACATTTCCCCATGGTGGTAGGACATGATGGGACATTGCATTGACCGTTCTGAAGCTATATCCCATGGCAATGGGACATGGCGGCGGGACATGATGGGACATGGTGGGACATGGTGGGACGTGATGAGTGCGGGGAAGTTGCGGCAGTCACACGGCGGCAGGGGCGGGGTGGGTCAGCAAGCCGAAAACAGCCCCTGGGGAACAAATCAGCGAGCGCCGCGTTCTCCCGCCGCTTCGGAACTCCGCCTTGACTGCCCCAGGACGCAAAATCGAGGTATCGCTCGTTCTTGTTGGGAGGCAAGCTGCAAGGCGGCTGGTGTGCGGCTCTTTCATGGTGAAGTGCCATTAAAAGGCAGGAGCTGGCTTGCTTCGAAATGCGAACCATCTTGCCCAAGCCTGGCTGCCTCGAGCTTACATTTTTTTTTCAGCTGGGAGGCGTTGCACTTTCCCCTTCTGCTGTTTCCACGAACCTGCTGCCTGATCGCCCCCTAAAACTGCCTATTCACTCTTTGCCCGACGCCAGGCTCGACACACGCCCCCTGCAAGGATGTCGTCCTCCCACAAAACCCCTCAATTCCTCCTCGACAAATGTTGTGCAAAGTACTCTTGGACGCCCGGTGCCACACGTGGCACCCCTTTCGTAAGAGATCAGCATCGAAAAGATCTCGAAATCGCATTTTCGGAAATCAACGGCTTGATGGCTGGCATGCACTACCAAGACGAGGAAGAAAACCATCACCACGCGCAAGTAAGAATTCGGAGCGCATAAGTCCGGACGGACCCCTTACTCACCTGATTGACCTCGACATATTAGGAGTACCCTGGTACGATCTCTGATGACGACCTCCTTATCGAAGACACCGAAGAATACGCTGCCAGTCCCGAGCCTGTCCGTGTCATGGAAGACCAACCCATGGCGTCGCAGTGGGCGGCTATTCACAGTCTAAAAAAGGAGACCGAATATGTTTATCATCGGTTCCTAGTTTTGGCTTCTCGCTTCAAAGATCCGATTCTTTCCGCCCTACTTGCTTCATATCCGACCCCGAGGAGCATCCGCACTACCGGCGCTCAGCTGTTCAAGGATGTGCTTGACGGCTTCCAGCCTCAAGAGTTGTCCCACGTGTTCGCTTTTACCTGCTTCTCCTACTCCATATCCAAAGTCCTTTACAAGAAGGGCTGTCTCGACCATGGTGATATTCTCTCGGGTCTCCAACGCTGGAGGAACTCGATTCTCAACAAGAAGGAAATGCAAGCATTCGATCGACTTGCCCCCGAGCTGTGGCCAGAGTCCAAGAACCATCTCCACTTCAACGATACACCAGAGCACCCCCCGCGCGACCTGGCCGCCGATTCTGGCTTCTCTTCTCATGCTACGGCTCTTGCTGGCTCAGCGGATCTTTCCGCCTCGGATTTTCCATTTCCGCAAGCTAACGGACAACCCACTATAAATGCGAAAAACAGTCTCGATTTCGCCAGAGTTGAGAGGCTTGATGATATCCATCGGCCCCCAGATTTCCATGGAGACGTCACCATTTCCGACAGTGTCATTCAGCAAATGAATATTACGCACGAGTACTTCGACTTCTCCGCAATCGATCTGTTCGGCGACATTTCCCGCTACCAGGTACCGCCAGACCCTGGCTGGCACCATAGAGGTGATGGTGATGCACGCAACCAAGATCATCAATCTTCTGATCACTTATTTACACCCAATAGCTCGGACCCTCTTCCCTCCAAAGCAGAACAGCCACACATGTCGGGAAAGCCAACAGAAGATGCACTTGAGGAAACCGGCACTTTTCTCGTTGTTCTCCTATTTTTTCAAGAGATTGGTGAACTTCTCTATGCTCTTTCCGGGAGAACTTGTCTTGCATCACGACGGCACAAGCTCTATGGGGCCCAACAAAAAGATCAGCATGCTTTCTACCAGTCTTCCAAGACATCATTTTTTGAACCTTTCTACCAGGGTCCAGCCTCTAGGACACCGGCCTTCGTGGCCCTCGTTTCAGTGGCCGAGATATTTACCAAGGGAGGGTACATACGAAGTATTGCTGAGATAAAACATTACCTGGTTACTTTGGCGGCTGTGAGTAGATCTTTGCAAGGAATTGCCCAAACTAACTGATCTGCCTGTCATGTCTTTAGCTAGCTAGCTAACTAGGCACAGGCAGTCCTACCGCCAGGGGCGGTCTTTCTGGAGTTCATCTCCTCAGTAGTATTGGACAACAGCTCCGTGTCCACTTCACCCCCAATCTCAACAACCAACAACCCCGGGAAGCGAAAGCGAGAAGCATATGGCGATTCGCAGTCTCCTGAGCAAGAATCATCGCCGAAATTGACAAAGTGAGCCACACGCCACCCCCCTAGTCATGTTGTTATACTCCACATCTTGGCATATGCTAACAAGTGGGAAAGGCTTGACCGAAAATGTGAGTGGGAGGGCTGTAACAATAGCTACAAAGATTTGAGCGCACTCAGGAAACACCAAGTGCAGTTTCACATTAAGCCGCCTCCGATTCTATGTGGATATGGGGGGTGTGAATACGGGAACGCAAGACGAGACCGTGTCCGCGCACATTTCCTGAAGCAACATCGAGGCGCCACGCTTCCAGATCATTTGAGCGACACAAGAAGGGCAGTTTCCGTTCAGCCATAGCCGCTCGATTGAGTGTGGTCTTAGTCCAGAGAGTATAAAGGAATTAACTCGTGTTGCAGTCAAGACAATTCGTTATTATGTTTAATAAACAAGACCTTCGCTGTTTCTACCCCATGTTTTTCTCTGCTGTAAACTCCTACATATCAAAGGACTCGCCCCAGGGGCGAGCATCTTAACATGCCTATTTCCTCCCACATAATAGGTCCCATGTGGCGCAGAGGAACACTGTAACGAAGGGTCTGAGCCTGCTAAGATATTTAACCAGAGCGATCAGTTGCACGAATTGGAGCTTTCTGCACCCTGCACCCACACCCTGCCTGTGTGTGAGGGGCCAAGTAAGGTGGATACCGTTGCTTGGTGACTGAATCGATTATGGTTTCTATGAAGAAGAAGATCAAGAGTAGATACAGGAGCTGCGCGGAGCGCAGCTATATAGGCGGAGACCCGCCTCCATGGGAGCGGTGGTCTGGGCTCCCAGCC
>Ga0247770_1001100_pt1 | contig 23281 bp, 17 predicted proteins | sample UWRJL136409B6_FD_179943 | JGI IMG/M metagenome (GOLD analysis project Ga0247770, IMG submission 179943) | Plant litter microbial communities from Arlington Agricultural Research Station in Wisconsin, United States - UWRJ-L136-409B-6 | ecosystem: Environmental > Terrestrial > Plant litter >... | reverse complement strand
AGGAAGAAGGAAGAAGGAAGAAGGAAGAAGGAAGAAGGAAGAAGGAAGAAGGAAGAAGGAAGAAGGAAGAAGGAAGAAGGAAGAAGGAAGAAGGAAGAAGGAAGAAGGAAGAAGGAAGAAGGAAGAAATTTTAGTTCCCCGGTAGAACCTGGAAACGCATTTCACTGTTGCTGTGGCTCGTCATTTTTAAGAGGAGGCAGAGCCTCCAGAAATTCATTCCTTGGCTCTGCCAAGGAACGAGATAACGAGAGCAGAAATGAGAGATTTTTAAGAGGAGGCAGAGCAAGAGTGAAATTCATTCCTTGGCTTTGCCAAGGAACGAGAGAAACAGGAAAATAACCAATTGCCTATTTTCCTTAGCCTAAAATGGCATCGCCGGATAAACGTTGATAAAGCAGCGCCCCCGTCCAAAATGTCGGTGCAAAGCCTGGATAGCCCGAGGAGGCGTTGCAGAAATAGAAATTGTTGAGGGATGTTTCATGATTTAGTCGATCGACCCCCATGTTGCGCGGCGTTAGGCTGGAACCGTAGGAATTACCGTTAGGACACCAACAGAAGCGCTCGTTAGTCGTCGGACTTCCGGTAATATGAAAAACCATGTGTTTGCGGAAATGCGGAACATAGTGTTTTTCAACTACATCTAAAATCGAGTCCAGAATCTCTTGTTTCTTCTGTCTGTAAGCTTTGCGATCGCTATCCCAAAGTTGTTTAAAATAGCTGTAATTAGCAACAGTCAGAAATTCGACAATTTGACAATCTTCTGGACAATCCCCCCGCGCTTCCGTCAGTAAAGTTGGGGTTGTAATTGCAAAGCTCGGACGAGAAAAATCATTTTGCTCATACATTTGAGCAAAAGCTTCATTTAGATCCAAGTGTTCCGTATGAAACGTATTCCACTTGCCAAATCCATAGTCTCGGAGATCAATATCTTTGACAACGCAGTACACCATGTAGTTAGATGCAGAATACTCATAGTTGAGTTTCCGCCGCACTTTTTTAGAGAACTGTTCCTCTCCAATCATCTTGGCCGCTCTTTTGGGGTCTAGGTTGCAAATCACCGTGTCGGCCGTGAATTCATGGGTTTGATGGGTGGTCAAATCCATCGCTTCAACACCAGTTACTGTTCTGTTTGTTACCCTAAAATTCGTGACTTCATGGTTTAGCAGCACCTTCCCCCCGTTGGATTCAATGACTTTAACCAAAGAATTGATGACATCTTCAAAATGCTGCGTCGGGTAAAATGCGCCTTCTTCATAGCCTCTAAACAAGGCAATCCAAGCATAGAAAGAAAGCTGATTTGGAGGCAGCAAAAAGTCCGGCCATTGCAGAGCTAATAGGGTTTGGGCGGCTTGCGGGAGTTGGAACTTGTCGAAAACGTCCTGAAGTGTACTGTTGAGGTGTTGGACAGCACAGAATACGTCACCGAAATTTTTGAGCAATTCAATTGGTTTGACGGGAGGAGCGAGTTTTCTGAGTCCGTTGCCGGTTTTCTCGACTTCGTTGACGAATTGGCGAATTCTCTCGCCCGCTTCGGGAAACAGCGCCGACAATCGCCGGATCAGTTCCTCTGGTTCCGAGGGAATATCCAGCGCATACCCAGGCATTCTCATGTGGTCGTAGCCATTCGGATCGTACCGTTCAAAGGTGACATCTCGATCGAGACCGAGTTTTTTGAGAACTCGATTGACTGTATGTCCTTCGCCGCAGTCCCAAACGTAGTGGAATTGGGCATTAAAGGTGTATTTTTTGGCCATCGTAAAGGTGTGACCAAAGCCTCCGGGATGCTCGTGAGCTTCGAGGATGTGTACGGTTTTGCCGGAGTTTGCCATCAAAGCTCCGAAAACCAGTGCTGATAAACCACTGCCGACGATGAGGTAATCTGTTTTCATGGTAAATTTCCTCGATCGATTGAATGGGGCGATCGTTGTCTATTTAAACTAACTATCAATTGTGAGAAAATTCTGAAGTCCAGCAACAATTTTTTGAGGCGCGCTGGTTTAAGGATTGTATTAAAGTCTGAGTACGGTTACTGTTAAGCTTAATCAAGCTGTTGTGGATAGAACTTATAGCTGCGGAGGCGGACTGGAAAGCCCGCCCCCCAAGGGAATAAACCGGGTTTATACCTTGGTTCGTAACTCTTAAGGCATAAACTAGCCTACCTAATTAGGACGATTTTAATTAAAGGCGCGCTCGCTTATTTGTGCGGCACAATCACATCAAAAAAAGCATCCTCCAAATCATAACCAAACATCTGCGACATCGCCATCAACTTCGATTTACTGGGGATTCCCTGCTGATTCAACCAATCAGTCAACACAAAAATTTTGTTCATCAAAAACATTTCCAAAGCTTCAGGATTGTACTGAATACCTTGGGTGCGGTGGAACTGGTGCGGCACCAACATCGCCGCATAGCGCGCCAATTCTCCCGCTTTCCAATCCAGCAAAAATGGCAGCCAAGGATAACAAGCATCCAAGCGAATAAACCACAACCGCACTTCGGGAATTTCCGAAATTTCTCGCGGATCTAACTCTTCGCGCGGATACTCAATTTCAAATTGTAGCTGTTGTTCGTTTTGGGCGATCGCTCCTTCGGCCAGCCACTTTTCAATCACAGTCCGCACCGGAGACAAATCTAAACTGTTTATGCGATCGGCATCTATCGCTATCATAATACTCATAAAAAGTCAGCCTTATAGCATTAACTTTTATCTATAATACCACCAATTACCAATCACCAATTATATCAAATCTATTAAATCCCCTACACTAGAACTGTTGCAGGCATTCGCAAAATATCTTCAAAGGCATCGGCGTTAATCCCCGTTAATCAGCGGTTTCCCTCTTGCATCAAAGATTTAGGCAATCTTTTCTACTACTCGTTGCCGAAGCATTACCCATTTTTCCCAAACTTGCTATCTTGCAAAGAATTACCAATCCCCTGGATAATTCCCCGCCCGATCAAACCAATTCCCCGCCCTATAACCTGAGTCAAAACGTAAACAACCCCAGCACCCAACAGCGAGATAACCGCGCGAACTCTAGGTGCGATCGCATCCCTGGTTTCCAGCAGCAAAGTCAAGGCTAACTGCCACCCAGAAAGCTGTGCTAACTCCAGATTTCTCGGAGCATAAATAGAAATTCTCTTAATTCCTGAATCGCCCAAAACAAACAGCCAAAACCTGCTTTCAAAAATAGCTTTCGGCTCCACAAAATAGCTATCCCAGCGATATCTCCATGACAAATTATTCCGAAACCGCTCAATTTCTCGTGTCGAAATCAACTTACCATCGTAAAAAATTTGCTTGATTTCTTCAATATTCGCCAAATTATTTAGTAGAGGCTGTACCACTCCGCTAGCAACTTGAATTGCCAAATTTTCTAACAAAGCTTCAGCTCGCTGCATCGCTTCCGGGCTGCCAGCAACACGAGAAATATTGTCAACTGTTAGAGGAATTTCAAATAGCAAATGTGTAAAGAAATCAACTGTCATCGGTATTTTGTCAAGGATTTGTGCTGCAACTACATCAGCATCTGCCAGCAGCATCGGCACAACTTCTACACCGCTGCCTGCCAAGAGATAAGTAGCGCTTTTCCCTTGACTTTCTCCCAGTTTCCAGCTTGTTTGACTGCCATCAAAAACCCGAGGTTCTCCCGTTTCCAGTGTATAGTATCTCCCAAAAAAATCTATGATTGTCGCCTCCCACAAATCCCGTAAAATAGCAGGCATTTTTTGCGACAATTGAGTTTGCTGCACTTGCGAAAAGCGCAATTCCTCGAGCAAATCCTCTAACTTCCGCAGGATGGAACTCATCAATTCACGTTTTTTGGTCGAGCGCAAAATATCGATTTCCAAAGGCAAGCCAGTCAAATTCACTAAATCAAACTGCAATTTACCGGCAGCCGAGTCAAACAAGCTACCTTGCCAATTAGTTGCACCCACCAAAGATTCAGGCGAAACTTGGGAATTCGCTAATTGCGATTGAGAACTATTTAACAAATTCTCGCCTCTAATTTCTGCTTTCTCCCCTCTGCCTTCTCCCCTCTGCTTTCTGCCGAATGCCTTCTGCTTTCTGCCGAATGCCTTCTCCCCTTTTCCTTCAAATAATAACTGACTGACAATCCAGCGAGCTGCCAACAATTCTCTGCGGCGCCCGCTGAGTACAACCCCATCTAAAATAGAGGGCAAATCTGTCGGCTCTGCCACTTTAATATCTTGCAAATCAGCTTGGACAACCGCCAAAGTTGCATCTATTTCCCGTAGTCCAGAAAGACAAAAATAAGCCAGCAATTTTTTGTGTACTGGCGTATCAACTGTCGAATTATCTGCATTTTTATCTGTAATTGCTGCGGAGTTTTCTACTGTTTGAACAACCGCTGCATTTAGTTCTATTTCCGGGTTCGTGCCCGCATCCGTCGCCCAATAAGTGCGACCAGATGCCACCGCGCGAATAGCTTCGATTGTCAAGGAAATATCTCTACCTTTAGGGCAATAGCCATTCGCACCCGTAGCCTGTACGTCCGCCAACAGCTCCGGTGTCAGCGGCCCGCCTAGCAGCAACAGGGGCAGGTTGGGGTACAAACTTTTGAGTTCGCGACAAAAGGCCAGGGCCTCTGTTTGGCCTGATCGCAAATTTAAAGTCTCAACAGCCAAAATTCCCAAATCTGCCGGCTTCTTGGCGGGTCCAGAGCCGATCGATCGAGCTTCTAGAATCCGCAAAGCCTCGGTTCCCCTTGAAAGCTCTGCGACAACTTCCAAGTCTGGATACTGCTCGCAAGCAACTCGCAGCCCCAGCCGGAAAATGGGGTCGCCATCGATCGTCAGCACTTGGAAATTACTCACTTGATTTTTGATTTGAGATTTTAGAAACCGATCGCGCAAAAACCCAATTACTCGGGGATCAAATTACCATCAGGAGGTGCAGCCGATTCAGGAATTGAGGGCGGCGCGGGTTCCGGAGCCGGAGGAGGAGCAGCAGGTTCCGGAGCCGGGGCCTCTTGTCTCGCGGGCGGATAGTAAGGTTCCGGCTCCCTTGCGGGCGGATAGTAAGGTTCCGGCTCTCTTGCGGGCGGAGAATAAGGTTCCGGCTCCCTTGCGGGCGGATAGTAAGGTTCCGGCTCGGGAGCCGGGGCCTCTTGTCTCGCAGGCGGATAGTCAGGCTCGGGAGCTGGCGCGTACTCCTCCTGTCGCGGAGGAGGCGCGTACTCCTCCTGTCGCGGAGCCGGTGCGTACTGCTCCTGTCGCGGAGCCGGCGCGTACTCCTGTGCAGGAGCTGGCGCGTACTCGCGAGCAGGCTCTGGCGGCGGTGCAGAGTTGGCTCTAAGTTCGGCACTCCAGCGCCCGATCGCACCTGCCGCCTCTGAATACAGCGCCCTACCATAACCGATTTGGGAAGCCGTATCGATCGCCGCTCCTAGACTGCCTTGAGATGCCAATTCCGAAGCTCGATCCAGAATCGGTCGGTCTTGAGCAACTTGCAGTTCGCTCACCCACTGATAAACATTATCCTGAGCTTTCGCGTACAAAGTCCTACCGCTCTTAATTGCCGAAGCTTTTTCAATAGCAGCGCTAAGTTTTCCTTGCTTCGCCAGGGCGATGGCTTCATCCAAAAAAGGCTGATCTTCAATAACTTCTATGCGTTTAGTCCACTGAGCCAAGAGAGTTTGCGCTTCTATCCTGCGGGGGCGCTTTTGAGAAATCAGAACTACCTGACCGATGGCGCCCTTAAGTCCTTCAACCGTTTGCCGTTCTGCCAACTGCTTCGCCAAGGTCAGAAACGATTGGTCTTCGATCCGCTCAATTTCCCGGCGCCAAGCAGCCACCAAAGTTTGAGCGTGAATCCGCCGCGGCTGCTTGATTCCGATGGTTTGCGCTTGATCGATCGCGAGTCCAAACGTCCCTATCTGACCGAAACTTGCGATCGTACTCGCCACTTGCAGCCGCAGCAAATCTTCAAACTGCACCTGCAAATTTTCAATTTGAACTTGAGCTTGCTTGTACAGAGGGCGACCCGCAGCAATTTGGCTAGCAGCCCCCCGCCCTTCCAGCAAGCTAAAAATGTGTTGCCCCAGCGGTGTTGATATCGACTGGTTCCACGTCACTGCCTGAGCCCTACCCAACTGCATCAAATCTTGAGCTTCCGCAAACAGCGGCGAATCCTGCGGCACCACAGAAGCAGCCTCTATCGCCCCCGGCAGGTCTTTCGCGCCCAACCGCTTAGTAGCCATTGCCAGCAAAGTCCGGCTCCAGCCCTCAATTTCCTTCTCAGCTTTAGCGCGGGCAAAAAGCTGCGAGTCTATTTTACGAGCCAGGACGATCGCCTCAGCAAACTTTTGCGGAGTTCCGTCCTTCGCCAAATCTCTCGCCTCTTGCAAGCGCTGCCAGCCGTTTCTTTCCAAAGAAATCTGCTGAATCAGCTCGTTGTAGCGCTTCTGACTCCAGAAAACATTTTCCAGCTTGAACAGAGCTTGAGCATAATCCCAGGCCTTCCTTAAATCCTCACTTTTCAAAGCTGCTAGGGCTGTATCGTAGAGTTTTTGGCCCTCCTGCCAATTTTTTTCCCAAGCAGTAACAGCCTCCTGTACCTCTGGGTAAGACGGACTGGTTTTCGGAATTTTCGCCACAATCTCCAGAGCCCCTTTCAAATCGCCCAGCTCAATTTTTGCCCTGGCAAATCCCAGAATGGCTTTCGACCATTCTCCTATCAAATGTTGACCCTGCGAGTATAGCGGATGTTCTTTCGGCCAAGCCTGCACCAGTGTCATTGCCGATTCTAGCTGTTCTAGCTTGCCCGACTTAGCTGCTTGCTGAGCGCAGTAAAGTCGCTCTCCATCAGCCGCCAACGGCGACAGTTGCTGGCAATTGGGCGGCGGCGGCATCGTCAGCAACCACAGAAATGCAGCGGCCCCGGTTACTCCAAATCCCACCAGGAGACTCAGCCAGATAAGTTGCCACTGCCAAAAAGTTCTTTTTCCCTCGGTCGGCCCGGCCGTTACTGAGGAACTCGCATCGCCTGTCGCCTCTGCACTGAACTGTGCCGTGGGTTTGGGGGATGGGTTGTATTGCGGTGGTGTGTGGAATTGGTCAGATTGTCGTCTCGCCATTACTTCAGCCTGTCCTGTAATGCGCACTCTTCACGTGACACTCCCACATCAAATCATAGATTGTGATGTCGGCTTCTAACTCCTGTTAAGGAGCTCGAGAACTTCCTTCAAGGTACTGGCAATCTTTCCCTCTAGGGCGTTTTATAGTGAGGTTCGTGTCTGACCGCACTGTTGGCTTCCGAGCATGTTCGGCTCAAGAAGCACGTAAATCATACCAGTTATCAAACAGTTATTCACAGATCCCGGGGCCGTTTAGCAAAAAAAACAGTATAAAGCCCCCGTCAGTCGTTCAATTTTAGATTTTAGATTTTAGATTTTAGATTTTAGATTTGACTCCGCAGATAAATTTGGAGCGGGTTAATTGACACTCCCCACGCATAGAATGCGGGGGATTCTTCTCTCACAGGCTCGACTCTAGACCGATATTACTATCGATCCCCGATAGAACGCCTCCAGAAGCAGTTTTACTCACGGGCTGCCCGACCGCAAGGATACCTCTGTCTCTAATTACTTGTGCTGCTGCTGTATCGCGATGAGTGGTGTACCCGCACGACTGACAACTATGGATTCTGACATCCAAGGTTTTCTTACCAGTATGGGTTCCACATTGGGGGCAAATTTGACTCGTATAGTTTTTATCAACACGAGCAAAATACACCCCGCGCTTCCAACACACATGAGACAGAATCGAGAAGAATTGACCATAGGCTGCATCGAGAGTATGTTTACCGAACATCCCCTTTGCCCAAGCCTTAAAATTGATATCCTCAACGAATATCATTCCTGCTTGGTCACATAACCGATGAGCTAATTTATAGTGCCAATCCTTTCTGGTATCACTGATTTTTTGATGAATTCTAGCAATCTTTTTCTGGAGATTAAGCCAATTATTAGACCCTTTTCTTTGATGCTTTAATCTTCGTTGCAGTGATTTCAACTCGCGGTGAAGTGCCTGAAAAAATCTCGGTCTGTTGACTAATTCTCCATCTGAAGTTGCGAGGTATTTGTCAAGCCCAATATCTACCCCTAATGGATGTCCTGACGGTGGGCGATCGGGCAGGTTGACTGCTAACTGGTAGGTCAGCATGACAAAATATCCTGATGCCCTTTTAACTACTCTAATTTGCTTGAGTAGAAAACCCTCTGGTGTGGGTCTAGACATTTTCATCCTTACCCACCCAATCTTAGGCAGGTTAACCTTTCCATTCTCCACTGCTGCATCCTTAACAGCCGGGAAAACAAACGAGCGCATCCGTTTTTTGAAGCGAGGAAACCCATGCCCTCTATCCCACATTGCCACAAATGCCGACTCTAAAACCTTTAAAGTTTGCTGCAATACTTGCGAATGAGGGGTCTTTAATTCGGGACAATGCTTCTTAGCTTCTGCCAAACCTTTGCACTGACTAGCATAGGTTGGTCTAGGAGTATCCGGTGAGATAATATACTCACCAACTATCGAACAAGCATTAACAGAAGACTTACGAGAATTAACCCAATCTTTCCGTTCTCGCAAGGCATAGTTATAAACCTGACGACAAACAGACAACCAAATCTCAAATATTTGAACTTGAGATTTGGTCGGACGTAGTTTGTACTCGTGAGTTACTGTTAGCATGATATAATCCTATCATGCTTTTAGAAATCAACCAGGATTTTTCTAAGACTGTAGGCGACTAAAGCCGCTGCCGAGTTCATCCCCACGCCTGAAGTCGGGGGCTTTCCTCTCGTTTTCCGGTAAATTTTATTCCCGATCGCCAAACTTGGCGATCAAGTTTCACTCTTCACGCTCTGTGCCGAATTCCGGCGCGCTACGGCAAAAAGCCCGATCGAGCGCAGCTAAATACTTAAATCATTTTATACGACCGACAGGTCGAGCAAAAATATCGGTTTTGCTTGCAATAGCCACTGCTTTATCGGTTACGAAGCTTTTGGCGTATCGCTGACACTCGATCCTTCCGTTGCGGACTCTGCCGTTCTATATCCGTAGAAATCTATCCGGTAGTCTACAATTCTGACACCAGTTTGCTGTTGGATTTGTTCGATCAATTCGATCGGCAGTTCCACATGAACGTCGAGAATTTGAGTCGTATCCAGACAGTTGACGTGAGAGTGAGAATCGCTGACATTGCCGTACAAGCGTCCCTCTGAGCGTTCTATGCACTCAATAATCCCTTCTCTGGACAAAGCTTCTAGATTTTGATAAACCGAAGTATGCCCGATCGAATGCGCTTGTTGATTCAGGCGATCGTAAATTTCGCGAGCCGAGAGGTGTTCTTTTGCCTCCCACAAAAGTTCTAGAATAAATCGACGCTGGCGGCTCAAGCGCATTCCCATCGCCTGACAGCGGTTTAAAGCATCTTCTAATGAACGAATTGGTTTCACAGCTACCGCCTTATAAAGCCTGATCGATTTTTAATTCTGGTACAATATTGCACGCCCACATATCCACTAATTCTAACGCAGGGTTGCCCAACAGTAGAAGGTAGAGGGCAAAAATCTCGAATGAGTGAATTTTTTCGAGTTGCTGCTCAACGAGCGGCTGCCAGCACCCGCCACAAAATTATCCCTCTCACAAATATTGCTGTGACTCTATCTTCTACTGCAACAACTCCTAGTTTGAGGATGCTCTGAGGGCCTGAACGAGTAACTTGGCGATTTCCGAGAGTTGCTTTTTGTTGAAAGTTTTGAGCAAAAGGTTGACCACCGCCTTCGGTTCGGCGGGAAGTGCTACTTGCTTCGACGCTGCTGCTGGGGCTGCTGGGGCGCTTGTCTCTGCTGGTTTGGGGCTTGCTGCCAAAAGTAGCAAATTTTTACTCGGAACGATCGCCTTGACTTTCCCTCCTTGCACCAAATCCCCAGCTTCCTTGAGTTCTTTGATAATCAGCGGAGCTAAGACTTTATAAGAATTTTTGGGATTAACGATCGCCACTCTAGCTGTTTTAACTAAATTTTGCCAAGTCTCAATTTTACCTCCCAACTTATAGAGGCGAAGGCACACAGCCGTCAACTCAGAACGACTAGCAGCCGATTCTTTCTGCTTGAACACCTGCAACATTTCTTTAAGTAAAGTCATCACTTCAACAGCAAAATTCGCCGGTACAGCGCCCGCTGTTGGAGCCGCGGGCGCACCAGACCCAGCAGCAACCGCCTGCTCTTTGCCCGATGCCAATTTATCGAGGTGAGATTCCAGTTGAGCAAAAAGAGGCATCACCTCCTGCACAAGTTTTTCTCCCTCTTCATTCCTCAAGCCGAAAGGCCCCTCCAGTCGCCCCAGCAAGTCCTTAAGCGTATCCACTCCCTTTAAAAATAGGGATTCTGCCGTTTGGTCAACCTGCTTGACGGGCCCGTCCTTGAGCACCTTAAAACAATCTTCCAAGCGGTGAGCCGTTGTTTTAATACTATCTAAGCCGAGCATAGCCGCCCCTCCTTTCACGGAATGGGCGGCTCGAAACATCTCTTGGACGCTTTCGGGGTCTTTCATCGTGGACTTTAAATCCACTAAACCATTTTCTAGAGTATCGAGGTGCTCCTTAGCCTCCTCTATAAACAAACGCATTATTCGGTCTTGCTGATCTGACACGACAGTCCTCCTAACAATCTCAGCACCCTCCAGAAAGCACCCTCTTCGCGGGAGAAAACGCGACTCCTGGCTACAGTCGGAAGCTCCCATCCAAAACATTCTAGCCTGCCTCAGCTAGCAGACTCAAAATACAGGTGTTGGGGCAATCTTAGCTCTAAAACTGGTGCGGTGGAGATTGAGTCTAGAGTTCTGAGGGAGTATCTGGAGCAATTTCAATGCCCATTCCTTGTTTCATCATCTGCTGAGCCGTAATCAAGTCGCTTAATTCCTTGACTTCGACGCCGATGTCTTGGCAAGCCTGTTTCAGTTCCCGCTCGAAGGTGTTGAGGTCGCCTCCGTAGCCGCAAAGCTTCGCGGCTGTGGCGATTCCTTGTTGGGCGTTAGCTTTGGCGCAGTCGATCAATTCAAGGCCTTTGAGGGGTTGGGAGGATGCCATAATTTCAAGCCACAATTTATCTTTTGTCCCACTCTACCTAGAACGTTGAGGTCGATCGATCTATCGAAAGGCATGAAAAATCCTGCCTGTGCTGCGTGTTACCCATTCATACCTATTTTTTGGGAGTTCCTGCGAAGATGGCAGTAGTTGGGACTTTCTAACCCTTACTGTACCTCACCTATATTGCGTCTTGGATGCAGGTACACACTAGACTCCAATTGCCAGCATTCGCTCTCCTATCTTGAAATTATCCGCGTTGCATCTGCGGTTTCCCGATCGATCGAAGATTTATGCAATAAGTCTACTATCTTCACCATGCACTATGCCCGCAGCTACTACCGAAAGCCGAGCAAACTGCACGGCAGCTACTTCCAGCCGGGGGGTTGGGATTTTCCGGGCGACGACGAACCTCACTACAAAGATTTTTTATATTTCTCCTTTGGAATTCGCATGACTTGCCGGCGTTGCAGATGTGCAGAACACTTCTCGTTCCATGAGGTATCTCGTGCTTTTTCACAGCGTGCTGTCGTTCTTTTTTAACACCGCTATTTTGGGTAGGAGTGTCATTATTGCGGGATTGACTTGAGATGGTTCTGTAGCAGATGCTGCGATTTTTTGTTAATGGGCGATCGAGCTTGTTTTAGGGCGCTGCTTATTGCCCGAATTCCAGTGTTAGGCGCAAGAAAGTCAGGCTAATCACCAAATTTTGCATAACTCAATAGAAAATGTTAGTGTTCAGGAGCGAGTTAGCGCGAGGTTAGAGATCAAAAGCAGCTAAAAACTGCTTGGTGTAATACTCTGAGGATACCTATGAAAGCCCTACAGATTTTCTGTAAATCTAAAGTTATCCACTAACTCATCAAAAAACCTCTCAGGACTAAAAGCATACGACTCTTGAACTAGAGATTTGTTCTTCAGTTTAATTGTTTGCTCAATTCTGATCAGAGAATTGAAATAGCACTTATGAAGAGAATCTTCTTGAATATAACCCAATAAATCTTCTGCCTTTAATTGGTCTTCCTTCCATAGTTTAAATTTGATAATGCTCTTCTTACCTCCATCTTGGTCATAAATATTATATGAATTAAGTAGAATTTCTCCTTTACAGATGATGTTACAAAGCTCCTGGATTGGTCTGACGCTATGCCCTTGTTCACGTAAACCTGAAAACATTCGATTTCCCGTGACAATACATGAACATAATTGGGATGGCAAAGGAGACTGTGTTTTAATCTTCCTTGCTAAATAGGTTCGGAAAGGTTCTTGCTGCCATAATTCTTGGAAGCGATTCAATTGAGCTGCGGCTTTCTGAATGTAATCATAAGTGGTTCTCAATTCAAATGGATTACAAGGATGCAAGGAGTTTTTGCATTCAAATACAAATAGGCAGTTATCTACAACAGCTAAGACATCTACATCGCCTTCAATGCCTTTAAAAGAATATTTTAAGTTGGTTTCAAATATTGATGATACTGGCTTTAAGCATCTCTCCATCTCCAGAACAATTGGATCTTCAACTGATTCTGAATCAAATCTAAATTTAGTTGATTGAAGAACGTTTCTACAAAGATCAGAGTTAGTTAAAATTCCCAGAGGTAAAAGTATCCAATCTTCAACATTAATAAATGGGTACGTTTGTAAATCAAATATCTTCTTGCTTTCTCTCCAAGTAAATAACTCAAAAATTTCTTTTGCCTTTTGTTCTCCCAAAAAACTAGCCAATAAATCTTTGAGTTGATTGGCTTGTAAAACAGGCATAGATCGCCAAAATAACTTAGACTTAAAGAGCTTGTTAGAGTCTATATACTCCGTAATAACAAATAACATAAATGCAAATAACCGTTGTACTTTAATGATGTCGAATAATGATAAGCTTTGGAAAACTGGGATTTCATTTACTTTTTGAATATCAATAAATAAATTAGTTTCAAGTTGTTTGAGAATCATCTCCTCTTCCAAAAAAAGACGGTTAGTGTCCAAAAACTTACTTAACGTTTGAGGGTGAAATTGCATGACAATTCGTTTTAAAGGACTGTCTATAATCTTAAATGTAGAGTCTTTAAACTTTTGATAATACCTCTTTGAAAATTCCAATAGAGAGGGGTATTTTTCTATTATTTCTGATAATTCTGACAAAGAATCAAACGAGTTAGCACTCTCTTGCATTGATTGTCTTATGTAGCCGAGACAACGGCTCATCTCAAACTTTGGGTCAGCTGCTTTTATAATAATTTTTGCATCATTTTGTGTAACTGTATAACCAAAACTATCTACAAGCACTTCAGACTCTTTAAAAAAAATTAATTTGTTAAAATCCTCTAATTTGTCAAGGTAATATTGATCGCTTAAGCGTTTTTCATTGACTTTATCAATATTTGATTTATCTATAACCTTTTTGTCATGGCTATGATAAAGATATAAAGAAAAGGCTGAAGCTAGCTCTTCCTTACATACAGAGTAGCGATTAGCGTGGTCTTGTTGAAGACCATCAAGTGGCCAGAACAATGAATCAACTGCTTGAAGACCATAAATTGGCCAGAACAATGAATCAACTGCAACTAGGTAACTTTTAATCTCAAGATAATCAACCTCTTTAAGTAAAGCCTTAAATAAGGTTTGAATATTTCTTGAGATGGAAAGAAGCGATTTTATAGATTCAAAGTAAACTTGGCTATCCTGGCTGATGTTTATTTTCCCAGTTTCATTTATCAAAGAATTAAGTATCTGAGATTGGAAATCATAGTTTGAGCATCGAAGTACACCATTTTTTCGTAGTTGACCTACAAATTCCGCCTCACTTTGTTGTAATCCCTCTCGAAATAAGTCTAAGGCTAGCTTTTGATCTCTGTCTGAGATGGCTTGCTTTAAATTCTGTGCAATTTGCTCAATCTGCTTTTTACTTTTCATTAATTAACTGGTATGGTTGGAGCAACGAAGCTATCATTAATAGTCTTCTAGTTGATTTCAAGAATCGCTGGAATATTCCTCAAAACATACCCTTACATGGCCATGAAATCCGCTGTCTAAAAAAACGCTAAAACCGCCTTTTCAGCGGTTATTTTTCAGGGGTTATGATGCGGCAGTCGTAACGACTACCCCTAGGCTTTGCCTAATAAAATTATAATTTTAGGGCATTCAAACGTCAAGACACCGACAATGAATTGAGCTACCCAGGTGATGGGAAGTAATTTTTAATGCTGATTTTCCCACCCAAAGCCGTGAGTCCTCCATCCCCCGACACTACAGCAAACGGACGATCGCACGCCCCCGTTCTGCCAATCTCAAAATTTCCTGACATTTTTCTTGCTAAAACGAAGTCATTACGAGTATGATTTAATAAGAAGCAAAACAGACCAACGCCATGAGGATCGAAGAAATACCCCTCAACCAGATTCGCCGCCCCCTGCCGCGAGTCAACGACCAAACCAAAGTAGCCGCCCTCATGGAATCCATCCGCGAGGTAGGTTTAAACGAACCCATCGATGTGCTAGAAGTAGATGGTCAGTATTACGGATTTTCCGGCTGCCACCGCTACGAAGCTTGCCAGCGTCTCGGTTTAGAAACTATCCGCTGTAAAGTACGCCGAGCTCCCCGTGCCGTGTTGCAGATGCACCTAGCCTGATCCTCTCAACAGAAATTCACCGCGCAGGCAAAGATTCGATCGCCCAAAGCTTTCTAATATATTCGATCGACAATCACTACTAACAAGCTAAAAACCTATGACAGCCAACAACCACAAACAACATCTTTACCCCACCCGCATCGATATGTCAGCCGCCACCCGCTCACAAGTAGTCGGGCTGCTCAACGCCACGCTAGCAACGACTCTCGACTTAAAAACTCAAGTCAAGCAAGCTCACTGGAACGTTAAAGGCATGGACTTCTACCAGTTGCACTTGCTGTTTGACGACATGGCAACAGAACTCGAAGAATACATCGATTTGGTTGCCGAAAGGGTCACAGCTTTGGGCGGTTTGGCTGTAGGAACAGCCCGCGCTGCTGCAGCTGATTCGATTTTGCCAGAATTTCCTTTCGACATTGTAGACGGCAAAGAATACGTGACGGCTTTAGCCGATCGCTACGCGCCCTACGCCCAACACCTGCGAGTCGCCATCGACAAAGCAGCGGAAGTCGGCGACGCCGATACAGCGGATCTCTACACCGAAATTTCGCGGGCAATTGACAAGCGTTTGTGGTTCCTAGAAGCGCATTTGCAAGGTTCTGCGATAACTGCAAAAGCCGCCGCCCCGGAAAAAGTAGGCGCCAAATAGCACACTTTCAATAATTGAACTTGCATTTTCATAAATCGCCAAACTCTTGTGGGGCGGGCCCAACAGCCCGCCCCAAAAATGTATTTCCTTAAGGCTCCTGACAGCTTAGGATCGAGAATATGTCCATTTATTAATTTGGATGAATTTTTCGTGGCAGCTAATATTCCTGATTATGCTCCTCAACTGCAACGTCTGATGCAACAGGCGGGGCTTTCGGGCGATCGAGAACTCAGCCAAAAAGCAGGAGTTTCCGAGATCCAGCTAAGTCGCCTGCGTCGCGGCTTAGCTTTGCAAACCCGAGCCGACATCCTGCTCAAAATCAGTCAAGCTTTGCAAATTTCCTTAACCGAACTGCTCGCCACCTTGGCCCCAGATTATGTAGAGTTAGAAAAGGCACCACCGACAGCCCTAGAACAAGAATATCAGCGCCTGCAAGCTTCGATCGAACAGCAGCGAGAATCGTTGATGCAGGAATTCCAGCTCTCTAGCGTGCAAATTTTAGAATCTTGGATGTTGCAGTGGCCGACTGCTGCGAGCAAAGCTCAGGAAAATCACAACTTGCGGGCTCAGAAACTACTGCCCTTGCTGCGGCCCGTCGAGCAGTTATTGGAGCATTGGGGAGTGGAGTCGATCGCCCTAGTCGGAGCAGAGATTGCCTACAACCCTCAACAACACCAACTCCTGGAAGGAAAAGCCGAGCCCGGAGATCTCGTCAAAGTCCGGTACACAGGCTACAGACAAGGCGACAAACTCCTCTACCGCGCCAAAGTTAGCCGTGTTTGATTAATAGCAGAAGGCCTTCGGCAGAACAAAGATTATCCCTCTCTCAAAATTCACTCCATGCGTTGCGCTGCGACTCTCCTGGGCGTTGCCAGGCGCGACGATCGCCATCTCTTGCACTCAAAACTCTTTTCCCGCTCTCAGGCTCTGACACTTTCCCCCTCTCTTATTTGGATCGGAGTCCATCTCGCAGCTATACTAACCTAGTCTGGCTAGAAATTCTGACATTCCCACCGCAAAATATGAGTCCTGTAGTTAAAATTATTCAGCCCTCTGGCATTTTAGACGGCACCAAGGCAAGTCAATTCCGCCAAGAGATTAGCGACCTAGTGGAAGCGGGAGCCGATGTGGTATTGATAGACTTCCAAGATGTGACATTTATGGATAGTTCTGGTTTGGGCGCTTTAGTCTTGGCGCTCAAAACAGTCCGGGCCGCTGGGAGTCAATTAGTTGTCTGTTCAATCAACGAGCAAATCCGCATCTTATTTGAACTCACCAGCATGGATCGAGTTTTCGAGATCTTTGCGACCCGCGATGCTTTTAATAGCAAAATTCTCTCAAGTAACTAAATCTTTTGGCTGCTGCCTTCTTGCTATGTGGTCGCAGATGCGCTGCAAGAAGTCAGCTAGCCAAAGTTTACCTTGAGTAAAGACCAATCATCATCAAAAACTGCTTTAGCGTTCAAGTTTTGAATGTAGTTCAAAACCAGCTCTAACTGATCGGCACTTGCACCGTTGTAAGCTGCTAACAGATCGATGAAAGGGTCAAGCCCCCAGATATTGCCGTCAGGTTGGTGGATCTCGTATACCCCGTCGCTAAAGATGTAGAGAGTGCTCAAATCCTCGACATCGCAGCAATTATCGACATAGGGGGCGTCGGGGAACATCCCGACCGGCATTCCGGGGGTTTTTAATCGCTTGATTTTAGCAGTGCTCGCAGGGGACTGGGAAATCAACACCGCCGGTGGATGGCCGGCGCTGGCATAAACGAGCTGGCGAGAAATGCGGTTGTAAACGCCATACCAGATGGTGAAATACTTGTCATTTTGGTAGCTCATCTGGAAGGTGGTGTTCAGGGCGCGCAAAACGTCGCTGGGTTTGTAATAGTCAATGTTGGGGAGCGTGCGCGATCGCAGCAAATTCAGCACGGCCACAGAAGGCAGCGCCGCCCGCAAACCGTGACCGGCTACGTCGAGCAAGTAAATCGCCAAATAATCGGCATCTAGCCAGTTGTAGTCGAAGCAATCTCCCCCCAACTGCCGGGAGGGAATGAATTTTGCTTCGATGCTGATAGGTTCCGTCATCGGCTCTGGCAGCAGCGATTGCACGTACTCGGCCGCCTCAGCTAACTCTGCTTCCAGACTTTGCTTGGCAATTTTTAAATCTCGGCTGAGTTGGTGCAGCCGCAATCCGGCGCGTACTCTCGCCTGTAACTCGTTGAGTTCGATCGGCTTCGAGATAAAATCGTCGGCACCGGCGTCGAGCCCTTTGACTCGATCGGCGATCGAACCCAAAGAAGTCAACAAAAAGAATTGTGTAGTTGACAGCTCCGGATCTGCCTTAACTCGACGGCAAACATCTATGCCGGTCAAGCGCGGCATGATCCAATCGCAAATTATCAAGGCCGGACGCAATTTTTGCGCCTGGGCTACACCGTCTTCGCCATTACTTGCTACTGTCACTTCGTAACCCTGTTTTTTCAGGGTTCTTCTCAGCAGTTCTTGAACAGCCGTATCATCGTCAATAACCAGAATTTGAAACATGGGCACTCAGGTACTACAAGTCTTTCAAGGTCTGGGGGTCAGTGAACAAACCTGAGGGTCAACTCGTACCGTTAGACCGCAGGCTTCTTTTTCCCTGGAGGGCAGGGCTTTTTTGAGTGACGTAGAACCACCGCCACTTTCTTCATTACTGTTTCAACGTGCCAGAAAGTACATTGAAAATCAGGATGCTCCCGAAATATAATTGGTTCGCGAGCCAACAAAGAGGACCGCCACGCCTTTCATCAAGAAACGTGGATTCGGGGTAAGTAAGGCGCCAGCGCCTCGTTTAACTCCCCTCTAAATACACGCCTTGGACGAACCGGCTGATGCTGATAGTTAAAAATATATCCTGTCAGCGCGCTGGTCTGAGATTGAGTATAGTCTATTGACATCGCTTTCGAGGTAATTGCTTTTGACAGCGGGTCGTTGAGTTCAATTTACGTTGAAATTTGATGGAAATTTGGGCGCGATCGAACTTCACTCAGTTTATACTCAGAATATAAATTTTTATATACTTTTATTTTCTACAGGCGCTCGTTGACATGGAAGTGCTATTTATGGTATCCTAAAAAACCAATTAGTGGATTTGACATTGAAAAACTAGCAGCAAAAGCTAGTATCCTCAAATTCCCCTTCAAATTTGCCTTGTTTTATTTTGTCCGAGACCGATCAAAAACTTCAGTGGCAAGGGCGTCAGCAACCCCGGTCACTAGACAGGGGGCTTCAGGCGGCTAACGTCTGTGCCCTAGCTGACCAGACTATCCGTTTAGGGCAAGAGTTAAAGACCCACTTCAGGATGCTTGCTAGTCTTGAACACTGGAACCGAACGATTAAACAGGCTTATGGGTTAAACCAGTGTCGTTTGGATAGTTACCGACCCTAAACAAAGTCGAAGCAAACTTTACCCGCAAGGAGTAAGCAGCAATGCAAAGCTACGTATTTGTGATCGATCAAAATAAACAGGCTCTTAATCCAATACCCCCAGCACGAGCAAGGGAATTGCTGACCAAACAAAAAGCTGCTGTGTTCAGAATGTACCCGTTTACCATCATTTTGAAACACGTGGTGGGCAACCCATCTCCTAAATCATTAATCATCAAGCTTGACCCCGGCAGCAAATTCACGGGCATTGCAATTTTTGATGGAGAAAACATCATCTGGGCGGCAAGGTGGGAACATAGAGCATGGCAAATCAAAAATGCTCTTGAATCTAGACGATTATTGCGCCGTAGTCCTCCTAATCGTAAGACTCCGTATCGTCAATCCCCTTTTGATAACCATAAACGTCCTACTGGATGGCTACCTCCATCCTTAATACATCGTTTCCTCACGATTGAGACTTGGGTAAAACGGCTTTGCCGTTATGCACCTATTACTCAGATAGCTATGGAATTGGTCAAGTTCGATACTCAAAAACTCCAAAACCCAGAGGTTAAGGGTGTAGAGTACCAAGAAGGTGAACTCGCGGGTTACGAAGTCAGGGAGTATTTGGTGGAAAAGTGGGGGCGTAAATGTTCTTACTGCGACTCGGAAGGCTTACCACTCCAAGTTGAACATATTCACCCAAGGTCTAAGGGTGGTAGCAACCGAGTCAGCAACTTAACTCTTAGTTGTGAACGGTGTAACATCAAGAAAGGGACTAAGCCTGTTAAAGAGTTTCTGACAAAAGACCCTGCAAGATTAGAGAAGATTCTTCAGCAAGCTAAACAACCGCTAAAAGACGCTGGCGCAGTTAATTCAACCGGTTGGGCGCTGTTTCGGACTTGGAAAAATATCCTACCCATAACTACAGGGACGGGAGGACAAACTAAATATAATCGGACAAGGGTTAAGCTACCCCAACAACACTGGATTGATGCCGCTTGTGTTGGAGAAATAGAAACCATTAAGCTAGTAACCCAGCAACCATTATGGATTAAGGCTACTGGATGGGGAACCCGTCAAATTTGCACTACGGATCGATGCGGATTCCCTAGTCCTCACCGCGAACGCAACCAGATTCACTTTGGTTTCAGAACCGACGATATCGCCAGTTCTGTTGTTACCAATGGCAAGAAAGTAGGTGAAGACGTTGGCCTGTACTGTGTCGTCAAACAGGCAGTTTTGATCTTGCCAGGCGACTCGGCAGGGTATGCGGCATTAGCCACAGATTTTGTACGCCAATTCATCAAAAGGATGGTTACTCCTATGCGTTTTAGGAGATATCGACGGCGGTTAAAACCGCTCGCGCCGGAATTCCTCTCTCATCTAAAGAGAGAGGGCATCCAGACTTCCCGGAGGTTCTGGTGATTGAATTAAAAAATTCCGAAAAGTTGCCAATGCTCAAAAAAGCGGATATTCAAGTCAATACAGGTCTGAGTGGATTAGGCTGGGTTTTGTCGTGGTTTTCACAATTGTATGACTCGCGAATTCCTACAAGTGTGTGGATACGGTGTCAGTTGGTTTTGGCTGAGAGTTTTACGAATGCGGTTCGTCATGCCCACAAGGGCAAACCGCCGGATTGGCCGGTGGAAATTGAGGTTGTGGTGTTCGCTGAATCTTTAGAGATGAGAATTTGGGATTGGGGCGAACCCTTTGATTTAGAGCAAAAAATCAAAGATATGTCGGAACAAACCGATATTGACTCTCCAGGCGGGCGGGGTCTAAAATTGATTAAAGACATCGGAGACAGTATTAGTTACGAGAGAACGGCTGATGGACGGAACTGTTTGTCGATCGTCAAAAATTATTCGCCCTGTCTCAACGATCAACAATAACACTAATATTTTTAGCGGGTAAGGGTTGAGGGTAGCTCCTCAACCCTTCCCTAAGAAGCCTGCGTGACTGTTAAGCTGCGTAGCAGTTTATTATATTTAGATTTGACTGCTTCCCTAGAGACTGGCAATTTCCATAGCATCGGTATTTCCCCCATTAGCTTGTTGCCAAAGTGTCCTATAGATTCCTTTTTGTTGAATCAAATCTGTATGGCTAACCTGATACCACAACACTTCCATTTTCCAGCACAAACATCTTACAGCATATTCCAGGTTTATGAAGTACAATAGCAGCAGCTTGTAAACCAGTTTTTGAACTGCTTAGTATTGCTCAAATCAAGGGCAGTGGCAAGTAAAACGTCAACCATCTTGGTAGTGGTTGGCGAGAACAGAGGTAAAAAAGCTTTCAGTTGTGACCACCATAACTCTATCGGATTAAAGTCGGGATTCGGGAGGTGATAAATTCAGGACACGCTTAACCCGCCCCTTGAATCAATGGTTCAATCACCGCCAACTTATGAGCTGGTAGATTATCAATTGACTTCGAATGCACTATCTCATAAGTTTGGTACTAAAAAGTGTTCAACACAAACGGAAAATGCCTTGCCATCCATGGCTCCATTTAGAGCCATTAATCTTACTAATTTATTTAAGCTAATTGCTCCGATAACTGTTACTTTTGCACCCCATAAAATTTTTAAATCGTAGAGTCTTTTACCAGAATGCCAACGTGCATGAGTCCGTGTCAACCACAATAAAACGCCCATTTCATCCAAAAAAACGAGGTTGTCCGGGTCGATTCTTTTCACCTGATCCCAATAAGGAACGCCTCAAAATTTGCACTCGTTCGGTGGCAGACTGACTGCGACCTATTGTCTTTTTTTTCGCGTCCGATGCAAGTTTTTTTACCTGCAGCGACACCTCACACGCTTAGCTGAGAGAGTTCTTGTGGTTAAGAGATCCCATATTCACAATCTTCTGACTCATGTACTATCAGGATATTTTTCCACCATCTCGGTCAATTGAGTTGTGCGCGAATGTAATACACTTTTAAGGCTTCCACCCTATTTTTTTGGTTGAACATAACCAGTCATTGGTTTTTGTTTCAAGAGTTTCTGGACAAAGGCTTTACTCACATCAAATCGGGCAGCTACTTTCAGAATAACTGCGTATCAGCTTACTACAAGTCATCAATTGTGAGATGAGGCCTGTTTTCAATCTCGAACTCGATAGTGAGTTTCACTTTTTGAGGGTCAGGCAGGTTGTCAGCATAAATAACGGCCTCTAGCTCAAGAGATTTCTCTGCACTAGAGCCAATGTAGAATGGTTCATCTGCCCAGACAGACGACTTAGGCTGAACATTCCCAAAGTGAATGGTGAGTGTCCATTGGCTACTGTGATACACCACTTCAGTCTGTCGTTGCAAACTAAGGCGAGCATCTATTTTAGGTGGAATTACGTCAATTAAACGGTAGGCTGGCTTATCGGGTAGTTGATCCCTAACAGTGATACCACCACAAGAACTCCCTATTATTTCAACTCGTACTCCCTGAACTAAGGTGCTACTCTGGTTGTGAATTACAAATGCAACTGGTCTAAGAAGGTTTGTGAGTCGGATATATTCTTCCTTTTCTCGCCAGTAGTCAGGCCTGATTAATGGCTCTGGTGTTCTAATCCTCCAGCCACTTTTGCCGATATCTCGCAATTGCATTACTTGAGTGTCAGGTAGTGGGGGGACTGGCTCCTCATACGCGATCGACGACAGGTTCATTGAGTTACCACGCTCTTGACGATTCTCATGGTCAGCAAACTGTAGGCTCATCACTGGTGCTGTAACGATCGCTACTGAATCTGCAATCTGATTTATAGATTGATATGAATATTCTGGATTGGCACTGAGAGCTTCACGATTATCCAATTGTTTAACCTGCTCTAACCATTGTTTCTTAAGTTCGCGTAGTCGCTCTGGAGTTAAGTTGAGTTGAAGTTCCCTCTTTGTATGTGCTTCACCATGATGGTTAAGACAAAGAACTACTAAATTATCTTCAGCGTGACTGCGTGACTCACTATATTTGTGAATATGGTGAACAATAATTCCTCCGTTTCTGTCACGACATACACAACAAGTAGAGCGACTTTCAAAGAGAAGTTTGTTCATCGTTTCTGAAGGAATTAGTGGGCGTTTTTCGTCTCTAATTAGGTCAATTAATTCCTCGGGAATATTTAGAGAACGTAGTTCGTGTTTTTCTAGGAGTTTAAGGGAATTGAGTGTATATCCATCTTTTTCAAGGCGATTAGCTGTTTCTGAATCAAATCCACGCTCCATAAGAGCATTAAATGTCTTCTGCCCCATTTTTGAACCTCGATACGGTTTTACTTCTACTAGCTTACAACCCACATTCCGCAGATATTTAAGCAGATTTAACGATCGCCTGCAATGTAAAAACTTTAGCCTGAAATGATTGCCTAGCAATCATTTCAGGCTTTTTTGACGTAAAATAATCAGGTCAAGTAGAAAGAGAGAAAAACCATGAATGAGGCAACAGAAGCCATAAAAGTCCTAAATCTCGACCATTTAGGAATAGTAGCAGGAATA
>Ga0247770_1001099_pt1 | contig 23313 bp, 25 predicted proteins | sample UWRJL136409B6_FD_179943 | JGI IMG/M metagenome (GOLD analysis project Ga0247770, IMG submission 179943) | Plant litter microbial communities from Arlington Agricultural Research Station in Wisconsin, United States - UWRJ-L136-409B-6 | ecosystem: Environmental > Terrestrial > Plant litter >... | reverse complement strand
TCCCAATGTGGCCGATCATCCTCTCAGATCGGCTACGCGTCATCGCCTTGGTGGGCCGTTACCCCTCCAACTAGCTGATACGCCGCGAGCCCCTCTGGTCGCACTCCCTTGCAGGAGCTTTCCTCAATCACCCAATCGGGCAACAGAGCTCATGCGGTATTAGCCAGCGTTTCCACTGGTTATCCCCCACGACCAGGCAGGTTGCTCACGTGTTACGCACCCGTTCGCCACTGAGCCCCGAAGAGCTCCGTTCGACTTGCATGTGTTAAGCGCGCCGCCAGCGTTCGTCCTGAGCCAGGATCAAACTCTCCATGAGATTTTGACTTGCTCGTTGAACGAACGATTCTCTCGTTCATTCGGAATACCTTTGACGAGCCTCTGGTGCTCGAAGCACCGTACCGGGAGAAGGTATGCTCCCGGCGAGGCCCACACGGACATCCAACACCCTGGTTTTCAAACAGCTTCGCGGCCAGTGGCCGCGGGCAAGGCACGAATTATAAACGCCTTGCTTCCGGTCGTCAACCCCCCGTTTCCCCGAATTTCAGGTCGGCCCTCGGAGGCCGCCGGAGGGGGAATGCGACGGCGTCCGCGCGGTGCGCGGACGCCGTGCCGGACCACCCGGGAACCCGCGGGAACGGACGCGCCTAGATGTCCTCGTCGTCGGCGGCTTCGTCCTCGTCCCACTCGTCCTCGTCGTCATCCCAATCGTCGTCGTCGTCCCAGTCGTCTTCGTCGTCGAGGTCGTCCTCTTCGTCCCACCCCTCCTCTTTGTCCGCGTCCCACTCGTCTTCGTCGGCTTCGCCTTCTTCGAAGCGCGCGAAGAGCGCGTCTTCGAGGTCCAGCTCCTCGACGACCGCCGGGTGAGCCATCACGTTCGACATTCCGAAGTCTCCTTGGTAGACGGGATCGTTGGGTGGCCCGCGGGCCGGGGCGGCAGCTCCGGCCGTCCAAGCCACGTCCGGCCGGAAAGTAAACCGCTCCCCGAAGGTGTCAAGCCCTTTGTGGCGCGCCTTCCGCCCGGGGCGGCGGCGAGGTTCCGCAACGGTTGGAAGCCGCGCGCCGCCAAAAGGTTGAATGCGCGGAGCACGCACTCCGTCCCGACCTCCCGCCCCGCGGCGCCGCTGCAAGAGCGGAGCCCCGCGCGGTACACAGCCCACCCCGCCCCGACCGTCGCACGATCGCGCCGGCGCGCGCGGGGCCTCACCCCGCGCCCCGCGCGCGCAGCAGATCGTCGACTTCGCCGTAGCCGGAGGGGTGCGGGACGCCTCGCGCCGAGGCGCCGGCCTCCAGGAGCGCGCGGACGGACTCGGGCGAGCGGCGCGCGGTCCAGTACGAGTCCACGCAGGCCTTCACGGCGAGCATCAGGGCGGTGCGGCCCTGGCCGTCCAGCGCATCCACCGGCGCGCCGCGCTCGACCAGCAGGCGCACGGTGTCGTGCTTGGCGCGCCAGGCGGCGACGTGCAGCGCGGTGCTGCTCATCGCCACGCCGTAGTATCCGTCGCCTTCCTCGTACCGGGCCGCGACGTCCACGCCCAGCTCGAGGAGGCGCGCCACCCCGGCCGTGTTGCCGTTCCCCGCGAACTCCGCCAGCAGCGTCCCTCCCCCGGCGACGATCCCGCGCACCCGGTGAGGCTCGCGCCCGATCATCGCGCGGATCGCGGGCCCGTCGTCGCGCGCGCAGGCGGCGACCAGGGGATCGATGCCGTCGAGCTCCGCCGGGATGCCGCGCGCGTCGAAGAGCTCCAGCAGGTCGCGCCGCCCCCGCCGCGCGGCCATCGCCACCGCGGACCGGCCGTGCGCCACCAGCGTCGGATCGCCGCCGTGGTCCAGCATCGCCTCGACGATCCCGACGGCGTTGTCCCGCAGCACCGCCTGCTGCAGCGCGGTCCTTCCCCAGCGCGTCATGCGGTTGGGATCCGCGCCGTGCTCCAGCAGCCATCGCACGGCGTCGGCGTCGTGCCAGTCGCACTTGCGCAGCAGGATCGTGGCGAGGCTGGCGTCCGTGAGCCTGCCGCTCCGCACCAGGACCTCCAGGGCGCGGTTGTCGTAGCTCTCCGGCGCGTGGTACGGGGTTTCCTCGTCGTTCGGATCGGCGCCGCGCTCCAGGAGGAGGCGGGTCAGCCCGGGATTGCGCGCCACGCCGGCCGCGCCGTAGAGGGCGCTCTCGAAGACGGGCGCCGGCTGGTGATCGTCCGCGTGGAAGCCCGTGTTGGCGCTCGCGCCGGCGTCGAGCAGCGCCTCCGCCGCGCGCACGAAGGAGTCGGAGCGCGCGGGATCGAGGCGGAGATAGCGGGAGAAGCAGAGGTGGGTGAGCGCATCCCATCCGTGGGCGCCGCCCTTCGCCGTGGCGCTCGCCGGATCTTCCGCGAGGAATCGCCGGACCGCGGCGTCGTCGCCGAGGACGGCGGCGGCGTGGATGGAGCTCGTGGCGACCTCGGGGTGCCCGGCCAGGATCGCATCCGCGTCGGTCAGCGTGCCGGAGGCGTGATCGCCGTGGAGCGGCACGACGGCGGCCCGGAGGAAGGCAGCGCGTGGATCATCCGCTTCCATCGTCATCTCTCCCTCACGATTCGTCCGCCAGCGTCCATCCTCCGGAAGGCGATGGGAGCCAGCGCCGGCCGTGCATGTCCAGCCACTCGCCCGTGGGCTCATCCTCCCTCGGATCGGAGCCGAGGCGGAGGACGTTGCCGTCCGGATCCTCGACCTGCATCTCCAGCGCCCACGGGTAGTTCGTCGGCGGATGCCGGATCTTCGCTCCCGCGCCGCGATACTCGTCGAACAGCGCCACGGCGTCATCCACCCCGATCCACACCCAGGTCCCGGGATGCCCCTGCTCGCCCTCGCAGAGGAAGATGGTGCACCGGCCGCGCGACACCGAGGCGAACCCGCTGCCGTCCTCCCAATCGACCGCGAAGCCGAGCGCGCGGACGTAGTGATCGATGCTGGCGGCCAAGTCGCCGACGGGGAGGACCGGGCTGACTCCTCCGAAGCGAACCGACTCCCGCGGTGCTTCCGTTGCGGACATGGCGGAATCCTCCACGCTTGCGTTCCATCGTCCCACGACGGAAGGCAATGTGCGGCGGATCCCGCGCGCTGTCACGGAAACTTCCGGCGCGCGCCTCGCGGGCGGCGGAGGACGCCGTGAAGCTCATCCCCTTCTCCCTCGTGTACGACCGGGCCGCGATGCGCCTGCCGGTGGGCGTACCAGCCGGCCAGCGCGCCGGCGCCGCCGCTCAGGAGGCCCACGAGGCTCGCCGAGGCCATGAACGCCAGCAGGAGCACCGGCCCGTGCTGGTTCGCGGCCGCGCCGCCGTAGAGCACGTAGACCGTCGTGCCGACCAGGATCGCGAGTGCCGCGGAGACGAAGGAGGCCGACACGGCGCGCGCGGCGTTCCCCGGGCGGCCGCTCCGGCGCGCGATCAGGAACGCGCCCGCGCCGCAGACGATCATCCGCACGCCCTGCCACGGCCCGCGGATCACGTGCGTGCCGAGCAGCGCCATCAAGCTCGCGTCGACCGACACGAGGATCACGATCGACCCGAGCAGGACCGTTCTGGCGCGCATCGATGACGAGGGTGGGGAGGTGGAGGGATGGCGGGAGCGGATCGAAGGGGATGGCCGACCGCTCCGCCGCCAGCGTAGCGCGGGGGATCGATCCGGCGCAAATCGCATGATGGAAGAACCGCCCCTCCCCCGGGTGACCGGGAGAGGGGCGGCGGTGCTTCGGACCGGGATCCGCAGCGGCGCGTCAGGAGGCGGCGCGCGAGGCCTTCTTGCGGTCGTTGGCGTTCAGCAGGCGCTTGCGCAGGCGGAGCGACTTGGGCGTCACCTCGATGAGCTCGTCGTCGGCGATGTAGCCCATGGCGTCCTCCAGCGTCATCACGCGCGGGGGCTCCAGGAGGATGTTGTCGTCGCTCCCGGAGGCGCGCATGTTGGTGAGCTTCTTCCCCTTGGCGACGTTGACCTCCATGTCGCCCGGGCGGCTGTTCTCGCCCACGATCATCCCCTCGTACACCGGGGTGCCGGGGTCGATGAAGAAGGTGGAGCGCTCCTGCAGGTTCCCCAGCGAGAACGCCACCGCCTCGCCGTTGACCATGCTCACCAGCACGCCGCGCGCGCGGGTGTTCATGTTCCCCACGTACGGGCCGTACTCCATGAAGCGGTGGTGCAGCGTCCCCTCGCCGCGCGTGGCGGTGAGGAACTCGCTCCGGTAGCCGAAGAGCGCCCGCGCCGGGGCGCGGTACACCAGGCGCACCAGCCCGCCGCCCGGGTTCTTCATCTCCAGCATCTCGCTGCGGCGCTGCCCCAGCTCCTGGATGACGGGGCCCATGTGCGTCTCGGGAAGGTCGATGGTGACCTCCTCGTACGGCTCCATCAGCTGCCCGTCGGGGCCCTTCTTGAGGATCACGCGCGGGCGGGAGACGGCGAACTCGTACCCCTCGCGCCGCATGGTCTCCATCAGGATCCCCAGGTGCAGCTCGCCGCGGCCGGAGACCGTCAGCGTGTCGGGAGAATCGGTCTCCTCCACGCGCAGCGCCACGTTCGACTCCAGCTCCTTGAAGAGCCGGTCGCGCACCTGGCGGCTGGTGACGAACTTCCCTTCCCGCCCCGCGAAGGGCGAGTTGTTGAGCATGATGTCCACCGAGACGGTGGGCTCCTCCACCGCGATCCCCTCCAGCGCGTCCGGATGGTCCGCGTCACAGACCGTGGCGCCGATCTCCACGTCGATCAGCCCGGAGAGCGCCACCACGTCGCCGGCCGACGCCGACTCCGCCTCGTGCCGCTCCAGGCCGTCGAAGGTGAACAGCTTGGTGATCTTGGCGCGCACCGGGGCCTTCTCCTGCCCCAGCGTCACCAGCACCACGGTGTCGCCCACGCGGCCGGTGCCGCGCTCGATCTTGCCGATGGCCAGGCGGCCCAGGTACGGCGAGTAGTCGATGGTGGACACCAGCATCTGGAACGGCCCCTCGCTCGCCTTGGGCTGGGGGATGGTCGTCAGCACGGTGTCGAAGAGCGGCGTCAGGTTCTTGCGCTCGTCCTCGGGCTGCAGCATGGCCACGCCCTCGCGGCCCACGGCGTAGAGGAACGGGCAGTCCAGCTGGTGGTCGTCGGCCTCCAGCTCCATGAACAGCTCCAGCACCTCGTCGTGCACGCGGTGCGGGTCGGCGTCGCCGCGGTCGATCTTGTTGATGACCACGATGGGCTGCAGCCCCAGCTCCATGGCCTTGCGGGTCACGAAGCGGGTCTGCGGCATGGGCCCTTCGGCCGCGTCCACCAGCAGGATCACGCCGTCGACCATGCGGAGGATGCGCTCCACCTCGCCGCCGAAGTCGGAGTGGCCCGGGGTGTCGACGATGTTGATCTTGGTGTCGCCCCAGCGGACCGAGAGGTTCTTGGCCAGGATGGTGATCCCCCGCTCGCGCTCGAGCGGGTTGGAGTCCATCACCCGCTCCTGCACGTGCTGGTTCTCGCGGAAGGTGCCGGCCTGCCGGAGCATGTGGTCGACCAGCGTGGTCTTGCCGTGGTCGACGTGGGCGATGATGGCGATGTTGCGGATCTGCAGCATATTCCCTGGTGGACTGGGTACAGGGGACTGGTACAGCCAGCGATAGGCTGTCCGCCCCGCCGCACGTCCTCAAGCACAGTGGTTTCCGATCTTCAAGCAACGAAAGGCGGGCGCCTCTGCTGGAGGTGCCCGCGCTTCCGTGACAGCCATGCAAAATAGCGAAAAGATCCCGTAGCGTCCAGCCCCGGCGCTCGCCTACCCATCGTCCGGCACCAGCGTGCCGGTGCGCGGGTGGCGGATGAAGGCGGAGCCGACGGGCGCGTCGAGGAACGGGACGATGGCGGGATCGTAGTTGGCGATGGTGTTCACGTCGTAGACGCTGTGGTTCGCCGCGTCGTCCAGGTACTCCTCCGGCTCGTCCCCCGCCGTGAAGCGCCAGCCGCTGTCCATGTCGCGCTCCGGCGCCTCGCGGTACATGTAGCCCACCGGGAGCCCCTCCACGGTGATGCGGTCCGTGGCGATGCACCACCCGCGACCCGGCGCGACCGCCCGGATCGCCTCGGGCCCCAGCCGGTACAGCTTCCCGTTGACGGGCGAGCGATAGCCCTGTTCTTCCATGGATCCTCGCTTCGATGGGAGTGACGGAAGGGAACCGCGTCTCCGCGCAAAGTGGCGCGGAGCGAGCACGGGCGACAGGGACCATCGACTCGCCTCATCGCTCCACCCCGCTCCGCTGCGCGTCCGCCTCGGCCAGGCCGGCGGCGAGGGGCGGGAGGATGCCGCGCTCCACGTAGATGGGGCGCAGCAGTCGCCGCAGCCGCGGCAGCGTCCGGGCGAAGAGCGCCGCGCCCACGATGCACGCGGCGCCGCCCATCATGATGGTGCGCGGGGCGTCGAAGCGGGCGGCCAGCGCGCCGGCCAGGAGCGAGCCGAAGGGCGCGGTGCCCATGAAGGCCATGGTGTAGAACGCCATCACCCGCCCGCGCATCTCCTCGCGCACCACCGTCTGGATGATGGTGTTGCTGGCGGCCATCTGCACCATGAACCCCGCGCCCGCCAGCGGAAGGATCAGCATCGACAGCACGAAGGAGCGCGAGAGGCCGAAGGCGATCAGCGCGGCGCCGAAGAGGGCGGCGCAGATCGGGATCACCTTTCCCAGCCCCAGCACGCTCCGGCGCGACGCCAGGTACAGCGCCCCGCCCAGCGCGCCGACGCCGGTGGCGCCCATCAGGAACCCCAGCGTGTGCGCGCCGCCGTGCAGCGTCTGGTCGGCGATGACCGGCATGAGCACCGTGTAGGGCATCCCCGTCAGGCTCACCAGCGCCAGGAGGAGGAGGAGGGCGCGGATGGGCGCGAACCCGAAGGCGTAGCGGAACCCCTCGGCCAGCTCCTGCAGGACGCGCTTCCCCGAGCGGGCGGGGGTCCTCCGCGTCACCTTCATCGCCAGCAGCGAGGCGATCACCGCCACGTAGCTGAGCCCGTCCGCCAGGAAGCACCACCCCTCGCCCACCGCGGCGATCACGATCCCTGCCACCGAGGGCCCCACCAGCCGCGCGCCGTTGACCATGGACGAGTTGAGGGCGATGGCGTTCGGCAGGTCGGCGCGGTCCTCCACCATCTCCACCAGGAAGGCTTGGCGCGCGGGGGTGTCGAAGGCGTTGATCACCCCCTGGAAGGCCCCCAGCGCCAGCACGTGCCAGACCTCGATCGTTCCCGTGAGCGCCAGCGCGGCCAGCGCGAACGACTGGAGCATCGCCAGCACCTGCGTGACCACCAGCACGCGGTAGCGGTCCAGCCGGTCCACCCACACCCCGGCGAAGGGCGAGAGGATGAAGGTGGGGATCTGCCCCGCGAATCCCACGATCCCCAGCATCGCCGCCGAGCCCGTCAGCCGGTAGACGAGCCAGCTGGTGGCCACCCGCGTGACCCACGTCCCCACCAGCGACACGCTCTGCCCGCCGAAGAAGAGCCGGTAGTTGGGGTGCCGCAGCGCGCGCAGGAGCGACGGCCGCTCCCCCGGCGCGGCGAGGGCGGAGGGGCGGCGCGACGGCGCGTGGCGTGGCTTGCGGGTGCGGCGAGCGGGCATCCGGCGCTTTCGGTGGATCCTGGGTGGACGAGGTCGCGACCGCGCCCCTCGGCAGATTCGTGCCGCCGGATGCGCACGGCCGCGCCGCCCTCGATCCACCGATCACGATCGGTCCGCCGGGGATTGACAGCATCCTGTCAACGGTGCAGATTGCGAGCAGTTGACAGCAGGCTGTCAACCATCCGCGAAGGATCGCCACGTCCCCGGCAGGAGGGAAAAGATGGAGCAGCGCACCGTGCACCTGTTCGTCCTCGACACGCTCGCGGACTGGGAGACGGGGTTCGCGATCGCGGGGATCAACAACCCGGAGTACCAGAAGAGCCCGGGTGCGTACGGCGTGAAGACGGTGGGCGCCACGCGTGATCCCGTCCGCACCATGGGCGGTGTCACCATCGTCCCCGAAATGGCGGCGAGCGAGCTGAAGCCGGAGGACAGCGCGATGCTGATCGTGCCCGGCGGGGGGGTCTGGGACCAGGGCGGAGACCCGGTGGCGCTGGAGACGGCACGCCGGTTCCTGGACGCCGGCGTCCCGGTCGCGGCCATCTGCGGCGCCACGGGCGGGCTGGCGCGCGCGGGGATGCTGGCCGGACGGCGCCACACCAGCAACGCGCGGGAGTACCTGGCGTACTACGCGCCCGGGTACGGCGGCGAGGCGCAGTATTCCGACGAGCCGGCCGTGCTGGACGGCGACCTGATCACCGCCGGCGGCGTCTTCCCGGTGGACTTCGCGCGGATGGTCTTCGAGCGGCTGGGGCTGTACGAGCCCGCGGTGCTGGATGCCTGGTACCGGCTGTACAAGCACGGCGACATGGCCGCCTTCCTCGCGCTGGCGGCGATGGAGGAGGCGCGCGCGCCGGGCGACGCCTCGTGAGCAGCCGCGAGCCCGGCCGCACCCCCGCGGGAGACGCGCTGACGGAGCTGGTGATGCGCGTCTTCCGCCTGAACGGGCTCTTCCTGGACGTGGCCGAGACCATCGCGCGCCCCTCCGGGCTGACGGCCGCGCGGTGGCAGGTGCTGGGCGCCGTTCTCCGCCACCCCCTCACCGTCTCCGACGCCGCGCGGGCGATGGGGCTCACGCGGCAGAGCGTGCAGCGGCTGGCGGACGCGCTGGTGGAGGACGGGATGGCGGAGTATCTCCCCAACCCCGCCCACCGCCGCGCCAGGCTCCTCGCGCCGACCGGCCGCGGATGGAAGGCGATCGCCATCCTCCGCCCGCGCCAGCACGCCTGCATGAACCAGGTGAGCGGGGAGATCGACGCGGAAGAGCTGGAGCGCGCGGTCCGCCTCCTGGACCGCGTCATCGGGAAGATGGAAAACGATCCGTGGCGGCCGGAGTCCTGATCGCCGGGCGTTCGCTGTTCACTGGGCTTCTGGACGGATTCCTCGGTGAGCGAGCAGATCCGACTTCAGATAAATGGCCTGTATTATGCGGTGGAATTGCGGCACTTAGGCGCAGCTCCGCGCCTGAGGCGGAACCGCTCCCGGAGGTGGATCATGTCGAGTACCCGGATCTCCGTCGACGCCCTGAAGGTGGAGTCGTTCGAGACCACGGCCGGCGATACCGCCCTCAGAGCCGACAACGTAGCCAGCTGCACCGGGATGTTGTGCTCGCGCTGCTGCGTGGCCCCGACCTGCACCTGCGACGCCACCTGCACCTGCAACTCTCCCTGCTGAGCGGAGGCAAGAGATCGATCTCACGGGAAAGACAGAAGGGGCCGATCCCCACGCTGGGATCGGCCCCTCCTTGCCATCCGCCCGTGGATCCGGCTACCGCGCCTTCTCGATCTCCCGCGCCAGCTCCTCGTCCGACAGCTTCTCCTCCCACCCGGCCGGGAGCTCCAGCTCCACCGTCTGCGCGCCGCCGCTGGGGGTGCAGACCACGCGGAAGCGGTCGGTGCCCTCCACGCGCGCGGCCTCGCTCTTTCCATCCTCCGAGAGCCCCGCGTACGCCTCCACGCAGCTCCACTGCGTCCCCTCCCCGTCCATCACCTCGCGCGCCATCCGCATCTCCCCAGTTCACGTTTGCCCGTCAGTCGAGTGCGCCGGCACTAGCGAAAGGCGCGCCAGTGTTCGCATCCCCATCGCTCCAGACGGCGGGCGGCCATCGGTTGATGGTAAAAGTCATCAATACTGTTGTATCTCCATTATCTCGTATATAGTATGTGAAGACCCGTTAAGTGCGCACTCAAAATCGGTGCACTCCCCGATCGCGGAGATGAGCCATGCGAGCCTGGAACAACCTCGTCCTGATGACCGTCCTCCTCCTGCTCTCAGCCTGCGGGAGCGAGCCGACGGCCGTACACGCCCCCACCGAGGCGCGCCGGAACACCGGCACACTCACCGTCGTTGTCTCCGGCCCCACCCAGGTGGCTGATTTCGAGTGCGCGATGTGGCACTCGACCGTGTCCGGCGGTACCGCTCCCTACGAGTACTCCTGGTCGGGCCTGACCACGACCGACTATACGCAAAGCTCGGTTTGGGGGAGCGTCAGCAGTGGATACGCGAGCCTGGGCTACGTCGTGTTCGCGAGCGTCGCGGTGGAAGTGACGGACGCGCTGGGGAAGAAGGCGTACGACTGGATTGAGGTGTACGTGCCCCCCTACAGCTCCAGCGGCCCTGGATCCCTGAGTTGCTGAGAAGGAGCGCTGACCGAAGCCGGCGACCGGACCTGGTTCGAGAAATCTTGCGCGTTCCTGAGAGAATCCGGATTGGGTGATGGCCCCCGATCCGCGGAAGGGAAAGGGGCGGCACCGCAATCCCGCGGCGCCGCCCCTCTTACAGCCCCTGGTCGGAGGGAGACCCTCAGTTCGTGAAGTCGACCGCCGGGCAGTTGAGGCCCTCGTACTTCACGGTGACGCCGGCGGCCTGGCAGTCGCCGCAGAGGCCGTAGATCTCCAGGCGGTGGCGGGTGGGGAGGAAGCCGTGCTCCCGGGCGATGTCGTCCTGGAGGCGCGCCATCTCCGGGCGCTGGAACTCCACCACCTTGCGGCAGTGCGTGCACACCAGGTGCTCGTGCCCGGGCCGCTGCCCGAACAGGTGCTCGTAGCGCTTGAAGCCGTCGCCGAAGTCGTGGTCCTCCACCAGCCCGCTCCGCACCAGGATCTCCATGGTGCGGTAGATGGTGGCCTTGCCGATGCGCTCGCCGCGGTCCTTGAGGCGCGCCTCGATCTCCTCCACCGACAGGTGCTCGCGCGAGGCGAAGACCACGTCGGCCACCACCTCCCGCTGCTGCGTCACCGGCAGCCCCTGCTGGCGCAGGTAGCGCCGGAAGAGGTGCAGGTACGGCGAGGTGGGTGCTGCCGGTGCCTGTACGGACATTCATCATCCCCCGCGAAAGTCCCCGGACGGCGGTCACGCCGTCGATCTGGGGATAACGATAATCATTCTTGATCACGTGGGTCAACCACGACGTGCCCCCCACCCGTCCGGCGGCGCCGTCCAGCCATGCGGATTCGTGGACATGCTCCCGTGAATCCGCGTGGCCGTCCACCAGACGCAGGCTCTCTCCAGGAGGCCTTCAGCCTGCACGAAAACAACCGCGTCCGATGCACCGGCATCGGACGTGGCTGCGTGAAGAACCGTGTGGCGGGATGAAGGAGTGGTCAGCGACCGCCGCCCGGCACCGGGTTTTGATCGGCGCGATGGTAGACGGTGCCGGTGCGCTTGTACTTGATCTGCGTGCCGCACACGTTCAACACGTACTGGCCGGACCCCACACCCTCGTCCTTGGAGACGATCTCGATGCGTTCCCTGGGGCAGTCATTGTCGAACGATGCCGTGCGAATCAGGCTTCCGTCACTTTGCCCCGTCATCATCCCGGGAATGCATCCGGTGAGCGCGCCAGCAGCGCAGACCAGAACGGCAACGCAACCAGTCGAGTTAATGCGCATGGTGAGCCAGTCGAGTTGGAAGTGAGAGATGTAGAGACCTCATCAATCATCCTTGCGTTGGAATGTCGGATCACCCCCCTTTCCTTTCTATAAAATGTCTCTAATAACGCTATTGTGGTGTGATGCCTGATGACGGTAGCCGGTTCAGGATTAATCTACGGCCGGTTCTTCAGGTTGATGACCCGGACGTGGATCCGATTGTTGTTTCTAAGGACCGGAGCTACAGGGGATTCGCGTCCTTGCTCCCTTAGACGGACGGACCCTCGATGTTTTCGCGTGGGTCAACCACGACGTGCCCCAGCTCCGCCAGCAGCGCCCTCCAGGCTTCCGGATCGCGCTCCGTGTCGCGGATGTCCGGCGGCGCGGGATCGGCCCCCTCCAGCCGCCGCACCACGCCCTCGATGATGCGGTCCACGCGGTCCGGCGGGACGGTCCCCTGCTCTTCCAGCCGGTCGTGGCGCGTGGTCTTCCCCTTCTCCGTGACCGCCTCGTAGCGGAGCGTGTAGATGCCCCGCCGCCCCTCCTCGTCCAGCGGCACGGCGACCAGGACGGCCAGCCCCGTCTCCTTGGCCCCCACCTGCCGCGGCGGAAAGACCCACACCTGCTCCACCCGCGCCGGCGGGATGACGCCCACGACCGCCGCGAGCGCAGCCCCCAGGTTGGGATTGCGCTCGTCCTTGGGCAGCGGCGGAAGCGGAGGGAGCATCAGGGAGATGGAGACGGTCGGATGGCAATGGAGGAAGACGGGAGATCGGGATCGGGATCGAGAGAGTTCGGGGCCGCGATGGCGGATGGGCGCGGCCCCGAGATCGGTCCGTGCGCCCGGATATCGATCCGCCCGGCCCCCGCCACCCCCGGTTGAAACCGGGGGCTACAACGGCACAAAGTCCGCCTTCGCGGACTGCGGCCCAGGCATCGGCGCGCGTCATGGGGGCCGATGGGGGGACGGATCATTCCCGCCGGCTGTCCCCTGTACCCTGTCCCCTGTCCCCTTCGGTTCCTTCCGTTCAGCCGGTCTTCCGGCTCGCGGCCTCGATCTCCACGTAGTGCCGCAGCACGTGGAGAAAGTCCTGCGCGTTGGTGATGACGCCGAAGGCCTGGTGCGTGCCGCGGTCCTTGAGCTTGCTCACCACGAACTCGGACGAGTCCACGCAGATGGTGGTCAGCGGCCGCACCTCGCCCGTGTCCTCGCGCCAGACGTAGGAGGGGAGCATGTTGCCGGTGGCAATGGAGTGCAGCGCCGTGGCGATCATCATCACCCCCGTGGCGCGGCGGGTGTGCTCCTTCATCACCTCCTGGCAGCGCACCGCGTCGGTGATGGTGTCCGGGAGCGGCCCGTCGTCGCGGATGGAGCCGGCCAGGACGAAGGGAACGCCGCTGGTGACGCAGGCGTGCATCACCCCGTGCTCGATGATCCCCCCCTCCACCGCCGCCTGGATGGACCCCGCCGCCCGGACGCGGTTGATGGCGCGCATGTGGAAGGCGTGGCCCCCCTCCACCGGGACGCCGCGCGCGTTCATCCCCAGCGTGGTGCCCATGGTGGCGCTCTCGATGTCGTGCACCGCCACCGCGTTCCCGCCGAAGAGCACGCCCACGTAGCCGTTCTGGATGAACCACGCCAGCGTGTCGCGCCCCCGCGAGTGCAGCACCGCCGGGCCCACGACCCACACGAAGTACCCGCCGCGCTCCTTCTCGTCCACCAGCGAGCGCGCCATCTCCGGGTAGTCGGTGGGCTTCTCGCGGCTGACCTCGGACGACATGAACTTGAACTCGCCCTCCGGCCCCATGTCGGGGTCGCCCATCAGCCCGGTGGCGTGGACGAAGATCCCCTCCGAGCCGTCCTCGGCGAAGCCCATGGCCACCGGCTGGCCACCGCGGACGTAGCGCCCCTCCAGCACCCGCGGCACCCCGTCGTCGTCCAGCACCAGCGCGCTGTCCATCCGCGGGTCGCGCGGGAGGCGCCACTCGCCGCCCACCCTGACGTAGGTGGGGAGGTTGGTGGTGGAGAAGAAGCCCTCCGGGAGCACGCCGTCCGCCGGCGCGGGCTGGAAGCGCGCGTCCGGGGCGTCCTGGAAGCGGGGCTGCGAAAGGTCGGGGCGGCGATACACGGATGGGTGCGAAAGTGCGAGGGTGCGAAGGTGCGAGAGTGAACGGCGACGGAAGTGCTTAGTGCTTAGTGCTTGGTCCTTGGTGCGCCGGATTCAGAGGATCCAACGCACCTTCGCACTTCCGCGAGGGCGGAACCTAGCGGCATCCCCCGTCGCGGATCAAGCGCGCGAGCCGCCGATCGAACCGTCGGGCGACGGTGCGTGGATCAGGCGGGGATGGGGTCGCCGGCGGCGCGGCCGGCGTGCGCGGCGGACTCGTCCAGGCGCTCCATCTCCCGCACGTCGCGCCAGCAGAGCCAGAGGGGGACGATCCCGAAGACGCCGAACGAGCAGTCGATCAGCCGCCACCAGAAGGGGATCCCGCGCACCTCCCCCGCGATCAGCGCCAGGGGGACCACGGCCACGCAGGCGATCATCCCCCACTCGATCACCCACCGGTTCCGCACCGGATCGCGCAGGGGGCCCACGAAGAGCGCCGCGATCACAAGGTGCGCGAATGCCAGCCAGTCCGTCCCGTAGGCCAGGAAGGGGTAGGCGCGGTTGGTGGCGCCCAGGCCGTCGCGGACGGTCAGGAGCCAGCGCAGCAGCGTGCCGTGCTCCTCCGGGCGGGCGGAGGGGCCCGCGCCCATCATCCCCGTGAGCCAGCGCAGCTCGCTCTCGATGGGGAACGCCGTCACCCCGCTCACCACGAGGCCCACGACGAACAGGACGAGGAGGGCGCGCACCCGCCGGTGGAGGCGCGCGCGGCGGGCCGGAGCCGGGCCGGAGAGGTTGGCCGGTTGCATGCGGAGGAAGATGGGGAGAGGCGGCGAGGCCGACAAGCGCCGCGGGAGACGCGGAGACGCCCGGGGCGACCGTCCACCGTCGCACTTTCTCACCTTCGCACCCCCGCACTCTTTCGCGAGGGGGCCCGAGGGCGCAGATTCAGCGCCCTTCCAGACCGGGGACACCGGAAGCGACCCAGGCAATGCCGAGCAGGGAGGCCGAGATCGACCAGAAGAAGTGGACCACCGAGGACTCGCGCGAGCTGTACAACGTGGAGGGATGGGGGATCGGCTACTTCGACGTGAACCAGAAGGGGCACGTCGTCGTCCACCCCACCCGCGAGCCCGAGCGCGGGATCGACCTCTTCGACTTCGCCCAGGACATGGAGGCGCAGGGGATGCAGCTCCCCCTGCTGCTGCGCTTCTCCGACATCCTGCGCACCCGCGTGGAGACGCTCACGAACCGCTTCCAGAACGCCATCAGGGAGTTCGGCTACGAGGGGGGCTACACCACCGTCTACCCCATCAAGGTCAACCAGCAGCGCCACGTGGTGGAGGAGATCGCCGAGTTCGGCCGTCCCTTCGGCGTGGGGCTGGAGGTGGGATCGAAGCCGGAGATGATGGCCGTCCTGGCGCTCAGCGAGCGCACCGACCACATCATCGTCTGCAACGGCTACAAGGACGAGGAGTACGTCCGCCTGGCGCTGATGGGCCAGAAGCTGGGGCACCAGGTGCTGATCGTGGTGGAGAAGATCAGCGAGGTGGAGCTGCTGCTGCGCGTGGCCGCCGACCTGGGGGTGGAGCCCACGCTGGGGGTGCGCATCAAGCTCTCCACCGCCGGCGCCGGCAAGTGGAGCCAGTCGGCGGGGGAGAAGAGCAAGTTCGGGCTCAACTCCGCGCAGCTGGTGAAGGTGCTGGAGATGCTGGAGCAGGCCGGGAAGATGGACGTGCTCAAGCTGATCCACTTCCACCTGGGCTCGCAGATCCCCGACATCCGCAACATCAAGCAGGGGATGGCCGAGGTGGCGCGCTACTACGTGGAGCTGCGCCAGCTGGGGGTGGACGTGCGGTACGTGGACGTGGGCGGCGGGCTGGGGGTGGACTACGACGGCTCGCGCTCCAACGCGCAGGCCAGCGTCAACTACTCCATCCAGGAGTACGCCAACGACATCATCTACGCCCTGGCCGAGGAGTGCCGCGAGAACCTGGTCCCCATGCCCCACGTCATCAGCGAGAGCGGGCGCGCCCTCACCGCGCACCACGCCATGCTCCTGATCAACGTGGTGGACCTGGAGACGCAGGCCCCCGAGGTCCCCGACAACGGCGTCACGGCCGACGACCACCCCATCGTGCAGGAGCTGGCCGCCACCTACCGCGAGGTGGACGAGCGCAACCTCCGCGAGGTGTACCACGACACCTCGTTCGCCAAGGAGCAGATGCAGGTGCACTTCAACTCGGGGACGATGTCGCTGCGGGAGCGCGCCATGGCGGAGCGCTTCTGGCTGGCCATCATCAACCGGGTGGCGGTGCTGGCGGCCAAGGACCCCGAGGAGTACGAGGACATCCTCCCGGAGCTGGAGGGGGCGCTGATCGACCGCTACTTCTGCAACTTCTCGCTCTTCCAGTCGCTCCCCGACTCGTGGGCCATCGACCAGCTCTTCCCCATCATGCCGGTGCACCGGCTGGACGAGGAGCCGTCGCGGCGGGGGACGCTGCAGGACATGACCTGCGACTCGGACGGCAAGATCGACCGCTTCGTGGGATGGCGGAAGGCCAAGCCGTCGCTGGAGCTGCACCCGTTCCGCCACGGCGAGCCGTACGTGCTGGGGATCTTCCTGACCGGCGCCTACCAGGAGATCCTGGGCGACCTGCACAACCTGTTCGGCGACACCAACGCCGTCCACGTGCGGCTGACGGACACCGGCTACGAGGTGGGCGACCTGGTGCACGGCGACACGGTCACCGAGGTGCTCAACTACGTGCAGTTCAGCGCCCCGCAGCTGATCGCCACCTTCCGCAAGAAGGTGCAGAACGCCAGGCTCAAGCGCACCGAGGCCAACACCTTCATCGCCGACTACGTGGAGGGCCTCGCCGGGTACACCTACCTCGAGGGCGGCGACGACGAGGAGTAGGTGCGGGGGTGCGAAAGTGCGAGGGTGCGTAGAGATGGGGATGAGGAGCGGAGGGCGCGCCGGCGAGGCGCGCCCTTTCGCGTTCCGGAGATCGATCGGATTTCGGGAGATTGATCGATCTCGGGAGATCGATCCGCGTCGGGGAGGGGGATGAAACCCGGGCGCGGCTCCTCCCGTAACACCTCCAGGCGGCCGGGGAGTGCACCCGGCCTGATCGAATATCATCTCCCCGACAAGCGAGGCGAACGTGAGAGATCCCGGCCTGGCGGCGCTGCTCAGCCTGTTCATCCCCGGCGTCGGCCAGATCTACAACGGCAAGATCCTGCGCGGCATCTTCTGGCTGATCGTCACCCCCGGCCTGTGGATCGGCTCCGGCGGCCTGCTGGGGTGGGTCTGCCACCTGATCTCCGCCTACACCGCCTACAACTACGCCCAGGCCCACCCGCACCGCTGACGGTCGGCGGGCGGAAGCCGGATGGACAAAAGGGGGCGCATCCACGACGGATGCGCCCCCTCGCCGCTGTCCCCCGCGAAGCTACATCAGCAGCCCGCCGAGCACCGCGGCGAAGAGCCCGCCGAAGATGGAGCCCAGGATGGCGAGGAGGATGAAGATGATGATGTACGCCGGGATCGCGGCCAGCACCACCTTGATGATCAGCACCACCAGGTCGCCGAAGGGAATGTCCACGCCCCGGATGATGACCTGGGAGGGGCCGGCGGTGGTGGCGAAGACGGCTCCGGAGGAGCGGCCGGCGGGGTTGGGCGTACCGCAGCTCGGACAGACGGCGGCGCCCTCGTCCACGCGCGTGCCGCAATGACGGCAAGGAACGGCCATGATCGGATCTCCATGATGAAGGTGGGGGCCAGCAGGTGTCGAAGGCCGCGTTCGCAGCCCTACCCGAGGCGCGAGGAGAAAGGTGGATGGGCGGCGGCGTCTTGCCGGCCGCCGGAACGAGAGCTCCCCGGCCGAGAGTTTGACGGCCGGGGAGCTTCGATTTTCGCACCCTCCCCCATTCGCCGTACTTCGCGCCGCCCGCCCAACGGACCCACGCGCGCGGCGACGTTCCTCCATCGCGGGCCGACGGCCTGCTCCACGACGGTCAGCGGCACGACCCGCGTTCACCGGCTCCGCGCTCGACTGGGTCTCATCCTCCCCATGTGCGGCAGATGGGACGCGAACGCCTCACGCCGCGTGGCAGGCGCGCCCCACTTCCCACGCCGCCCCGAATCCGAAAATCCCTGTATCTCCCTGCGATTCAATCATCTGCTCGTCCCTGGGACGAGGTCCGCGGACGGGAACGGGGCGTGCTTTGTCGGATGCCGTCCGGGCGATGCGGAACCAGCCGCCGCCGGGCACCGAGAGACGACATCGATGAACGCACGCATACAGGAGATACGGAGATGATCACGCTGAACATCGACACCCTGCTGGTCGAGAGCTTCCCCACCACCGAGCCCGTCGGCGGCCTGGAGCCGCAGGGCGAGCAGGCGCTCTTCATGCCCATCACCGCGCACACGGACCCGTGCGACGAGTGCTGCAAGCAGAACTGACGCACCCGCCCGGCGCCGCCGGGCCGGAGAATCGACATTCACCGACTGATTCACATACAGCGAGAACCCGAGATGACCACGTTGACCATCGAGAGCCTGCTCGTCGAGAGCTTCGCCACCACCGAAACCGCCGGCGAGCTGGGGCAGGCCCCCAGCCTGGGCGAGCAGGCGCTCTTCGCGCCGATGACCTACCACACGGACCCGTGCGACTCGCCCTGCCAGCAGAACTGACGCACCGCCGGGCCGGAAAACGAGGCTCCCCGGACGAGGATGATCCTCGTCCGGGGAGTTTTCTTTCGCACCTTCGCACCGTCGCACCTCCGTCCTACTCCTCCCGCAGCGCCTCGCGGACCACGGGAACGACGCGCGCGGCGACGACCTCGGCGGCGCCCTCGATGGTGGCGCCGGCGGCCTTGACGTGGCCGCCGCCGCCGAAGCGGCGGGCCAGGCGGTTGACGTCGGCCTGGCCGTTGGAGCGGAAGGAGACCTTGGTCCGGCCGTCGTCCTGCTCGCGGAAGAGCATGGCCACCTCCGTCCCCTCCAGCGAGCGGGCGTGCTCGATCAGCCCGTCGAAGTCCTCGCCCGTGGCCTCCAGCCGCCGCCCCGTCTCGCCGCTGACCACCATCCACGCCATCCCCACCTCCGCGTCCACCTGCAGCGTCTCCAGCGCCTCGCGGAGCAGTTCCAGCCGGCGGAGCGGCGCGGTGGCGAAGAGGCGGCGGTACACCCACTCGGGGTCGATCCCCCGCTGCAGGAGCCGCGCGGCCACCGCGTGCGCGCGGGGCGTGGTGTTGCTGAAGCGGAAGGAGCCGGTGTCGCTCACCAGTGCCACGTACGCCCCCAGCGCCGACGCCGCCGGCACCTCGTCGCCCGCCGAGACGATCAGGTCGTGCACCAGCTCGCCGGTGGCCGAGGCCGAGGGGTCCTGCACCGCCGTCTCGCCCACCACCTCGTCGCCGGCGGGGTGGTGGTCCACCACCAGCGTCCGCTCGCGGGGGAGGAGCGGGGCCAGGGCGCCCACCCGCGGCGGCTCGCTGGTGTCCAGCACCAGGAAGACGTCGGCCTCGGCCAGCGCGGCGTCGGCCTCGGGGGTGCCCAGCTCGGCCACCACGTCCTGGCGGTGGAGGACGAAGCGGAAGGCCTCGGGGAAGGGCGTGGGGTTGACGATGGTGGCCTCGATCCCCCGCCCTTCCAGCCACGCCGCCACGGCCGCCTCGGAGCCGCTCCCGTCGCCGTCCGCGTTGACGTGCGTCACCAGCACCACGCGGCGGGCGGCCAGCAGGCGCTGGAGGACGCGCCGCAGCGTGAAGGAGCGCGAATCGGGGACGTCGAGGAGGTCGTTCTGCGGCATGGACCGGGCGCGGAAGAGGAAACGGCGGAACCGGAGAGATGCTACGCGCCCGCGCCCCGGAGCGCAATCGCCCGCGCCGCCCCCGGCCTCCCCGCCCGGCGATCCGTCAGCCTTCCTCTCTCAGCGGGGCCCGGGCGAGCAGCTCCCGCGCCTGCTCCGGCTCGCCGGTCCACCACAGCGGCGTCTCGGGGGCGCGCCGCTCCCGCAGCACCGCCTCCCGGAACCGCCAGAAGGCGCGCCTGCGCTCCACTCCGAAGTGGTCCGCCACCAGGCTCCGGACGCTGATCGCGGGGCCGTCCCGCGGGGTGGGCTGGATGGGGCGCCCGGTGGAGCGCCGGAGCACGTCGGGCGCCGGGACGCCTTCCGCCAGGGCGCGCTCCAGCTCCACGATCCGCGCGCGGATCTGCTGCCCTTCGTCGCGGCTGACGGCTCCGCTTCCGTAGAGCGCCTGCAGCGCCGCCTTCTGGTATCCCACGGCCCGGCGCGCGTTCTGGTCGCGCAGGGGGCGCCGGGGCGCCGGCAGCAGGCTCGACAGCACGACGGCCTGGAACGCGTCCAGCTCCGCGGCGGGGCGGGAGAAGTGCTCCCGGGCCGCCATTCCCACCCCCCAGATCCCCTCGCCCCACTCGACGACGTTCAGGTACAGCTCCAGGATCCGCTCCTTCGTGAGCACCCGCTCCAGCTGCCGCGCGACGAGAGCCTCCTGCACCTTCCGCCGCATCGACCGGTCCGGGCGCAGGTAGAGGTTGCGCGCGAGCTGCTGCGTGATCGTGCTCACCCCGCGCACCCCCTTCCTCTCCCGGATCGCCTTCCCGATCGACTTCCGGAGGCCCGACCACCAGATTCCCCCATGACGGCAGAACACCGGGTCCTCCGCCCCCACCACGGCGGACACGAGGTACGGGGAGATGTCGCCGAGCGGCACCCACTGGATCAGGCCGGGGTCCGGCGCCCGCCCCGCCTGTTCCGCCCGGTACCGCATGTAGCTGGTCACCGTGGGATTGCGATGGGCCAGCTCGGCCATTGCCCCCAGCGATCGTCCGAGCCGCAGCCAGCTCAGGCTCCCGTCGGCGCGCGTCCCGTCGGACGCCGGCCACGCCGTCCCCTCGGCACCGCCGCCGGAGGCGTCCGAACCGGTCCGCCCGGGGAGAGTTCCGGCCCGTCTCGCGTTCCGCGCCCGTGAGCGAAGATCCATGCGCACCAGGATTTCGAGTTCGACGATGAACGGCCGCCGCCCGGAACCGCTGGACGAGCCTCGCGCGCGCGGAAATCCGCTCGTGGGATTCCGGGGCGCGGACGCCGATCGCCATCCAGGTGGATGGAGAGCGGTCCGGGCGGACGCGGCGGAGTGATTGCATTCAAGATGTAAAAACGTGCGTTGCCACGCAAGGCGTCTCGCTCCCCACGGGCCGTGCCATTCATGGACAGCGGGCGCGAGGGGACGGCCGACACGAGCCGGCGGACATTGCCGCCAGGCCGTGACCTTTCCCCCCCACCCGCCGGTACGGCGCGGTCGGGGGGACCGGAGCGGGCACACATGCTGACAACAAACGCGTGGAGGACAGGCGCGGACGGGCGCGAGCCCGGGGAGGTGGAGGAAGCCGTTCCGCGGCGGGGACGGGGGGACGGCGGAAGGGGGAGCGGCGGACCGGGAGATGCCATGCGCCCGCGCCCGGAGCGCAATCGCCCGGTCCCGGGAAGGCCGCCGCGGCGGGTCCGTCACGAGGCCGACGTTCCCGGCGTTCTTGACGGGACGACCCTTGTGCGTAAGTTTCACCGTCTATCCATTTCTGCGTATCAATTCCGTGTCCACGCTCCAGATGCCGCGCCGCCGCCTCTGCCCGTGCACCGCCGCCCGTCCGCGGGCCGCCGCGCTCCCGTGAGACGCCGTTCCCACCGCGCGCTGCGCGGCGCCACCATCGCTGAATCGGACGTTCCACCGGCCCCTGCGGGGCCGTACCGCTGCGCGCCGCACCCGGGCGGCGCGCGTCCATCCCCACGGCGGCCGCTGACGCGCCCCCGCCACCAGGAGCCTCTATGAGCGTATTCGCTCGGAAGAACATCGACGAGCTGCGCGCCGACGCGTTCTCGGAAGGCGAGCACACGCTGAAGCGCGAGCTGGGCCCGCTCAACCTGATCTCGCTGGGCATCGGCGCCATCATCGGCACCGGCATCTTCGTGCTCACCGGGACCGCCGCGGCGCAGCACGCCGGGCCGGGCATCGTGCTGGCGTTCGTGCTGGCGGGGCTCGGGTGCGTCTTCGCGGGGCTCTGCTACGCGGAGTTCGCGGCGATGATCCCCATCGCCGGCTCGGCGTACACCTACGGGTACGCCACGCTGGGCGAGCTGATCGCGTGGATCATCGGCTGGGACCTGATCCTGGAGTACCTCTTCGGCGCGGCCACGGTGGCCGCCGGCTGGTCGGGGTACGTCAACTCGTTCCTGCGCGACATCGGCATCACCCTGCCGCCGTCGCTCACCAGCCCCCCGGGGCAGCTGGTGCAGCCGCCGGGGTCGGAGTCGTGGGTGGCCAAGACCACGGAGCTGGCCGAGTCGCTGGCCAAGACGGGGGTGGACATCAACACGCTCCCGCAGGCCAACGGCGGCTTCAACATCGTGGCGGCGCTGGGGATCTTCGTGGTCACCGCGCTGCTGGTGCTGGGGATCAAGGAGTCGGCGCGCTTCAACAACGTCGCGGTGCTCATCAAGCTCACCGTGGTGGCGCTCTTCATCCTGGGCGGCGGCTACTACGTGCTGACGCACATGGACCAGGCCATCGACAACTGGACCCCGTTCATCCCGCCCAGCACGGGGCCGCGCGCCTTCGGCATCGACGGCGTGGTGGCGGCGGCGGGGGTGATCTTCTTCGCCTACATCGGCTTCGACGCGGTGTCGACGACGGCGCAGGAGGCCAAGAACCCGCAGCGCGACATGCCCATCGGCATCCTGGGCTCGCTGGTGATCTGCACCATCCTGTACATCCTGGTCTCCGGGATCATGACGGGGATCGTGGACTACCCGCGGCTGAACGTGGCGGAGCCGATCGCGGTGGCCATCGAGGCGACGGGGTACGGGTGGATGGCGGCGCTGATCAAGATCGGCGCGATCGCGGGCCTCACCTCGGTGATGCTGGTGATGCTGATGAGCCAGCCGCGCATCTTCTACAGCATGGCGCGCGACGGGCTCCTGCCGCCGGTGTTCGGGCAGCTGCACCCGCGCTTCCGCACTCCCTGGATCAGCTCGCTGCTGACGGGGACCATCTGCGCGCTGCTGGCCGGGTTCTTCGACGTCTCCACGCTGGGCCACCTGGTCTCCATCGGCACGCTGCTGGCGTTCGCCATCGTCTGCGGCGGCGTCTGGTACCTGCGCGTCAAGGAGCCCAACCGCGAGCGCCCGTTCCGCACCCCCATGGTGCCGCTGGTGCCGATCCTGGGGATCGTGGTCTGCGTGTTCCTGATGTCGCGCCTTCCGGTGGAGGCGTGGGAGCGGCTGGGGATCTGGCTGGCGGTGGGCCTGCTGATCTACTTCCTCTACGGCCGCGCCCACAGCGTGGTGCAGCGCACGCACCGCCAGGCGCACGACGCCGAGCCGCCCCGTCCCACCTACACGGACGACAAGCGGTAGACCTCCGGGCCCGACGTCCAGGGCACGGAACGACGAGGATCGGCGGGGGAGCCAGCGCGCTCCCCCGCCGATCTTCGTTTTCCCCCTGCGCCCCGGCCGCGAATCATCCGGCTCCGGATCACATCCGAAGGAGGAAAGCCCGCGCTCCGCCGTGGAACCCTCGGCGGAGATGAGTATCGAGATTTTCTGGTTCATCGCGGATTTGGTTGCAACTCGCCCGGAAAGGCATCCTTGATCTTGAGGATGAAGTAGGCGTCATCGCGGAAGCCGTAAGCCTGGCGCTTGATGACCTTGATCTTGT
>Ga0247770_1001098_pt1 | contig 23318 bp, 20 predicted proteins | sample UWRJL136409B6_FD_179943 | JGI IMG/M metagenome (GOLD analysis project Ga0247770, IMG submission 179943) | Plant litter microbial communities from Arlington Agricultural Research Station in Wisconsin, United States - UWRJ-L136-409B-6 | ecosystem: Environmental > Terrestrial > Plant litter >... | reverse complement strand
CCGAGAGCTGCAAGCCAGGCTCTTGGACCCCCACCTTCCTGCCATCGACAACGACGCAGGTGGGGCTTGGCTGCACTGAACACCGCGCGCCTATTTTTCGAACCAATGTCTTGAAGTCTTGAGGTTGGAATATCATCAGATCATCGATGGCACAAGGTGCTACCCTTCATAACTTTGGTCTTTCGTTCTGGAAACTGCTCTTCAATGTTCCTCTCTGGCGGGTGGGACCATTTCGGGGAATGGGAGACCGTTTCCGTGTTTGGCTTCAGTAAAAGGGGCATGGACAAACAAATTGAAGTGATGCCCAGTCCGGACAGCAAGTTGCCGTGAAGAACAAAGGGGATCCAAACCCTCTTTGCATCTCGTATTGTCGTAGATCATGTCACGACAGTAAAGACTGCTTGTTACGACTGCATTGTATTTGAGTTACACAGGCTGGGAGTTAGCACGACACGCCAGCCCTTTACTCTCATTCTCAATGTTCAAATCGCAGTTAGACGGCATTTTCCTGGGTAAGAAATGGGAGAAGCACTTGTGAGCTCAAGTTTCTGGAAATGGCATCCGCCCCAGAAGCTCCAGTTATCTCTGGGCTGCGTCCGAACTCACACCCAAGATCTCCCTATCATCCAGAAATTCATGTTTGCCTACCTATGTGTTGCTACTTAGGTATTGGGTTTGTGCAGTGCTGGCATAGAGTAGCTGGCCGCACTTGCCTTTTTGTGAGAAAACAACACATGGAGTAACCGAGTGTACAAGGAGTAGTGTTCGCGTTCAACGCGTTCATGAGATGGACAATTCGCTCCTTCCTCCACAACTCGATACAAGTTGCAAACGAAGCACACTTCAGTCCCATCAACCACACCGCAACACCTCAACCTTTCGAGCGCCTGGCTAATTCCTATTTATTTCTTCCAGACTGCCAACCTTTCAACCCTCTTCCTGCAAACCACCACCAAACTTCTCTGAAGCCTCAAACCCACACTCACTCTTCACGCTTCCTCTTTGAGCAAACCACCTTACCATCAAACTACCCTGAAACCTCTTCTTCACTCACAAACTACAATAACAGCAGCAACGCCGCACATCATATCGATGAACCCCGCCCATTCCCTCCTCAAGGGCAAGATGGCTCTGCTCGTTCTGCTGTGCTGGCTCCTGGCACTTCCTGCCATGGCCCTCCCCAGAGTGGCCCGCCAGGTCGGGGAATCCCTCACGCAGACCTGCGACTCCATCGTCCTGCTAGACGGTGCTTACCTCCAAGCCACATGCAAGGATTGCTCGAGCTCGACTGGCAATACCCGTTACAACTACCTGATGCTGGACATGTGTGTCGGGGTTGATGCCATCTCGAACGAGCTGAACTGGGAGCTATAGTAAGTTTTACTGACTTTTCCCCGTCCCTTACCGTACTCCATTCCTATGACCTTTGAAGACTGAGCTAACATTGCGGGTTCACTCCTTCCTTTCGCTTCTTACAGCGGCAAATTTTCTGCATATTGCTCGGACTGCCATCTGAATGCTGGTTATACGACGAACATGACTTGCTCATGCCAGTCAACCGGAAACCGGGACCCCGCCAAGAACACGACTCTTGTGCTCGGTAAGTCGAATTCCTTGCCTGAACGTTGGCTAGTGACCTCAATACCTACTAGTAACTAACGTGTACCATGTACAGACGAGGGCATCAAGAACAAGAACGGCACTCTGAGTTGCCGCGGAGCACAGGGCAACAAGATCTGAAGGCATGGAGCGCAACCTCATCGACAACGATATGTGATCAAGGATCGGAGGCGGAATGTTTTAGGCATCTCGGAAATGGCCAGAGGTGGAGGCCGTGACTTGATTTCATAGTCATTCTCTCAAGAGAGCTGCCAGATATGGAATGCGTGGATTTGCTGCTAGCTAATCCTTTTTCTCACAATGTTCGCCACTTGATGGCCTGACAAAATGTGCACGCAACTCTGTGATACGTACCTCTCAGTCCATGTCCCGTGCCTTCTGTTGCCTCTTAGTCTCCGGGGCTTGGATCGCCAGCCCATCAAGACTTGCCCGGCGCCATCGTAGATCATAAGCACATAAGTTCCTGAAAGAGCCTCGTTGGAAAGCCCCGTGCAACGACGCAGAGAGCGTCACCCTCGGAACAAAGGACAGTGAACCAAACTAAAACTAACTGTGGCTCAACTTCCTGTCACTCGACAGCTCTTGTGTTGAGTTCAGGCTGCTGCGAGTGGCCCCCAAAGCTGCTGCGAGGCGCGTCCATTATCCAGTCGCATAAAAAAGCTCGACACCACTTCTGATTTTATTGACGAATAAATTAGCTCACTTTCTTACAACAGCAAGCTTTCCGGATGTTCGGCCGTGAAGGATGGTGGGAGCAAGCAGGGCAGTTGTTTTGAGGCGCATAAGCTCCGAGCTTTCCGGGGTAGCATTGGATGGCCTCCTTTGCAGTTAGACCTGTGGCGGGTGGGATCCGTCATCATATCAGCCCGCGGCCCAATTCGCTTCGCTTTGTCGGACGATTCATCAAAGCATGGATTTCCCCGCACTCGGCTGCCACGGGACTCTTTTCATCATCAGTTTTCACTTCTTCGACGCCTATATTTGTTGCAGCGACGACATCACTGTCATCGGGAAGAGCGAGGAAACTTCTCCAAGTCACCCACGGTGGCACATATTGCTTCGATAAAGATTCTCTCTTTCTATCAACCTATTCGCCTTTCTACCAGATCCACTACCTTTGTGATTGTGTAGATATATTAGCGCACAGAGGACTTTTCAGTCTATCGTCCTTCTCATGGATCGGACAACTCTCCAGCGTGTGGTACAACCACTTTTGTTTTTCAACTCGGTTGTCGGAACACAACCCCAATCCAAATAGTCTTCCCGACGACGTCCGACAAATCAATGCTTCTCCAGACGGTTGGCGGAAAGGCAGAGGTGGACTGCCTAGATGAGTGTCGGATTGCCGACGAGCATAATGCACCATGCCGACTCCAATGATAGCTCAGAGCTGATACCACGAGCCACGCAGCGTTCAATATCAACCAACTCTTCGAATTCAACGAGTTCCAATGCCGTCCGTGCTGGCTACCAGCTTATTGGGTAGCTGCCATCGTCATAGGCTTGGTGCCGAGGCCATTTCGGTTTCTGAAGAACAGAACACCCTTGCCAGCCTCAGTGGCACCCTCGCTCGGCTCGATCCACTGGCACCACCTGGCGCTCTTCCACATGGCCTTGATGAACCCGACGGGACCCTCACGGGTGTCGGACCGGTAGTGGACGCCCATGATGGGCTTAATGGCCTCGGTGGCCTCGTCGGCGTTGTAGAAGGGGATACTGCTGACATAGTGGTGCAGCACATGGGTCTCGATAATACCGTGGAGGAGATGGCGGCCGATGAATCCGAACTCGCGATCAATCGTGGCGGCAGCACCACGAACAAAGTTCCACTGGTCAGCAGTGTAGTGGGGGAGAGAAGGATCGGTGTGCTGCAGGAAAGTGATGGCAACTAAAGTTGGTTGTCAGTCAGCTGTTTCTTCATGTCACAGATATTCTCGGGAGCGCCTCTACTTACCGAGCCAGTGGTTGACCCACAGGTACGGCAGGAAGTACCAGAGCGTCATGCTTGCCCAGCCAAAGCGCTGTCCAAGGTAAAACAGGGCGGAGGCGGTGATGGTGATACCGATGTCGCTCATGACAATGAGCCACGCGTCCTTCTGCTCATACAGGGGGCTGCGGGGATCAAAGTGGTTCACGCCGCCACCGTAGCCGTTCTTCTTGCCCTTACCGCGGCCCTCTCGTTGCCTCTCATGGTAGTTGTGGCCAGTGACGTTGGTCATCAGGTAGTTGGGCCAACCGATCAGCTGCTGGCCGAGCAGGTGGATGAGGGTATAGATCGGTGTCTCCTCAGTCAACTCGGCAAGTTCGTGAGCAAGGCGACCGATCCGAGACGCCTGCTGCTCCCTGGTACGGGGAACGAAAACCATATCGCGCTCGATATTTCCGGTGGCCTTGTGGTGCTTGCTGTGGCTTATCTGCCAGCTGAAGTAGGGGACGAGAAGGGCGGAATGGAGAACCCAGCCGACGACATTGTTGAACCTCTGCGAGTCCGAGAAGGCGCCATGACCGCACTCGTGGGCGAGCACCCAGAGGCCAGTGCCAAACAATCCCTGGGCAAAGGCATATACACCCCACAGCACGCCACGCACAGCCTTGGACGGGATCACCTCGGGCGTGACGTAGTTGTACCAGATGTAAAAGGTCGTGACGAGGAGGATCATGTCGCGAAAGACGTAGGACATGCTACGCAAATACGAGCGTTCAAAGCAGTGCTTGGGGATAGCATCGCGGATGTCCTTGATCGTGAAGTCGGGGACCTTGAACTCGTTGCCGTACGTGTCGACGAGCTTGCCAAAGTTGGTCGGCTTGATGTCGGCCTCAGAGGCCATGGAGGATAGGGAGGTAGACGAAGCCGATGGGCGAGGGGAGCCGGCGGGCGACGCATCAGCGGTCGAGGGGGACGAGTCGGAGTCGACGTTCATTGCCCGCTTCACGGCCGGGTTTTTGGCAGCCTGTCGGCTGGTTGATGTTGCGGAAGCCATGTTGGTCGGTCCTGCCGGATGAAACTGCGCTGTGTTGGCGAGAGAATTAGAGAGATGGATAGAGATGGACGCTGCGGGGGGCAAGTCCGGGACACCAAAAGTTTGTGACGACGAGGCGACGCAAGTGGAGGGCGTGGCTGGTCTTGGGCGCCGGCTTCTGAAATCTCAATTCAGCATGCGTGACCCTTCGCACCCTCAAATTATCTCCAATGCGTTGGAAGGGAGGTAGAGAAAATGGGGCAGGGTGGGCGAGGGGGAAGGAGACCAAAAGTCCCTTTTTTCGTTTCCAGGGTCCCGCGAAATTTTGCCCGCGGCTCCTTTTCCGTGGGTCGATTCCGCTTGATTTGTTGGGGGTACCGCTGCAACAAACGGGGCACGTCCCAGGTCAAGTCTTGACTGCGAATTCCCGAGCCGAGGACCTGAAAGTTGTCAGAAACCTATCAACTTTTTGTTTCAACACGCTCTTTTCAAAGATCCAACATGAGAGAGAGCAAATGATGTGGGAATGTCTGGACCTAAGATCTCCTTTTAAGAGCATCACCTTCGCCACTGTTTCGCACCACCAAAGCTCACAAGTCTCAGTTGGTTCCGCCACTCGCAAGTACCGCATAGTTGCCGCAGTACTCGCGGTTTCGGGCCACTTTTTACTGGAGACCTTGTCTTCAGACTTGGTCTTGAGGGGACATCAGGGGGCATTCGACCCGCCTGCCGCGGCTAGCACCTTGTCGAGACGTATATGCCCGGCCTGTGATAGGGGACACTGGCGCCAGGTTTATTCCTAGGCGGGTTCACCGCCTCTGGGGACGCTGGATCTCACATGCCAGACCATCGACCAGGAGGCAGGACGGAGCAGACCGGGTGGGACTTGAGTCTCTAGCAGATCTTCTGTTTGACCGCAAGAACGAGAAGCTGAGAGACAATAATGCAGCTGCTGTCTTGCCGAGGCCCAACCGATTGGTCTAGCCAGATCTAACTAGAGCGAGATGGGAACGGAAAGGTTTGCTGGTGGCTAGCTGGCGATCTTTCTCCGTAACAAATGCTGTATCTTGGCCCTGTGCATCATCCACATTCCTGCAGGCCTCTCGGACGGCATTCGCGGCTGGAGAGGCCTCTCAGTCGCTGCAGCCAGTCAGACATAGGGAAAAGGCTCGGATCCGGTAGCTGCATGCTGGATTTCGGAGCACAGCAGGGCACGGATGTCGAAGCGCATTGATTGACTCGGAGTCGCCCTTTTCTTCCCATCCTCAAGGAGTTTCGTCCATTATCAAGTCGGCCGGTGAGGCGAACCGGGAGTGGACCCGACTGACGGGTCAGGGTTCAGCTGCCAGACCGGGATATCACTGCGGGGGCGGGGCATGGAATGGTTGGGAGAAGGAAATTTGCGCTGTGAAACATCTGGATTCTGTATTGCGAGTCTGAATGCCCTTCAATGAGGGTATGGATGATTTTCCATCGATCCTGGCCTTGCTGACCAAATCCTCTCAACCTGCTGGATGTGTTCACGCTTCTGGGTTTTCGACGGAGTGGCCTGTACCACTGACACCCTCGATTTCTGTTGGGGAAGACTTTTGTTGAGCCCCGTTCAAGGCCAAGAAGGGGGACCCCTGCTCCCGCTTTACCGTCGCCCACACCCTACCCCACGTGCGGCGCATCTAGGCAAAATCGGAAAATGTGCCATCCCACCTTGACAATCGCATCACTGTCTCGTTATCGACCGAAAAAACTGATGATGAAGGCCTAATGAGAGGCAGGCGGTGTCGAAAATCCGCAGTGATGGGAACATGTGTCGTACTAATTCAGCGCATTCCTTGATCGCGGTCGAGATTTTGATTTGCTGACCCTGGAGTAACCTGACGTTGTTCGAGAGAATTCTCTGCCCCACCCTCCATCAATGCGGGGCCCACCTTGGCAACTTGGATCACGACGACACGAAGTCTCACTGCAAGAATGACCACCCTTAGAAACCAGTGCGTGCATCCCCCCTTGTGAATTGTTGATGCCTCGGCAGCATCAGCATCAGATGCGATGTCACCTTCATCACTACCCGAGCGAGTGCTTTTAGTTGCTATGAGAATGTGTTCCCATCTCAACATACGCCTGTCGAAGGGCAGGCTCTCGAGAGCCACGGAGGGGTCTCCGTGGCTAGATGCCAACATCCCAGACAAGAGCACAAGTATCTTAGCATAGTTAGCCCGTCACAAGATGTCGGTTTTTTTATATTGGCTCTATCCATCGGAGACCTACTTTGCGTCTGGTCCCCGTTTCGTTGCGGCCTGGAGTTCTAGATATCGGGCCGCTGAGATAAAACCGGCGCTGTGGGGCCCTCGACTCGCGGACCGGGATCATTTTCTGGCTAGCAACTCTCCGTGAGACGGCACCAGACCCCAGATGGTATTCGCCTTGGCGGAGATCCTTGCGTCCGTAATGGTGCTTCTCATGGTTTACTAAACAACACTAGATATAATCCGCTATTGTCTTACGCATCGTAGGCTGGTTGTGAGGAGAGAGTGCGGGCGTCACATGTTGTCTCGGAGCAGGGGAACAGATTACTAGCCAGTCTCCTTTACATTCTTACGCTGTACCGCTGTACTCGTTATAAAAGATGCCTGGCCGATTCGAAGACCATCAACCTAACAGAACAAAACAAAAGTGACAACCACCAGATCCCGGTTTTGTAATGCGCATCCTTTAGACTTTACCAGTGTCTATGAACCCCGACGCGCAACAAAACGAACACCTCCGTTTGACACACCAGAAATGCTGAGGATCGCTGACTTTTCCCAAGGCGGATCAAAAAGAACCTCCCACAAATTCAGAGGCGGGGCCCAATTAGTTCACAATCTCCTCTGTCTCTTCAAGGACCTCCTCCATGATCTCCTCGATCACCTTCTCCTCCTCATCGAGGGCCAATGCAGCAGTCTTCGCCTTGAGAAGCTCGGCGATAGGATCGGCAGGCAGACCAAGAGTCTCGCGGTCCTCGGCGAGCTCTTCCTCCGTGATCGCACGCCATGCGTACCACTCCTCGAGGATACGGCGTCTTTGCTCCACAACAGCAACGTCCGCGCTGTTGATGCGCTCTGCATCCTCTTGCTCGAATACTCTCGAGTACTCACGGAGGTTCTTGCGGATCGTCTTCTGCTCCTCCTTAGAAAGGAGCGTCGGAGGACGTGGCCGCCAGAGCCACTGCTTCAGCTTCTCAACAGGCTCTTCGCGGAGCTGCTCACCCTTGAAGTCATACAAATGGTATCCGTTTTCCATCTGTGGGGAGATATTAGCAAATTTCACGAACCATAGACATTGCCAACTCGGAAACCTACCTGCTGCTTCCAAGACGACGCCCAGGTGGCGACAAATCGGCCCGAGGGATCCCACTCCACATCAGTGACACCATAGTGGTCAGCGGTGTTCATCAACTGAAGGTTTGCTGTCAGGTCCTTGTCGGACTCGGGCTTCTCGCCCTCGAAATCCAAATCGAAGAAGTCAAGGTCCGAGCTTTGCTGGTTGTGAATAGTACCGATGACCACGAACCTCCCCTTGGGTGACCAGAAAATAGCGTTGTGGTTCTTCTTCTCCAGCGTGCGCAGGTGCTTGTAGTTGCCCACGGTCTGTCCCTTTGTCTTCTCTGGGCAGAAGAATTGTACTGACGTCTTGGGGGCCACAGCGGTGGGGCCAACCGGTTCGGTGGTGGTGATGATGACGAATCTGTCACCCTTCGGCTCCCATGCGAAGTTGATAACAGTGTCCTTGATGGTGTCGACGACCTCGACCGGGACTCCCTTTTCCTTGACACGGAAAATCTCCAGGGTTGTCGCCTGGGATTTCTTGGACTTGGAATGACGATCAACCTTGACGCAGAGATAAGCAGCATCCGATTGCCAGTGCAGTTTGGCATCAGAGACACTGAACAGGTTCAGTGTACGGACAATCTGCTTCGAGGGGATGCTCATCAGGCCAACCTTGGCCGGGTTGCTGCCGATTTCGGGTGTCCAGAAGCAGAAAAGCTGCTCGTATGTCTTGACGCCATCTCTCTGCGGTGTCGCAGGAGCCCAGTCGAAGTCCATCACTCCCTCAATCTTGACTGCAGTCTTGTCGAGAAGATTCATTCTTGGTAGTTCGTAGACGGAGATGGAACTGCCCTGGTTCAACCTCGCAACATACTTGGCGTCTGATGACCACTTGAAAGCGGGCCAGGGGAACTTCGGCGGCTTCTTCACACCATCTTCGTCGAGAACAGTTGGTGTATCGAGCTGCGCAAACGATCTGATGGGCTTCGAGGTCTCAATATCCCAGATCACATAGTTCTTGCCATCGTCGTCCAGACTCAAAGCGGGATGACCTTCCTCGGGAATGGCGATCGGCCGGTTGGACCAAGTCACGATGTACTTCTCATCGGGCGAGAAGGCAACGAGGTTGACGAAGGGATGCGGGAAACGTCTCTGTCTCGACCAGGAAGGGCCGCCCCAGAGCTGTACGCCCTGAGCGTGGACTGATGTCAAAAATGTGCCGAGAGGCGACCACTGCACAAACGCTTCAGTCCAGTGTTGACGCTCCACGACGGGCTCCGGTTGGTCCTTCTCACTGTTCCAGTAGACGCCGACAGTCTCGCCTCGATACTGGACGAACTGATCTCTGCCGCGACCGCTGGGATCTGCCAGGAACGAGCGGAGGTGTTCTTGTTCTTGGAATGGCTCGACCTTGGGGGGAGTGTACTCGTCATCAATGCGACCTTCTCTTCCATATCGGTCGACATCGGTCATTTTGTTGACGCGCAGGGTATGCTTCTTGTCGAGCGCCACCAAATCCAACTGCCTTACGGCCGCCTGGGCTTCAGCAGCAGAGGAGTACTCGACGAACGCAAATCTGCACACACGCCATGTTAGCCCGCCATTCGCACCTCACGCAACGGTAGCTGAGGGAAGCGCGCTGCGTACCTGAGTGACTTTCCATCCTCTCCCATCGGCATAAAGATCAAATCTTCCCGGGTCTTGCCAACCGTGTTCAACTTCTTTAGCAGGAACTTGACCAGCTTCGGTTTCTGCTCCTCGTTAACCTCGGGGAGGCCATCGATGACTACGAAAGTCTCGTAGCCCTGCTCAAGCTGAACTTCGTATTTTTCGCGGAGATCGGAGATGTCCACCTCGTCCATGTCGAAATCCTCCTCGTCGAGGTCCTCATCACGGAGATGGTCGAATGACGGCGCCATGCTGGGCGAAATTCTATTTAGGCGCTACGAAACCTCCCGTCCTTTTCCTTCCCTTGTTGTTGTTGCTGATGCTATCGCGGGGTCTTTGATAGTGATGAAGTTTGACGAGATTTTGTGCGCTGCGCAGACTGTGGTGGGGTTCGGTGAGTCTCGAATGCAAGGTTGAAAAAAGCTGCCCCACTTTAAGACCGGGTTGCGAGATTCGAGGACTTGCTGGGGGAGGTAGTAGTGCTCTTCCCAAACTAGCGAGTTAGAACGCCAGAAAATATCTACTGAATGTCGGTATACCGATGATAATGCGTGAGCGAGAGTCTAGGTTTTGCCGTTCGCAAACACAAATTGTGGGGGACTGCCAGCGTGAAAGAAGCGAAAGAAAGAGGAATGAGGGTTGGTGGCGGAAGGAGGGGCAGCAGCTGCCGAGAGGACGTTGCCAGCTGCCAGCTCAGGCGGTGAAGCTAAGCTCCAGCTTTTTTGCCGCCGCCATCGCAAAAAGTCCGTGTGAAGCTTCCACTGTTGACTACGGTGCCTGATTGCAAAAGCTGCCTGTATCTCCACACCCCGCCTTCTTCGAGTACAGTCCGCGACGCCGCCTTCCCACCTCTCCAAGCTTCTTATTCCGTAAAACAAACAGCCAGCGCATCGCCATGGTAAGCAGCTCATTTCTTCCCCAATGTTGCAGTTGTAGCCCCGCTAACCATAGCCTAGTCTTCGTTCAGTCCAACCCAGATCTTCGATGAAGGCACCACCGAAGAGAAGGGTGAGAATGCCCGTCTCAGCGCTTTCGTCGGCGCTATCGCGGTAGGCGACTTGGTCAAGAGCACACTTGGGCCGAAAGGCATGGACAAGATCTTGCAGTCTGCGTATGCTGTCACCCCTCCCCCATCATCGAAATGCCATGCACTGACTCCAAATCACCAGGTCCACCGCCGAGATCATGGTTACAAACGACGGCGCCACTATTCTGAAGTCCATCGCGCTCGACAATGCTGCTGCAAAAGTTCTCGTCAACATTTCCAAGGTGCAAGATGACGAGGTTGGCGATGGAACGACCTCGGTGGCTGTGCTCGCTGCCGAGCTGCTTCGCGAAGCCGAGAAGCTCGTCGACCAGAAGATCCACCCCCAGACGATTATTGAGGGCTACCGGATAGCTAGCCACGCCGCACTGAAAGCTCTAGAAGCCTCGGCGGTCGACCATAGCAAGAACCCAGAGGCATTTAAACAGGACCTCCTCGCAATCGCGCGCACAACCCTCAGCTCGAAGGTGCTCGCCCAGGACAGGGTCCACTTCGCAAAGTTGGCCGTGGATGCCGTTTTGCGGTTAAAGGGGTCCTCGGACCTCAGCCATATCCAGATCATCAAGAAGGCCGGCGGCAAGCTCAGCGAGTCGTATTTGGACGAGGGCTTCATCCTGGACAAGAAGATCGGCGTCAACCAGCCGAAACGGCTGGAGAAGGCCAAGATTCTTATTGCCAATACTTCTATGGATACTGACAAAGTCAAGATTTTTGGTGCGCGGGTCAAGGTTAGCTCTACGAGCAAGCTGGCGGATCTCGAGAAGGCTGAGAAGGACAAGATGAAGGCCAAGGTTGAGAAGATCAAGGCTCACGGCATCAACTGCTTCATCAACCGGCAGCTCATCTACAACTGGCCCGAGCAGCTTTTCACTGACGCTGGTATCATGTCGATTGAGCATGCCGACTTCGACGGAATTGAGCGCCTGGCTCTTGTTACGGGTGGCGAGATCGCCTCCACGTTTGACCACCCAGAGCAGGTCAAACTCGGGTATTGTGACCTGATCGAGGAGGTCCTCATCGGCGAGGACACCTTGATTAAGTTCTCTGGCGTGGCAGCCGGGAAAGCTTGCACCATTGTGCTCCGCGGAGCTAGCGAGCAGCTTCTAGACGAGGCCGAGCGCAGTTTGCACGACGCACTTGCGGTTCTCTCGCAGACTGTTCAGGAGCCACGCACAACACTGGGAGGAGGCTGTGCTGAAATGCTGATGGCCAAGGCTGTCGAAGTTGCCGCCACCAGAGTCGAGGGAAAGCGACAGACGGCAGTTACTGCCTTTGCGATAGCTCTCCGACAGCTCCCCACTATCCTTGCGGACAATGCCGGTCTTGATTCCGGCGATTTGGTAGCACGGCTCCGCAAGGCGATTTACGATGGAATGACAACCTACGGGCTGGACCTGATGACACCAGGAGGTGGAATCACAGATATGAGGGAGCTTGGTGTTATTGAGAGCTACAAGCTCAAGAGAGCTGTGGTTAACTCGGCCAGCGAGGCTGCAGAGGTAAGTTCCTGCTCTGACGGCCCCCCCGTAACACGGCTAACCGATATTGCAGCTACTTTTGCGTGTGGACAACATAATAAGAGCTGCCCCAAGGAGACGGGAGAGACAGTAAAGCGCCCACGGAGTCGCCGGGTGAACGCTGGATTGTACATTACTGGAACCGTAGAACGGCCCAGGGCGTATGAAGTACCACCACTGAATCCATGGTGGTTTGTCATCAAGTTGTCGAAATATCGAGGTTGCAGAGTCCTCTCTCGCAGTTAAACATAATCCTGACGCCACACCCGCACCGTTGATACTAGCTTGTAGCCTGCATCTGAGCATCAAAATATGCAACCAAATATGGGGCAAAACCAATATCGGCCCAGCGAGCTTCTCGTCCGCGGACGTGTCGAGATTTATAAGGTCAGAGCCTTCAGTCATCACCTTCCCAACAATAGATTATCGCCGATCGGACAAGCTAGTATCATACCTGGCTTGCGGGGCGCGTAGTGACTTGCTGGTGAGAGAGATGGTGTCTGATTAGTAACGCCGCCGCCAAGAACTTCTCTTTCGCCGATCGGCCTGGCTCACCCTTCCCCAGCTAAGCGGCAGCCGTTGGCAGCCCGAAAATCCAGCCTAACCAAAAAAAACTCCCGCGCGGGAAACGACCCACTCCGCTGAGCGCGCACCGACACTCATGCTCCTCAACACCACACTGCGCGGCGAGGCACCATCGCACATTTCTCGCGCCGAGCTAGGTATGGATGCCATCTACTAATCAAGCAAGCAAAGTGGCTCAACATAGACAGAAGGGCGCGCGGAAGGCACGCAGCTCCGCATTAGCAATCTCCGATGACAAATTTGGTTGGTCTCTCTCTCCCCCTGTAGTTGTTCCGCCGATGTGTGTTGCCCTTCTCAATCGGATATGTATAAATATCCACCCCTTAATTCTTCAGATGTAGTTATTGTAAGATTAGAAGCCTACAACAGGGAACACATATCTGAGCCCCACCAAAGCCTCTCTCCCCGCTGCAAACATGTCTCAACCCAAGTCCGTCGCCATCATCACCACAAGCACCCGCACGCCTCGCGTCGGGCCTCACGTCGCCGCCTTCGTCAAGTCCCTCCTTGACGATGCCGCCAAAACCAACAACATCCAGCTCTCCCCCGTCGACCTCGCCGACTTCAAGCTCCCCATCTACGACGAGGCCATCGTCCCCGGCATGATCAACCCCACCCAAGAAGACTCGCCGCGCTACTCCCACTCCCACAGCATCGCCTGGAGTGCCGAGATTAAGCGTCACGATGCCTATGTTCTGGTCATCCCCGAGTATAACTACGGTCTGGCCGGCGGGACCAAGAACGCCATTGACTATCTCATGCACGAGTGGAAGGGCAAGCCCGTAGCGATCGTCAGCTATGGGATCCAGGGAGGAGCATATGCGTCGGAGCAGGCGGCGCATGTGTTGAGTAATATGAAGCTGAGGGTTGCGGCGACGAAGCCGCAGCTTCAGTTTGCGGGTGCGCATGGGCCGGAGTTGGTGGGGGCCATGTTGAAGGGCGAGTTGGGAGAGGCGACCAAAACGAGCTGGGGGACGGGGAAGGCCGAGGAGATTTTGAAGGCTTTTGAGGAGGTGAGGGTGTTGTTGGAGGAGGAGCCCGTCGTGGAGGAGAAATAGAGCCAGCGAACTAGACACGGAGATTCTCGGTAGAAAATCTCTAAATGAAGAAAGGGTTCAAATAATGTTAGTACGAGTTCCAAGTTATTACACATCATGAAGAGTGAATGTCTCTTCTCTATCCAAGTAGGTATTGTTGACACTCCTAACCCCAGATCCCGTTATATACAAACTCCCTAAAGCTTCCTCAGCACATCGGAAGGCATAAACACCTTACCGTTCCACTTGATGTGCTGGATGAAGGGTGCTCTTGTCGTCCTTCTTGATCGTGTAATCAGGCCGCTTGGCGCCGCCTAGCTCACAGGGCCATGGTGTGCTCGTCGTAATTGCTAGGTTGTTGACATCCCCGTTGAGCGGGGGGGGTTCCTCGGGCTTGTAGCAGTACCTGTTGTACTCGATGAAGTCGGCGACTTCTTGAATGGGCGGTTCATTGCTCTTGGAAATCTTGTACTCGAATTTGCCGCAGTCGACGTCGTAGGCGCCCTTCTCGTACATGTAGATGCCGGCTTGGAAAGGGGTCAGACTCTGGGTTGTTTGGAGCTTTGGGGGGGGGGCGGAGGCAGGGAACTTACGAGAACTGAACGCGCAACTGTTTGCGAGCTGAGAAAAGGCAGCATTGCAGTCCTGCTTACATGCGCCCTCGCCTTTACCGTTGGGTTCGTAGCTGAGATCGAACCTGAAGCTGGAGTAGCTGGCGGGGTCGGCCGGCGGGGTGCGCTTCGTCACGGCCTTCTTGTGCGGCTCAGGCAGCACGTTTCCGCCCGTCGAGTTCACGGTCATTGTCTTCCTGGTGTCCTTGAGCCATCCCTCGCAGAAGTGGCTGTGGATGTTCATCTTGGAAGAGCTGAATACGTCGCGGGGAATGTCCGTGACAGCAATGGGGCACTGGACACCTGTAGACTTTCCAAAGACCTGTCTGACCGCGTTCATGACCTTTTGATGCCCTGGGGATGTTCGGTAGATGTGGCCCCCGAGTGCTCCGATGCATTCGCAGTCTTTTTTTGGTCCCTGCGCCGTGAAACGAGGAGTTAGCATCTGAATGATATGGCTGTTGTCAGGGAAGGAACTTGGGAGGGTCGACTTACATCCTTGTAGACAGCCTTCTTTGCATCGCCACTTCCCGTAATCTTCATGGCGCAGTTTTCATCGCCCGGCATACCATAGATAAGCTGAAAGAGAAAAAAAGGTTTCCAGATTCTGTCTCCCATCATTGGTTACTCGATGAGAGGGCTGACTTACTGAGTTCTTGTCCGGGCATCCAGGTATCGATGTGCCCGTGGGAACAGGGCCGGTCAAAACCAGCGTCGCCTTGATTCGGTTCTGCGCGCCCAAGGGAACATTCTGGACAACAGCGCCAATAGCTAAGGCGAAAATGTACATGGCAAGCGGGTCAAGAAGCTCCGGGGGTACAGTCAACAGGGGAGCATACGCGCGAACAAACTCCGAGAACTGGTTGGCAGCATCCAAGCGCAGGACCAGAGGCGAAGTGAAACGGGACGCCTCCTCTGTTTAATTAGAAGAAAAGGTCGTTCCAGAGCCCCCCAGCCTGCACACCACCCATCACGGCCTCGGATGGACCTACCCATCGAGTGACGCTGTAGAGGTCGGGGCAAGCGTGATAGTAACAACGGCACTCCCCCCAGCTGAAACGGTAATTGGTGTGGCCTCGGGGGGCTTGCCGATAGTACCGGCCACAATTTTAGGCACGTCGGCATACATGGTTGGGGATATCAAAGCTGTATGGGGTCGTGATGTTCAGACCCCATGCAATCTAACTGCAACTCGGGGCTCAAGCATACAAATATGATCTGATCTCGAAATACAGGTTGATTTCAAATTTCGATTGGCCCCCTCTTGAAGCGTTACACGACCCCTTGCGATGGTAATACCCATGACTTGCAGCCCCCAGACATGAGGCCCAGCGGTCCGGACCGCATGACCACAGTCACCCCCAAGAGTTAAGCGCCCAGAAAACGGGCCTGAGAGGCGTTGCGTCCCGGCCAACAGGAGTTTGTATCACCAAATATGTTTATTGCTCAGAGGTCCTTCATGGTTTATACCTCGAGTTGCCTCTTTGAGAAACATGAATGCAACCATCTCACTCTTCGGATACATGTAGCCATCGCCGAAGAGTCAAGGCACATTCTTCAGCACCTACCTACCTACATGTTGGTTACCGGCCAGATGTATGCCCGCCCCCAAACACAAACATGAAGAGCCCCTAAAGTTAGAGGGCGAGCAAATAACTCTAAAACGGGCTGTGCCCAACCAACATAGAATTTCCAAAGAGAATCCATGATAGTTGACCCTCGAATCATGGAATACCTGCCCAGCTTTACCTCAGGGCCATCCGAGAGAGTACCAGATAGTTTGGGGGTTGTCACTAACCATTCTTTGGGTGGCCCTGATGGAACCGCCGAGGCATATTCCGAGTTGCTCTCTAGTTTTGAGGCTACTCACAGGAGGATATATCGCATTTTTAGCCCCTTAGCCAAGCTTCTATCACGTATATATCTGTTTCTACCAGCAGAATCCGCGGTACTTATTAAAGACGTCACGGCTGTACTCATCTCTAGCCCCTTTTGTTGATTGGAACTCGAGGACCAAGACCTTATCAATATCCCATCATCATTCAAGCTATCTTACCTATCTAGATACCTACGTATCTCTCACCATGAAATAGAACGGCGTCACATCCTGTCCCTGCTGGAAATCTGCATGGCTCAGAAGTGGAGACTCAACGGCTGCGGTTCGTCTTCTTGTTCCTTCTCGCCATTTTGATACCCAACATTTTGCTAATATCATTCAAGACCAGTACAATGATAACAACCGAATCATAATGCCGTCGTCGAGGCTCTGGATGTGGCTGTCGTAGCGGTTGACGTGTTGACCAACTACTTGAATCACGACAAGGTCCAGAGCATGGTCAAACACATTCTCGGCGACGATGACGAACTCCCTGGGAAGATCAACAAGGCCAAGGGTAAGTTACCTCTGTACCTGTCTTATCGATGTTGCATTTGTTGTACGAATATGTGTCTGTCTGACCAAACCTGACTAGAATATTATGCAGTTGGATTTGCAAATATATCTAATTTCAAGAAAGGTGAAACATATGCCAATAGCACCCCCTGCGATCAGTGCTGACATTGAACGGGGTTGGCGCCACTTGAAAAGACATGGGCCGTCAGCACCGCCGTCGAGAATAGCGAATGCAGCACCTTGGAGATGAAAGCGCAACTATATCCACCCCACGACGCCATGCAAACGCCTCGAGCTCCTCCCTTTCTGCACGAGATCTACCTTCATAAAACAACGGGTCTCCGAAGCTGTGAGGGAAATCCTGCACGTACGTAATCCACCGGCTGTTCAAGTTCCCAGATTCCCCGACAACACGGTGCCGCTGGCGTGGAGTTCGGTGGAGCCAAAGAGGCGAAGAGCTTTCTCCTCCCCCCGCCGCCTCCTCATCCTCCTTCCCTGGTAGGTAGTGTCTTTGAGGGCCCTCGATTCGAGGGTGCACTTTAGGGAGAGCACAGACTAGCTTAAGCTTAGGCTTCCTTGTCTTTAAAGCTTCCATAAGGGCGGGGATCACTCGCTCATTGACCATCGACCAATTTACTTCACCGTAATGGTCTAACCACATGTGAAACTTGCGGAGATGGGGGAGTTGAATGAGCGGACGAGAGGATAGTTGAGACCAGATACTGAGGTAGCTGTTACCCTCTGGTTTGGAGGATGATGCGTGGCCCTGGTTTTCTCGGGCGACGAGAGAGTTCGTCTCAATCGCTTTGAAGAACTGCAGAGGTTGACTTAGCGTGATAGAGAGGCTAGCGATACGGGGAAGAATCGAGCCCTCGAAGCTAAAGGGAGCGGGACGAGGCTCCTTGTTGTCAATAGATGCATTGAGGACTCGTAGGTCGGTAATGTAGAAGTCGTTCTCCGTCGTAACGGCCTCGGCCAACTCAGAGTACCTCGAAGCAACAGTCAATATCGTCTAATACTTCATAAACGAAAAAAGAAAATTGGGACGACCTACATTCTTCTACAAACTCTCCATGCAGAAGAGACATCCCTTGAAAATGCGCTTTCCGCTTCTTGTATGTCCCCACAATCCTGGAAGTGAAAAGCTAGCTGATCGCACATCCAGTGTGGACCCCAGGTTGAAGTTCAGGATTGATTTGATTGGGTAAATCAAATGGGAAGAATGATCGGCAAGAGAAAAACGAGGGAACCTCGATCATGGAATTGACTAAAGCTTGAGTGAGAGGACTCGCTGGGCAAGAGCTACCAAGGTATATGTACCTTATCAACTTGTCAGAGCTACCCGACGTCCTTTTGTAGACGGTAGCACCAACAGAAAACGCGTGTCAAGTTCATTTTGGCATTCTTGGAGTGGTGATGATTAGATAGCTAGATAATGATGGAGACTATGCCATTGGTATAGGTAAAATGCTCTACTTACTCCTCTAGGTCCCTACCCAGAAGTTCCAAGGTGCCCTCCTTTCAGAACCACATGACCAAATCACCTCTAACTTTGTTCAATCACCCCTAATTGAATCAAACCATCCCCGTCCCCGCGCAGACCCTACCCCTAAATCCATGCATCCAAAAAATACAGCATCTTTTATATCCTTTGATTTCTTCCAAGTGCGCTCTTCATTACAAAGAGAGGATTCAAGCATCCTCTCAGACCATTGCCCTCCCCACTTAGCTTGGCACGCCCAGCGATTGATTGCGCGGTCAGCTCCGCCACGTCCCCAGCCGAGGCAACATGGCAGGTGTCAAAGACACTCAAAACCCGCCGACGGCGCAACGCCATTGGCTAGAATACGGTTTTGAGCGGCGCAACCGCCCACCACCGGGTGCTGAGTGTGCCCGATTTAGGTGTGCAACAGCCAGGTGAACTCCGGCTTGCACCGCGACGAAGGATCAGAGGGGCAAATATGCGGTTGGCAATTGGGCCCGTCTTTACGAGGGCTCAGCGGGCGTAGATTTGAGCCTCCCGATAAAAGGATCAGGCGCCTAGATAAGTTCTCCGATGCTTTGCATTTACACCCCCTTTCCCAACATTGAATTCAAACGTGACAAACAAGCTTGATTTTTTGATTTTACACTTGCAACCTCTTCTCTCACAACGAACCAGCAGTATCCGGGTACTTCCGCTACTATCTTCGACCGAAGAGTATCAAAGTCAACCAGAAAGTCCCGGGCCTGTCAACCGAAAATTCCTTATCAAAACACTCACCTAACAGATGGTCACCCTCACCTCCCTCGACCCGACCCAAAATGCGCCCAGCAGCCTCGCCGGCAAGGTCATCCTCATCACGGGCGGAACTTCCGGCCTAGGCGCCGCCTCGGCACTCGCCCTTGCTCGACTTGGTCCCTCCCGCATTTACATCTCCGGACGTCGATCCTCCGCAGCCGCCGCGATAATCGCCCAAATAGAAACCCTCTCTTCCAATACCGTGTCGGCCTTGTTCCTCCACTGCGATCTGGCCGACCTCTCATCGGTGAACGCAGCAGCTGAGCACATCCTCAAACATGAGTCTCGTCTGGACGTGTTACTGGCCAACGCGGGGGTAGCAGCCGTGGCACCTGGGCGGACGAAGGATGGGTACGAAGTGCATTTTGGGACGAACCACGTTGGCCATGCGCTGCTGGTGCGGAAGTTGTTGCCGCTGCTACAGGCAGCGGAAGGGCGCGTTGTCTCACTGACGAGCTTTTCGTTTCGGGCGGCGATATGGGGGATACCATTTGACAAAGTCCGCAGCGAGGGCAACGAGGGAATAGGGATAGGAGACTATCTGATGATCTGGCGGTGGATGCGGTATGCTGAGAGCAAGCTGGCAAATGTGGTGTATGCGCGGGAGCTGGCGAAGAGGTACCCCGAGGTTTTGAGTGTGAGCGTCAGCCCGGGATTTGTTGAGACAGAGATGGTCTCAGGGATGCGGCTCTGTGACCGGTTAGGGACAAGAGCGTTGGGGTATCTGGCGGGCGGTATGGTGAAGCCTGAAGAGGGAGCTCTGAACCAGATATGGGCAGCGACAGCCGAGAGAGGGGAGCTGACGAATGGCGCCGTATATGAGCCCGTCGGTGTGGTGTGTGCAAATATGGGCGGCCCCGCGACAGATCCGAGGGTAGGAGACCAGTTGTGGGAGTGGACAGAAAAGGAATTAAGCAGTTGGTTGTAGAGATGGCAATGGCTGCAAAGTATAGACGGGCTTTTCAGACACCCGTATAAGGGAAGGCTCCGCTGTCTAGAACTGTATAGACCGGTTGAAAACAAGAATAGGAATATAAATCAGAACCCAGTAGTTGAACATATATTACCCAAATGTGCCTATATCCTTGAATCCTCCATAGTGTCACGCCTTCCTGTCTCTGGACAATCTTCAGCCGGCAACGAAAAAAGGGGTATGATGTTGCGAAGAGAAAACGCCTGATGAGGAACCAACGCTGCCGTGTATCCTAGAAGCAAGCCGCGTTGTCCAATCACTTCTTCTGTCCACCAAGACCTAGGGCTCCGCCGACATTCAGAAGACCGCCCTTCGCTGCGCTGGCAGCCTGCTGGCCTCCTTGCGCAACACTCCCAATGACGGCGTCGCCGCCAGTAGCTAGGGGTCCGGCTGCCTCGGGGATGTAGCCGCCTTTGTTGTCCTTGCCCATGCGCTCGCTGCGGTTGACGCCCTCGCGAGATGCGAGGTCTCCAATGGGCTGGCCAATTCCGCCTTGGCCAACCTGACCAGCAATCAGGTTGTTCACGCCATCCTGGACGCTGTCGACCTGTTGGATGCCCGTGACCTTTGTATTGCCGAGTGTGTCTAGTGAGAAGATTGTCAGGTTTTGTTCCAAAGCAATCAGAAAGACGCAGCCTACCTCGAGTTGCATAACTGGCTTTGTTGTCCTTGGTGAAGTAATAGAGATAAAGATCCTCGAGCCAAGGCACCCACTTCTCGTACTGGTCGTTGTACTGCTTCTTGGACCACTCCATTCTGTCGTGCTAGGTGGAATAGGCTAGTCGATGCAGATCAAGAGGAAAACAGAGAAGGGTTCAATTTGACTTTGGTACGATTTCTGATGTTTGCAGTAGGTATCTGCAGGTGAGCGTTGTCGGGTTAGCCGCGATGTCAAGAGGATGGAGAAAGTCCTTTAATTTATCGCGCGACGTCAGGTTAAAACTCCTGGTTCTGGTCCCCAATACTGACAAGAGTCGTTCATGTCTTCGGCAACGTCAACGGGGGCACCAACTACGTCATGGTGCCAACCCTCAACCAGGAGGTTCCTGTTTTTGGACGTTTGGAGGCGGGCTTTAGCCTATCAGCGGATGGGATGTCCTGGCCAACCGGGAAGCAGAAGCGTATTGGAAGCTTGATTGTCGGAATAATGTTGATGCAATGTCTAGGCTGTTCTATGTATTGACCGAGCTTTTCGCAACTGGGATGGCCGTCGTCAAGGGACTTGGTGCACGACGTTTCTATCTTGTTGGAAAGCGCGATGTGCGGGCGTCCCGCATCCCAGCAACATCGAGGTGGACCAGTTAACCGTCGTAGTTTAACCATAAACTGGAGATCCAACTGTGTACTCTTGTTTGACCCATTCGGCACCAGCCTTTCGAAAAATCAAGATGTTTGGCCCCCCAGGAGTTTGGTCTGGGGGGTGAAAGTTAAAGAAATTGACGGAAGGACACCACCAGGGCTAAGTTATTACATCTTATGTATTCGAGCATAGGCCCTTGTTTAAGCGATCTGATTTATTCGGAGGAAGAGTCCTGGTCCCTCGCACACTTAACGAAGATGCGCGTTCTCCAGAAGGCCCTAGCCGGGGGGTGCGCGTGGTGGCGCGGACCGACCGGGCTGGATCGGAGATTGAGCGACGTTCGTGTCCGGGCTCCATGTTCGGTCAACTTTTTACGTACTGTCGTCTGCCGCCATGCGTTTCGAAGCCTCATGTTACTGCGCCCTCGAACCTAAGACACGTGCAATTTGATCTCAGCGTTTCCCAATGCAAGAGAGTCCTTTACTGTTTGTGTCTGGGATGTTTGAGGTTTGATGGAATCTTTTTTCTCGCCAAAGCAGAGACCCCTTTTCACGAGGGCGTCACGACTCACAGTCCATTCGCTCGGTTCGGGCTGAAAACCCCAGACCTTCGGGCCGCTGATTGCTCCACTTCTCCCTGCAGACCGTAGCCCCCGCGCAATTCCCGCTGTGGCGGGCCAAGTCAAAACCCCTGGCGCATGGACCAACTGTGCCCGGAAGGGGCTTTGTGTGCGGCACGAATCGTGCGACGACCTCAGCTGACGACCCGGAGACGGATTCCGACAGACCTCCTCTGCAGTCCAAATTCACTTCTTTGTATCATTTAACCTTTTCTTGAGCAATCTTTCCTTGTGCTACGGTGCCTCTCCGCCGGTGACACCACGTTTCCCCCGCCCGCGAGCACTGAGTTTCGGCTTCCGAGGCATTCGGGGCACGACAAGCATCATGGCGCGACGCCAACACGTCACGCTGACGGTTGTCGTTGGCTTTCTGGTCTTCCTAGCCATCACGTACATGCTCTCTGGCGGCAGCTCACATATCCACTTCAGCGATAAGGAAGCCAAGCTCGACCTCGGCCTCTCGGAGGGCATTCTGACGGGTGGCTCCATCGCACCGAAGCTTGAGAATGCGACCGCCAAGTAAGCCATTCCACCGCCCCTGGAAAGATGGACTGCTGACAATACTTCCTCTTCAAGGGCTGAGCTCGGTCGCGCCTCATGGAAGCTCTTCCACACGATGATGGGACGTTTCCCCGACAAGCCGTCCGACGACGATCGGCTCGCGCTGAAGACCTACATCCAGCTCTTCGCCCGTCTCTACCCCTGCGGAGACTGCGCCTCGCACTTCCAGAAAATCATCAAAAAATACCCACCACAAACAAGCAGTCGGAGCGCTGCCGCCGGATGGGCTTGCGAGATGCACAACATTGTCAACAAGCGGTTGAAGAAGGACATCTTCGACTGCACCAATATTGGCGACTTTTATGACTGCGGGTGTGGTGACAAAGACAAAGAGGGCGCCAAGGGCGAAGGGAAAAAGGAGAGAGGCGATGCCACCGTTGAGAAAGAGGAAGGACTGGTTAAGGGAGGCTGATGGATGCGCGGGTCGCTGGATTTGACGTATTGCTTGGCCCCGCACCAGGAAATACTATGAAGCGCTGTCTTTTTGTATTGTGATTATTTTGGATTCGGGCCTGGGAAAACGGAGCTGCGACTCCTAATGTCGGCGTCTTCGTTTACGAACGAAGCCGGGCGGATAGTCGCGCCTCGCGGGCTTCCTCCGTGGGAGGAGAGCTGTCTTTGCGGGGCGGCACCGGCACCCTAAAACCCACCCACCAAGCTTGTCAGGAATGCAAGGCAAGGTGGGTATTCCTTGGAAGATTATACTGTATAGATTTTTGTACACCTAGATACCCATGTAATACTGCTTTGGCGCATTCGCAATTGAGTGCCCAATTTTGGAACGATAAGCCTCTATCCGTATCTGATAACAGTCACGTGGGGTGCAACTGCCAGCCGCACGCGC
>Ga0247770_1001097_pt1 | contig 23328 bp, 19 predicted proteins | sample UWRJL136409B6_FD_179943 | JGI IMG/M metagenome (GOLD analysis project Ga0247770, IMG submission 179943) | Plant litter microbial communities from Arlington Agricultural Research Station in Wisconsin, United States - UWRJ-L136-409B-6 | ecosystem: Environmental > Terrestrial > Plant litter >... | reverse complement strand
AATGCAGGGAACTGCTACAACTGCCCGCTACACCAAAAGGTATGTGCAAGTTGACTAACCGTTAGTCATCTTGCTAGTTCCCACTTATTACCAACCCGTCACAGGTGGACCCAAAACATGGACTTCGAAGTGACAGTTCATATGTGAACAAGCATATATATCATTCCCAATTAGTGTGACCTACAAGATCTTGTCAACGACAATAACCTTCACTAGCAGCATGGCGGTAATGCGACGATGCAACGCTGAGCGACGTCGGGAAAGGGATGAGTGCCGTGAGAAGCTTTCAGAACATATTTGTATGGATACCTAAAAGTAGCCTCGCGTATCTAGCTAACATCAGACAGGCCAGAGGCTAGGCATTAGAATAAAGGCAGTCGATGCTTGTGCAGTAGTCCTTTTTGATGGCAATTAATAGGGGGGCAGTAGCCCTTTTTGATAGGGGGGCAGTAGTCCTCGATTTTTGGCCCCGGGTTAGGGTTATGTATGGGGCGTGGGTGCCAGCCCCCAAGAGGTTGGCAATAGCGAAGACAACGGCAAAGACAGCGATCCAGACAACTACTAAAACAACACTTTAGACACCACACAGCGATATAGACAGGGCAATCAAGGTGCAGTCCCACAGGCAAGATTCAGACATCTATATAACTAACAAAACACACCAAAACCAAATACACACACGCAATCTCAAGGACTCAACACATCCTCTTATTAACTGGTCCTGGCTCACGCCCTCCCCGCCTCAGCCGCCTTCTTGGTCAACTTGACCTGCCGGCCAGACCTCGTTATCTGGCCAGTTCCATCAACTGCCACCTGTATCCCAACCACTCGCTGTAAGGCTATTCCCACTCCAATAGTAGCGGCAGGAGGGCCCCCGCCTGGTGTTACGCGCTGGCGCTTCGGCTCCGGCACGGCGGCCTCCTTGTTCTTTGGGTGTCGGCCTCGCTTCTTCGGCTACGAGGGGGCTGTTTGGAGGCCTCGCTCCGGCGCCGTCGTCGTATTCTTTAGGGGTCTGCCTCGTCTCTTCAGCGCCAGCGCCGGAGCCTCCATCAGAGCGGGCGCCTCCATCGGAGCGGGCGCCTCAGGGGCTTATTGCGCCTCGGGGGCTTATTACGCTTCAGGGGCGGCTAGAGAACGAAACAGTGGCTCTTAGGTAGACTGTCGAGGGCCGCCAGAGCTGAGTAGTCGACCCGCCCTTGGCCGTAAAGCTATCACCAGTCTAGTCCTCTCCTATAGAGCCTCATCTGCCTCATCACCCTCTAGCTCCCACTGCGAGAGGCGGCGGCGGATACTATCGCTCATTCTTAGCGCCGAACCTTGGGGTGGCCCTGGCCTTATTCGCCTTGGACGGGGTTGCTACGAGGGGTCTTCGGCGTTGAACGGAGGCGAGAGGTATCTGCAGTTGGAATAGGGAGACCTTTCGTCAGCGGCGGCGCTGGGTAGTTCTTTGGCCTACCCTTGGGGATGGCCATTTTAGGGTCCTTGATTCGAAGGTAGGAGTCTTCAACGTAGAGGGGCAACGCTAGATACCAGTAAGGGTAGACGTCGCGAACGTGATGGGTCTCTTTCTCTGCCTCCTCTTTTATCCTGTTTCCTACCAATAACTGGTATATCTTGTGACGGCAGGGGATTCCAAACTGCAACCCAACCGTGCAGATATTGTCGTCGCAGGGGGGTAGGTCTGTAATCTGCCTCCTTAACTGATATCCCTCCTCCGCCGGTAACGCCGCTAAGGCGTATCTATATTCGTTATTGATAAGGTCCAAGCCTTTATACGAGACTGCGGTTGATAGAGGGCCTAGCCAAATCCGATTAAGATACTCACGCTTCGTCTTAGTGTTCTGATAACTGATAACCTCGAATAACTCCTTCCGCTAGTTTATATACATCTCGTAAAGAGTTTTGACGAGCCGGAAGAGGTCTGATCGGCTGTTAAGAAGATAGCTTTTGGTTGTAAGGTTCGTTGACTCGATTGGTGATGTGGCCTTGTAGCCAAAGTTGCGATACTTTTTGGTATAGCAGTAGGCCCATTGCTCGCGGAGAGGAAGCCACTATTTGTTAAGGGCTATTGATAGACGGGCCCCCACGTTTTCCTATATGGGCCCCCACAACCACAAACTGGATAAAGGGGCCCCCACAGCCCCCACACCGCCTTCCAAATTAGTAATTCTGCCAGGTGCAAAGAAAGGAAACAAGCCAAAGGCAGCCAAAAACATCAAAAAACAGTGCAAATCAACATGAATTCCTACATAACTCTGGCCGCGGCACTACTATCTAATCCCTCATCCGAGCAGGCGTTCTGACTCGCCGGCCACTCCGTGTAATCTTCTTGGGCGGCTCTGGGCCAATATCACTTTCTGCAGTACGTTTTCTTGACCCCTTTCCTGGCTCAACCCTGTTGCGAGACTGTGAGGCTGTCGAGGGCTCTCCTGAGTGCTCTGGTAATGGGTTTGAGGCCGTTGATCCGACCTGTGCCCTCTCCTTGGCCAGAAGTAGTGAAGGGCGCTTGCCTCTGCCTGCGAGGATGACCCTTCTTCTGGCACGTTCCTCTAGAGGCGCGGGGGCCTCCTGTGGAGGCGGGGATTGCTGGAGTTCATGCTGTGACAGGTTCCGACGAATGCTGGGCCTCAACCGTGGCGCATTGCCTCTAGGACGCCCGGGAACGGTCTTCTGGCGTCTCTTCTGTGTAGTCTGAGGCTGGGAGGCAGACTTTGAAGCCCTCACGGCCCTGGGAGGTGGTGAAGAAGAAGTCAAGTCGACGGGGTTTGTCCCGGTTAGGGCGGTGGAGGTAGGAGCACTGGCCTTTACGTAAGCAATCGCGTGCTCAAGGGGCACGACAGCCGGCTCGTTTCTAGGTCTTCCCCTTCTCACTATAGCAACCTTGGGATCGCGAATCTTGAGATATGGGTCGCCCTTATCCTATTTTGGTGAGAAACGAAGCCACTGATAGATAGGGAGTACTTACAAGTCTGTTCTTGAGATGCCAGTGGGGATGGAGGTCCCAGAGCCGAATCCTGTGATTGCCCTTTGGGTCTGATACCATCTTCTTGAGGATATCGAAAATCGCGTGCCTGCAAGGGATACCGAACTGTTGACTAGCCGTACAATTCTTGAGGTTACAGGGCGGCAGAGGCCGTGCCTTTCGATTCTTTCCAGGAAACGCTGCCTTGGCAAAGCGATACTCCATATTCACGAGCTCTAAGGCCTTATATGATACCTTAAGTGGGAGAGAGCCAAGGTATCGCCGTGTGAGGAAATATCTCTGTGATCGATTACCCTGACGTGCCAGAGTCTGTTTGAGTGTCATCAACTGCTCGGTAGCCATCTCTAGGAAGGCCTCAACGAGTCCAAATGCATCGCTGAGGCCGTTGAGAAGGTAGCTTTTGATGTTAAGGTTGCTGGACTCTGTTGGTGATGTCACGCAAACACCGTAATTGCGGTAAGTTTTGGTGTAACAGTGTGCCCATTAGTGCCGCAGAGGCATCCACTGCTTCATAATGTACCGCAAAATCGCCGATTGATCTGCAAACTCCCTTTTCAAGACCGACTAGGCCTGGAAAAAAGAATCCTCAGTATCTGCGTATACCATGACTCGGAATAGGGCCTCAACACCGTTGCGATCGTGTGGTAAAGGGGCTGGGGTGGCGAAAACAACGCCAGGTTCCTCGGCTTCCTGCATCTCACGGCGGATACGTGCCAGGGCACGGGCCTCTTCTGCATCGACCTCCTCCTCATCCTCCTCTGCATCGTCAACATCCACGAAAACTTCCTCATCTTCAGAATCAGGCTCAGTATGCTTCACCCACTTCTTCTTAGCGTTGAGGAACACGTTCTTGACGACGTGGAAGATGCATATTTGCTGTTGGGTGTTGGGAAAGGCATCGCTGAGGGCTGACTTGAGCTCCTTGCAATGATCGGTCACAATGACGGCTGGGCCGGGGATGCGGTGTACTTTACGTAATTGCCAAGTACCCATTACCAGCTAGTCCATAGCCTTCTGGTTCTCACGATCGATGAAGCCAAATATAGAGTTGTAGATGGTATTGGCACCGGTAAGGCCAGTCACCTGGTATAAAGGATAGCCGAAACAGTTGGTGTTGTATGTCAGGTCGATGTTCATGACCTCAGGGTGCCGTATAGTAACCTTCATCAACGGCCGGATGGTGAAAATCAGCGCCTGGAGCTGGGTCTCCTCCCTATCAGCCCACTTCGCGATATAGACGATTTCATCATCCTGATCATCGAAGGCCTTGATCAAGGCACCGGTTGGAGTATATCCATCAAGCTTCGTACGCCGAATCTTCACCTTGGCATTGTAGATGTCCCGCCGAGTGTGGAGGGAATTAGGGATCTTGTCACAGACGATGGCAGAGACCTCTCTAGGGCGTATTACGTGGTGTTTAGAGACAGTCTCGATGATCTCCAGCGCCTTCTCGGTGATCTTGCGATGTTGGGGGTACGCGGAGGCATGACTGGAAGGTGGATGGTTATGGGTTTGGCGTACCGGCTCAGTACTATTCTTGAAAACCCAGCCATCCTCAGTACGGCTGGCAATACCTCTCCAGGCACAGTTGCACTTCCGTGAGCCAGACTGGCGTAGACCAGCCGCATTCTTTAAGTATCGCTCTTTGCCCTCACAATCGCAACAGAGCCTGTACCGGTAGTATTCCCCTTGTCTATCCTTCTTCCCATTGCGGCGAACGACTGCAAATCCCTTCCCCCTTACCCAGGCGTTGACAGCGGTCTAGAGGGCCTCGATCATAAGAGCTTAGATGTCATCGGGTGGGTTGGGAATGTCTTCATCCTCAGATGTATCGCCTCCGTTCTCAGAGGCGCGGTCGCCTTCGTTCTCGCGGTCGCTCAGGGCTAAAATTGGAGAGGAAGGCTCTAGGGCCTCATAATTGTCCTCTGAATCGCTCGGAATGACCGTGATAGGCTGTGGGGTTGGAGGGTTGGCCTGTGGAGGAAGGGCATCATCATCGAAGGGATCGTCGAAATCGTCGAAATCGCTGGAATCCTCCCCTGCAGCCTGAGTAATATTACTTCCGGCCCCAGGCGCGGAATTGGTGCGGCTGGCCTGCTCCGGTTCCGAGGAATCGGCGCGGCTCGCTTGGCGTGGCGTTGCATCGGCCGGCATTGCTGCAGGTTGCCGCGAGCGAGGCTCGCCGACAACCAAGTCGATTCTGACCATTCTGACGGCTTCCTTGCGTTCCGGTGAGGTTATTTTCGCTTTACTGGAGGTGTCGAATTGATGCGACCGGCTGGTGTTGCGTTGGCGTTGCGTGGAAGAAGTCAAAGGATTACTCTGGGTGTGGCTGAGGTTGATGTGGATGCACGCACAAAGACCGGATGGAACTGCAACCCTAACCCTGTGGGGGCCCCTTTATCCAGTTTGTGGTTGTGGGGGCCCATATAGGAAAGTATGGGGGCCCGTCTATCAAGCCCCTTGTTAAGATAGCGGCAGATGGCTGGCTGGTCCTCGAACTCAGTCTTCAACGCCTCCTAGGCGCCAAAGAAAGACGGCTCGTCCACGGCGTACACCATCAACCCTCTCGCGCTTGGCTGCTTCCCCACGCCGACGAGAGGCACACGTGTAAGATTTGTGTACCGGAATGCATGAAATTTACCACGCCTCGACGGTAATGCAAGGGACGTGCATGCGACACCGAAAATTTTACTGGCGAACTAAATAGGGTCTCATAGGTGAATTACAAAAGCCCCGATAACGCAATTGATGTGCTTACCTAGATTTACCGAGCCTCCTCATACCGAATAACCAAATGATGCCCAACGAGAACAAACACCGCACGCACAGCCTGATGATGGAAACCAGCTACCCTGCAAACGACATCGCATTGTCGGCAATAATCGATAGTACTCGGCGATCCTGAGTTCACGAAGTATTAGCCTGTCACCTGCGCCGTGATCAACTCGTCCACGCCATACTCATGTCCAGCTTTCGTAATGTCGGCGAGGACTCCGTATAACGAACTCCCTCCTATCTTACACGGTAGCAGAGGCGGCCACATTCCATCTCCGCCTGAACGCAAGTCTCGTCCTCCGTTTAGACCCCCGCAGCCTCTCCCTCCGCCGCCGTTGCCACGGGAAAGCCCCTCCGGCGCTTGCATTTCCCCGCCCGAAGACACGCGCCTCCGTCGTCGCCTACGGTCTTGTGAGCCTGCAGTCTCAGACGACCTGTCCAACTCGACAACGACACGGCCGCCGCCATCGCGGACGGCAAGATTTGGCGCGCTTGCAGACAGGATATACCGATACAAGGCCCTTGGGAAATCAGAGTTCCGTCTGGTGAGGCTGCTTCGCCGCCCCAGGACGGACATCAAGTGCAAGATCATCCACGTGTCTCATCCGACACCCCCGACGTACGTTGCCGTCTCGTACGCCTGGGGTGATGCAGGTGACACACGCAATATCAAAATCGGGGAGGCCAGCGTGCCCGTGTCCGCCAGCCTCCACGGTGCCCTCCAAGCCCTCCGCCAGAGAAACCATGACATCCTGGTCTGGGTTGATGCGCTATGCATCAACCAACAGAACCAAGAGGAACGGTCAGAACAGGTGCGGTCCATGACAAACATTTACGCCCGGGCCAAGTACGTGGCTGTATGGCTCGGCGGTGAAGCCGATGACAGTGCCTTGGGCATCCGTTTTCTCCATGCCCTCACCGACGCTGCCGACTCGCAGACGACGGCCTTGCTGAGAAGCTTCCTATCGCAAGCTCAGAGGAAGCGAGACTTGGAGGCTGTCGCTTCGCTGTTTGAAAGGGACTATTGGAGTCGGCTGTAGGTGGTCCAGGAAATCTTCAATGCCCGGACTATCCAAATTTACTGCGGTAGCGACAGCCTCGTGTACAGCGCATTCTCCCGCGCATCCGCGATCCTCAGGGACCACCGGGAAGTTCTCAACGCGCTGTTTCCAGCAGGTCAGGGCAGGGGCCAAGCTGCCTTGCGAAGCCAATTCTCCATCCCCCAGGCGTTGATCCACCAAGGACCTGCGAGCCTCCCCGACTTTCGCCTCTTCCGGGATGCCCAGCAAGATGGCAACCCTGATACTTCCATCCTCCTTAACGCCCTCTGCTCGTGCCGGCGAAAATTCGCAGCCGACCCCCACGACAAGGTCTTTGGCATCCTTGGCACCCTCCCCCAGCGCATCCGTGAGAAATTCCTCCCCAACTACCGCCTATCCTCCAAAGAAATCTATACAGACGTGGTCGACTACCTCCTCACCATAACGTCGTCCCTCAACGTCATCTGCGAAGCAATCCACTTCCCACTGCAAACCAACGCGGTGACCCAGAGCCTTCCCTCTTTCGTCCCGGACTGGTCACACATCCCCTCCACGGCATCTCTCGCTCAGCAGCACCTCTTCTCCGCCGCCGGTGGCACCAAGGTATAGTTTCGCTTCCTAGACGATCGCCACAACAAGCTGGAGATTCAGGCCGTATACCTCGACACCATCAGCAGCTACGGCGTCGCAGTGGGCACGCTGTGCACACTAGTGGATTATCTCCTGGCCTTTATCCAATAGCGGGCGTTACTCCTTGGCACCATCGACGCAGACCCCGATAATAACGGCGACGATGCGAGCTACAGCGGTGGGATACAGCAGGCTTTCTGCCGAACGCTGTGTCTTGACCAGTTTCCCCCGCCGTGGGATGTTGCTGAAAACCCGCTCAAGTGGCAGCGCGTGGTCTACCACATTTTCACGTCGTTTCTACGCAAGCGGCTACCACAGCTAGCGCTTGATGAGGAGCTGGAGTCGTACTTGAACGACAAGGACATCGAAGGAGAGATTGATGACCAGACGCATCGGTCCTTTCTGCAAGACCATTTCGGCGAGCGCATGATGGGACGGCGGTTCTGTCTGACAGGGCAAGGGCTGATGGGTATGGGTTCTGGATTCATGGCGATGGGAGACATTGTTGTTGTCCCGTTGGGCTGCGACTTGCCCATCTTGCTCCGCCCAGAGGGCAGGCATGGCGAGTATCGCTTTGTTGGCGAGATTTACGTCCACGGCTATATGCGCGGGACAGCCGTAGAGGAAGCAGACCGTGGGGATAGAAAGGTGGAGAAATACGTACTTCACTGAGGATTTTGTTTGATGCTCGCAAAGAGTCATCAAAGCCATCTGTTTAACCTTGTGAGAATTCGCAAAATGGTTGGTCCTGTGGAGATCTGGGGTATTGGGGATGCGGTACGCATCCGCACTTGCAGCCTCATAACTCCGCTCTGGACACGCAAGAGACTGCAAAAGGCCAGAACACGCCTTGATGACGGCATCAAGCGGCCTCTGGTGTCCACGAGAGAATCGGCGAGATGAAGGGCATGATGTACTTGGTGTGCTTGGGTATGCGGATTCCCCTCTTCCAGAGAGATTCCTCTCCTTGATTCCACTCCTTTTGCCTCCGAACATTGCTGCATCTTGCATTTCACGAATGCATCCCTCTGGCCACACCTTTTGACACTTAAATGTAATATTCTCTCCTTTGAAACCTCGTTTGCTCTGCTATTTGACCTATCACCTAGTTATCGCTATCCAGATCCGGTTTGTTTCTTCAAGAATGTCAGCCTGGTTTCAAATGCAAAAGCATGGCCGTCACACAAGTGAATTTGAGAGGCTTGGTCTCAGCATTACACCTATCTATTGGGTTTTTTTCGGGCAAATTGGGCAGCTTGTTCGTCATGCGTTCTTGAATTAGAATACCATATTCTGAAGCTTTCGGTCGCTTTCCTGACTTTGGTCTCGCCTGCATGTTGTTTCATCACCCTAAAATCGATCACCACCCATGTCATAGTTACGTGACTTTTGTTACCTTTGATTCCAGATCAGCCCCGGCTCAGCTTCGGCTAATATCTGCTTATTGAAACCAAAACACACAGCACACCCTTGCTAAAAGGTGCAGTTTTTGTCGAAGAGCCCTAAAAATGGTCCCTGTGTAAGAGCAGGGGCCCAGAACTAGGACATTCGAATCTCTGCCATACCCTTTAATTGATCCGTCCCTTCTTCCGCTTGGGAATGCTTACAGTTATTACTGGCGAAGAGATATGTACGTTCGGGAGATATCCTTTTGCTAGTGGACATACGTTGGAAGACAAAGGGTGTACTATTCGTATTTGAGACCCTTGATGCTTTGTTGTGGAACACAAAACAGAGCGGTTTTCTGGCCGTTCGGCAAAAGAGTGACGGAATTGCTTATTCTAGATAAAAAGGAGAGGGTGGCAGAGAGCCAGTAATATAGTGGTGGAAAGTGGCGAGTCACGTGGCTAACCAGGTGACCATATTGTATCACATTTGTTAAATGGCTGGTATTTAGGAGACAGTCTAGAGTTAGGTAGCCTGAAGGATTTCTGAAGCGTTTTCCGCATTCCTTTTCCGCATGCCCCGTAATCTCCGCTGCCATCTAGGCTTTAAAGCTAGGATATTCCATACTAGTACATTCTAAACTGATATGTTAGTAGATTAGATATTATCCTAGTTTTGTTGCCAGGATGCTACGTACTGGTCCTCAAGATTATACTAGGATGCTATATACTATCCCACATCATGCACCAGTATACGCCGATCCTATCCTAGGCATGGGCCATTAACGTACTAGTCAGCACGCCAGAATCTGGGTCACCCTATCTAGTGCACTGCCATGACCCCGTGGTCTTGACGGCGAGCCGCTGCGGTCCGAGGCAGCTCGCCGGTTAGGATCGAGAGAATCTTCGACGGCCTCTCGCACAGCGAAATTGTTTAGATGTAGTATCCGCAAGCCCTCGAGGAGGTCAATGAAAAACTTTCCCAGCGGCTGGCATGAGACAAAGGGCGGAGAACGAAGTAGGCAACTATGGAGAAATGTGGGGTGGAAATGGCCTCATGTAAGTCAACCCAACAAATTGGACACATTCCAACGCCTGGAATGGTTCAATTATATGGAGGAATAGAAGGCCAATTAAGGAGAGTCCTCAACGAAGAAACAGAATCTCTGGATATATAGACACTTCGATATCTTTTTAGAGAGCAGACAATTCCACACGTTGGTAACCATGCCTACCTTTCTTGCACTGGCCAACTGCCAGATTCTAGCTTGGAGACCAGGCAGTCACGTGACACCACAGAAGACGACAGCTATGATGGACAGCTGCAAACAGCCGTCGCTGATTAGCTGCATTCTCTACTCCATCCTGGGAAGTCACGAGACCTCGAACCAGACCGCCTCCATTCCTCTCAACGACAAGAGCAGCGCTTTGTCCTCCCTCCTCGGCATCACCACTGCCCCCAAGTCTGCATAGGCTTCCTGTACTGGACCCCCCCGAGGCAATAATGAGGCCAAAGTTCGCTCGTTCAACAACCTCCCAAGGTCGAAGAAGGTACCCAGCGGCTTGCTGCCCAATCACTGGGTTTTGGCGTCTGCCATGTCGACATCCATCCACCCGGCGACCCTGTTCTGGCCGTCAACCCATGGAGTGAATATCTCAATCAGGCCGGACCGGCTCAGATCCTTTCATTGCCAACGACACGTGAGAAAGCCGAAGCCACCATCCCCTACCTTCTGGATGCCTTCGCCAACCCCACGCCCATCGACCCTTCGGTTTTAACTTTCGCACCTTGGACCTGGTCCATCCTGGATCTCGACATGGCATAGGCGATCGAAGACGGCTTTAAAAAGCACGACGTGAAGCCCGCGCTTTGCAAAGTGGGCGTCTGCACCGCTGAAGAGCGGGACATCTTGGAGACGGCCCGAGCCAGTTTCCTCAGCAGGCTGACTGGGCTTTTGGGGGATTAAAAGTATAAGATCCGTACGCCATAGAACAATAAACGGTAAATCTATCGTATAATTGCAAAGCGGATCCAATATACAGAAATCCACTCAAAGATATCGGTAAAAGAGTTACTGCCGATTATCTAACTTAAATACGCTATTTACGATATCGAAGATTCGATACTTGAAGAAAAAGAGGAGATGGACGATCTCTGTTCAGAAGGTATTCAGTTTTTGAATGATATTGGGATGAATTTGGAGAAAGTAGAGGCGTGGTTGCGAAGAGTCTTGGAGATTGCGAAGATTCTCAACAAGTAGAGAGGATAGCCAGTTAGCAGAAGAAGTTGAATATCAACCACTCTTAAGTGTGGGCCGTGAATAAGTCCTGTTGAGATAAGGTAAAATACACTTTAAACTCTAATGGAGTCTGCACCTCGAAAATATTTAAGATAGCCACGATGATAGCAATAACCTACAGCAATGTGGCACATTGACTGTCGACTTCCAGGATCAAGAACTCGGTTTCCCGCTGAGGCAGAAACTGCTTGACCTCTGCAGATAAAAGAACTGCTGGCGCTGTGGTTTCCTGGGCCTCTCGACGTCAAGATCTCCCCCTTCCACCGAAGCCTACTGGATGTGCAGCAGCCTCAATCTCAGAGTGTGAGTACTCATCAGCCAGAGAATTGCAGCTGTGGAGAGATAAACTGCTCCGAGCTACTTCAGTAAGAGACATGCTCAGAGCTGAGTCTAGATTTCCACCATCACGGTCTCCAGCTTCGTCCAGGATTGGGATTGTGCCCAGAATATTGCGCTCTTCGCACTCCGTACAGTAGCGAAATCCATCTAATATGTCGATGATATCTGCGCCTTCCTCGAGTGAATTTTGGATGCCGTCAACCAAAGCTTTCCGATTTCCATGGCAGCAATTTCCTTTCCATGAAGCCTTGAGCTTGTACTCAAAGTATTGAGTCAGCTGATTCTGCAGAACAAAGCAAACAAAGACGGCTGCTCCAGCCGCTTGAGGATCCGTCGGTTGGCTCTTTTGCAGTTGAGATGAAGCTTTTAGCCACAGATGGGCGGCGGGTAAGTCTTGAGATTTCAGGATTTGTTTGGCGGCATCAGCTGATGGTATCCTAGAGCACAATAGGCTTTCAACATCGTTGAGGATGTCGGTTAGGGCTAACCCATGTCGCACTTCGGATTCGTGCGCATGAAGCCCTAGGCTTTTCAGTGAAGCGCAACAAATCTCAGGATATTCGGCCGCCCGGAGCTCCGCAAGTAGTGCGTGACAAATCCAGATCGACGGCTGGACAGGAAAAGCCGCTCTTTTCTGCAACAGTTCGTCCATCTCTTTTGTCGCTATAAAGTCTCGGACCGTCCGGTGTAGGAATGTCACCCTGATGTCCCGTGACAATGCCTCGTGGAGACTGGAACCAAGGAAGCAGCCTCCGGGGCCCACTGTGAGGAAAGCGTCAACGTTGTTTGTCAGGTTGGAAGACGAGTAGCACTCGAGTAGCCCGTTGCAGTGTGCGTTGAGCCGTTTTTTGGTACGCCTCAGTCGATCGATATTTTGGAGTGAGGTTCTCTGAACGGCTACCCTCTTTGGAATATGTATTGCGGTGTTGGGATCTAACTCGTCGATGTAGGAATATGTCATAAGCGACAATGGTTCGTGTGCATGCCTTGCCGTGAAAAACAATTTCGCTTGCTGCTGATGATAAACCTGATCTGTTGCATCTAGAATGCTGTTAAACAGCTTTTCGAGATCCTTAGGCAGAAGCCGTAATCGTTTCTGCAATTCGGCGACAGTATCTGCGTTCGAGAGGCCGCGCAGCAATGAGCGCACGACCAAAAAGACCCATAGAAAGACGCCCTGGGCCGCATCTCGGATCTCGGTAATTAACTCCGCGCACTTTGGGTCCTCCCTTTGAAGGACTCGGAAACCTTGGTGTTGACAGAGCCGATCCTCGACGAACTTGGCTATATCGTCTTTCGTCAGGTCCTCGAGCTTCAAGTGGTGTTCTGATGTACCGCCAAAGGCCTCCTGGAAAACGTTCCAAGGACGGCTGGATACACAGAGCTTGATGATGTTGGACCGGGCTGTGTCTTGCAGCAACTCGATAAGATCTTCGTGGTCGCCGTAGTATTCATCAAGTCCGTCGACACAAAAGCAGAACCTGACAGGATAATCTTGCAATTTTGCCAACCGGGAAAAGCTCTCAGACGCCTCCTTGAAAGTCCAAGGACGGTGAGCTGGGATGTCATCATGTTCAGATGATACCCACCGGTCGCCCACCACTTTTGGAATAATCTGGTTGTATCCCCTCAATGCATCAAATAGGAGAGACTGTAAAAGGCCGGTCTGAGACTTTTGAATGTCCGTGCCAGCATACCAGAAGAAGTGGCTCGCAATCACCAGAACGTTGGACCCAGCCCAGGTTTGCAGTCGTTGTTTCGTCTCATTGTGCGAATAGAGCCACTTCATAAGCGTACTCTTCCCTGACCCCGGCTTGCCCGTAACCCAGAACAGCTTCTCGTCAGACTGAAGCCACGTGTTGAATGTCGGGCTCGGGCCACAGGTACGTGTCATCTTCTTCAGATCCGGGTCAAAAATCCACTCAAAGGTTGTGCGATGAGCTTCCGCAATCTGTGAGTGTCGGTCATTGATGGAGGGATATCGAAGGTCACCGAGAATTTGGCATATCTTCGAGCGATGAGCGAGCGTGGTGCGCATCTCCGTTAGCTTGGTGGCAAGTTCAGAAGCAGTGTTGGTATGGGGGTTTCGGTCGGTGCGCATTTCCGTCAGCTCGGTGGCGAGTCCAGAAGCAGTGTTGGTATAGTAGTTTAGCTCGCTTTGAACCCCATCCAGGTTTTGTATTATCGTTTTCTTGAGTGCACTGAATTCGCCAGCGAAGGTTGTGCCGAGCCTCGCGCTCTGGCTGGTTAAATCGCGTATCGCACGCGAGACCTCAGATTGCTCCTCTCTGTACAAGCGTCAGTTGTTGGCTTGATGAGAAAGCGACCTGGATTCAGGCACTCACGATATCATCTTCAGGAGACAGATGTTCATGGCTCGGCATATTGACTCCATCCTCCGTGTGAGTTCAGCGATCTCGTCCTTCGACATCACAAAGCGCATCGCCTGAAGGAAGCTTGAGCGTGTCGTGTGCTTCCCAGAGTTCTTGAATTTGGCAATGACGGCCATGAGCTTCTCCGCGACATCCTTGCACTGAGCCGCCAGGTCGTTCATTTCCCGCTCCTTAGGTAAATTCGCATTCGATGATGTCTCCAGCTCATGGCTAAGACGCGCCAGAGTCTTCGCCACCAAGGTGATATCAGAGCTCGCTTGGTCGAGCCCATTGGACGATTTGCGTATTTCAATTGCCTTGAATACCAGCTTGGAGGTGAAATCGACAATTTGGACTATCGTACCAGCCAAGCTGAGCGACGCGAGGGCTTCCATCTTCCGAGGCGGAGGCGGCGGCGTTCAATCTAGCAGCACAGAGAGAAATGGAACGCCCAGGGAAAAGAAGCCAACTTCCGCTGCGATGAGAGAGGCCGTGAAAAAGGCCGGGCGCTTGGTGATGATGGACACGAAGAGGAAGCGAGATGAGCCTAAGCAGGTCGTGCGAAGAGAGTTGAGAGTCGCTGCCCAACAAGTTTTACCCAACCCAACCATGAGTGGCTGCTGCTCCGCCCCCCCACGTGGCTTCCTCTGCGGAAATACACCGCAGAGAGTGTCGGGGAGCCTTGAGGGCTGTGCACCCGACACGCAGCTGTGTTGCAGGAAATTGCGACGCTCTCGTTGGCCAGACTGTCTGGCCTGGCTGTGTCGTGGAACGCCCGCGAATTTGCCCGTCGAGAGTCTTTGCATGAATTGACGGTGGTGCCTGTCGCAAGAGCCCACATCCTTTGGGCACAAAGTGTTGAACTGTCCCCCGTTTTACTGTGGCTTACAGGAAGGATTACTGCAATTGGGCTATAAAAGTAGAGAGTTTCATCCACAATTACAGTGTCAAAAGGGGCCCCCAGAGACGTCCCCCTCTGTTCCACGGAGTTCACTCTGCAGTTCTAATACTACTGTAATTCTAGCACATTTCTACCAGCTATTTAACAATTCGCAGTTAGAAAGGCTTTATAAGAGCCGTACTATTTAATTTTATACGTAAAGTAGCTGGTTAATTTGTTAAACCGCTTGGTTAGTTAGAGGTTTAGATAAGAGTAGAAGAGTAAATAGATATAGTTTTACTGCTTAGATTAAGTAAATATCTATATGATTTACTTTGTTTTACACTGTATGTTATTATTTTGGTATAATAACACTACTTTGAGGCAGGTGCTAGTAGGTGCTGATAGGTGTCAGTAGTGGCAAGCAGCAGCTAGCAGGTAGCCTGTGTAGGTGCTCCTTTATCTACTGGTATCCTAAGCTGTGGGTGCCCATATAGTAAAACCTAGGTGCCTGCCTATCAGACCCTATCTATAAAGGTTGAAGGTGTTTTCGTGGATTCAAATTTTCCAGGGTTGAGAGCTAATTGTCAGAAACACTGCACACTGAATCGGATAAAAGTGAGTCTCGATTTAAGTGTTCTGGGAAATTATAAGAGTTCTGCTGCTGTCGTGTTCTGCTCGCTCCCCTCAACTGCGTCCCGGCTTGTGAGTCCCTCCTGTGACTTGGCTACCACCCTTCCCCTTACAACAATAACAACAAACACCCATCTCGCTCCTTGTTATGATAGCCCGACAGATGCATTGAACCTAGAGGACGACGCCTAGAGCAAGGCAAGCGCTGACAAAGACGCTGAGGCAGGCCGTGAGCTTAGCCACGAGATCCACCAGAAGCAAAAGATCCACAGCCAAAAGCCCGCCCACGCTGCCAAGGCACACGCTGATGAGCAAGTTGATGAGAACCTTGACAGCAGCTTACAATTTAACCAACACAGCAGCAAAGACGCCGACGCTGACCTTGGCCAAGAGAGATGCGTGGATCTTGACCAAGACGGAAGCGCAGAGGTTGACTATGGCGATGACAGCCGTAGCACAGGCCTTCACGTCGGCAGCCACGAGACCCCCGGCCTTGGCTGTAGCAGTGAGGTCTACGCCTACCTTGGTAATGAGGTCCACGATGACCTGGATGTCGGCGATGATGGCGACGGCGACGATAAGAGTATTCCCTTGCTTAAGGTACGAGTCTACCTATTTATATAGGAAACTATCTAATACCGTAATAGTAAAGGTTAAACTAATTAGTCTAATAAACCGTATCCTGGTATCCTAATGCTTCCGCGCCTCGGGATAATCCCGGTATCCTAAGGGCTCGGGTCTTCGGGATAGATTTAATTAGTTAAGAATACTTTACTCAGCCAGACAGAGGCAGGATTGTGGCTTGTCTCCGCGGAATCAAAGAGTCCATGACCCGGACCCTCCACTCCTTTGCGGAGGACGTCTTGGAGGACCCCGCTTCCTCCCTACAAGCCTCCTGCCACGATATCGGCGATCCTAACCCTGATGACGGTCTTGATGATAGTGTCAGTCTGGGCGACGGTGCCAGCGCGGAACATGGAGAATGCCAGGTCGACGCGGCCTTGGAGGGATTATCCAGATGCCACGGCTCTGCAGCACGGTGTTGACGAGCTCTTCAACGAATACTCGCTCCTCTCTAGCAGCACCTTTCATCACGTCATACAAGCGGTCAAGAACAACCTCGGACCAGGTCGAGTCGCCGCCGCCGTGACCTTCGTCGACCTCATTTGGCATCATATTAATGGCCCGCAACGCGACAATGACAGGCGTTTTTTGTTTCATTATGCTGACTCCGAATAGGCCCTCATTCCTCTTTACCACCAAGAGCTCGTCCACTGGTCCTTGGCCGGCGTCAATCCAATAGGCAAATGTATCAAGCATTACGATTCGCTAATAGACATCAACCGTGCCGTGCGAGTCTCACAGTTCTCCGTCCAATATCTGGAGACAGTCTTTGGCGTGTGCCCAGCAGCGTGACACCGACAACTGCGGCGTATCTTTCCTCTCCTTTATTTTAATATTGTTGTCTGTTTTCTAGGAATTTTCAATATATCCCCCTTTAAAATTTCCTAAACCTAACCCGAAGGACTTTATTCAAATTGTCATGACCCAGGTCACAACATTGGGCCCCGACTGCCTGCCGGCAGCCGGCCTGGACCAATCAAGGAAACAAGGCCTGCGGGGCGGGGACAAGCTAGTTAGAATAGACTCGAGGAGTCATGGCATCGAGTCCCTAGGACTTAGGGCCTCTATAGTACTTAGATAGTTACTATATAGATAAGTAAACCATACCCCTTAAGTAAGGAACTGTTCTTGTTCCTTACGTAAGTAATATTATATTCCCGTCTATAATCTTATAAGTACCTTCTTTAAGCTCTTTGTAGAATACCCTGTAAGACGGTAATAGCCTGTTTGGACCTTACGTAACCTTCGTTCCCGTACCATTAAAAACACCCCGCAGCGTACTGCCTTATAGTCTAACCCTTTTAGGGCATAGGTTATAATACGTTGCTTACGTTACTCCGGAACGAACGTTAAGTCCAGATAACTTAAAAAAGGATCCTTACGATAAGAATATCGACCTTAGGATTAATAAGTAAGGCAGTTAGTAAGAAGTTAGCTCTAGGAACTTATAGAATAGTAAAGAAGGAAGGTATCGATATAGGTATAAAAGACGCTTCCGAAACTAAATCTAATAGTGACGACGAGGACGCCGCTACGGTTAAAGCGCAACTCGAATCCTTCCAGAATAAGATAAACGTTATATTCGAAAAACTTAACGCGAAAGTAGGAGACTTCCTAAAAAGGGTATTAGAGGAGGTAAAACGCCTTATAGCTAAACTCGATACCTTAAGCGCTCGGAACCTGGACTATACCCTAAATAAAAGAATTAAGCTTACTTTACCCACTAAGTACGATAGTAATAAAAGAGACCTGCTTAGCTAGCTCGCTAGCGTAAAAGCTTACGTTAAGTTTTACGAGGATAACTTCTAGAAGCTAGCGGACTAAGTACTCTTCGCCGAAAGCTTCCTTATTAGCGCCTTTAAGAAATAGTTTAAGGCTACGCTTACGGACTACCTTACCTATGTTAAAGGCGAACGATATAAATTAATATAACGTATCTTCGACGTTAGGGGGTTAGGAGTATTCGAGGACGAGTTAATAAAAATCTTTAGCGAACCCGATAAGATTAAAGTAGCGAAGGAACGGATCGAGAAGCTTCGATAAAAGACGTTAGCCGCGGTTTACGCTTCGGCCCTCCGATAGGAATCCTTTAGGGTTAACTAGGGAGAAGACGCTTTTAAGAATCAGTTCTACCGAAGACTAAAGGAGGAAGTTAAAGACGAACTAGTTAAGGTAAACAGGTACGATATATTACTAGATAACTATATAAAGGAGGCTATTACTATCGATAATAGATTTTATAAGAGAACTTAAGAAAAACGAAGCCGTTACTAGCAGTTACCTAAGTAAGTAAACGAAAAAAAGAAACGCTATTACCCTAGTATAGTAATAGGAACGTACCCTAGGCCGATAGATATTAGGGCGAGATAGAAGAATAAAAAATCCGGAAGATAAGGGAAGCCCTAAAACGATAAGCCTAAAGTTAAGTACTTTAACTACGATAAACTTAAATACTACGAACGGGAATACTAAGGATAGAAGAAAGTAGGATAAAAGCCGGTCCCGGAATAGAAATAAGTTAGCTTCGCGGAAACCGATAAATACGTTTAAATAGCTAACTTAGAAGATTAGTACGACGACCCCGTAGGCGACCCCGAATACGAATACCTAAACTCCGACCTAGAGTAGCTATAATAGTACTTCGACTTAGATATAGACGATAACGAAATATAAGTTAAGTATAACGGCCTAGTAAATAACTCTTTATAAGAAACCCTAGTAGCTAAAGAAGCGGTAGTAAGAATACGGGCGGAGGAGTAAGAGGAGGAACCTTCTTATATAAGACGATAGCTCGTAAATACCGCTACTAACCCTAAAGGAACGCTACTTTAAGTCCTCGTAATAGTGCGGTATAGGGCCTTCTTATATACAACACAATGCTGGCGATGCTAAGGATTCAACTATAATCCAAGGACCTGTAAGGCAGAGATAGCTTATAAGTAGTACAGTAAAGGCTACTATAGCCATAAATACTACTGCTAAGTATGCCAGAAGAAGGGCCCCTGTGGGCACCTATAGGCTAAGTATAAGAACTATAATAAGAACCACGAAGCTATAAGCTAAAACTGCGAGGTAGTAAAGGCTATAAACGCTGGAAAAAATAAGAGTATTACTATACTATAGCACAACGCTAATAAGAATTAGACAGCATACTATACAGCCTTATAATAGGCCTATATGGTAAAAATAACAGTACTACTACTACAAGAGCCATATTATAGTAGTAATAGTAAGGATAACTATATTATTAACTACTCAGCCTTTTATATAGTTATACCTACGCCTATACTGCAGAATAGTCTTCGACCTAGGGTTATAGCCTATATTCGGAAAATACCCTAGAGTTTACACTAAGATACGACCTAGCAAGCGACCTGGATTTCCAGGTTATAGAGGTTTTCGGCTCCGAGACCTTCTATATTCTAAATATCTATAACGAAAAAGAACGCTTAGCTACCCTGCCCAACCAGGCATAGGCAGAGGTATTAGGCTCTACTATAGTAGAGAGAGCTATTTAGTATCTTAAACTAGATAAACCAGTACTAGTAGTAGGAGACTTTAACCTCCACTACCCCTGGTGGAATAGTACGGCTAGTAAAAGAAAGGCTAAAGTAGCCAGTACGCTAGTAAACTGGCTAGAAAGCCAGAATGCTAACTTAATAATCGATAACTAAGAAATCGAAGAAAAAGGAGGCACCTACTATAAGTTAAACCTAAAAACTATATCGATTATAGACCTAGCCTTTACTATTGGCTTTAGAAGAACTACCTAGGGAAACTGGTACTATACCCCCCCTATAGGCTCTAATTATAAGGCTATAGAATTCCAGGCATTATATAATATAAGTATAACTACTAGTAGTACTGGTAGTATATTACCTTCCTTTAACTATAAGAAGGCTAACTGGGAACTATTTGAGAAAAAGCTATTATAATAAGAGCTAAGGCCGGAAAAGAGATCGATAGAGCTATAGAAGAGAAAAACTAGGAAACTATAGCTATAACGCTTACTATAACGATTATAAAGGCCGTAAATAAGGCTATTCCAAGGCTAAGAATCTCCGAAAGGTTAAAACCGTAGTAGACGGAAGACTTAACAAACCTACGGAAAACCCTCCACTTTACCTATAAGCGCTATAAAAAAGACCCTAAAGAGGTTAAAGCCTATAAAAAAGCCCGAAATACCTACTTCTACGCTATAAGACTAGCTAAGACAGGGCACTAGTAAGAGTTCTTAGCATAAGTAGAAGAAAAAGAGGCTTTTAAGGCCTTAGAGTATACGAAGGCTAAATTCCACTCGAAAACGCTAATTATACGGTATTCCTGTAAAGGGGTAGAAAAAGAAGCAAAAACATTCGAAGAAAAGTATAATGCCTTTATTACTATGCTATTTCCAGAGCCTATAAGCCAGCCTTGGCCCTAGCCTTAGGCCCAGACCCGACCTAAAAGGGCTAAAATAGAGCCTAAGGTATAGGAGTGGCCGGAACTCGCGCTTATAAAGGTAGAGAGGGCTATCCTAACCTCGAACCTAAGAAAAGCGCCAGGCCTAGATCGGCTTAGCTTCCTACTACTATAGTAAGCCTATAAGGTAGTACCGAACCTTTTTAATAAAGCCTATATAGTACTATTCCAGAGTAGGTTCTACCCTAAGTGCTGGCGAAAGGGGATAGGAATAATACTACCTAAGGCGAATAAACCAGACTACGGCATACCGAAGGCTTATAGAGTAATAAACCTACTAAATTGCCTAGGAAAAGCCCTGGAAAAGATATACGCTACGAGGCTTGGATATCTAGCCAATAACGGCTCCGGCCTGCTCCATAGCATATAATTAGGCGGTAGAAGGCAACGATCGGCTATAGATACGGCGTTACTACTACTCCACTATATATAAAAACAGAAAAAGAAAATTATATCTATAATACTACTAGATGTAAAAGGGGCCTTTAATTATATATTAAAAAAATAGCTTATTATAATTCTAAGGAACCGAGGCCTATCTGGAGGCCTAATTAGCTGGGTAGAATCCTTTTATAGTAACCGGAAAATCCGACTAGCCTTCGAAGGCCAGGTACAGCCTATTACTGCAGTAAATACAGGCATCCTACAGGGCTCCCCTATCTTACTAATACTCTTTCTACTATACGTCGAAGCTATTATAACTACTAGGGGCCTATAGTTATCGTATATAGATAATTTTAATATATCCATATCCTTAACCTCGGTAACGAAAAACTATAGGCAGCTGGAAGAAATAGTAAAACGCTTATTTCAGTTAGCCTAAGAAAAAGTAATCTTATTCGACGAAGGAAAAACGGAGTTAATCCATTTCCATATAAAAAGAGAGCCTATTAAAGATACTATTACTATCGGTACTACTACTATAAAGCTAATAAAGGTAGTACGATAGCTAGGTATATACTTCGATCGAAAACTAAGCTTTAAGACTTACATAGAGAAAAAGATCAACGCCGCTACGGCTACCTACTACGGCCTATAAAGGCTAAGCAATACCCAGAAAGGCCTTTCCTTTAAAGCCCTAAGGCAACTATACGTAGCCTGCGTTACGTTAGTAGCCGATTTTAGAGTATAGCTATAGTGGAAAACTACCGGCAATAAGGCCTAATACGCTAGTACTAAAGGCTCTAGAATTAGGCTATAAAATAGATGCTAGGCGCCTTTAAAGGCTCTCCATACAAGGCCCTAGAAGTAGAAGCAGCTATACTACCACCGGAAGTAAGGTTCGAGAAGGCTTATAATAGCTATAGCTTCCGAATACTACTATTCTATAAAAACCACCCTATAAGGCAGGTACTATACGAAGAAATAAAAGAAGAAGAAGAAGAAGAAATAAAAAACCTAAGCTAACTATAGGGTTTATAGCCAACTACGCAACTACTAAGCCTAGGTGTAAGGCTATAGAAGCTAGTAATAATTGGCTGGAATATAGAAAAGCTACTAGTATACTGGGTTAAGCCGTAGCAGCCGAAGATCTAAGCGGGGATTACTATTACTACCGGAGGCAAAAACTACGCTAAGAAGGCGCACTTAAAGCTATTACAAAGCCTAAAGGGAACGATAGTACCTACCAGTACAGCTACTACCGTAGTATTCTATACGGATAGCTTATAGGGTATACTGGAAGGAAAAACTATTAATTCGGCTGCCCTATGCCAAATAAGCGCTAACCAGGCACTTATAACGGCTAAATACTGGAACCTAGGGCCCAGTATCGAGGTAGCCGATGCTAAGGTTATCGGTATTATTAAGGCACTAGAAGAAGGCCTAAAAATAAAAACTACTAGCCCAACTACTCTCTACGTATTCGTAGATAGCCAAGCAGCTATATAAAGGCTATAAGGCTATACCTACTACGCTATAAAGGCCCAGAGGCTTACGAAAATACTAGCCGAAAAAGGCTATAAAATAGAGATTCACTAGTGCCCTAGCCACGTAGGGATTATAGGTAACGAAATCGCAGACCAACTAGCTAAAAGAGGCTTAGAAAGCGAGCCGGAAAAAGATGCCTACGTATCTATAGCCTACCTACGCCGTAAGGCTAGGGCCGAACTAAAAGAAGCGTGGAAATCCGATTAGCTAGCGCAAGAAAACAACGAGGCTAGAGGCCAGAGAGCGATAGGCCTAAGAACCCACTATAGAAGGGTAGCCTAGAACCTTATCTCCTTTAGGCTTAAGCCCGTACTCCTACTACTACTACGGCCAAACTAATCAGCTTATATATAGCTAAAGACTAGTATTAGCTTCCTAGCTACCTATCTAACTAAGATAAGCAAGATGGAAAGTAGTAGGTGTAAAAGGTGCCTAAAAGACTAAATACCTACACACTTAATTTTACGGTGCCAGTAGTATACTACAGAAAGAAGAAAGATGCTATAGAGCCTTAAGAGTATACCCTGTACGCTATAAGTACTCTACTATATCATAAAAGGAAGGTCAGCCTTAGCCGACTATTTTAGTAGTACTAGAATCTGTACTATGAAGTGGCTATAAGAATAAGAAGAAAAGGTAGAAGAAAGAGAAGGGCAAGAAGAAGAGGAGGAGGAAGAAGAAGAAATAGAAGAAGAAGAAGAAGAAGATTAAGAAAATACCCCTAGATTTCCTTTATACTACTAGACTAAGGGGGGAAGGTACTAGGCTAACCCTAAGGAACCCTACTACTCTACAGTAATTTCCTACATATAATTAAGGCTATAGCTTAACGGATGCAATAAGCTAGAAAGCTCTCTATTTTACTATACTATAGGTAGATAGACCGCTGGCCTTAAGCCAGCCGCGTCATAGCCCCAGAGGCTGCATACGCGTAATGAAAAAAAAAAAAAAAAAAAAACCTAAAAGAACTATTT
>Ga0247770_1001096_pt1 | contig 23343 bp, 31 predicted proteins | sample UWRJL136409B6_FD_179943 | JGI IMG/M metagenome (GOLD analysis project Ga0247770, IMG submission 179943) | Plant litter microbial communities from Arlington Agricultural Research Station in Wisconsin, United States - UWRJ-L136-409B-6 | ecosystem: Environmental > Terrestrial > Plant litter >... | reverse complement strand
TGGGCGATTCTATCAATCCAAAAAGATCCAAAAAGAGAGGTTGGGATATTACAGTTAGGGGTGACGCCTAAGAGGACACAAAGAGGGCGGCTGGTCGCATGACGGTGGATACAATGTCACTCGGTGATGTGGATGGAACAGCAGAAACTGCGGGAGGGAGAGACCACCCGCCTGCCCCTGCCCTTCTAACGCTAATCGCAACCCCCAATCGGGCTGCGCAGGCGCCAATTCACGGTCACCGCAGCCTAAGCCGATCCGGGGCGCTGGGATCGCAGCCCGAAACCCAACCAACCCTCCAATGGGGAGTCGATGCTGATATTCTTGGCACTTCGGGACTTCAGGGTTGTATTTTTGGTGCGTCATTCCTCCCTTGCTTCCCGGAATGCAACTGCGAATGTGGGCATTGTCTTGGAATGTAAGGTGCCGTGGGTTCTAGTAAGTTGGAAGTGCTCGTTAGTAGTCTGGGATACCGGACCTCAGGAGGCTGCATTTAGAGGCCGGATCATCCAAGTGCGATGCTCTCCTAGCGCAATGCTGCCCATCCTCGCATGGCTGCTGACGCTTGAACCACGGAAATTAGAGTAACGGGAATCAGATAAGAAGACCCCCAAGTCAGGCTGTGAAACGGCACATGACCGATATGCTTGTTGCTACGTAGACTGAGTCCGCACGAAAGGCAGCTCGCTATTTCTGATAAGGTCCTGACTAGATGCGCGGTGAAATTCAATGACAACCTACGTGGACTTGAACTCCCAGGGTTGTCAACGTCCCCTCCCACAGCTAGAAAGCCCCTCGGACTTCTTCAAGGAGCTGCTGCCCCATTGTACGTCTGCGGTTTGGTTCGCCGTCACCCGCAGCCTGGGCCCCTGATGCTGTGCCCGTCGATGAGCCCTCTCCTTCCAGCCGCCTCTGTAACCCCTCGAACTCCCCGCTCCGCTTTTGACTCCTAATACCAACGATCCATCCAGGTACTCTCCATTGCGTCAGCGCGCCCGGCAGCAGCTCGTTGCGCCAGAGGTAGCCCACGACCCAGCCGACTGTGGCACCCAAAAGGGAACCAGGCCACTGAAACAGCGCCAGCTGGAGGGCCATTAGATATCGTGATGATTTGTCTGAGAACGTAAGACCCGAAGTATCTTCATTAGACGGGGCCCCGGTAGAGAGTGCAACCTTGTACTTGTAAGTGTGCGGTACAAGGGCGTGATATTGAGCCAAGATGGCAAAGATAATGGGCGTAGGGCCAGCCGGCAGGAAATCAATCATGCCGAAAGAAAGCGGCCTGAGGAGCAAAGTCAAGAGGAGCGGTGGAATGACCGAAGTCAGTAGCCCAGTGACAATGATGAAAGACTGTTGGCTATGTTAGCCCCCTGTTGCGCTCAGAATGAAGCCATGAAGACATACAGCGTATTTCCGCGACCCCCAGAGTTGCTCTATAGATCTCACGTTATACAGTGCCATTGCGGCGAACAGTACCTCTGACGAGTTGGTATAACATAGCTGGTAGGTGAAGATTCGCCAGAGCTGTCGGTATCGCCATATGTGGGTGCCGACAGATATGTAGAAGTAGTGTTTGATGTCGAAGAGACTAGCCGTGATCGACAGCGCGACAGTGCCAAGCACTAACGAGCGTGTCACGGGCGCGTTTGTGAAAGACATGGTTGCTGGTGTTGGAGTCCTGACAGGGAAGCGAAGTCGCTATCATGACATCTTCCAGGCGCAGCTGTGGGAGAAGGGGTGTGAGGCCCACCAGAGGGTGAGTGAAGCCGAGAGTGCTTCGAATTGCGCAAAGTTGGCTAATGATCGTCCCGAGGCTCCGGCTACAGTCTGATGTCCTCTGTCCACAGTCGTCGTCACAGCAAGAGGCTGAGCGGGAGAGGGTTTAGTAAACAGCCTACCCGATGTCTGCGGCGGCTGTCAAGTGCTGGGTTTGAGTGCGTGTCCCCAACGGCGGAGCCACATGCCATGCAAGGGTTCGCGGCTGGCGAAACCATGTGGGATTTGCGGTCAGAAAAGTGGGTCACGAATTTCGCCAAGATCAACATTCCAAGCTCCAGCCAGCAATTCCAAGTGAATACGTATGGTCTGTCTGGCCCTGCTGTTTGACGCGCTCACTGTCGGCGACAACATCACTATGGCGAACAACTACTAAACGTCGCGAGCTTTCGAATGCAGGACTGAAGAAATTTACCCCGCCACAGAATTGTGCACTGCAAACTCGCAAACCGGACCACCCAAATTCGTGCTCTCACGCATCATCGTCCACGCCCGATCGAGATGTCCGACCTCTATCTGTCCAGGATTCGAACCTGGTTCATGCACTCGCCTCCAGCTGAATGGGCACTCTGTCGACTTCGCTCAGTTTTGATAGGCGCATTGACGCAGGGCCCGATCCCCCGTCATGTGGCCTTCGAGATGGATGGCAACCGGCGATACGCCCGCAACCACAAGATCGAGACCATTGAGGGCCACCATCTCGGCTTCGAGGCCCTTGCTCGCGTATGTACTCTGCTCTACGGTGTCTATTTCAAGAACATAAGCTAATCGACCATCCAGGTACTGGAAATATGCTACAAGTGCGGCGTTAAAGTTGTGACCGTCTACGCATTCAGCATCGAGAACTTCAACCGCCCCAAGTACGAGGTGGACGGGCTGATGCAGCTTGCAAAGATGAAGCTAGAGCAGTTAATACAACATGGCGAGCTGCTCGAGAGGTACGGGGCCAGTGTGCGTGTCCTTGGGCAGCGGGATCTCATGTCGCCTGATGTGATTGAAGTTATCGATCGGGCCGTGGCCACTACCGCACACAACAAGGAGTAAGTGTCCCCCAGTTCATATGCTCTGCCCCAATTGCATACAATTAACAGCATTAGGTGTATTCTGAACATATGTTTCCCTTACACATCAAGAGAAGAAATCACCTCGGCGATTCGATCAACCGTCGAAGAGTACTCGACAACACCTCGACCCCACAGCACCCCCTTTTCTCAGAGCCGCATTACGCAAAAGATATTGTCAAAGCAAGGAGATAGTTCCGAAGTACTATCGTCGATCAAAGAGTCTTCCCCTCCACCCCCTTCGTCGCGGTCCGACGACCTCGACGACTCTGCCTCGTCCACAACTACGCTGCAACCCGACTCGCCGCCCCTAAAATCAGACGGCGCAGGGGGCGTCACCATATATCCGAACGCCGAGACCATAACAGCTGAGACAATCACCAACCACATGTATACCGCTGGTAACCCCCCGCTGGACCTTTTCGTGCGAACAAGCGGTGTGGAGAGACTTAGCGACTTCATGCTCTGGCAATGCCACCAAGAGACGCAAATTTTCTTCCTTAAGTGTTTTTGGCCCGAATTCGACTTGTGGCATTTTCTACCTGTTTTAGTGGAGTGGCAACGGAGGCAAAAGCAGAAGGAGCGCGAGTTGCCACGTCGGCGGGTAAAGCAAGCTTGAGAGCATGGTGACGGGAACTCTGGTTTTGAATGGGATAACTAGAACGGCTACAATCGTGGCTGCCAAGCGTCGAAGCCAGCGAAGGCGTTAGTTTGGGTGACGAATCTTGGGATGTCTTTTGAATTGGAAAAGTTTTCGTCCACGCACGAACGCAGTCCTGAGGAACTGACAACACTCTGGATATGCACACCCGACACTTCGCCCATAAACAACACCCAGACCTTCTGCATGCTATGATGGTATGAATTCGTAGTATCCAGGCACTTGCGTGGCGCACTCGCTGCAGAGGCGATTTGCTTTTTGTCCGATGGGAGCATGGAGGGAGCTGTTGGTGCATGGAGCTTGGCATGAAATCCCTTATCTTATCAGTGGCATGGGCGGTCAAAGTGGTTTTGCCAGAAGCCGAAAACGCGGCAGAAGTTGGCGCCAGGGCGGAGGACCTGAAGTGCGGGAGCATGGCCGACACACTTGCCCGCCAGCTCATTTTTCTGTTTCTAGCCAAAACACCACCCTACCCAGGCAGTTGCTTTGTTGCAACGACTACCCGTCGCGACTCTGACGTGTAGCCACTATTTCTATCGGTATCAATAACTATAGGGTCTTCCAACCCACCATTTCCGCGGCTCGCTGTTCTCTCTCCGCACCCTGACCTGGGCCAGCAACCAGCACCAGCTCGTCGATCAGCCTCCCGAACGGACGACGCAACTACTCGCACCGACGCGGCGCACCCCATTCACGAAGCTCAGCCATGAAGACGGCCAAGCCGCCAGCCCCCGAGGGCTCGGCCAGCCTTAATCGTCGAGCGCAGCCGGTGCGACAAACGCGAACGAACCCGCCGCGCACCTCGTCGCTCAATCGAGGCAATTCCTTCGCAGGCGCCCCCGCGCAAGAACAGCCCATCGACATATTCCCTGCTATTACACATTTCACGGACGCTATCACAGCCCTGCCGAAAGAGCTCGTCCGCCACTTCACGCTGCTGAAGGAGGTCGATGCCAAGACTTTCGCACCTGAAGCCGCCCTATTCCAGGTTCTCGATGCTGCTCTCAAGGACCCCATCCCCGACCCTGCCCGATCCGTCAACGATGCATCCACGCCGGCATCGGTTGCCACGAGTGCCCAGAATAGCACCGCCGACGCTGCTTCGAACGTCAACCCAGCTGCCGCGCCCTCCAACGACGGCTCCGTCAACGCCGCGGCATTCGATCCTGGCAATCTGCCTCGTCGCCAGCTCTTCAGACAAACCGCCTGGAAGATTCAGGATATGCTTTTATCTCTGGATGAAAAGAACCATGTTATCTCCACAGCTAATGATGCGCTGCAAAAGCAGATTGGCCGAATTGAGGAGATCTGGCCGCACTTGGAGAATAGCTTCAGCGAGGAGGCGAAATGGGGCAGCACTACACACTGGGCGTACGTGGAAAATAGGCCTTCAAAGACAGCGAACGCGCAAGCTGAGCGATCCCGACGCGAGGGGGCGGCCACGCTCTCTGCTGCAGCTCAGCAGTTGGCAGAGGAGGCGGCGGCGCGCAGCAGTGACCGAAAACAGGCATTGGCTGCAAAGAAGAACTCGAAAGCCCAGGCTGCCGATCCGGACACAGATGGGAAACATAACGACTCTTCCAAGAAGGCTCAGGGAAATATAAAGTCGCGAAAGCCACCTGCTGACGCAGCACCGCCTGTCGGTCTTGGAATCTCCAACGCGCCAGCGGCCAGTGCGAGCGCGGCACCTAAGCGACGAAAGGTAGCGACGGAACGCAAAACGGCCGAGGCAACGAGTGCTGCGCCGGCAGAGCGTGCGATGATGAGTGTTTTTGGGGGCAATGCCCAAAAACCGAAAACAATAAGTCCTCGGGAAACACCAATGCCCGAAGGTGGTGCCAGCAAGAAGCGCAAAGCGTTGCCAACGTCCAGCGGCCAAGCCAAGAAGAGGTATAATCCCTGAGTTTGCCTCAACTCCCGTTTCTGCAATAAATCGGTTGCTAACTAAATCTGTAGTAGGACCACTGCCGCCATGTCGCCATCTGTCGCATCCTCACCTTCAGTCGGAACCTTTCCGGACACTGTTAAGATTGCACGGGATTCGCCGATACCCCTTCCCGCTCCACCCCGCCCGGCATCGTCTCGCGCCCGCCAAAACTCAGCCCAGTCTACTAACACAGAAAATGCTCGTCAACGACCAGCCTCAGCTGCTTCAAACAAGCCGAATGGCGTGCTTCCCGGCACGCCCGATTTGAGCGCACAGAGTAACGGGACTAAGACGATGGTAGAGCCGAAGACCCAGAAGGAGGCCACAAACGCCATACCTGCCAAACCGGAACCTCCCAAGCCCGAAACAGAAACAGTGCTTCCTCCACCGCCATTACCAGAACCAGTTGGTCCGAATGGGGGCAACAGCAAGAAGGAGAGCAGCATAACAAAGCCGGTCGAAGAACGCGAACCGAAGCGGGAGCCGGCGACCCCAATCTTCCCACCCACACCCCTACTCAGCGCAGTAAAGACGAAGAGTGGTCGAGCGAGCAAGCCCTCGACGCCAGCACTGGCTACGTTTGCTGAAGCCGCTGCGGCTGCCTCAAACCCAAGGTCTCGGCCATCTCGCAATCCCGAAGGCGGTAACAGTGGTAACGGCACTCCGGGGAGCGGGATAGTTACGATTACGGCTACAGCGAAGCGGAGCCATAAAAAGGGGGCTTCAATCTCAGCTGCCGCTGCTACATCCACAGTGGCGGCAATTCAGGCCATAATGCAGGGCGGGGCGCCGCCAGTCGGGGACGACCCTCGAAGGCGAAACGACACTCGAGACGACGATGAAGACGAGGGGGATGGAGATGAGCCAAGGTACTGTTTCTGCAACCAAGTAAGCTACGGTGAGATGGTTGGATGTGATGCCGAGGGGTGTCCCAGGGAATGGTTCCATCTCGAGTGCGTAGGACTGGAAGTAGCGCCCAAAGGGAAAGGTGAGTTACTCTCCCAGATGCAGCACATGAAAGCAGCGGCTAACATGGCAATCTAGCCAAATGGTACTGTGAGGATTGCAAGAAGAGGTTACGGATTGGTGAGAGAGCGGCGAGGTGAGGTTGCTCACTAGTGCTTCTTGAGGGAAGCCCCAGGAGGTCGCCAGGGCCACGTGAAAACCTCCTCGAGGTGCAAAGCAAGAGGCCGCATGTTGCACCGTCAACATGGGCGGATTTGCTCTGCTTGCATATAGCTGGATGTCCTGCATCCGCGCGTTGGTGCGGTACCAACACGGTCTGGATATTTCAAGGAGGCCGAGGCTGAGATATGCTGAGGGTAACAGCACAGGCGGGAAACAGAACCAAAGATCGGCCGGAATCATTGGTCGTTGGCGTTAAGGTCTACTATGGTGTTTGCTTTGATATGTAATCGGTATATATATGGGGTTTCATCTGGGTTGCGGCCCACGAGCATGGCGATATGGGTTGAACTGGGTCTTCGCAATAACGTGGCGACTGGAATAGTTGCCTCTCATAGTCGAGACTGTGTTATCGTCAGATATCATCTTCCTGTTGGGGATGGAAATGTTCATTCATGGATGAAGCTGCGGTGTTGCCTCAGCTGGGACGCATAGCGTAAATATTAGTTCGTACTTGGTAAAAGGAAGAGTCCTGGTGGTGCTGGGCTGCCCGTTTGGAATCACACAGCCATAGTACAGCATTTCGGGATTTTGGCGGACTGGAGTCGTGCTTGGCATGAGGTTGTTGACAGCACAACTCGAACCACCATCACGATCGCGGAGCAAGGTTCCGATTTTGGTGTTTCTCTTCCGTAATCTCTTAGGTAATGTTGCTCCAAGAGTTTTCGGCTGTTTCAACGCTCTTCTCACCGGCTGCATCGGCCGAATTGGCTGCCCGTGAGGTGATGATAACCTTCATTGGAGGGGAAGAACGTGGTACAAAGCTGGAGAAGTTCATGGACAGTCGTGTAGCTGTAACCGGTGGTTGCTGTGACCAGGCCGGGTTCTATGCACATCTTCCATTTCATCCAGCATATTTCAACTTCAGTACGACCCCAGTGAGCGAGGCAGCCGTGTTGTGTTACACGCACGTGTGTGCTGCATGCTAGATAGGTAGGTGTCTGGGTAATATAGGGAGCTCCGAGGAGATGTTCACATCGCCCAGGCGCAAAGAAAGGATGGGAGGCAACACAAATGCATGGCGTGATTCCCTCGACCAACGCTGGGGAGTCACCGTTAGGTTACGCTACGGCACGGCTGTAGCGCATTCCCGGGCCCGGGTGACCTGATCTAAGACTGGCTCCTGGGAGCGATCGACAACGCCTGCGCGCCGCTTGGGGACAACGAAACGAGCGGGGAATGGGCGGGAAAGAGGTTGGTCTGGGCTGATGAGATCTGTGGGGAAGATGAGGCTAACGAAATAGGGATCCGTTAGTTACGGGGCACCCGATTTTTTCTGTGCTGAATAAAAAAGAGTCTGCCAACAAGCGGCTTCAAGCGGCTCCATTATCTCTAGCTCCCCCAGCCTTGGCAAGTCAGGGTCAGGGGCGCAGGGGTTCCCTGAAGCGCCGTGCCGACGCGAATGGGTCATGCAGACCACGTGAACAACGAGCCTCCTCTTCAGCGCTTGGCGATGTCTTGGAGAGCTGAGGAACAGCTGTTGACAGCTCAGCCACGGTTCAGTCCTTATTTCGCAGATTCCGAGGCCCGTCACCGCCGTCCGCCCTTTGACTCACTCGAAGATCCTCCGATAACGGCGCACAGCATGTTTGTGCGCTCCGAACATGCCGAGAGCCGAGTCCGCTGTCAGGATATTGTACGATGGGAGTGTAGGCTTTTGAAGGGAGAGGTCGGGCGATGTCATGAGGTTTGCCCAGAGGATAGTGATAGTCTCCAGGAAGAAAAGTTTCTTCAGGTCACAGCCCGCGTCAGGCCAAGGAGTAGTGATTAGCTAATATATTCCCTTCGTTGCAGCGAATCGGAGAATGGGCTGGCACTACCAAAACGTCACACCAGCTTGCTGCAACATCAGGCGAGGCGACAGTGACGGGAACGGTGAGTTGGTGCCGCCCCGCTATGAACCTGGGAGTGAAGGCGGTAAAGTGGCGAATCCGAGCTCACTTCGCCTTTCACTGCAATTTCTACCGTAACATGTTACTTGGTCCACTGGAGGTCTGCACGGGACCTGGCACGTCACAAATGGAAACCTGCACTCAATACTGTGTAGGTTTTTTGCTGCTTAATTTTCCTTCTTGGTCTGATGGTGTCCTCGGGCGAAGCTCCCGGCTGGCTGCTGGCGGGGACCAACCTCAAACCATTACGTACCCACCAGGCCTCGCCAGGACACCGATGATGTTATGCCATGTCATGGAAACTCGGGTATTCGACCTTTTGCAGGCGGCAAGTGTCATCCAAGGTCATCCTTTCAACCTGAGCACCTCTTGGCGCCGAAGTCGTCAACCACTCGCCTCCTCGCGTGTTCCAATGGCGCGCTCGCTGCTATTGTGCGGTCGTTGACTCCCATTGCCATTGTTGCCGTTTTGTCCTGGACAGTCCCGTGTGCGTCGGTGCGCGGACCTGGTTGGCCGATCGAACGAGAGGCCACCAAAACGCTGCTAGAGGCGAAACTGATCGAAATGCCCAGAGTCTCTGCGACCGCGACCGGGCCGGGCCCTGGCGATTCCACACCGTTCCATGTCTTTTTACGCGATGATATCCACCAAGTCGTCGAACGGGCTACCAGACTTTGCCCTTTAAACCGGGGCAACCAGGCGAGGCCTTGAGGAGCACGCTACTCGGCAAAGCGTCAAGGCGGCGTTTTGTCACAACCGCCCAGCTGGTGAGCTGGTGCCAGTGCCCGGAATGGCCCAGCAGAGCCCAGGTGACTTCTTCGCCTTCGCCCGTCCACATGATGGCCCTCGGAGGAACAAAGGGCAAAGAGCATCGGGCGCCGCTCACTCATCCGGTCCCGCCCTCGCTTTCCCTAACTGTTTCTTGGACCGGTTCGGGAAATTTGGGATTAGACATAGCCTGTCTATTTAAGTCCAAGACGCTTTGCCGCTGGTGTTTGCCCCCGCCATTCCGTTACATACAGACCGTCATTGTTGTTTTGTTTGCACAACACCACCAATCTGGATTTCGAGCTTTCCTCCCATCCATCCCTAATTGATCTCCCATCCACGAACAAAGCACCAGGCGCATCCTCGCACTTTCTCGTGCAGCAAAGCCAATTCCAATTCGACGTCCCTGCGTTCTCAACACGAGTCCCCGGTACCTGCTTGGTACGCAACTAGCCTGCTAGGTACCTACACACGCAAGACACGTCGTTGCCGATCGGCTAGCGGGTTGGACGCCGCTGTTGCTCCCTGACTGCGGCTGCAACTGCTTGTGCCACGGTTTATGTATGCGTCCCTGCTCCGCGTCGCATAAAGACACATCCGGGACGACAGATCACGACTATTGCGGATCCGAATTTTAGCACACTCGCAACTTCCCCGCACCCTCGCGTCTCGAAGCTTCTTGTTACCTAAAAAGCTGGACGCTTGACTAATAGAAAGACACTTTCGTCTTTCTGGCCTTTCCGGCTCGTCTTGTGAGACGGTTGCTTGCGCCCGTCGGCCCTGGTAACTCCTCACCGCAGACGAACCAGACTCGGCGCAGGCACAGGTGCCGGGAGCACCCTCCTGGTTCTCGTGTCTTAGTCCGTGACCGACCTTGCCCTCCCGGACACCGCACTGTCGCCATTGCGCTCTCCCATCGCGAGCACCTGACCCGGTGACCTGGCAAGCAAACTCCATTCAGGAACGCCCATTTCCCCGTTGCGCCCGCTCCCCTCCCATGGCGGTGATTCAGCAACCCAGCCGTCCCGACAACGCACATCACCCAAGCCCGATGTCAAGGGACTGCCCCCCTGACTACTTAACCATGGCTGTGGACCGCTCTCACAACGCCCGACCGGCCACCCCGGACCGGGTATCTCGCTCTTCATTCTCTTCGATCCGGGAAAACGAGAGCATCCTGCCCCAGGACTTCTCGCACTCCAAAGTCTCATCCTACCTCAGCAACGACGAGGTCGTCGACGACGGAGAACACGCCGACGCCCCCGTCCCGTCGTCGCATGCCGCCCCGTTCAACATGATCCAGACCCAGTTTCAGCCGCCTGCGACCCACCCCCAGAGCCGCCTCCTCGGCTACTGGACCCCATCCGATAGCTTCCAAGGCTGGAAGGGAATCAACGTGAAGGGCAAGTTCGCCAGCAAGAGCTTTGGCGATCTTCAGGTCTTGAACAAAGTTTGGACAACACCCCCCGTTCCCAAGACACCCAAGGTTACGAAGAAGTCTGCTAGCGGTAGCGCATTCGAGAGGTTGCCGACGGAAATAGCGAGTAAGCAAAAAAACACAGCGAATCGAAACCCTCTTATCTGGGGACATTGCTGACTCTGATATAGATCAAATTATCGGCCATCTCGCCATTGACGTACCGCCCAATGGCATCACGAGGCGCAATGTCGACCTCATGTCATTGCTCCTCACGTCCAGGAGCATGCACCACGCGACACTTGACACACTCTACCGCAATATCACCATCCCTCACTCGAAAATTTTCCACAAGTTTTTGATGCACATCTCGCAGAAACAGGCGCTTGGTACGCTCGTAAAGCGGATGGACTTCTGCCACTTCAACCCGTCCCAGCTTTTCTCCACGGCTGCCGAGCGGTTGCAAGCCAAAAATCTGACATCGGAAACGTTATTGCGATGCCTCGAACTCACACCCGGCCTGAAAGAGTTTTTGGCCCAGGAATACATCGATGACGATCTGAGTGCAGACGTACTGCGGAAGCTCTTCCTGGGCTTGGACAACTTGAAGGCGTTGGACTTTTGTGGTTGCACCTCGGCCAAGTTCAGGGAGGCCTTCACTTCGGTATCTTCGGAAGATTGGCCGAGCAGACCATCCATCGAGCGTCTATCGTTCCACAAGTGCATGACCCTCCCGGCGACGGTTTTCGAAGCGATCCTTCCCCGTTTTCCTCGGCTGACCCATCTCGATGTTGCTGGGACACGCATTACGGATACAGCTTTGATGTCGATCCCCGAGACAGCTTGGCTTACCCACCTCAACCTCGCCAAGTGTACATTGCTCTCGGCGGAGACGGTGCTCGACTTTCTTACCAACCATCCGGCTGCACGCGAATTGGTATTCTTGAGCTTGGCTGCAGACGCTAGGACGGATCAGTTATTCGGACCCGAGGATATCAGCCAACTTCTACCCGTCCTTCCCAAGACCCTCAAGTCGCTCAGTCTGAAGGGGGGTAAGATGGACGAGTCGCACATGGAGCTTCTGCGACCACTGACGAAGCACCTGGAGGAGCTGGCGATCGGGCGTGGCGTCACGCTGCAGCAAATCAACCGACTCTTCGTCCCGGACGAGCCAGAGGACGAGACGGAGGACATCGAGATGCAGGTGGACTGGGTGCCGCACACACTCAAATACCTTGACTTGTCGGACATGTGGTCCGGTGAGCTGGATATTACCTATATGTTTGGGAACGAGTGTGCCATACTCAAATCGTTTTCGGAGCCGCTCGCTGTGGTCGAGCTCGCCGAGGACATCTTCAAGCGCGTGAACAAGTCGCTACCGGTGCTCGAGCAAGTGGGGTGGCGGACTTCAGAGTGCGGCGTGCGTGGCTGGATGGTGAGGCAGGCCGCACCCGGGCTGCCGAGGGACGACGGGAGGCGCGGATGGAAGATGGGGGCAGAATCGTGGGGCATGAGGAAGATCCCCGTCGCTAATGTCGATGTCGGAGGAATGTATGGGAGCTTCATGTTTGGTCGCAAGCTTTGATTTCGCAAGGGCTTCGGGTAATCGGGCATCAGTACTCACCATGTGGCAAGCGAGTTTGGCGTTTGGTTTCTTTTGAGACCAGTAAGCATTTTCAGGCTGTCTTGATGTGGAAACAGGAGTTCAAAATTTTGGACCTCTAATGGCAACGGAGTTTGGGAGAACAAGCGTTATGGCACGGCATCAAAAGAAGAAAAAAGGGTTTTTGGAAAAGGATGGTGTTCAGCATGTAACTATTATTTGATGCATCTCTCGGAGTTGTTCACGACGCACAACGAGAATGGCGATGAGGTAGCGTTTGAAGCGAATTTACAATGACATGTTTTATGCTTTTATCTGGGAACACTATTTTTGAAACAATTTCATGTTTGGATCGGCGACCTTCGTATTATCAGTTCAATATGATGTTAAGCAGCACTTGATCGAAGTGACGTTGATGAGAATCTTGAGTGGCGTTTTACCGCAAGGCTGTGAGGTGGTTACGATCAATTAACCCTAACCCTTGCAACTGTGCTTGCTTGGCCCGTCTTCGCCGGAGATTTGCCGAGACGCGCAAGTGTCGTCAGCTAACGACAAAGCTCCAAACTCGAACCCCAGGTTTGGATTTCCCTCAATCGTAGAGTCGTGCCGCTCATCACCACCGCCTCAAGATGGCGCCCACACGGGATACGCCGTTCCGCTCGGCGGACATGAGCATGGTACAACTGTACATTTCCAACGAAATTGGCCGCGAAGTCGTCAACGCGCTGGGAGAGCTCGGCCTCGTTCAATTCCGCGATGTACGACTACCATCCATCCCATGACGTCTAATCCTTTCGAGCACCACTTACTTACTTGTCTTGCAGCTCAATGGCGACATCAGTGCTTTCCAGAGGGCCTTTACACAGGACATCCGTCGCCTCGACAATGTCGAACGTCAACTACGTATGTCCGGTTGTTCCGCACTCCATCCCGACCACCCCTGATCCACTGCACACCTTCGGTTGCTGACCCTTTACTCTAGGCTACTTCCACGCCCAGATGGAGAAGGCAGATATCAATCTTCGCAAACTGGACCTCGATGTCGACACCCTTGCAGCCCCGACAACGACCGAGATTGACGAACTCGCCGAACGGTGCCAGAGCCTGGAGCAACGCGTCTCCTCGCTAAACGAGAGCTACGAGACCCTGAAGAAGCGAGAGGTCGAACTTACCGAATGGCGATGGGTTCTGCGCGAGGCCGGAGGTTTCTTCGACAGGGCACATGGCAACGTGGAAGAGATTCGGGCGTCGACCGACGACGATGACGCCCCTTTGCTGCAGGACGTCGAACATAATAACTCCGCCCCTGATGTTGAACGATCATTTTCCGGCATGAACATCGGTTTTGTCGCCGGAGTTATTGCTAGGGACCGCGTGGCGGCCTTTGAGCGAATTCTGTGGCGCACCCTCCGTGGCAATCTCTATATGAACCAGGCGGAGATCCCGGAGCCCCTTATCGACCCGACTAACAACGAGGCTGTACAGAAGAACGTCTTCGTTATTTTCGCGCACGGCAAAGAGATTCTTGCCAAGATTCGGAAGATCTCGGAGTCCATGGGAGCTGAGGTTTACAATGTCGATGAGAACAGCGATCTGCGTCGGGACCAGGTTCACGAAGTCAACAACCGGCTCAACGATGTCCAAAACGTCCTCAAAAACACACAGCAGACTCTAGAGGCTGAGCTAAACCAGATCTCGCGCTCGCTCGCTGCCTGGATGGTTCTAGTCGGGAAGGAGAAGGCCGTCTACAACACACTGAACCTCTTCTCGTATGATCGAGCCCGCCGCACCCTGATTGCGGAAGGCTGGTGCCCCACGCACGATCTGCCACTCATCCGGTCCACTTTGCAGGATGTTACCAACAGGGCCGGCCTCTCGGTGCCATCTATCATCAACGAGATCCGGACGAACAAGAAGCCGCCAACTTATCTCAAGACAAACAAGTTCACCGAGGCATTCCAGACCATCGTCAACGCCTATGGTACAGCCTCGTATCAGGAGGTCAATCCCGCCATCCCAGTCATCGTTACATTCCCCTTCCTCTTTGCCGTCATGTTTGGTGATTTCGGTCACGCCTGTATAATGTTTGCGGCAGCCGTTGCCATGATCTACTGGGAGAAGCCGCTGAAGAAGGTTACATTCGAGCTCTTCGCCATGGTATACTACGGTCGTTACATCGCCCTGGTCATGGCTACGTTTTCCATCTATACCGGCCTCATCTACAATGATGTTTTCTCCAAGTCGATGACTCTATTCGACAGCCAGTGGCGCTGGAAGGTGCCCGAGGGCTGGCATGGGCATCAGGCCCTCACCGCGGAGCTTGTTAGCGACAATTACCGATACCCTTTCGGCCTTGACTGGAGGTGGCACGGGACCGACAACGACCTCCTCTTCAGCAACAGCTACAAGATGAAGATGAGTATCATTCTCGGATGGGTTCACATGACGTATTCGCTCTGTTTCTCATACATCAACGCGCGGCACTTCAAGAAGCCCATCGACATTTGGGGCAACTTCGTGCCAGGCATGATCTTCTTCCAATCCATTTTCGGCTACCTCGTCATCTGCATCATCTACAAGTGGTCTGTCGACTGGTTTGCCATCGGGATGCAACCGCCAGGTCTACTGAACATGCTGATCTACATGTTCCTCCAGCCAGGCACACTCGATGTAAGGTTGTATCGCGGTCAAGAGTATGTCCAAGTCGGCCTGCTGCTCCTCGCTTTCCTCCAAGTTCCGATTCTGTTGCTCCTCAAGCCGTTCTACCTCCGATGGGAGCATAACCAGGCACGGGCCAGTGGGTATCGCGGAATTGGCGAGCGGTCTCGGGTTAGTGCTCTGGATGGCGATGACGAGGACGAGAACGGTCACGCTGCGGACGGCCGTCGCAGTAGTGATGACGAGGGCGTTGCTATGATCACGCAGGACCTTGGCGAAGAGGAGCACGAGGAGTTCGAGTTTGGCGAGGTCATGATCCACCAGGTCATCCACACTATCGAATTCTGCCTGAACTGTGTCTCTCATACGGCATCCTATCTTCGTCTCTGGGCGTTGTCTCTGGCGCATCAACAGCTCTCGGCCGTGCTATGGTCCATGACACTCGGTCCGGCGCTCAAGGGCAGTGGCATAGGCGGCGCTATCTATATTGTGATCACGTTCTACATGTTCTTTTGTCTCAGCTGTATCATCCTGATTGTCATGGAGGGTGTCTCCGCTATGGTAAGTCCTTCCTCCAGCCCCCTTTTCCACTGAGGGCATCGAATCGTGCTAACAACTCAACAGCTTCACTCGCTTCGTCTTGCTTGGGTAGAGTCCTTCTCTAAGTTCGCCGAGTTTGGAGGCTGGCCATTCGCGCCGTTCTCTTTCAAGCAGATGATAGAGGAATCGGAGGAGTTGAAAGACTACATGGGCTAATTCATCAGCAAGGTATTGATAGGCGAGACCTGTTTTGGTTCACCCCTGTATCAAGTGTATATTGTTTTCCTTATGGGGTCGTTGTAGTTGTAGAGCTTTGTAAGCAAGCAGGCGGGCAAACATGCTTGCATAATTTCTACGCTTTCGTCGTCTGCTGTCGGCTTTGAGTTGTTGCAGTTGCGAGTGACTGGCGCCCGGTTCGTTGTGAGGTTCGGTCAACTTGCTGTGGGTAGTGGTACTTTCGACAGGCATTTCATGCAGAGCAAGACCAAGCAACCATTGTCACTGGGCGGAAGAAAATCAAGGATGAATCAGTTAGTCCCTAGCCCTGGGGCAAAACGGGATGCCCGAGGGGCGGGAGGTTGAAAGGGATGATATAAGAAGAGGACGGCGAATGGATTAGAACCTTGTAGTTTTCCATTTGTCTTGACCATCAGTCAGGTCAGGGGCGCCCCCAAAGTCTACTTTATTGCCCTGCCAGTTACATTGGCCCGGGACGGGGCGCGCATATGCTGTTTATAATTCCCGCATGGGCTGCATCTGCACTTTGATCGTGCCGTAGCGACTGGGACGTCCCACGTTCCCGCGTTCCCGCGTTCCCGGAAGCATTTTTGACCGAGAGTTTCTAGAAGGTTGAAAAGAAGGTTGCCGCCTCAGGTGCCTACGTATTTGTATGCGTCGTGTATATGGCTAGTGTCGCTTGTCGGCCGACCTCATATATTGTTGTGCGTATGCTTGCGAGAGTTGTTGCTCCTTTCAAGGTTCTGCGGAGGGTATTGACAGCTTTTTGAATCGCAACTCGCAACGGGGTAACTTGACAATTCTGATCGGCTGTTGGCTTTTGGCGACTGTCAGAGGTTTGAGGTGCGCTCTTTTTACTTGCTTGACTTTCTTGGGTACACCACCCGCGAGGTGAGGGATATGAGCGGTCTCAACATGCCATTACGTACTTGGTCCGAAGCAGAGGAGGGTGTGAGCTTCAGAAGCGGCTCGGTAGTAGGTGTCACCGTAGCCAGATCGTATAAGTGCTAGGATTATTCCCTATGCCCTATGAATCGCTTCTAGAAGCCGCAGAAAAGAAATGCAATGTATGCACGGCACCCCGATATATTAGACGAGCAAAAGCTTCCCTTTGCCCCGCGCTGCCCTTGCAGCAGGAGGAACCTCCGAACCTGCCCATCTCGCTGGAGTTTAACTAGGGCGTGTGTGCTGCGGGAATATCTTTTTTCTCCCCACACCTACTACCCCTGGGTGGGAGATGGAACGAACGGGTCCATGTGTGATCTGCGTCATGAATAGAGTCTCCCTCTGCTCCGGATACCACATAATGTACGCAACCGAGCTCACTTCCTTCCGTCCAGACGATCAAAAAACGCAAAGGGTACGTAGTACCCCGTGCCTTCTTCCTTTTCCTTCCACACAGCGACCGGGCGTAAAGTTGGATGCGCCAAAATATGACCTGCTTCCGAACTTCCCCAACACACACCCCCTCCCCTTCGGCGGCTTGTGTAACCCAACCCCACCACCCCTGCCGATCTCCCTGCCCCGAGCGCCGGTGCCGGAAGAGGCACTCACTCCCGTTCACTCACCACCTCACTTTCACCTCTTTGCGGCAACCCGCTTTCCCCGTGCGTTCACCACCGATGCGGGGCAACTCTCCAAACTCCAATTCCCTCCCCCAACAATGCCGCTCTCCCGCAGGATAGAAGGTCAGGCACACCTCCGCGCAAAACACTGAACTGAATTGCCCAATCTCATTCGCCAATGGCAATTTCTCTGACCCAATTCCAACCGTCATCCTGAATAGGTCGCACGGCAAGGCTGGGCGTTGATTCCCCCTGTTCATTATTTTCTCAACTTGCTTCTGCAAAGGTAGGGACCCGGGATGATAGCAAAATCGGGCGTAAGGCGGCAGCCACCCGGCTGAATAAAGACGAGAAGGGATTTGTTTGCACCCGAGGTTACATACCATTCTTTCCTTGGGCAAACCGTGCACTAAGAGGGCGAGTGTTGGACTAGACTTGGGAGACCGTCGCGAGGCGATTTAGACCGCATGTAACGGTCGACGAATAGTCCCCGACCGGTTTGACAATCATCTGATCTGGCGTGTCCTCGGAGTCAAACGGAGAAACATTTCTCATCCGCTTGCTGGAAGCCCCACGACGGAGGCCGGACAGCCTCGCAAATCAAGTAGCCAATGCCAATCACTCTATGTATCAAGTTCGGATTTCCATTGTCCAGAAAAACAATCTTCTTTTATTTTGCTTTTGCAGGACTGAACCAATGCAAGCTCTGAGCCAAAATCTATTCTGCATGCTAATGACTCTTGTCCGTCTCTCCCTCTCCTGCCAATGAAATGGCCATCGCCAGGGATAGGACAACAAAAGGTGGGAATAGTAAGAGGAGAGACAGTAAATTCCAAAGAGGGCAAAGTAAAGAAGAGGACTCATGCCTTGCCACCCCATTCTTTGCAAAGCCCCAAAAACGCCAATGCTAATTTTGTTCGCAACTCCGTGTTCTGTCTTTCTCACTCTAACTTCAACTGGCTAACGCGGCCAGGAGAGCTGAGCAAGCGAGAAGAAATGCAATATTAAACTCGTAAATATGGGTATTCCTGTGAGAAAACACGTGGACAAAGACAGGTAGAAAAAAAACGCCGTGGTGTTTGCTCGTCCATCGATACGTCGGGAAAGAGCCGCGCAATTCTAGCCTTCTGCGCAAGGTCGGTTGATTAAAGAGTTCATAGTCGGAAACAAGGCTGGCGAAGTGCCCGTGGTGCAACGAAGGTAAATGAATCGGGTCGGAGCCTAGGCCCAAAGGAGTCCCTGACACTGTCGAGTATCATCGAGTCATGCGGTGGTCGCGGGCAGGCGGGATGCTGATCTCGCTATCGACCTCGTACGCTAGCTGTCCCCACACTCTCCAATGCAACAGCCCAAGATGAGCAAGCCGAGTGGCCATGTCCTCGATGCCGGCCTCGTCGCGTGGGTCCCGCAGTGAGCCCGCGCTGTCAAACAGGCCGGACTCACGGTGGTGCTCTCTCTCACCGGATCGATCAAAGGCACGGCTGGACCCATGCGCTCGGCCACCGGTAGCTACCGAGAAGAGCCCAACGCCAGATAGATTCCTGAACTCTTTGACACGCTTCGCAAGCTCAGCAAGGAGCCGCTGCTGGAACTGCAGCTCAACATCACGGAAGACATCGCCTTGCGTGTCAGTCAACCACTGAGCAAGTCGCTTTTCGAACTCTGGAAGTGGCTCGGGCGAATTGACACAGCGAAGAATTTGGAGAGCCATAGGCTGTGCGAGGGATTCCCATTTCTTTGAAGGGCGACTTGATGGGGCGGCGGTATGAAGCAAGGCAAGGAGTGAGCTGTAAAGGCTTTGTGACCTTGAGCGAGACTCTGCCATGTCTAGGATCGGGTTGACAAACAAGCCGCCAGAGCTGCGGGGAGAAGAATTCGCCGAACCGCGATCGCTGAATGCGCAACTAGAGGGGCGAGATGTGTTGAAGTCAAAGTCTGCTGATGAACGGTTGCTCTTCGACCCATCGCACACGTACGCAGGCGCTGTTGAGTATAGCTGGCCCACCGTCTTCGAGAAGCCGTCCAAGTCATCGAACTTCCGCATGCAAATCTCGAGGCACACGCTGTCGTAAAAGTCGGATCGCAGCTTGAGGACTCGGTCATCGTCAAACAGGAAGGTCGGCGGGAAATTCTCCGAAGCCGATGGCAAGATCAGCCTCGACAGAGCCTCGAAGAAAACAGCTGTCTCGCCAAAGGCCTGCAAATGAGGTATGGGGGAGTTGGCGTACGAAATTGCCGCGTAGGCTTGTGCCTCATTGTACCATGATGTGGCCTTGCTGACGTCTAACCGCCCTGCTTGCATTTTCCTCATGAAAAAACGCTGCTCGAAATTCACCGTATCGTCAATCAGAACAGGGCGCAGGCACCGTATCTGGTGGTTTGCGACGTCAAGCTTCATGGCTTCCAGTACGCTAAGCAGACTCCGCATTCCTTTGACCAGCTCGTCCATGTCGTTGTTTCGGTTCCCGTTGCTGAGCTCGTTGTACATCTCGTCGACCCACTCATCTCGCATCGGGGCACAGTGTAGCTTCAAGACACCAGACAACCATGACGCGAGCTTCTCCAGGTCCGCAACGCCCCGGTTGAACTGCTGCATCAGAAGATCTACGTTCAGGCCTTCATTGAGCAGCTCCCTGTCCCGTTGCGGCACCAAGGTCTGGATGATTTCTTTGACGGCTCTTAGAAGAGACGGCAGACACCAATCCCCATCACGGCCATGGGTTTCAAGGAACCCCTCGCGATCCATCACGAACTGCATCAGCTGATCCTGCAGCGTTGTCCAGAACTGGTTCGCTTTCTCTTGCTTCCTTCTGCCCTTCTCCCCGTCCAAATTCGGCCGAAAATGGAGCTCGGGGTCAAAGTTGATGTCATGACGCAGCTTCGGGTTATGTATTATCTTATGGACGTCGAGTTCGCTGAGCGTCGATTTTGTAACTGGCGGTTCTAGCGGTCGGTGCGACACTGAGGCACTGAAACGTGCTAGAGGCGAAGGTCGTCGCGATTCGCTGGGCTGGGCAGTCAGGTATTCATTTGTCGGCCTGGCACTCGAACTGGTGGAACACGAGGATGGGTTCCTTGATAGCGCTGGTGCAACCTCCACCCCGGGAGTCACTGCACCTGATCCGTCCTCCACCAAAACTCTTGATCCCCGTGGGAGCTCCTGAAGGGTTTGAGCGAAATTCTCTTCCTGATCTGCTTCCGGGTCGGGATTTCGGGTCTCGGCTGCTGTTTCTGCTGGGATGGGCTCTTCGGTCGAGTCCTGTCGCCTGTGGGTCGGCATATGGCTCTCAAGGCCTCCACCAGCCGCTTGGTCGTTCATCGTTGCGATTAAGCCACACTTTATTGACTACGGTCGCTCAGCACTCAAAAATGGTGGAGTGGGACTGGTATCGGGTCCCGAATGGCTGGCAGATCGAAGGGGTCACTGAGCCGAGTGAGCGGATATATATAGTGATCAGGAGCCAAGGCAACTGGAAGCCCCTGGGGGGTGTCGCCTATGTCTTTCCACGTTGTGTCAGCTGAAAGGAAACCTGTATATCTCAAGAGGGAGGACACAGCAGCCGATGCAGACAAAGGGAATGGGCAACACGACCATAGAGGCCAAGGTCTCGTGAGGCGGATAGTTGCATGGGGCAGCGTCGCCCTTGGACGCCCATGTCCGCCCTTGTGATCGGGAGGCAGTAGAGGCCCCGGGAACGACGGGAGACTTTGTGCAAGGGTCTTGAGCAAAGCGAGGAAACGCGCTCACCTGCAGGACTGCTAGTTGGCTACGCTCGGCAGCAATTGGGGAGCTTCGACGCCCCTCGGCGTCGGTCGCTGTTTTGGAAATGGCTGGTTGCAGGAAGCAACAGTTTCGTGGACCAGAACGGGCATACAGCAGGAAATGGTGCCGGTCTGAGTTGGAGGGCCGCGAAGGAGCGTCGTCGCGCAGACAAAGAAACACCAGCTTTCTCGCCCGGATCGGACTATATAACACGACGGGGTCGAGGGAGATGGTACGGTCGGGCTGATGTTCGAGCAAACGCGTGTGTGGCCGGGTGTGGGAGGGTTGGCAGGTTGTGTTGATGCAGTGCCGTATTGTGAGATAGAGACAGACACACGATGATATGTCACTGACGAGGCGAGGAAAGGGAAGGAGAAGGTCGTGAGAAAGGTCCGGTGGTGGACTGGCAAAGATAAAAAAGCAGAAGGGACGAGAGGAAAACGAAGGTGTGCAGGTCTCGGGGGTACAGGGACCTGTAATAATAGCTATTATTGCAAGGGATAACTAGCGGAGGCAAGCCAGGGCGTGGTGGAAGGCAAGTGCGGATGGGATGGCAAAGAAGGGGAGGAACGAGCGACAGGTGCACAATTCCGGCAGACGAGCGAGTGCGAGACAGCCGTAGATTCATGGAGCCCACGTCCCAAGTGGCAGGCCACACGCCTCAGGCATTGGCCATCCCATGGGTGAGCATGGCATGGCGCTGCTCCATCCTCAAGCAGAAGACGCAGAAGGGGGCACACTTGCGGCAACGGAGCACGTTCATCGTGACTAGCAATGGGTCCCGACGCTCCCAAAAAGAGAACGCTACGGGGCCATCCCAAGCTGGCGAAAATGCTGGCTGCTTGCTAAGGAAACTGCACTAAAGCTCAGATTTCCCTTCCGCACCCCCCCCCCCCCCCACACACTCTCTTGCCTTTTCTTTTTGCCATCCAAGGCACACGCCCTGTGGGGCCACCCCCTTCCGAGGCCAGGCGAATGGTCAAGCATGCGCGGAGGCTGCAGGAGCCAGGCACCGCGGTGCCTCGAACCCTGCGATCCCGGCAGACCCTAGGGCAGGGATCCGTGGGTCCCAACCAGCGTATCCAGCCAGCATCCCCCATGCGTCTGAATTGGGAGGTACCTGTACCAACGCGGCAGGTCTGCTGGCAACGGAGGACTTTCAGGTTCAGCCGGTCTCGAATTGTCGCCCAATCCACCCACCTCATTCAACCAACCTTCTGCCACCAGCACCACCACCACCCGTCACCCATCACCTCGCCTTGCATGGTCGAGCAAGTCGAGCAACCAGCGAGCACGCCGCCCTGCGGATTCGCCCTGCGGATTTCCAATGGTGCATTGCTAGAATTGTTGTCACTAGGTAGTGCCGCACTACAGGACGGGTGTCCGACACCGCGTCGAACTCGGGGTCGCGGGAAGGGGGAAAACCCCACCACACCTCGACGTGACTGCTCACCTCACAGGCGGCAGCATAGCCGCAAGGAAGCTCACGGGCGCGAGTTCACATGCATCGCGGAACGGGTCTTGCCCATTACGCGGTATGCATTTTCGGGGGCCCAGTCGCTGGGGACAAAACCGTTCTGAATGGTGATAGGGATCAACGGAAGCGCCGTGGCCGCCATGGTGTAGACAGCGTCTTGCAGTGCTCCTCCATCTGCTCCTCCCGATCACCCAAGCCTCATGTAGCAACTGGCAAGGCCCCCCCCCCAACCTGGAAGCCCAGCTCGCTGGTAGGCTGGCATTAAATAAACCGCGCCGCCCACCCAGTTGATGTTACCAAAAAGCGAGGCACCGAAATAGCCTGTGTCGTTGGACGGCGGTGAGACGCCCCCTAAAGCACTCACCCAAGGCATATTTGCTACAGAATAAATGCTCTACCTCTTGGCCAGCTCATTGATCCCATTCTTACTGCCGCCTCCCGCCCCTCTGACTCCCATGGGGCTGTCACTTCACATTGGCGCCGGTTTAGATTCAGTTCAATGCACCGCCGATCCGATCCATCTGAAGTCTGGCCATCCCCATTTTCCCCGCCCCTTTGCCGCCTTCCCTCCCTGCCGCGTTGGGGTTGAAGTTTGCTGGCGAGATATCCAGCAAGGAAGGGGTCTGCGCTACACACCGCGCACATATCTCACGCCGGAGCTCGGATAAGGGAGAATTACCCTCTGTCGCATGCAAGGCCACATACTTTTGCCTCTTGTCTTGCCTAAAAACATGTGCGCAAGCCTCAACGATATGTAGGTGGTGCGGGAGCGCAGCCGCTCAATGTATTTGCCCCTTTAAATACCAAGAACGGATA
>Ga0247770_1001095_pt1 | contig 23361 bp, 25 predicted proteins | sample UWRJL136409B6_FD_179943 | JGI IMG/M metagenome (GOLD analysis project Ga0247770, IMG submission 179943) | Plant litter microbial communities from Arlington Agricultural Research Station in Wisconsin, United States - UWRJ-L136-409B-6 | ecosystem: Environmental > Terrestrial > Plant litter >... | reverse complement strand
CATGCGCGACAAACTGCTGGATGTGCTGGGTAAGATGGAAGGCCAACCGCCGTGGCCGCCTGAGATCAGGCTGGCCGTGTTTTACTTTGGGCGGGCGCAGGTGCGCGTCGGTCGTGAAGAGAGGTTGGCGTGGTGGCACAGGAGGCCGCCCGCGGCGAGAAGTACTGCTGCTGGTTCGGAGGAGGAGGAGCGTAGACGGAGAGTTATGGCGAGGCTGATGACGCAGTCGGCGGCAATGATACGGGAGCGAACGGAGGAGGCGGCGCGAGCCGGCCTTTCGGAGTAAGGTGGTGTATAAGAATTCTCTTGATAGGGCAGCACCCATATTGTTACTTCGTGGGCAGCCCCTCCCGCTAAAACTTGGAAGATAGGCTCAAGGCCTTTCAAGATAAGCTCGAGGAGTTTCAGAATAGCAGCAAGGCGCTTAAGGATAGTCTCAAGGCTGTCAGAAAGAAAGGGGTTCTGGCCACGCAGTGCCAGAACACCATTTGGTGTGGGCATTCGAGCTGAAAGTGAGTCCAGTCCCGATTTCGGCACATCTTCACTGCAGAGCACTCGATCATCCAGTCCGCACAAGTACCGAGGGTAACTTCCAGTTCTACCAACAGCAATTTACTTCAGATCCACCATCTAGCGAATAGGTGCTTTGATCTTGTTGGGTCGGCCCATGCACCATGCACCTAATTTCTTAGGCACGAGAGTCGATGGGCAATCGGGCCTTGTAGCAAAACACCCGGTCTCGGCTTCATCGGGGCCGCGAATTGCCGAATGAAGGCTCACCACATTGATGAACCCCGCGTGGTGTTCCACGTGATGGTTGCCTGAGACTGGGCGCTTTTCTCCACCGCGTCTGGCGCAGACAACCCTGGCGTTTTTTTATCACAGTTCAAATAGGTATTCGACACAACCCCACTGGCTTGGTTTCCGAACCCGCATAACGACCATGCGACTTCTTAACTGTCGCAGCAAGACTCTCAAGGTCTTTTCGGGAGACCATGCTCCTCGCTACGCCATTCTATCACACACCTGGGAAGAAGAGGAGGTTGTCTACGAGGACCTCATTGCCGAAAACATCGGCCACACCAAAAAGCGCGGCTGGTACAAGATCGAGAAAGCATGCGAGCAGGCTATCCAGGACAGATTTGAATACCTGTGGGTAGATACGCTCTGTATTGATAAATCTTCGTCAAGCGAGTTGTCCGAGGCAATCAACTCGATGTTCAACTGGTATCGCGACTCCCTTATCTGCTATGCCTACCCCCAGCGATCTTCCCGCGTCGCGCTCGCCGACAGCCGCTGGTTTACTCGAGGATGGACCTTGCAGGAGATGATTGCCCCCCGAAATATACACTTTTATGATAGGCTCTGGGCGTTTCAAGGATCAAAGTCAACCCTCGCCGACCAGCTCCACCGCATAACCGGCGTTGATCATATGGTTCTAGGAGGAGGAGACCTTCGACTTATCAGCGTTGCGAGGAAGATATCGTGGGCATCCCGCAGAAAGACCACTCGATCCGAGGACATGGCCTACAGCCTTTTGGGCCTGTTCGGCATTTCCATGCCAATGCTGTACGGGGAGGGAAACAGGGCTTTCATTCGTCTTCAGGAGGAAATTGTGAAGCAGTACGACGACCAAACCATATTCGCTTGGAGGGTTAATCCCGACAACGCAGCGTATGCCTACGGGCTGTTTGCTGATTCGCCTGAGGCCTTTTCTGACTCGGCAAACATGGTTGTCTGCCATTCATATGGCCACCGGACCGAATCAGTTACGATCAGCAACCGTGGCATAAGAATCGTTGCTCCTCTCCACGAGGTGACAGGGCAAAGGGACCGAACATTCATCGTGAAACTCGATTGCAAACTCTTACACTTTGACACCGAAGTGGATGACCGAATCGGTATCGTCGTAACCCAGGGGTTGGGGGACGTCTACTCACGAATCATGGCCTACCAGCATCAAGTGTATGCTGCACACCTTGAAGGCAACTTGGCGACTATCTTCGGCTGGAAGGAACGTGTCTACGACGATTCTCGTTTGCTCCATTCGCTTGCGTTCTGGGTTCGAACGCTCCCATCCTGGCCCAACGGGCAAGACTACCAGTTGGCAGGTGCTCTTCCACGTTGGTGCTGGGATTCCGAACAGAAGATGTTCCGGGTACCGTACAGGCTTGATAGCTCAAAGCCACCTTGTCTTGTCTTTCACAGAGCCGCAAGCACGGGTACCGACCAAGACTCCTATTTTTTGGTGTTCTTCAATATTCCGGATTTCAGCCAGGGAGTTTTCTCGGCACTGAGCCACGTCAGCTGCGCCGTGGAGTTTTATTCTCAATCGAATTCAGTTATCAAGGATGTGCTCCGCGACTTAGAGTCCTGACTGGAATGGCTGAGTCACGAGCCACACCCTCAAAGCTGGGGAGCGTGTTCTCAGGATGGTGTCGGCGGCGGTGTGACGCTCAAGTGTCAAGTCCAGCTCAAGGCGGTGGGAAGCAATCATGTTTGTGTGGCCGACATACAAGCCAAAGCGGATGAAGCTTGATAATTAAGGCTGGATTGAAGTCTTCTGGCCCCGTTTCCCCGTCACGGAAGCCTCAAAATGGCGATGTATTGGTGCTACATTACGAGTAACACGAGTCCAACGCAGACGGCTTTCACATATTCAAACCCAGCATTCCAAGCCCAAACATTACACCCCAAGCCGTTGGTAGAGCATTTTCAACGCCCCTTGCGCTCGACGGACGACTTGCAACACCTCCTGTTGCTCCAGCAGCTGTTCCCGTGGCACCACCAAGGACCGCAGTTGTTCTGTTTCATCCATCGTCAGTCTTTGAAGTCTTCAAGCATCTCCGCAATACCAATCACTTACTTCGCTGTCCCAGTGGCACCAATCCCCCCAAAGCCCGCCGTCGGCCCGCTCGTCGCCGTCGCATCACCACCGCTTCCACCTCCAACTCCACCACTCCCGCTCCCACTTCCACTCCCACTCCCAGATCCCGTCCCCGTCCCCCCCGCCGCCGCAGCCCCACAACGCGTCTCCCAATACTCGGGATTTACAAACTCCACCGCCTCCGCACACAGCTCCGGAAAGAACAGTAAACAATACGAATAATACCCCCTGACCACCTTATTCGCCGCGCCCATGCGCTGCGTGTCCACCGCATCGCAGGTGCTCACGCACGTGTTCACGAGCTTGCTTCCCGTGCCGGCGCACAGGCATTCCCCGTAGGAGCGGTCTTCGAATGTCCCTGGACAGGAGGCGGTGGCGCGGTCGAGGCAGGAGTTGCATTCGGCGTAGGGGAGGGGGATGAAGACATCGTTTTGGGCGAGGGTTAGGGTTGCCAGAGCGGTGAGGAGGGTGAAAGAGGGCTTCATTTTGGTGGTTGGGGGTTTTGGGGCGGAGTTGAAGTCGATGTTGAGAGATGGCGTTGATGTCTTGACTGAGGCTCTGTCGTCACGGTGGTGCCAAGCTGGGGGATGATCGGCTGGGAGTTCCGAAATCGAGTCCACCAAGTCAACGAGAGCAAAGAACAGCAACAAAGGGCCTTTATCTCATCCAGCGAGGCTCTGGTGACAATGGGGGATTTACCCCCTGAAACTCGTGAACCCGCGCTATCGACACCGCTAAACCGCTTCTCCCTCCCCTGCAGCGCATCTCTGCCGCGCCTGTTGACAAGACCGGGTGCTAGGCGCCGGGTCCAGCTGGATCTAGACCGCTCTGCTGTTTGGCGCTAGCAGTCTCGACTCCCAAACGGGATGCATCGATCCCTGTTTGAGACTTCAGCTCTCAGCCCCGCTAGGGCCTTTTCCCCTATTTGTCCTGCGGAAAGGGGCCAGTGACGTTGAGATTGGGCCAATTGATTCTGTAGGCTGACTTGGCATGGGTTGACTTTGGTGGCGGTTGCGGTTGGGATGTGTAACCGCCGTTGCTTCTGAGATGAGGACCGGGAGTTTTCCTCCGGTCGTTGGTGGCGTTTTGCTGGTAGGTCTTATCGACGAATATCCCTGTCACCGCGATAAGGCTTTCGCTGTCACGACGACGTTGAGACCATCCTCTCACCATCGACTTAAAACTTATCAGCCCTGGCTTTTGGCGCTAGCTGTCACTGAGTCCTACCTCGTCGGACTCCAGCTGCTTGCAGCACGCAACCGAGCGACAACCATTTCACAGTACCGATATGTTCATGCCTTCTAGGCTATTCACCAGAACGCAGAACTCAGCAAGACATGACCGGAACCGCATTGACTACCTCACTGTCAACCAAATTGCATCGAAGCCGAAATTGCAGTTGCACAGCGAGCGGCGATGGCATGGACTAAAGTTTGGTCGTGCTAAGAGATATTAGATCCATGTGTGGAATGATTGAGGATCTGCTCCGTAAGACGGGAACAGCGGCTCGCCGTGGGTGGAGCCGACGCGCCGGAGCAGCCCCCCGCCGGTCTCGGCAAGCTTGCAGCGGTATTGGCCCGAAGGATCCGACATGCTCCGATTGAACACCGGCACCCCTCCTAACTGTTCAATTTCTACCCATAAGTCCACGACGCTCGAACACCCTTCACTCCTTCTTCCCAAGATCCATCCTCAACAACATGCCATGCCAGTTCTCCCCATCCGGCTTCTCCGCCACAAAGTCCGACACCCTCGTGAACCCCTGCCCCCCGTAAAATCTGTCCCCCAGTATTAGCACATCCTCTTCACCACGGGCACCAAACCAAAGGAAAACACATACCTCACCAACCGCCCCTCATTCCCCGCCCAACAATCCACAAACATAACCCCCATCCCCAACTCCTCCGCCCACCCCTTCGCATGCTTCACCAGCGCAGCCCCCGCTCCCCTGCGATAAGCCTTCGTCTCCTCCCTAAAATCCGTCACCAGCACCTCCAGCATCATGAACTCCTCGCCTTCCCTCCCCTCCTTCCCCGCTCCATTCTCCTTCCCTACACCCATGGTACTAAACCCTTTTATCACCTCCTCCAGAGATTTCTGGTCAAGGATGTATTTAGGAAAGTAATTCGCCCGTAGCGTCGACGAGCCAACTGGAATCCATCCCCCTTCACCTTCACCCTCCTTCCCCTCCTTCTTCGCTTCGATAATAAGAACCCTCACCGCCGAACCCTCCCCCGTCTCCCGGTAGGAGGCAGCTTCATCAATTGCGCCGGTGAGTTTGGACAGCGAGCCAGGGCGCGCGGTGGAGAAGGGCTGTGTGCCCCATTGGGAGGCGCTGCCGATGGAGACGAGGTGGGGGATGCAGGAGTCGAAGGCGGCGCCGATGAAGAGGGCGTCGGTGTTGGGGGGGGAGGGGAGGGCGTCGCGGATGCGGAACGTGGGGGTTGCCATTTTGCTAGTTGTTTGTTTGTTGTTCAGATTGGTGGGGGAGGTTTAAAATTTGCTGGTGAGTTGTTGATTGCGAGGAGAGGGTCGTTGTCTGTGGGGTTCAAATTGGGGCTCAAGTTGCTCACCTGAGCGTTGGGAGAAAACTTGGACTCCATTCATGCTGTGACATCATCCGGGTGGCGTGCGGGATTTAGAGTAAGACCGGAAATAATGTTGGCCCGTGATCCCACGAGGCCCGTTTTGGCAGGTGGTTGTTCATTGTGAAGTCCGAGCCTTCAGTGTAGAAACCGAGGAGAAGAAAAACTAAGGTATTCGTACTTGAGACAACGTAGATACCTATTTGGTGCATTCTGACGATAGCCCCGTTGATCCCCCTAAAGCCACGTCTCATTCCTGATCGTCAAGCAGTGTGCCATCCTCTAGTGCTATAAGGGGGTTGCGGAACCATCTCCCTTCTACGTGCGCCTCAGCCTCATTGCTGTACCCAAGAATCTCCCGCCTGAATGCTCGATGATACTCTTCTTTTGTCATATCGTCACACTCAGCGCCCTCTAGCTCCCTGAGATGTGCGCGCCTCCGACTTTTCTCTCGCAATGCATCCAGTAGTTCCTCCAGGGACCATTGTGCAAGCGCACGCGTGACACGTGGAAATACTCCATTGGCTTCGGCAGGCGCCTCAGAAAGACAATCAGATCGGCGTAATCCAAACTGAAATCGTGGAGAACAACTTGTGTCAGCTTGTGGAACGGGAACGACATGTTCTTGTTGATTATCTCCCCAAAACGTAGCAGGACGATCCCCTCTTCGTCGCTTTCACGCATTTCCAAGGAGACCGATTGTAGGCTAGCCGTATCCATGCGGGCGGAGAGGAATTGGCGAATGTCATCGTCGTCTTGGTTGCCATCGTCGTCTTCATCGTCACTCATGTTGTGACCGGGAAAATTATATGAGAATGAGAGTGTCTTCAGTCGTTGCATCCCAGATGAGAAAACAGGTCTCGAGTCCAGAGCAGGTACCAGGTCCTTTGATGTTCTCGGGGAACATGAAGACAGCTTAAGGAGAAGGTGATGAAAGAACGCACCTGCGTCCCGGACAGAGCCGATGAGAGGAATGATGCACCGATGGTTGGGCGTTTCGAAATTGTTTGCTCTCACTTCGTAGCCTTTCAAAGACAGGAGCATGTAGCCTCGGAGCTTGTCCCACATAGAAGTCCCCGGCACCATCAACACGCATGGGTTATTAACACGGATTTAGAAACGGTCGTCGTCAAATGCCAAGACCCTAGCGTACGATATTCTCGTAATCGCAGAGCCCACAGCTCGGTTACATGATATGGCAGCTACCTGTAAGTAGGTACCTATGTACGCACCGAAGCACGGGTGAAGTATTGTAGAACTACAGCAATGTAATTTATCATGATGAGATTCTGTCCGATCACCTCAGGCATCCTGGTCATCCCGTCGGGGCCTTAACAAGCAGCTGCACCAGTTACTCAACCACCCCATTAAATTGTTCTCGGTCTTCCTCGAACGTTCCTGGGATTGGCCATGCTCAGAAGGGATCGAGTGCTCTCTTGGCGCATTGGATGCCGCCGCAGGTGATCCTGCTGCTTCAACCGCGGCGCCCCTTGGTGCTGCGTTCTGCAGCGTGTGCTGGTCGGGGATCGTTTGCTCTGGGACATCACGGTATTGGAGGAGGGGTGTATGTTCAGTCAGGGGCGGGCTGGTTTCCGGTATGTCCGTTACGCTGCCCCTTGGTGTCGCTGCCCCTTGCGTAGAGGACTCCCCCGAGACGGTCGACGGGCGTCCCAGGCTTGGCGATGCGATGGAAAAATTAGCAGTACCAAAATGGGCCCGGGGTCGAGGGGGTCGAGGGGGTCGAGGGGGTTGAGGGTGTTGGGGCTGTGGCTGTGGCAGGTTGCTATCCTGAGAGTGAACCAACTTTCCCTTTCGTGTGTCAAGGTGGGCGACATCACGGTTCAATTTTCTCAGCCTCTCTGCAGCCGCTTTTGGGTAAGCGAAGACGCTTGGCATCGTGCCGTGAGGAGAGTTGGGTGGGGTGCTCTTCTTGGGTTCACCGACTAGAGTGTACTCCGGTCCATTATCCGAATCGCATGACTTCGTGTAGATGTCGGCCAGTTTCTTTGCGAGCGTGTGGCAATCACTCCTACCCTTGGGATCTACCACAAGGAGATGATGTTCGATGATATCGAGGAAGTCGTGGCAGAACTTGCTGCAATGATCAAGTCGGCGGAGGGAGCAAATCCACTAGCCGTAGGGTGTTCTTGTGTCAGTAAAAAGGGGCAAAAATACTGCCAACTGTTTTGCAGCTCACCTCGTGTACGCACGGCTTGACAATGGCGCCGAAGCAGTTGGCTTGATCCACAGTGACACACATAAAAAACTGGTCACAGGGGACGGGATAGCCCCTATCCTCAACCACGCGATTATCTGAGAAGGTGTCGTCGACTGCCTCGAACCCCTTGAGATGCCATGTCATAAATTCGAGATAGACACACCCCAAAGCCCAAGTATCGTAAGCCCGCGAGATGCCACCCTGCGTCCTCTCGTTTGCGTCGTACTCGGGAGCACGGTATGTCGGGCTGAGGCCAGCTGGATTGGCAGCTGACCTGGACAGCCTGCTGTGGAATTTGGTGAAGCCGAAATCGCAGATGACTAGCCGGCCATGCTTGGTGTTCTTGTCCTCGAATCGAACTATATTTTCTGGCTTGATGTCTCCATGGATGCCGAAGTCAATATCAGTTCCTTGGTTGGTGGGGTTGGAATTTGCACGGTGGATCTTGGCAAGGGCCTGGGCGATACCCAAGCATTGCTCCCCAACCCATTGGGTCTGTTTGTGGCGGTCGTCTTGGTCCAGATTCGGCTGATTTACAGGGCCATTGGCCTTCCAAAAATCATGGAGGTTCCCGTTGGCCCAGCCAAAGAGCAGGTACCATGAGTTATTCTGGCGCCAGGTGGCCAGTAGGCGAATGATGTGGTTGTGGCCAGCCACGCCGACAGACTTGGCCCAAGCAGAGACTTCCGTTATGAAATTGTCGCCCGCACCGTCGTCTGACGTAAGCTTCTTGACAGCGAAATATGGGTTCGTGTCGCCCTCGGTGTAAAAGTTGTGATGTGCCGGGTGGATTTGGACTTTCCACACCGTGCCGTGGAGGCCGACCCGAGGGCGCTCTGGATGGTCTTTGCAACTGACCACCCAAGGAAGCCTATGCTCGTGGCTCAGGTCGTGGAAGGGCACGTCGTTCTGGGATCCCAGATCGAAAAACGGAGAGAGCGCGTAAAATTGGTCGTTGGAACAGAAGTCTTCGATCGCCCAGTTGTCCCAGTCATCCAGGTGGACCGTTCTTCTGGTCTCGGAGTTATCAGCACAGCTCACAAGCCCCCTGCCATCCCTGCGCAGCGGCAAGTCTTTATCCCAAATATCCGATGCAGCAAAGTCAGGAAGCCATCCTACTTTTCGCTTTATCACCAGGGCAACGAATATGCATCGGCGTGACGTTTTCAACTTCCGACCCCCTTTGGTCGCTGTGTCCTTGTGCGCTGGACCCTCATACTCGATTTCCGAGCAAACTGCGTCAGTGAAATGATCAAGGTCAGTTTTCGAATACTTGGGACTGGGCAACACCCGTGCCAGTTCTCCACGAACGCTTTCACGGTTGATGAGAGTGAACAGCTGGTCGATGGGAAGCCATCTTCTGCGATTTGCCGGTGCGTCACGGTCAAGCTCGCATGAGTTGTATATCAGCTCGGCTAATCCCTTGTCGTGGGTTGCAGTGCCGCTAGGCTGGCTGGCATTCTTTTGCATCTTTTCCGCGGCCGTGTAGCCTCTGTCGGTTTCTGTGTAGACGGTGATTCCGTGCTCCTCCAAGTGGACTGACGAAGGGCGCGAGTGGCCGTTGATGCTGACTGGCGAGATGCCCGCCGGTGGTTGCTCAGCGGGAAACTCGGAAAGTGGGGACTGGCTTCGAGCACGGCTGGGAATATCAAGATTGCCGAGACTGCCACCCGCGGTAGGGGCTGGGGATTCGACTTCGTGAAGCCATGGGATGACTGCGGGCGTCACGGCTGTAGGTACCCGTGTAATGATTTTAGGCACATGGTTGTCCTAAAAGTGCAGACAGGTACATGAATTTAGTGCCCTGGTGGGGACTGAGCAGCACACGACTGTGGTATTATAGGTGTACTCACCGGCTTGGCTGCCGGCGCTGTTGGCACGGCTGCGGCATCGTGGCCGTGGAGCGGCTTGGCCATACTCTGGTGTCAAACAGAGGAGGCAGGGGGAAGTCGTATAGCCTGCAAGAGGTGTATTAGGTGCCACGGTAGGCAGGAATAAAGATGCAGTGTTGACGTGGCATGCGGGATGTTTCTGTTCCTTTCCCAAGTAGGAATAAGGCTGCGCATAGAATGCCCAGGGCTCAACCACAGACACGGAGGACCAAGACCAAAGGGACGCCGGGGCTTGAGGTGAAGTTGCCTTCTAGGGTCCTGTTTACATTATGTACCCGAAATACGAGACGGGCTTGCTTTTTCTCCCTGTCTGTTCTCTAGGTTGGCCACTGGCGCACTGATGGCCCGTATGCACGCGCGGGACGATACCTCGAGGGCTTTGGCAGGGCTGGGCCTGCGGACTTTGGGCCTGGGCGGTTACAGGCCGACAGGTAATTACTGCAGGGTTGTCACCCAGATGCACGGCACTCCCCAAGGCTCTGTAGCTTGGGTGCCTTGGTAACATGGTATCAAAGTTGATATTGTGCCCGTCTTTAAGTTGCAGGTACCCGGGTGACCTGCAAGCCCTCCAGCCGTCGATTACAAGTGTGTGCACACTATTGACTTTAAGGCGCCTATCCACCTACCTCAGCCCAACCTGGGGCGAAGGGGCTTTGGTGATTGGACTCGCAACTGCAGGCAGGTGGTCGGTGAGCCTTTTATTGCGTCTGTCGATTGGGGGTCAGACATCATGCGGCCACGGCCAAAACCGCATCTTGGGGTCCCACATTCACCGCCCGGACTCGGTCTGCAGCCCCCTTTACAACCTGGGGCATGACGACTATTGTGGCGTCCAATTGGCATCCGCTGGCCTGACACCAATCTCCGGTTTTTGTCAAGGTGTGGTGTGCTGGCCACCAACATGCCGCATTCCATTGGCTTGGTTACCTCTTGTCGCAGCATATTTGGCGCCCTGAAAACGCACCTTCCTCCCATTCCCCTCTGAGACATTGGCCTAGCTCGCCTGACTTTCAGGGTCGGCTTCTGCGGCCGCTGTTGGAAGTTCAGACATAGGTTGCTGGCTGCCTCCCAAATGCCAAATCTCAGCTGCGCGACGAGGCATACTTCGCTGTTCCTTTGAGCGAGCAAAGGACCTGCCTCGTTATCTATTTACCGCGGTGGGTCCCCCAAGTGTGAAGCACAAACAGCAGGCGTCCTTCTCAGCACACCGATTCCAAGCCAAAAGCAGCCAACTATGTTCTCCTCAGAACCCGCTGTGATTGACCATAGGACTAGCACCGTGACAGGGAAGCCAAACGAAGTGCAGCGTATCCACAGAAAGGTCGTGAAGAGCGAGGTTGCACTTTATCGGCTACTGGTCGAGAGGTATGGCGAGAAGGAATTCGAGATCAAGGTGAGTAAAAGGCCAACTTGAAGCTGGCTGTGCCGTGGGCTAATGAGCTGTCTACGAAGATGCGACACAACGTCTACCACATTAGAAGACCCAGTGGGAGCGCAACTATCAGCCCGGTAAGCAAAGTCACACCCCGAGAACGCAGCACATGTTGAAGCAAATAACTGACAACTTCACCGCCATTTAGGACGAACCTGAGATGCGAAATATTCTTTGCAAAGGTGCCAGTGCGGCGTGAGGTTGTGCTGAAATCTGGGGGAACAAGGGAGGGGGGCGCCGCCCGTCATCATGCTAGTAATTGAACCATAAACCCTAACGACTATCCCCAACTCCACATCTGTGCATTGCATTACTAGGCTGTCCCCCAGTTGCTGCCTGTGCGCAACCCACACCCCATCCGCCTCTTCCATCAAGTACTTTCTTTGTGGGTTGGGTCGTGACTCAACCCCACCCCCACGCATCGCGGTAAGGCGCATCTATACTTGAGGCAAGGTACCTGCTCCAAGCATGTTGAATACGCCTCACCGACCCACCACCTTGGGTGTCTATTTCTAATGGAAGGTAGTCTATTCATCATCTTTCCTGGAACCAATTCATGACACTACCTACCTTTCCCCTCTCTCCTAAGTATCTAGGTAAGGTCTCTACCGTACCTCAATTAGTTCTTAGCCCTTTTCAAATTCCATTGCCTCCGGCCGCCTGTTCTGTCTTCAAGACCTCCACACAACTTGCACGCGCATCAGGCACCTACCTACCTAGACACCAGCAACGCCAAAATGGACCCGCCTCTCGTTCAGATTAACAACCAGCCGCCCTTAATACGAATACCAACCAATCTTACCTACAACATGGACTCCAGCCCTCCACTTCCTGAACAATGGCCGGACGACTCGGAGCTTGATTTACCAAGCATCAGGCCCCTACTGCATGATGAGAAAACCGGTGCAACAACCCTTGCTCGTGCCATGGTGCGGCGACTTAATGACAACAAAGTCAAGTTCCCCGACTCCAGTCACAAGTCATTCTGGCCGGTGAAACTCTTCGACCACCTCTTTGACTGTGATATTTCCCGGCTCGTTGGCGAGCTGTTCGAGAAGGGCCATCTTCCATCCCACGGCAACATGTCACCCTCCAGCTCACTGCAACACTGGACCAGGGTGGTACGTGGAGCTCATGACACACCCATCTCAGGTTACCGACGCATATTTGCCCTTCTTATACTCGTTGACAAGGGAAATCACTTGGCCGAATTCATCAAAGCCGGGGTCGATGACTCGTACCTCCCGTTCAACACCCGGACAGTCAAGGAGCCCGTGAGAGGGGCCCTTGACGCTGCCTTTCCCCTAAAGGAGTGGGATAGCCAGGTGAAACTTGACCTTGTTATTTCAAAGTACCAATGGGACCTTACTGTGAGATACATTGGGCTCCCTACGGCATCAAGTGAGGTATGTACAGTCGAGGTGGACGCAAATTCAATACATCGACCCTGGTATCGAACGTATCCAGCCGCAAGCACTGCCTCCAATATTCAGACGGATGAAGACACCACAGCCCATGATCGGACACGCGGTGGGACATATGGGTTTGTCCATCAGGTCAAAATACACCCATGGCAGCACAACTTTAACCCCATCCTCGAATCGGTAAGGCGTCTCTGAGATATTATCAACCCTACCCCATGTACCTAATCTACATGCAATAAGTGCTGACCGGATTGACACAGCTTTTTGCCAAGCCAAACACCTTCGCACTGAAGACTCTGCAGGAAAGGCCAAAGGCTGGGGACCTGAAAGACCTTTTTGACAAGGAGGCCTATATGCTCAGCAAATTCGGCAAGGAAGGCACACATAATGTGCGACTTCTTGCTAAGATTGTTGAGAAAGACACTATAGGCAGTCGTCATACGTACTCACTCCTCTTTCCCTGGGCTGAACTGGATCTTGGCCAGTACTGGAGAAAATCGCACATTCACCGTGACGATGAACCCCTCTTCAGGTCTGAGATCCTTTGGATTGCTGAGCAGTGTTACGGCCTCGCTAAGACCCTCTCCCACATTCACGAACCTCCTGAGCTTCTCAACGAGAACGGCAAACAGCTCTTTGGACGGCATGGCGATATCAAACCTGAAAATATATTATGGTTTAAAAACGACAAGGGGGCTATGTTAGCGTTTGCAGACATGGGTCTCACCCGAGTACACAAAGATTCAAGCCGGTCGAACATTCCCGGCCAAGGCATCCCCCAGACACCAACTTACCGCCCACCCGAATGTGACATGGCAGGCAGGGAGGGTTACATCTCGCGGTCGTTTGACATCTGGACCCTCGGCTGCGTATTCCTTGAATTCATTGTTTGGACCTTAAAGGGCCATGAATTCGGCATCAAGACATTCCAAGAGGATCGTTTTGGCAAGTACATCGACCCCAGAGCTGAGGTCAACATGTTCTTTTCTCTCCACTGCTTGGAAGATTCCACAAGCGAGTTTGCATTTAAGGTGCACGATGGCGTGGTAAAGGTAAGATAAAATCACGGGGAAGCTGCATCCATAGTATGCTATAATTGTACTGACTTTTTATCTAACCACAGTGCTTCAATGACCTCCATGAACACGAGAATTGCACCGATTACCTGCACGACTTCTTGAATCTCGTTCAAGAGGAAATGCTCATTGTTCAGTCAGAGGACCCAGTAAACCCTGACAGGTCAGTGAGAAGAATTCGCTCACGCGAACTCGAGGGCAAGATGGAGACGCTCTGGGAGCGCTGCAAGGCAGATGAGAACTATTACAGCCTGCCGTGTCCGAGGAAGTCTAAGATCATACCTCGCCCAGCTGTGAGGGCAGCGCTGAACAAGGAAGCGATCAAGCTCGCCGGTGCTCCTGATGGCGACTTGCCTGCCTTGATGAGCCGGCTTAGACTTTACGTAGGCGAAACCCGCACTACACGTCCAGCTACCAAGCCGCCAAATATTTGAACAAACTTGATCTTTTTGTACCGTTTCTTTATGCTACGAAGCTACTAGTCTAACTGAGTCGGTAGATGCAGCATGTTGGTAGCAGAACCTAATACATCCACCTTCCTTCGGTTTCTTACGATCAAATCTCCCTTGCCCGGCTAAGCGTCATCTGGAGATGCAACTCTTTCATTCTAAACAGTATAGTGGTCTTCGTTGATAGCTTCCACTAATCTGTTGTATTGATCCTGCAAATCATGTCAGTCACATCTACCTACCCACATAGTTCAGCTTCAGCAAAACATTATAGCTTACATCTGTCAAGGCTTTGGGTGTGGTACAGTACCAGCGGCTCCTGTCGAACTAGCATCGAGTTAGAAGTTGTCTAAAGGTGGGTTTCACGTCCCAGTACGAACCAAAACCCGCACGGGACCCATTGGGAAAATCTCCAGTAAAACCTTCTTGATGGCGGCCTCGTCGGTGTATCGTCCGTGGACTACTCGGCACGGCATTTTTGTCTTGCCTCCCATGGCGGCAGGAATGCACGGGTTCGAGTCTCCAAACGAAAATCTGGGAGCTGAGGGCAGAGTACTTCGTATGTGATGTGGTTAAGCCGTCTTTAGCCGCTTGACAGAAACTACCTTGCGATCTAAGTGACGGAGGGCTGAGGCGGCCCTCCCTACCTATATAGGTACCTAGGTCATAAGGAAGTTGGAAATCTCCCACGTCGCGAGGGATTTGCCGCCACAGTTTGTACTAACAGCCAGCTTATCAAACAGGCACTCAAGCTGTTAGCAGGGGGCGAAGCTACTAACAGTGTGCCATACGAATTTGCTATATGCACGTTAGTGGGTTTGGCGGCAGAGATCTCGCTTCAAGGGAGATTGTCAGGCCGAAATGCAGCCCGGGCCGCCTCACACAACTTCCCTTGTGCATCTTTCCTGCAATACCCACCCGCGCCCCCCTGTCACCCGTGCAGTTTTCCACTCCAAGGGCGGCAAAAGAAGTGCTAGTGTTTGGCAACCGCCTGTCGGTTGTCGGGGCAGTTCAGTGGCGACTGGGCAACAACTTGCATTGCAGTGTCTCAAAACAGGCAAGCGCCGCGTCAGGCGCTGCGCAAGGCAAACACGTGGGCTGACACTGCACTGCCACCGCCAAAACCTGCTGCAACCCAAAAAAAATGAAACGCCAACCTGCGACATCCACGCAACAACCGCAGAAGCTACAGGAAGGTACCTACCTTGCCGGCGTATCAGGATATCACTACGTTGCCGGGGTGTGCGTCTCCTGGTTTATTTGTTTATTTGACGCTTGCTTTTGATCAAGACGATGAATTTCCCACTTGAGCGGCCTGGCCTGATTGACGGCGACCGGGATAAAGTCTTCGGCTTTGCGCCACGGGCGTCTACCTTCTATCGGTTCTTGAGCAGGGACAGGGTTCGTCTTGTCATTTCCAACTTGAACAACGTTCAATACCTCCAATGCCCACCTTATGTACTGACATTGATTTAGTTTCCTATGTTGTGGGCGGTGGCCGCTCACGATGCCGTGGAATGGCTAAAGAATGTAGGTGCTGACGCCAGATTGCATCCTGGCCCTTTGAAGGATACTCTGTGCTAAATAGGCTCAGTGCATGCCCTCGGCCGAAAAGGATTCTGGTGTTGTCGTAATGTATGACAAAGCCATGATGTCCACGAAAGGAACACCACTGACTTCCCACTAGCCTAACCCCAAGGGGTATTGAGAAGAACAGTCTCGTCGAACAGCTCATCACTGGAAAAGCAAGCTTTGGGCGCCAGGAAGTCGACATACGGTTCAAGGCTAGCCTCAACGAAAAGGATCGCTCTTACAGTTGGCCCAAGGGTGACTTGACTCTGACTCCGCATGGGGAAAATCACAACGCGATCAACCACCGCGGTGGCGACAGGGAGGTCAGGCAACTCCCTTTTGACAAGCGTACCTTTGGGTCTGTCTGTAAGGCCTTTCATGTTCACTCATCAATATCGAGAGCCATTAGCCGAGCAGACGTTCCCCTTTTCTCACGTACCAATATCAAAATCGGTCAAAATCGTAACTGCCCCGGCAACACCGTCGGTCAAACCCTTGACGCTACCAATGACGCCTTCAGCCAAAACATTGGTGGCAGTGTCACCGCCGGATCAGACTACAACGGTACTGGTACATATGTCAACATCAGCCAAAGCTGTGACGGTACGGACTTGGTTGAGCAGCCTGCGATAGGTTGGTTCCCATACATCACCTTGATACTCAAGAAACTCATGTCCCCTATTGACGTTGCGAACAGTGTACACCTGCCGGTCCGCAAACACATGGAAAAACGACCTTGCCCTGACAGTAACCTATCTTCCACGCCGTAACCTGACGCATGCTATCGTGTTTGGCTGCACCGCCGCAATAGAAAAGGAATTCTTGAATCGTTTAGGTTATTTCAAGGAGCGTGGTTTCCACCCGTTGCTATTACCGGGCATCTTTTTCGAGCTCGAAAGGGATAGGATGGCTAAGGTGGTAGAGTCTACTATCAACAGGCTTGAGGAGACTATCTACGAACTCGATACGGGTGTTTCAGATTATGGGGTTTCTGATGATGATCACCCCGCTGGACCCAGGCATGTGAGGAGAACTGTTTGGCTAAACGTAACGTTCTTGTTGAACCGGTTGCGGATATTGAGAACGCAGATACTCAAAATGATCGAGCACGGCGATGAGTTACTCGAGTCGGGTCTGTTGGAGGACGTTGAAGAGGAGGACCAGGTGAGACATCATACTGGACGTCTTATTCGGGAACGCCTTCGGGATATAATCGAAGAGCTAGACGAGATGATTCACGATTGCTCAATGAGAGTGGATGGGATGACGATTGCCACTCAATGGGTAAGTTACCTATTTGTCTGCTAGATGTCTCGGGTCCGCTGAGATGTGTGGCAGAGAGGCTAACGGCACCAGTCCCAAGGCGATACAAGCGTCGAGATCGCTACGGCTGCCGGAAAAGATTCCAGTCAGATGCGTTCCATCTCCCTCGTCACTATGGTCTTTCTTCCCGGTACCTTCTTTGCAGTAGGTTTGGAGAACGCCGAATCCCCATACCGCAATGCTAACTGGCTCAGACTGTATTTTCGATGACCTTCTTCAACTGGGGCTCCGAGAATGGCTCCATCGTGTCCTCGTACATCTGGATCTACTTTTTGATCACGGCTATCTTCACCGTTGCTACCCTTGTGCTGTGGTGGTATTTTCTCGTCTACCGAGTATCCAAAAAGCCTGGAGCCGTATTACAGTTGCTTGTGATTTTCTGGAAGAGGGCTTCTCTGCTCTTACAATACACACGTGGCCGATCATGCATCAAAAAGGACTCTGTTCTTCCGAGCCACGCGGAAATACCGATGCAGTAGCAACACGCTAGCGGCTAGCCCTGTGTCCGAACGCGAAGTTTTGCCACTGCGACGGCCCAGGGGCAATACCTGTATTTGGTCGGCGGGCAGCGCCCAACCCCGACAAACAGACCCTGGCGGTCACTACTTACCTACCTACCCATTTACCCATCGACATCCACATAGCTACAGCTTCACGTTTTCCGCGTAGCTATGGGCCCGCGGGAGCCGCGTACTAAGAATTGACAAACACAGGCGGTCTGTCTGCTCTTCTCCATTGAAGCCGGGGACGAACGGTGTCCCTTACGCCGAGATTCGCCGCGGAGTTTTTCGATTTGATCGATCTTGAATGCCAGAGAGGGCTTCATTTTTACGTATCGTCGTGTATCCTCAACTGTCTTTTTCCTTTGTGTTGCCAGGTGGGCTTGCGCCCTCAATTCTAATGTTACAAGTACATGTGTATCTAGTGGTAGGTACCAACCCAGCTAGAACATGATACATTCCACAGTCCCACGATAAAGGGCCTCTTTGCTCCTTGTTGTCAAATAAACCAACAGGGAGCCCTGCAAATCACATACCAATCACATAGACAGTATCATCGGCCACTGCCCATCAGTCATTCTAGCAAGCTTGAAGCTGTGCAATCTCTTTCTGTTGCATTTAAATCAGTCTTTTAATCATCCAACCTTCCTCCGAGTCGCGAGGTATCACCGAACCCAAGCGCTTAGCAGAATTAGAACTTACCTCGGACAGAGGATTCTGTGTATCGGGGAAGGATATGATATAGCAGTTATGCTGCAGCTGCGGTGACTGTTAGAGATACGGTCTTTAATTTCTATATTATAGGTTGTTGAGCGGTAGCTTTCATTGCATGGGTAGTAAATTGTAAAGGACGTACCTTCACCTCGTAGGTATCCTTACCGTATCTCTTGTTGAGGTAATTCACAAGACCCTGTTGGGTTTTTACGAAACGGTACGAGATAAACTGCTGTTTGATACTGCCTGTTGGTAGGCCGTCTGCTAGTGCATCTTCTAGGCTTGCGTGGGCTGCCATGGTGTGTTGGGTTGGCGATAGGTTGGGTAAGCTGTTTTGTAAAGTGCACCTACCTTCAAAGCTGGGAGAAGAAATGGTTCATACTTCGTATTTTATTTTCTTCCCTCCTAGGTACGGACTAATTACTTACCTCACTTTTCAGCTTCCTTTTAACCGTGGTGGCGAGCATGTGATGTAGGCGGCTGACGCGGGGGCTTCGCCACGCTCCGACGGCCTCCTGGGGAGGTGAGAAATGACGCTGCGCTCCTGTTTTCTCAACCATGGTTGGTTCGCTATCCTCGGCCAATAGCGGTTGAGCCCTGCATTGTCGATATCGCCGTAGCCCGTATGTAGGTAGGTATTTTGGGAACAATGTGCCAATGGACCAAATACGCGTTCCGGCAGCGACGGGTTTCGCAGCCATTACTGCAACCAACCAAGATGAGCGGGATGTGGGTTGAATGGTTGGGTGCTTGGGCTGCCCGCCGCACGGAATGTTGTGAACGGCACTTTCCGCATCTCCAGCTTTTCACCCCGCACCGTGACACGAACGGCAACCATGGAGCCCAACACGCCCAAATTCCTTGACTGCGAGGTTTGCAGCCCCGGGCTGTTCGACTTCTTCGGTGGATTTGACATAATTAACGATGCTGAAGCTCGGAAGCTCACGCAGCAGCTCTCTCCGCAGCTTTTCCACGGCACCTGCAAGCGCTGCGACGAGGAGGAGACGACTTTCGCTTCGGACGCGACTGCCCTCTGCACCTTCTGCCAACACCTCCGCCTCCGTCATTTGCTCTGCTGCGTTGAATTTACTAAGCGACCCCTCCAAGATGCTCAGATCAAGTTCTGCAAAACCGAAGACGCTGCAGAGCGGATGGGCGACTGCTCATTCTGCCGCCTGATCATTCGAAGCGCGCTTCCATACCGATATCTTGCTGGACTCGCAGCTCCCTCGGAATTTGACGACAGCTCTCTCACTTTGGAACTGACCGAGGACGGAATTCTGCCGAGACTGTATTTCGGAGCTGGCGGTTGGGAGAAAGGGCGGCTCATCCGCTACCGCGATCGGCATGCATCCACCATCGAGTCCCACCACCTCGCCCGCTCGGAGGGGACATTCCTCGGAGGAAGCGTGTCTCGGGATGTGCCGCTGGTTGGGAGCTACATCAACTGGGATCTGGCCGCTCGCTGGCTTTCGCATTGCTATCGCGAGCATGAAGACTGTACAGGGACTGGGAACTTCACCCTCCCCGCTAGCTTTCGTGTCATCGATGTCGACAAGCGTTGTCTGGTCCAGGCGCCATCCAACTGCAGTTATGTTGCTCTCAGTTACGTATGGGGGCGGAATCCAAACCCGGCGAAGCTCTTGACGACCAGGTCGAACATCGAGAAACTGCGGGAGGAGGGCGGCCTGTCAGCCTCTGACATGCCGATTACTGTCGAGAATGCGATCGAGGCTTGCCGGCGCCTCGGGGAGACCTATCTCTGGGTTGATCGCTTCTGCATCATACAAGACGACCCTCAAGACAAGGGAGAACAGATCGTCGCCATGGCCGCTATTTACTGGTTGGCCAAGTTTGCGATCATCGTCACCGACGGGGACAGCGACAGCGGCATTGCGGGGATCGGCCACGAGAGGGCACAGCAGCAGATCAGCGATGAGATATCCGGCTTTAAGTTCACCAATGAGCCTGCTGGATGGCGGGAAATCATCTCGGGCTCGTCTGTGTGGTCGACGCGCGGTTGGACCTACCAGGAGGCGATCCTCCCGCGGAGGAAGCTGTACCTTACCGAGTCCCAGGCTGTCTTTGAGTGTGGTGAGCACATCGTTGGCGAGGATGGATCTGAGCAGAGGGCTATGCACTCTCCCTATGGGCTCAAAAATGAGCCGTGGAATCCGCTTGTCGAGACATTCTACGAACATCTCATCGCATACCGCTCGCGGTCGCTCACCAACACATCGGACATCTACAACGCGATTGATGGAGTGGCCAGTGCTCTGTACGGAAACTTCGGTTCCATCTGGAAGGGCCTTCCGCGACAGGAGTTCGACGAGGCCTTGCTGTGGCGCTTGGACGGGTACTATGGCCGGGGGTTCACGGGACCAGCAAACAACGGCACAGTCCCCAGCTGGTCGTGGTCTTCGACGAACAGAGATGTCAGCCTGCTTTACGATTGTAACCGGTCAAGCGTCAGATACTGTGACACACTAGTAGCTTGGGGCCGTTTCGTCGAAGGGAACCAAGCGACATCAGATGCAGTGGAGAGCGTGAGGACGATACCCGGTGGCAAGCCCCTCAGCCTGTTTCACAAAAGCGAAGGCGACTGTCGCTGCTCCAAGTCGGACCCTATGTCGGAGAACGCGGTTGAGAACCTTCTGTGCCTCGTCGTTGCTTGGACTGAGGGATGCTTACAAACTCCATGCCCTTTCGAGAAGCCCAGAGACACAACCTTCACGGCGTTGCGATCTCGAATCATCTCTCAATGGGCATGCCAGCACGAATTCTGGCTTGATGCGCTGCGAGACACAATGATCCTAAGCGGCGAAGAATCATTCCTGCTGCCACACAAGTCGAGCACCATTTTAGCCTCGGCGCAATCAACCTTTTTCCAGCTGCAGGGCTCGGTGCAGAAGAAAGACGAATCTCTCGGTAACCTCTGCATCGTCGACGAGGACGGCCAGCCTGTCGGACTCTTAATGGTTGAAGACCCAGGATTGAACCTGGAGGCCAGCGAGATTTCAGGGAAGAAATTTGAGTTTATCGCCCTGTCGATGAGTACAACCTCTCAAGTTGTATTGTTGGATGGAGACTTGGAGGACGTCAGCGAGCGGGATTTAATGCTAACATCCCCTGATGATTCCTCTGCACCTGACGGAGAGTCGGAGGCGCAAGGAGCATCTGAGCCAGAGTGGGAGCGGGCGGCATCGGAGCCAGAAACAGGACTTCTTCCGGGGTTCGAAGAGACATTCGACCAAGCGGGACGAGAGAAGCCACATATTGAGGGTCGCACGTTTTGGGATGGTGATGGCGGTTTCCTGTTCCCTCTCCCTGTTGTCAACGTCATGATGATTGAGCGAGTCGGCGAGAATCTGGCGAAGAGAATCACTGTGGGCTGGATATATCTCACATCCTGGTCAAAGGCAAAGCGACAGTTTCGCACGGTCTACTTGCAGTAGGGTGGAATTTCGAAGTACTACACCCGGGCAATCTTTGGACATATCGTCGAAATACACCACATCGGCAGTCGGGTCGATGGTCGGGCCTCCTGCGAACATCAATTGTAAACAGCGACAACAACAATAAACGCGAAATCCGCAAGAAGAGTGAGGTTCGGCGCCCACGTGGGATAAAACTCGGACCTGAGTTGTGGGGTCTCATTTTATCTGTCCCAAGGCGATGCATGCCACCATGCATGTTCCTGAGCTGAATTGAGTGCCAAGGCAAACTTGCACTCGAAAATATCTGGAAAGCATTCCTCCCGCCGGCGCTGACTGGATTTAGTTGGCTGGATTGGGCGTCCAGCTCGCTTTCAGCGCCCTCTCACGCCCCTAGCAGCGCTAGCAGCACTAGCAGCACTAGCAGCGCCAATATTTACTTCGGCGTCGCGCGGACAAACGCCACATTAGTGGCCTCTGACGAACCGGCAGTGCGTTCCGCGGTGATGATAAGAAGTCAACTCTTGCCATTGCTTCTTCGGCTCGGCTGTTCGTTGCGCTCCAGGTTCTCACTATCTTTCGCAGGGAAACGAGAGAATCCACACGGTCAGGCAAGCCACAAGTTGTCGGTCTCGGTCGGGAAGATGCGCGCAGCCACTCTCGTTTTCTGCGTTTCCTCGCTTCTTGTGGCCGTGGACGCATCCCCCGCCGCCCGTTTGAAGCGCCGGTGTCACCATGCTTCGCACACGCCATCGCTGGCACCCTCTGCCTCGGGCGTCCAGTCCTCGATCGTCTCTGCGGGACCGTCCAGCAGCCTGCCCGCGGTTGCTTCGCCAAGCAGTTCATTTGCCCCGTCGCTTAGTTCGGTTGTATCAATCAGCTCAGCTGTCCCATCCAGCAGCTCAGTTGTTTTGCTGAGCGGCTCCGCCCTTCCGTCGAGCAGCTCCGTTGTGCCGTCCAGCATTTCAGCTGCCCCTTCCAGCAGCTCGGTAAGCACTGTGCCCTACACCGCCTATCGTTATTGGACCTGGCTGATAGCGTCAGGTCGCTCCTCCGGAAACAACAAACGTATTGGTGAATGGCGACTTTGAAACACCGGAGAGCGGGTGGCTGGTCAAGGCCGCGCCGATCCCCGGCATAACTTCCTACGACTTCAACCACCCAGACGCCCACAACGGGCTGGTATCGGCTGCCGTTAAGTTCGAGGCTGGGATGATGGCCCCAGCTTCGTTTTCCCAGCCGATAACGGTCACGCCCAACAAGGAGTACACGTTCAGTGCAGTAAGTTACATGTCTCAAGTCTGCGCTTCTTGACACAGCCCTAACCTCAACCGCTCCGACACAGTGGTCCAAGCTCAGCGAGACCGGCACTCTCGGTTGCAGACCCTATTACTGGATCCAGAATGACAAGGGCGGCCTTGAGTTTCTCGGATTCGGCCAGACTCCGACCGACACACCCGAGTGGTCCCAGACCACCGCCGTCTGGTACAGCAGCATGCCGCCGCCCCTCACCTTCGTCGTCCAGCTGGGATGTGGCGGTCCCGCTCCAGGCGGCGGAATGCACATCATCGTCGATGACCTCAGGCTTGCTTTGAAACAGAACTAGATTGCAGGTTGGCAGATTCGTTTGAGCATTGGACCCTTCACATTTGATCGTGTATAATATCCCCTTTGTAATAATCCTTCCTTCTCCTCTGCGTGCTTCGTTTCTCGTCCTGCTCAACTGTGCCATCTCCATCTCCAGCTCTGCCCCAGTCCACCCAAGCCATGTTTCCCCCCAGCAACTTACACCTCTCCCCCTTCTCCCCCACCTACCAAGGAACCCCCTCCCCCGTATACCCCAAAAACATCCGAC